>Ga0184632_10001002_pt1 | contig 11423 bp, 10 predicted proteins | sample PLM31_50_b1_FD_133153 | JGI IMG/M metagenome (GOLD analysis project Ga0184632, IMG submission 133153) | Groundwater sediment microbial communities from an aquifer in East River, Colorado, USA - PLM3-1_50_b1 | ecosystem: Environmental > Terrestrial > Soil > Riparian zone | place: USA: East... | reverse complement strand
CGCCCCCTCGCCTGGCTCCGGCACCACGATGTCGATGACGCCCAGCGCGTGCTGATCGGCGGCCGACATCCGCATCGCGGCAGCCGCTGTGGCTGCCTCGTCGGGGGTCCGCCACAGGATCGACGCGCAGCCCTCGGGGCTGATCACCGAGTAGACCGCGTTCTCGAGGGCAATGACGACGTCGCCGACCGCGATCGCCAGCGCCCCGCCCGAGCCACCTTCCCCGGTGATGACCGCCACGATCGGGGTACGCAGCCGGCTCATCATGCCGATCGATCGAGCGATCGCCTCCGCGATGCCCCGTTCCTCGGACTCCGGGCCGGGGTGCGCGCCGGGCACGTCGACGAACGTGACGATCGGCAACCCGAGGCGCTCGGCGAGCTCCATCACGCGCATCGCCTTGCGGTAGCCCTCGGGATGCGGCATCCCGAAGTTGCGCCGGATGTTCTCCTCTGTATCGCTGCCCTTCTGCTGACCGATCACCACTACCTGACGGCCGTCGATGCGCGCGAGGCCGGCGACGATCGCCGCGTCGTCGCCGAACAGGCGGTCGCCGTGGAGCTCGACGAACTGATCGGCCATCGCCTCCACGAACTCGAGCGTGCGTGGACGACGCAGGTTCCGGGCCAGCTGAACCCGGGCCCAAACGTCGTCCCGGCTCGAGGCCGGTGGCACGGTCATCGGCACCATGCCGACACCGTCCGGCGTGACGGCGGGCACCGGAGCTGGCGGGGCAGCTGGACCGTCGACTGAATCCGGGCCCGGGTTGTCGCCGTTCGCGAGCTCCCCGACGCGGTCCGCGATGCTCGTCAGGAACGAGAACGGGCGAAAGGCCGGGACCGCGTCAACGATCTGCTCCGGGGCGGCATGCGACCCGCGAGCGGGCAGGAGGTGGAGGATCGACGCGATCTCATCGCGCAGCTCGGCCCGCGGCACGACCCGATCGACGAAGCCGTGGCTGAACAGGAATTCGGCGCGCTGGAACCCGGGCGGCAGCTCGGTGGCGATCGTGCCGGCGGTTACGCGCGCCCCGGCGAACCCGATGAGCGCGTCCGGCTCAGCGACGTTCACGTCACCAACCGCCGCGAACGATGCGAACACGCCGCCGGTGGTCGGGTCGGAGAGGATCGAGATGTACGGCACGCCACCGGCCCGCAGCCGCTCGAGCGCGGCGAGGGTCTTGGCGAGCTGCATCAGGGCGAGGGTGCCCTCTTGCATCCGCGCCCCGCCGGACGCGCTCACGACGATCAGTGGAACGCGCGCAGCCAGCGCGTGCTCCGCCGCGCGGGTGACCTTTTCCCCGACGACGGCGCCCATCGAGCCGCCCATGAACCCGAAATCCATGACGCAGGTGGCGACCTCGGTCCCACCGATCGAGCCCGTCCCCCAGACGGCGGCGTCGCGCATCCCGGTCGCAGTCTGGGCCGCGGCCAGCCGATCGGGGTAGGGCCGCTGGTCAACGAAGCCGAGTGCATCGACCGACTGGAGCCCGGCGTCGCGCTCCGTCCACGTCCCATGGTCGAGGAGATGGCCGATGCGCGCCTCTGCCGAGAGCCGAAAATGGTGCCCGCAGGTGGTGCAGACGCGCAGGTTCTTGTCGAGCTGCTTGTTGAACAGCATCGTCGAGCAGGTCGGGCACTTCGTCCACAGGTCGGGCGGGTAGACGTCGCGTCGCGCCCTGAAGGACGGCAGCTTGAGCGGCATCAGACGGTCCTTGCCCGTACGACGGCGCGGACGGCCCGGGTCATGGCATTCGCCGGTGGACGGCCGCGGCGCCAGGCGACATAGGCGGCACCGGCCAGGGACAACGCCGCGGACGTCAGGACACCACGGATCACGACCGGTCGGACGGTCCCGGCGCGCTCGTCGCCGGAGACCAGGCCACGGACGGTTCCGACCGGGAACTCGATGAGGCGTCCGGCCCGCGCCGAGGCTGCCGCGGCGAGTCGAGCGGCCAGGTCTTCCTCGAAGCGGAACGATGGGTGGTAGCGGGGCAAGCCGTGCGTCAGGCGGGCGGCCGTGGCGCGGAGGTCGGCCGGGACCTCGGCCTCGTCGCGCGGCCCGCGGCTGAGCAGCGACTCCAGATACCGATCGACCACGAACGCTTCGATCTCACCGTCGCGCGCGGTCCCTCCGGGGGTCACGCCCTCCCCTTGCGGGATGTCCCGGGCGATTCCTCGCCCAGCTCCCTCGCGAGGCCACGCAAGCCGCGATGGATCAGCACCCGAACTGCTCCCTCCGAGCGGCCCAGGATTTCGGCGATCTCGGACGTCGACATCTCGTGGACAAACCGGAGCATGACGGCCCGTCGCCGATCACCCGGGAGCCGCTCGACGGCGCGCAGCGCCGACGCCGCCGATTCGCGTGCCACGACGGCTCCCTCGAGGTCGCCAGGCGCGGGAGCGTCCGTGGCGACGTCGAGTGGTGCCTCGGGTCGGCGACGCCAGCGCCGACGCCGTTCGGCGACGACGTTGCGGGCGATCCGGAACAGCCAGATGCGGAACGTCGAGGCCCCCTCACCGTCGTCCGGTGTGGCGCGCTCCTGGAAGCGCGGGAGTCCGGCCAGCGCGGACAGGAACGTCCGCTCCGTCGCATCCTCGGCCTCGTGGTGGTCGCCGAGCTCGTAGACCGCGTAGTTGTACACCTGGGCAACGTACTTCCGGTACAGCGGGTCGAACCGCGCGGGATCAGCCCGCGCCGCGTCCACGAGCGACCGATCCCGGTCGAGGTGGGCGAGCCGCGGGCGACCGGCCTCCTCCGGCCGCGTCGTCTTCCTCAATGCCGGTCGCGCCATCTCGTTACACCGCCGCCGCGGTCACGCCCGGCAGCCGAACGTGACGGATCTCCCCCACGACGACCGACCGATGGCCTCCCGGGGCGTCGCCGTCCGCGACGATCAGCGCGCCGGTCGCGGCGTCGACGCCGATGGCGCGGACCGTGGTCATGGAACCGTCCGGCGCGATGAGCTCGATGTCGCGACCGGTCGTGACCTGCCGGTCGGCCCACGCCGCGGCATCGAACCGGCCGCCTTGTAGTACGTGGACCCCCAGTTCCAACCGGGCGAGGAACGCGGCCAACACCGCGCGGTGGTCGATCGGGCGATCGGCGGACATCGCCCGGAGCGACGTCATCGAAGCGGCGAGGTCGGGCGGGAAGGTGTCTGCCGGCCAGTCGCCGTTGACGCCGATGCCGATGATGACGCGCGGATCGGTGGTGCCGAGCCCGTCGCTCTCGCCGAGGACGCCGGCAAGCTTCCCGACCGCGCTCGGGCCAGCGCTCGTTGGCGCAACGAGATCGTTCGGCCATTTCAGGCGGATCGTGCCGCCAGGCAGGCCGGCGACGGCCTCCGCAGCATCGGCCATCGCCATCGAGACGCATGCCGCCAGCCGCCAGGCGCGTTCGGGCGGCAGCCAGCTCGGTCGGAAGCCGAGCGACAGGAGCAGCGCCCCACCCGAGGGTGCGATCCACGAGCGACCCTCGCGCCCGCGACCCATTGACTGCTCGTCCGCGATCGCCAGGCAGACCTCGGGTGTGCCTGCGGCAAGCCAGTCGCGAACCACGTCGTTCGTCGATCCGACGACGGAGAAGTGCTCCTGACGAGCGAGGAAGTCGGTCATCCGTTGCGGCCGGCTCAACCGGCCGCGGCGACCTCGACCGGTTCCGGGCGCTCCAGCTCGAACGCGGAGTGGAGCGCGCGCAGCGCGGTCTCGAGCTCCTCCTCGGCGATCATGCAGGTGATCCGGACCTCCGAGGTGGAGATCATCTCGATGTTCACATTGGCGTCGGCCAGCGTGCCGAACATTCTGGCCGCATAACCCGGGGCGTTGTGGAGTCCCGCCCCGACGATGCTCACCTTGGCCACCGACGCGTCCGTCGTGAGCTCCCGCGCCCCAAGTTCGCGGATGATCGGCTCGAGCGTCTTCTTCGCCTTGCCGAGCTCGACCTGCGGGACCGTGAACGACAGGTCGGTCTCGCCGCCGTGGCCGACGTTCTGGACGATCATGTCGATGTTGACGCCGGCCGCGGCCAGGGGCTCGAAGATGGCACGGGCGATGCCCGGGCGATCGGGTACCGCGACGACCGTGACCTTGGCGACGTTCCGGTCGTGGGCGAGCCCGCGAACCTTGTTGCGCTGCTCCACGAGCGGGTCCTCCTTGATGAGCGTGCCCGGCGCGTCCTCGAACGAGCTCAGGACCTCGATGACGACACTGTTGACCCAGCCGAGCTCGACCGCCCGGACCTGCATGACCTGGGCGCCCTGATGGGCGAGCTCGAGCATCTCCTCGTAACCGATCACCGGGAGCTGGCGTGCGTCCGGCGCCAGGCGCGGATCGGCCGTGAAAATGCCCCGGACGTCGGTGAAGATCTGACAGCGATCGGCACGAAGCGCCGCCGCCAGCGCGACTGCCGTGGTATCGCTGCCACCGCGGCCGAGCGTGGTCATCTCCTGATCGTGAGCCTGGGTGGCGCTCTGTCCCTGGAACCCTGCCACGATCACGACCCTGCCTCGCTCGAGCTCGGCGCGGACGCGGCGCGGCTCGATGCCGGCGATGCGGGCCCGGCCGTAGGTCCCGTCCGTCGTAATCCCGGCCTGCGGGCCGGTGAGCGAGATCGCTGCCACGCCCAGCGCGTGGAGCGCCATCGATAGCAGCGTGGCGCTCTGGTGCTCGCCCGTCGCGAGGAGGACGTCGAGCTCGCGCGGATCGGGCTCGTCGGTGATGGCCGCGGCCAGCCCGAGGAGCTCGTCCGTGGTGTCGCCCATCGCGGATACGACGACGACCAGGTCGTTTCCCGCCGCGCGCTCGCGTGCGATCCGCCGTGCCACGCGTCGGATGCGATCCGCGTCCGCGACCGACGAACCGCCGAATTTCTGCACGACGAGGGGGTTGGGCATGCCCGGCATTCTACTGCCGCGAATCCGGGGCTCCGGCCATGGCAGGCGGTGGCGCGCGATACTTCGATCTCGAAGGTCCGCTCCACTCGGGTGCCCCGGCCACGACGGGCAAGGGAGGATCGCCATGTGCTTCGATCACGACAGCCGGCCGCCGATCGAGCCGATCGCCGGTGGCGCCCTCGACGGCGGCCTCACGGAGCTGGAGGCGGGAGACGACAACCGGTTCGCGGCCTTCCGGGCGCGGCCGAATGCGCCGAGCGGGAGCGGGGTCGTGATCCTCCCCGATGTTCGCGGCCTGCACCCGTTCTACGAGGAGCTGGCGCTGCGGTTCGCGGAGCGCGGCGTCGATGCCCTTGCGATCGATTGGTTCGGCCGCACTGCCGGCGTCGGGCGACGCGGCGCGGATTTTGACCATGGGCCGCACGTGACCGCCACGACATGGGCCGGGATCGCCGCCGACATCCGCGCCGCTGAGGCTGCGCTTCGCGACGACGGGCTCGAACGGGTCTTCACGATCGGGTTCTGCATGGGCGGCCGCATGTCGTTCCTGGCCGCGACGCTCGGCCTGGGACTGACCGGCGTCATCGGCCTGTACGGGACGCTCGAAGGACCGTGGCGCAACGACGCCCCGGCGCCCCTCGACCTGCTCGATGAGATCGCGTCGCCGGTCCTGGGCCTGTTCGGGGGCGCAGATCCGGCCATCACGGGAGACGCCGTCCAGGCGTTCGACCGCGGTCTCACCGAGCGCGGGGTCGACCACCGGATCGTGACCTACCCTGGCGCACCGCACAGCTTCTTCGACCGGAAGGCGACGGAGTTCGCGGCGGCGAGCGCGGATGCCTGGGACGAGATCACGGGGTTCATCGAGGCGCGCTCCCGATAAGAGAGGCCGGCGTCAAGGGTTTCCGTCACATCGCCCAACCGATCGTGGATCGCTGATTGGCTACGGGGCGGCCAGTGTCGCGATCTCGCATCCACCGTCAGTCAGACGAATGGCTACCTCGGTCGTGCGGTCGGCTTCGACCATCGCGACTCCAGAACAAACGACGCCGTTCACCAGGACTGTGTAGCCGCCACTCGATAGCGAACGATCCACGATCACATCTCGGCCACGGGCGAACGCATGACTCTCCGGTAGGACGGCCCCGTCGCTGCCCTGAAGCTGGACGAGGGTGTCCGCCTGAGCCGCTCGCGGCTCTCCAACCAGTCGGATGGCACCTGGGATGGGCATCCGCTCAGGCGCCGAGCGCTGCGGCTCGACCGTCGGTACGAGCCCGCCACAGGCACCGAGCAGGACCCCTGAGCCTATGACAATGGCACCGATCGACGTGCAAGCGGAGCGTATGCGAGGGATCACGCCGATCCGGCCGCCGCTTGGCTGCCGGATCAGCGCTTGGCGAGCGTCCAGGCGCCGGCCACCAGCACGACGAAGATCACCGCCCAGAGCAGGCCGTTCGGCAACGCGCGTTCGCCGGCGGCGACGATCCCGCGGAGCGCGGTTCCGATCGCATCGAAGGCACCGGCGACGAGCCCGGTGATCCCGTTGCCGACCGACTGCGCGAGTCCATCCACGGGCTGAGTGTGGGTCGGTCGTCAACCGCTCTGCACCGCATGGTTGCTCGCCGAATCAGAGCGAGGGCACCACACGGGCACCGGCCGTCCGTGGTTCAACGACCTGGATCCGGCCTTCGATATCCACGTCCGCGGCGACGGCGGCGAATGCCGCCTCGATCCGCGTGATCCTGGACATGGAGTCCGTGAAGGCGATGATCGTCGAGCCCGCGCCGGACAGGCAGGCCCCCAGCGCACCAGCCTTGCGTGCCGCGGCGACGAGTCGCGGCAGCTCCGGATAGACCGCGGCTCGGTACGGCTCGTGCAGGCGATCGACGGTGAGCCTGGCCAGCAGGTCCGTGCGACCTGCCGCCATGCCGGCCACGCCGAGGGCCACGGCGCCCAGGTTCGCAACGGCGTCCTCGAACGGCACGGTCGCCGGCAGGGTCTTGCGCATCGCGTCGGTCGGGAGACGACGCTCAGGGATGAACAGCACGGCACGCAGGTCCCGCGGCGGATCGAAACGCAGCGCCTCGATACCGTCAGGCGTCGCCGCGGTCACGACGAAGCCACCAAGCAGGGCGGCTGCCGCGTTGTCGGGGTGGCCCTCGATCCCTGCCGCGATCCGCAATTGCGCGCTTGTGTCGAGGGGCCCGCCGAGCAACGCGTTCGCGGCGACGACGCCGGCGACGGTCGCCGCAGCCGACGATCCGAGCCCGCGCGCCAGCGGGACCTGGTTGCGCATGTCGATCCGCCAGCCGACCCCCTCCGGCAACTCTCCACGCGCCGCGCCAAGGGCGGCCTCGAGGCCTCGGACGAACCGATTGTCTCGATCGTCAGTGAGCTCGTCCCGCCCTTCGCCTTCGATCGACAGCTCGATCTCGCCGCGACTCCAGCCACGGACCTCGACCTCGACGCGGTTCGTCAACGCGAGGGCGACACCGAGGCAGTCGAACCCGGCGCCGAGATTCGCCGATGACCCGGGCACGTCGACGACGACGCGCCGTCCGTCGAGCTCGGCGAGCCAATGGGCGACCACGTCAGCTCCACCCCAGGGCGACGGCGACCGCACCGAGCGTCGGGACGGCCTCGATGACGCCAGGTACCTGTCGTTCGGCGGTCTGGGGGTCCTTCAGTCCGTGGCCGGTGATCACGGCGACGACAGTCGCGCCCGGGTCGAGGGCGCCCGCCGTGGCCATCTTCCGGATCCCGGCGACGCCGGCCGCCGATGCCGGTTCGCAGAACACGCCCGCAAGTCGCGCCAGGTCCCGGTAGGCGGCGAGGATCTCGTCATCGCTGACGGCTTCGATCCGGCCCGCACTCTCGTCCCGCGCCGCGATCGCCTTGTCCCACGACGCCGGGGCACCGATTCGGATGGCAGTGGCCACGGTCTCCGGTCGCTCGACGCGTCGACCGTGGACGAGCGGCGCCGCTCCGGCGGCCTGGAAGCCCCACATCATGGGCGTGGAGCCGGTCAGCCCAGCCGCCGCGTATTCGCGGAATCCCTGCCAGTAGGCGCTGATGTTGCCGGCGTTCCCGACCGGGACCGCGAGGATGTCCGGGGCTCGACCGAGGTCGTCGCAGACCTCGAACGCGGCGGTCTTCTGGCCCTCGAGGCGGAACGGGTTGACCGAGTTGACCAGCGTGACGGGATGCTCGTCCTGCTCGGCGAGTGCGCGCACGATGCGCAGCGCGTCGTCGAAGTTGCCGTCGACGGCCACGACGCGGGCTCCAGCGGCAAGGGCCTGGAGCAGCTTGCCGAGCGCGATGTGGCCGCGTGGCAGGACCACGATCACCTCGAGACCGGCAGCCGCGCCATAGGCCGCGGCGGAGGCGGAGGTGTTGCCGGTCGATGCACAGACCACCGCCTTGGCGCCAGACTCGAGCGCCTTCGCGACTGCCACGACCATTCCTCGATCCTTGAACGAGCCGGTGGGGTTCTGGCCCTCGATCTTGAGAAGGAGGTTGGGCGCGCCGACTGCCCGGCCGAGCCGCTCCGCACGGATCAATGGAGTCGCCCCCTCGCCAAGGCTCAACGTCGGCGTCGCGTCGGTGATCGGCAGGAACCGCCGATATCGGTCCAGGAGGCGGGGCCGCGGGCCGCTGCGCGGCGTCGCTTCGAGCGACATCGCTCGGTCAACCATCGATGGGGTAGATCGTGACGTCGCCGTCCGCCGCGACCGAAGCAAGCGCCGTCCGGGCGTCTTGGAGCGCCATGACGTCGGTCGAGATCGGGGCCCCATCCACGTTGCTGGCGAACCACCTCCCCGGGCGGTCGAAGGGATCGCGCGACGCGATCGGGCCACCTGCGGGCGGGCGCCCTGCCCATGTCGAGCCCCAACCTCGGGCCACGGCCACGAGATCGCCGAGCACAGCGCTGCTCGTCGCGGCGCCCCCTGCACCCGGGCCCGAAAGTGCGACGGTCCCGAGCGGTTCGGCCTCGATCTCGATCCGGTTCATGACGCCACCGGTACGGCCGAATTCGCCGGCGGCCGGCACGGCGGTCGGTACGACCGCGGCTTCGATGCCGGCTTCGCCGCTCATGGCCGTCGCCAACAACTTGATCGCGAGGCCCAGCCTCGCGGCAACCTCGATCTCCCGGTCCGTGACGCCGGTGATGCCCGGCTTCCCGTCGCCACCGACAGTCGGCGGCCGGCGGCCGACCGTCGATGGATCGAGCCACTCGCCGAATGCCAATCGAACGAGGATGACGAGCTTGTTGACGGCATCGTCCCCTTCGACGTCGCCGCTCGGATCGGCCTCGGCGTAGCCGCGCTCCTGGGCATCGCGGAGGACATCGTCGTACGGCCTGCCGTCGTCTGTCATCTGGCTGAGGATGTAGTTCGTCGTCCCATTCACGATGCCGCGGATCCGGGTGATCTCATTGCCGGCGAGGTCGGCCGCGATCGTCCCAAGGACCGGGATCCCGCCACCGACCGCGGCCTCGAACCGGAATGCCGCTCCGCTCCGTCGGGCAGTGGCCTCCAGCTCCGCGCCGTGGTGCGCGATGACCGACTTGTTGGCAGTGACGACGGCCTTGCCGGCACTGAGCGCGGCCGCGATGAGCGTCCGCGCCGGCTCGATGCCGCCCATGAGTTCGATGATGACGTCGATCGCAGGGTCGGCGACCAGGTGGGCCGGGGCATCGGTGAGGAGGGACGTCGGGATCCCGGTCCGACGCGCCTTTGCGAGGTCGCGAACGGCAACGGCGGCAAGGCAGATCGGGCGCCCGTCGGCGCTCTCGAGGCGTTCGGGATGCTCTGTCAGGCCTTCCAGCACGGCGGCTCCGACCGTCCCCGCGCCGAGGACCGCGACGCGCACCGGCGGACGGCTCATGGGCAATGGAGTTGACGGAGGCGCATCGCTGGGAATGGTAGCGGACCCGCCTGGCCGATCCCTGGCGCTCGGACGGTCGCCAGAATCGCAGTCCGAGGACCGCCGTCGCGGCCCTCGGACCTTCGACCCCCGCCCCCCAAGGGCGCCCGCTCGAGTCGGGCTCAGGTGGTTTCGGCGCTCCTCCGCCGGGGTCGAGCCGATCGAAGCCCTTCGATGGGGCGTGCCGGCGTGTCACGGGACGGCGCGTCCGTTGCAAGCGCGTGACAGATCGAAGCGCCAGGACTGTCGGCTACACTCGGCAGTCGATGACGACCGAGATCCTGCCCGCCCCCGCACCCGCGGAGGCACCCGCGTCACGACCCCGCATCTTCTCCGGGATCCAGCCCTCCGGCGTGCCCCACATCGGCAACGATCTGGGCGCGATCTGCAATTACGTGAAGCTGCAGTGGGAGTACGAGGCGATCTATTGCATCGTCGACTACCACGCGCTCACGAGCCTGCACGATCCCGACCTGCTCCGACGGCAGACCCGCGAGATGGCGGCCGGCCTGCTGGCGCTCGGCCTGGACCCGGAGCAGTGCACGTTGTTCGTCCAGAGCCATCGTCCGGAGCACACCGAGCTCGCCTGGCTGCTCGCGACGGTAACCCCGGTCAGCTGGCTGGAGCGCACGCCGACCTACAAGGAGAAGCGACAGAACCAGCCCGATGACATCAACCACGGGCTACTGACGTACCCGGTCCTGCAGGCCGCGGACATCATCATCTACAAGGCGTCGCTCGTCCCGGTCGGCAAGGACCAGGTGGCCCACCTGGAGCTGTCACGCGAGATCGTGCGGGCGTTCAACAACCGCTACGGGGAGACCTTCCCGGAACCGCAGGCCGTCCTGACCGACTCGCCGATCATCCTCGGTACCGACGGCGTCCGGAAGATGAGCAAGTCGCTCGGGAACACCATCGACATCTTCGCGCCGGAGGCCGTGATCCGGAAACAGATCATGAGCATGGTCACCGACACGAAGCGGATCCTGCGGACCGATCCCGGCCGACCGGAAGTCTGCAACGTCTGCCAGCTCCACCGCTCGTTCGGCGACGACTACGACGAGATCTGGGAGGGCGAGCGAACCGCCCGGACCGGGTGTGTCGATACCAAGAATCTCCTGGCGGAGCGGGTCCTTGGCCACTATGCCGACGCAAGGGAGCGCTACCAGGAGCTGATGGCCGACCCCGACCGGGTCGATCGCGTCCTCGCGGACGGTGCCGAGCGGGTGCGCCCGATCGCCACCGCGACGATGGACGAGGTGCGCCACAAGATGGGGCTGCGGTAGCGCCCCGTGCTTGACGCGATCGCTCCAGTTGGACGCGAGCGACGACTTGTCAGCGCGATTCTCGTGCTCGGGACGGTCGTGCTGTTCTTCGTCGCAGTCGACCTCGCCGCGTCGGCGATCGGCTTCTTCGGCGACATCCTGCTGACGTTCTTTCTTGCCTGGCTGCTGGCGTTCGTCATCAGCCCGATCGTCACCAGGATCGCGTCGGTCATTCCGCGGCTGCCCCACGTCGTCGCGACGGTCCTCGTCTATACGGCGATCGTCGTCGTCCTCGTTTTCCTCATCCTGGTCGTCGCCCAGGCGCTGACCACGTCGAT
>Ga0184632_10000999_pt1 | contig 11441 bp, 7 predicted proteins | sample PLM31_50_b1_FD_133153 | JGI IMG/M metagenome (GOLD analysis project Ga0184632, IMG submission 133153) | Groundwater sediment microbial communities from an aquifer in East River, Colorado, USA - PLM3-1_50_b1 | ecosystem: Environmental > Terrestrial > Soil > Riparian zone | place: USA: East River... | reverse complement strand
TGAGGGTGGCGCGCTGTACCGTCTCTCGCCCTCCGCCGCGTCCCGGCTCGTCACCTCGGACCTTGAGCTCGAGCCATCGACGCCTGGGTTCGCCGGCTCTCTTCAGGTGCTGGCCACATGGGCGGGCGTGCCCAGGTTGCTGGTCCTGAACGCTGGTTGGATCGACCCAACGAGCCGCAACAGGTGCAGCTGGCATCTCGAGCTGACCCTCCTCCCACCGACCCAGAAGACGATCGCCCCGCCCCGGTCCAACTGGCGAACTTTCGCAAGCGACCTGGATGGGTACCGGATCGCGTACCCCACCAACTGGTCCATCGCCGAATGCCCGATCGGGGGCCTGAGCGGTCGCTGCCTGTCGGCGGACGATGGGACATCCGAGCTGATAATCAGGCGCTTTGCGCCAGGGCCGGACTTAACGATCGAGGGGCTGGCCGCGGCCCAGCAGAGCGCGCTTCAGGAGGGGGCGGGGCTCGAGGTCACCTCTACGGAGCAGCTCGCTCTCGGCCTGCAGCGGGCGGCGCTCCTCACCTACAAGGGGTGGGACGCCACCGTAAGACAGGTCCTCACCGTCGTGGGGAACGACGCCTACTCACTCCTGTGGCTCTCGCATGGGCGGACCGAGGACGCCGACCGAGCCCAGCTCAGCCGGTTCCTGTCCACCTTCGAGCCTTCCGGGAGCAATTCCCGGGCCGCGCCCGAGGCCCGATCCGCATCGGTCCCCGAACTGGAAGTGGGAGCGGTCGGTCCTGCGGTCCTCAGCCTCCAGGCGCGGCTCGCGGCGCTTCGCTACGACATCGGTGCGGTGGACGGGAGCTTCGGGGACGACACATCCCACGCCGTTGTGGCCTTCCAGAAGGTGAACGGCCTATCGCCGACAGGGATCGCCGATTCGGCTACATGGTCGGCTCTGTTCCGCCCCTTCGTGCCGAAGGCGAAGTACGACTACGCGGGAACCTCCATAGAGGTGGACCTCACGCGCCAGGTCGTCTATTTGCTTCGGGACGGCAAGATCGAAAGCATCTTCGACGCCTCGACCGGCGGCGGATATGAGTTCGTCTCTAAGGGAGTGACGAAGGTCGCGATCACCCCGACCGGAACCTACCGGATCTATCTGCAGATCGACGGCTGGTACGAGAGCAGTGTCGGGTGGATGTACCGCTCCAGCTTCTTCCTTCGTGGATTCGCGCTTCACGGCGAAGTGTCCGTCCCTCCCTACCCCGCCAGCCACGGCTGCGTCAGGGTGACCCTGTCGGCCATCAACCGTCTGTGGCCGAGTCTGTATCTGGGTATGCTCGTGTCCATCTATCGGACGTAGGGCCAACGGTCGGCTCGACTCGAAGGAGAAGGCGCCATAGATACCTCTGGTCGGCTGATCCCGTGCGCGTACCTTCGCGTGTTCCGCCCCCTGGACACGTTTCCCGAGGAGGAACGAGGTCGGTGGGAGCGCTACATACTCGATGGCGGCCCGCCGCCTGTTCACCGCCCCGTCTACCGCGACGAGGTCCCGGCCGGTGACCGGCATGTCGGACTGCTCGCTTCGGCAGAAGGCGAACACGCTGAGATCCGGCTCGTCGACGGCCGCTACTACGTCTGCCCCTGGAGGACTCGTCTGAGGGTGCTGGCCGGGATCCTCTCGCTCCGGGAGACCGTGCCACCCGAGATGGCCGACGCGTTCGTGCCCGAATCGGAGGCCAAGAGGGCGGCGCGCGAGCTCGCCAGGCTCAAGAAGCGAGAGCCATCGGCGGTGCCGGCGATGCTCCAGAGCCCCTGGCACGTGCCTATCCGCTGGTTCATCCTGGTCGACGACGACGAACGGCGCCTGGTGGAGACCGACCTCGGGGCCTACCGTCTCTACTACTGGACCGCGATCGCACTGGCAAAGAGACGGGCGGAGAAGGCGCTTCAGATCCTTCGGCGGTCCGAGCTGGCGCCGTTGATCCAACTCGTCCGCGAGATGGCGCAATGGCTAGCCTCGTTCCACCCCCACTCATGGTTGGAGCTGGACTACGACGCAGTGTCTGGGCTCTTCAGCTGGGACGAGCTGGACAACGACCATAGCGGCCGCGACATACAGCGGGCGGTCGAGGCGATCGGCGAGCCGGGCGCGATGGCAAGGGCGGCCGAGCTGTATCAGGCTGTGGCCGGCCGCTGGGCTGACGCGATGAGCCGCGAATCGCTGAACTAGGCGCGGGGGGCGTGAGCCTTCGCGACGTCGCCGAGGATCTCGGCAAGCTCCCGGGGGCGCGACCACATCGGCCAGTGGCTCGTGGGCAAGTCGACCCAGGTGACATCACGCAGCTCGGCGAGACCCGCGAGCCATGCCGGGTCGTGCTCCTTCGCGTAGGCCTTGACTTGCTCTGAGGTGTACGCCGTGCAGATGACGGTGCCAGGAATGTCGCGGCGCGCGTCGTTGGTCAGCTCCAGGGACTCGCGCAGGACGCCGCCCGGCATCGGAAGCGCCCGCTGACGGAATGTCTCCTTCTGCTCCTCGCTGAGCCCATCGAGGTTCTCCTCGTCCTGGATCGCCTTCCAGTCGAAAGGCTGCTCGACCCCCTCGAAGTCGGGATCGATCGTGCCTTTGCCGGGCCCCGAATCGACGTAGACGATGGCCGCGATCCGCTCGGGAACCCGATCGCTCGCGGCGTAGCCGGCGAACCCGGTGCCGCTGTGCACGGCGAGCACGACGGGAGCCCCCTCCGCGCTGACTGCCTCGCAGATCGCGTCGACGTGGTCCGAAATGGTGGTCGCGGATCGGTCGGCGTCTACCGACTCGAGACCGGGCAGCGTCACCGCGGTGACGTGGTGGCCGTCGGCACGCAACGCCGCGGCGACCTCGTCCCATGCCCATGCGCCGAGCCAGAAACCGGGAACCAGGACAATCGGTGCGGTAGTCATTCGTGAATCCTAGCGGCGGGCACCGACATGGCGCGTCCGTCTTGCGCGCTCCTGGCCGAGTACAACTAGGCGTGGCGAGGGGCAGAATCGAACTGCCGACACCGCGGTTTTCAGCCGCGTGCTCTGCCAACTGAGCTACCTCGCCTGGGGAGCGGTCCCGACCGGATTTGAACCGGCGTTCTCCGCCTTGACAGGGCGGCGTGTTTGACCGGGCTACACCACGGGACCCTATTCAGTTATGCGTACCCCCAACGGGATTCGAACCCGTGTCTCCGCCTTGAAAGGGCGAGATCCTAGGCCGCTAGACGATGGGGGCGAACCCACCAGCCCCATAGCCCGGGGGCAGCGCAGGTCAGTATAACTTCCGACCCCTGGTTGCCTACGTGCGCGATCTCGTCATGGGACGGAACAGCCTAGCCGATCGTGATGGGGGTGCCGAGGGGCAGGATCTTCACCAGCTGCTCGATGTCCCGGTTCAGCATCCGGATGCATCCATGGCTGGATCGCCGCCCGATGGATGAAGGCTGATTTGTCCCGTGCACGCCGATGAAGCCACCGTCCTTCCAGTACGTGAGCACGTTCGAATACGCCGAGAGCCCATAGGCGTAGGTGCCGTAGATTGTCCCGGGATCGGGGGGCTTCAGGAGCGTATTGACGTAGAACCTGCCGGTGGGCGTCGGAGTCTCTCCGGTCCCGATTCCTACCTGGTACTTCCTTACCAGATCACACCCATCGAACAGTCGCAAGCGGAAGGCCGAGAGGCTCACCTCGATCCGGTAATAAGTCCTGCGTAACCTGAGATCGGTGGCATCAACATAACCAAAGGTTCCGTTCGGGCGGATGGGGAGGAGGGCCCTGAACCAGCGATCCCCATTGGGGTTCACTACCTCCTTGTCGAGGAGGAACACCTGGGGAGAGCCGAACACACTCTTCCGGTTGAAGCGGGCCACGACTTGCGCCTTGACCCTTGGGGCGATTCTGGCCACTACGCGCCCTACCGCCGCTTCCCCGATCAAGGTTCCACGGGCGCAGGGTCGGACGTACGAGGCGGTAGCAACGCGAACGGTGTCCCAGCGACTGGCGATCGCCTCGGGCGCGCGGCTCGACGGCGCCATGATCGCCGGTGGCCACCAGACCGTGGGCCCGGTTGTGGCAACCGAGCGCCACCCTCCCGACGTCACTACGCCCGCGACCGAACCGGGCAGTACACCGATGAGAAGCGCTCCCATGGCGGCGGCAATGGTTCGTCTCCGACCGGCATGCTTCCCCGTGCTGGATGCCGGCCCATCGCTCGGAGTCGTTTGCCCAGACCCCGTCTCCGCCGACTTTCGACCCTTCCAGATTACGATCCTGACCACCCCTTCATGCCACGACCGTCCGGGCCATGCTGCCTGGCCCGCTTCGACCCGGAGGAACGCCAGAGGCGGGGGCAACGCTTCCGCGCGCCCCCGCGCTCTGACTCGACCGTCTGTCGATGCTAGCCCGCGAAGCCTGGATCAGCCGGCTGCGGTTGGGCGGGGTCCGCAACGGGGCTGGGGTCCGGCTCGGGCGTCGGGTCCGGGTCCGGCTCTGGATCGGGGTCTGGCTGGCTCTCCTCGACCGCGACCGAGATGTGCGAGATATCCTTGCCGCTGGAGTGAAATACCGTGAGCTCGCCGGGGCCGACCACCGGGAGACCGGCCGTCCAACTCTCCGGACCCTCCTCCTGCTGTGCGCTTCCAGCCTTCACGCAGACCGCGGTGAGGGTGACACCATCAGCAACCGTGATGGTCGCCTGCGGGCCGTCGATCGAAGCGTTGATCCCGACCGGCTGCTCCGGCTCCCAGTTGCCCTCGGCTCCGTACTTGTACCAGCCGTCGCCGGCCGGGCAAACCTGATCCGTGGCCGGATTGGAGGCAGCCAGGCTGCTCGCGACAACCATGCCCAGGATCATCGAAACGATCATTCCTACGGCGGTCATTAGCCGCTTCATACAACCTCCCCTTCTGACGTCTTCTCCTCCGAAGGCCCTCGCCCTCACTTGGAGGAGTTAGGCCGCTTGCGGGGCGCCATTCTGGGGGAGGTTCCTTTTGCTTGCACTACGGCGAAGGGCGTGAAATTGGTCGGGCGTCTCATGCTTTCCGCCCTGGGCATAAGTCCTAAGGGTTGATTGATCTCGCCAATGAGGCGGCCGCTCTTTTACCGTAGATGGCCTGCCAGTTACGGGAAGCGGACGGCACGCCAAGATCCGGCGAGACGGCTAACACCGCTCATACCTTGGGCTTTCCATTAGGAGTGGCGGGAACGGGAACATGGTCGGATAGTGCACCCTCCAAGCACTCGAGGAACGGCTTCGCTCCGTGGCCGTGAAGATCTCGCGGGCCTCCTCGGCCGCCGATCGAGCCTCGGGGTATCCCCGCCCAGCAGCGCCACCAGATCAAGTTCGGCCAGGACGACAGGGCGCGTGCCGGTAGCACGATAGAAACGAAACACGAGCGGCCCTGCGCAACTTGGAGTTGGCGGAATCGCCCAATGCGTCACCCGACCGCGTTCAGGCATAGGCGGCGCTCGCGGCTCACCCCCCGCGAGCCTAGACCGACCCGGATGGTAGAGCCTCCCACGTGAAGTGGGCCGCGTAATGTGGGCCGTGCAGGGATCGAACCTGCGACACGAGGGTTAAAAGCCCCCTGCTCTGCCACTGAGCTAACGGCCCGCCGCGATTGTAGCCAGGCCTAGCCGGGTCCCCGGCGTCGGTAACTATTGGTGATCGGGAGGCGTCGGTCGCGGCCGAAGGCCTTGGGGGTGATCTTCACACCCGGGGGAGCCTGCCTACGCTTGTACTCCGCCCGGTCTACAAGCGCAACGACCTTGGACACGAGATCTGGGTCGAAGCCGCTAGCGATCATCTCTTCGGGCGACCTGTCGTGTTCGACGTATGCCTCGAGCACGGGATCCATGAGCTCGTAAGGTGGGAGCGAGTCGGTGTCCTTCTGGTGAGGGCGGAGCTCCGCAGTTGGGGCCTTCGTCATCACGCGTTCTGGGATGGGATGCGGTTCCGTTTGATTCCGCCAGCGCGCTAGGTCGTAGACGAGTGTCTTCGGCACGTCCTTGATGGGGGCAAACCCACCAGCCATGTCGCCGTAAAGAGTCGAGTAGCCGGTGGCCATCTCGCTCTTGTTCCCTGTCGCGAGCACCAGGTAGCCGAACTTGTTCGAGAGAGCCATGAGGATGTTGCCGCGGATTCGCGCCTGGATGTTCTCCTCGGCGATGTTCTCGCTTGTTCCGGCGAAAAGGTCGCCTAGCGTGGAGAGGTAGCTCTTCAAGACGTCGTCGATGGGCACCTCGTCCAGCCGTACCGACAGCCGTCGGGCGACCTCGGCTGCGTCTTCCAGGCTTTCTGGCGAAGAGTACGGCGAGGGCATGGCCACCGCATGGACCGCCTGGGGGCCGAGCGCATCGGCGGCGAGAGCGGCCACCAGCGCTGAGTCGATCCCTCCCGAGAGACCGAGAACCACCTCCCGGAAGCCGTTCTTGCGCACGTAGTCGCCGAGTCCGAGGACCAGCGCACGGTAGACCTCCTCGGCCCCCTCCGGCCAGGGCGGACGGGATGGAACGGTCAGGTCTCGGGGTCCGGCGGAGGACGACACAGAATGTGACTCATTTTGTGTCGCGACGGCGACACCGTGGAATCCCGCCTCGGCAGCGGGGACGTCGAGCTCCACCACCAGCAGGTCTTCTTCGAACATTGCCGCGTGCCAGGCCAGCTCTCCAGAAGGTGAGACGACCATCGAGCCACCGTCGAATACCAACTCGTCCTGTCCGCCCACGGCGTTCACGTAGACGATCCAGGCGCCCGTATCCAGCGCACGGGCCCGGCAGACCTCCAGGCGCTCCGCGATCTTCCCCCGGTGGTAGGGCGACGCGTTGATGTTCGGGATGACCTTCACGCGTTCCCGCCCGTACTCGTCGAACGGAGGTCCTGGTGCCCAGGCGTCCTCGCACACAGAGATCCCGAGGGCCGAAGACGCCAATCTGACAGAGCAGGCCGCATCGCCGGGCACGAAGTATCGCTTCTCGTCGAACACGCCGTAGTTCGGTAGCTTCACCTTGTGGTAGCGGGCGACTATGTGGCCGTTCGCAAGGAGCCCGGCCGCGTTGTGGAGCCCCGCGTGTGACCGGTCGACGAAGCCGGCCAATACCGCGCATCCGCTTGCCGAGCGTAGGGCCAGCTCCTCGAGAGCTTCGAGATTGTCATCGACGAACTCGGGACGAAGGACCAGGTCCTCCGGCGGATAGCCGGTAACGGCGAGCTCTGGGAAGCACACCAGATCGGCTCCGGCGGCGGTGGCGCGGGCCGCCCATTCAGCCATCTTCAAGACATTGCCGGCAAGGTCGCCGACGGTTGTGTTGATCTGTCCCAGAGCGATGCGAACGCCCATCACAGACCAGCGTACCGCCCAGAAATTAGCAGCGAGCCATCACAGGAGCGGGAGGTAGCGCTCGAGCTCGTACGGCGTCACGTAGGCCTTGTACGCGTCCCACTCCTCGCGCTTGTTGCGGATGAGATACTCGAAGACGTGGTCGCCCAGGGCCTCGCGGACCAGCTCTGACCTCTCCGCGACGCTGATCGCCTCGTAGAGATCCTCTGGGAGCGATTCGATCCCGGCGGCGCGGCGTTCGTCCTCGCTCATCTCGTAGATGTTGTTCGACGCTTCCGGGGGCAGCGTGTACTCGTTCTCGATGCCCGACAGGCCGGCGGCGAGCATGACCGCGAAGGCCAGATAGGGATTGCACGCCGGGTCCGGCGAACGGAACTCGATTCGCGTCGCCTCCTCCTTTCCGGGCTTGTACATGGGCACCCGCACCAGCGCGCTCCGGTTCCTCCGCGCCCAACAGATGTAGACGGGCGCCTCGTATCCCGGGACCAGTCGCTTGTAGGAATTCACCCATTGGTTCGTTACCAGCGTGATCTCCCGGGCGTGGGTGAGGATGCCGGCGATATAGGCCTTACCGGTCTTGGAGAGGTGGTGCTCGTCGGTCGCGTCGAAGAAGGCATTCCGGTCGCCCTCGAATAGCGACTGGTGGGTGTGCATGCCGCTTCCGTTCACACCGGCCACGGGCTTCGGCATGAACGTCGCGTAGACGCCGAACTCCTGGGCGGCCTCCTTGACCGTCAGGCGATAGGTCATGACGTTATCGGCCATGGACAGAGCGTCGGTGTAGCGCAGGTCGATCTCGTGCTGCGAGGGTGCGACCTCGTGGTGCACGTACTCGACGGGTATGCCCATGGACTCCAGATAGAACACCGTCCGCTTCCGATAGTCGGTGGCCACGTCAAGCGGCGTGAGATCGAAGTACGAGCCGCGATCCAAGAACTCGGTCCCCTCTGAGTTCTTGAAGTAGAAGTACTCGAGCTCGGGTCCGGTGTAGAAGGTGAAACCCAGCTCCGCCGCTCGCGCCAGCTGCCGCTTGAGCACGTAGCGAGGGTCGGCGTCGTAGGGCGTGCCGTCTGGGTCGTAGATGTCGCAGAACATGCGCGCGACCTCGGCCTCGGACTTCCACGGGATGATCTGGAAGGTGGAGGGATCGGGGAACGCGACCATGTCGGACTCCTGGATCCGGCTGAAGCCCTCGATCGAGGATCCGTCGAACCCCATTCCCTCCGAGAACGCGCCCTCCAACTCCTGCGGCGTGATGGCGAACGACTTCAGGGTGCCCAGGACGTCCGTGAACCAGAGACGGATGAACCTGATGCCCCGCTCCTCGACGGTGCGGAGTACGAACTCGGCGTCCTTCGAAAGGGTCATGGCGGCCTCCTCGCTTACCGGCCAGCCTACCGGCAAGCCGGGGGCGCCAACGTTACGAGCCGGTAAATTCCCGAAGCTAGATGCGAGAGAGGACCCCCGACGGTCCGGTATTGCCCCGGCCGGTCCTAAACTTCGGCAATGGGACGGGCGATCGCGGTCGTGGCTCTTTCGGCCCTCCTCGTTGCCGGCGCCTGTGGCGGAGGGAAGACCTCCGCCTCGCCGCCTCCGCTCCCGGATTCGATGGCCGCGATCGGGGACTCGATCACGCAGGCCTTCGACGTCTGCTGCTCGCCAGGCGAATACCCCGAGCACTCCTGGGCGACGGGCGACGACGACACGGACGTGGTGACCAGCCACTACGAGCGCGTTCTGGCGTCGAACGCGTCCATCGCGGGGCATGTGTTCAACCTCTCCGAGGTCGGCGCCCACATGTCGGACGCGCCCGGCCAGGCGGCGAGCGCCGTCGCACAGGGCGTCGAGTACATCACTATCTCGATGGGCGCGAACGACCTCTGCGCCGCTTCCGCGGCGGATATGACCGACCCGGCCAGCTTCAAAGCCTCCTTCGAGGAAGCCATGGCCTTGTTGGAGGACGGGCTCCCCTCGAAGGCCCACATTTTCGTGAGCAGCATCCCGGATATCTACCAGCTGTGGGTGGCTCTGAACGGCTCGACCGCCGCACAGGCATTCTGGTACACGTTCAGGATCTGCGAGTCGATGCTCGACCGACAGAACAGCGAAGACGATCGCCAGCAGGTGGTGCTTCGCGAGCGCGAATTGAACGCCGCCCTGGAGCAGGTGTGCGGCAAGTACTCCAACTGCCTCTTCGATCGCCTGGCCACCTATAACGTGAGGTTTACCGCGGACGAGGTCAGCTCGCTGGATTACTTCAATCCGAGCCTCGAGGGGCAGGCCGCTCTGGCCGACGTCACTTGGGCGGCCTCGTGGTGGTCGGCGGCGTCGACACCGTCGGGTTAGCAAATTTCGCATGATCCTTCTCCCCGATCTCGAGCAGGCGATATCGGTGGCGCCCGATCGGGAGCTTGCGAGAGCTGCTCTCTCGCGTCTGTGGGAGCGCACCGAATCCCGCGCCCCGCTGGAGGACCCAGCGGTCGTTCAGAACGTCGTCCCGTTGCTCGGGTTCTCCAGGGCGGCGGCAGACTTCTTCGGGGCCCACCCCGAAGAGCTGGAGTCGCTTGCGGACCTGCACGAACGACCCGTCGACGAGTTGCTCCTAGAGGCCGGTGGCGATGTCGAGCGACTGGGCCCTGCTACCGGGCTGCGAAGGTTCCGTCGGCGGGCGGGGTATAGGGTCGCCGCCAGAGACCTGGCCGGCGCCGCCGTTGACGATGTCATCGCCGAAGTCACCTCCATAGCCGAGGCCTGCCTGCGCATCGCGTTCGAGGCCACGCAGGGTGCGGCCGTACTTGCCGTGATCGGCATGGGAAAGCTTGGTGGCCGTGAGCTGAACTACTCCTCCGATGTGGATGTGCTGTTCGTGCATCGGGAGGCGGGATCTGAGGCGCAGGAGAGCGGCTCGCGTGCGGCAGCCGATGCGATCGCGCTGCTGTCGGAGCCGACGGCAGACGGCGTGGCTCTGCGCGTGGATGCGGATCTCCGTCCCGAAGGACGGGCGGGTCCGCTATGCAGGTCGCTCGACTCAATGGTGGAGTACTACGGCCGTCACGCGGCCACATGGGAGCGTCAGGCCCTCCTGAAGGGGCGGCCCGTAGCCGGCGACCTGGCCCTGGGAGAGGCCTTCGTCGCCGCAGTCGCACCTTTCGTCTACCCGGCCGTCCTCCCCGCCTCGGCCATCGAGGACGTCCGGGCTACCAAGGGCCGCATCGAGGAACGCGTCAGATCGCTCGGCAAAGAGGGGGTCGAGGTCAAGCGAGGCCGCGGGGGCATCCGGGACGTCGAGTTCGCGGTCCAGCTGCTTCAGCTGGTCCACGGGAAGAGGGATGAACGCCTGCGTGACCCGAACACTTTGGGAGCCCTGCGCGCGCTCGCGGACCAGGGGTTCGTTGGGATGGCCGACGCCGATGCGCTTGCAGACTCGTATCGCTTCCTCCGGCGACTCGAGCACCGACTCCAGCTGGTACGCGACCTCCAGACCCATGAGCTACCCACCGACCGACGGGCTCTGGGGACACTCGCCAGATCCATCGGCCTGGTCGATGCCGACCACCTGGTGGCGGAGCACGTCAAGCACACGCAGGTGACCCGCGAGCTGCACGAGCGCCTTTTCTACCGGCCTCTGCTCGAGGCCTTCGCAGGCAGTGCAGCGCCGAGGCCAGGAGTGGATCGAACGGCGACAGAGGAGCTACTGACCGCGCTGGGATTCGCCGATCCTGCCGCCGCTTACCGAGCCTTCGCCGGAGTGGTCGACCCGGCGACGCGCTTGGGCACGGTCCTCGGTGCACTTTTTCCATTGGTGGCGCCGGCCGTCGCCTTCGCCTCTCTGCCCGACGCGGCCCTGGCGCGCTTCGCTCGGGTCGCCGAGCGTCTCCGCGACGACGACTGGCTGGCCGACCGCCTAACGGACCGACCCGACGCCGCCCGGCGGCTTGCCGCGCTGGTGGCCGCGAGCTCGGCTTTCGCCGACGCGCTTGTTGCTCGCCCTGAACTGGCCGCGGCGTGTTTCGAGCTTCCAGCCGCGGAGAGGCCTCTGTTCCCATCGACCGATCCGCAGGCCGAACTGGTCAGGGTGGCGGCCGCATCAGCGAGCGGCGAGCTGCGGGTCCCGGAGATCGGGCGCCG
>Ga0184632_10000998_pt1 | contig 11463 bp, 10 predicted proteins | sample PLM31_50_b1_FD_133153 | JGI IMG/M metagenome (GOLD analysis project Ga0184632, IMG submission 133153) | Groundwater sediment microbial communities from an aquifer in East River, Colorado, USA - PLM3-1_50_b1 | ecosystem: Environmental > Terrestrial > Soil > Riparian zone | place: USA: East... | reverse complement strand
CGGGCGGGCGAACCGCGCTCGGTACCAACGGGGGCCACCGTCATGGCGGGACTCAACTGCGGCACGCCGTCGAGCACCGCTTGGCCGTACCTTCGCGACGGTCTCGACGCCGCCGTGTCCGTCAGCGACGCGCAAGCGACCCAAGCCGTGGCCGACCTCGCGGCGCTCGACGTGTCCTCAGGACCGAGTGGTGCCGCCACGCTCGCCGGCGCCCGAGCGGCGTTGACCGGGTCGGGCGCCGCTGCCCGACGCGACGAACTCGGCGTCGACGAAGGCTCCGTCGTCGTGCTGCTGAGTACCGAGGGAAGGACCCGCGATCGGCGCCGATCATGACCTGCAGGTCATGATCGGCGCGGTTTCGCGACGGCCAGCTCATGATCGTAGCGATCTTGAAGGGCCGGGACAACTCGGTGGATCGTCGTCAGGACGACGGCCATCATGAGGTATGCGGCGCCGGCTATGGCCATGCCGCTGCCCAGGTAACCGATTTTCAGGAGGCTTGGGCTCATCTCGTCGATCGGCGTAGTCATGCGCGTAAACGTGTAGTCAAGCGCGATCCCACCGCTGAGGAGCAGTGCCACTCCCCCAAGCAGCGTCGCCACCAGTGACCAGCCGGGCACATCGCGGCTAGTCACGACGGCGCTCGGCTGCTGGACGAGGGTGAGGAGCAGCCCGGCTCCGGCGGCCCAACCACCGACGATGAGGTACGAGGCGACCACATCACTGGGCCGGTGCCAGCCCGCCGAGAGCGTCGCAATACCCACGAGGGCCGCATAGGTGGCTCCGACGAGACTCGCGACCCCGCGGGCGGCGGGCGGCAGGACGAGCACCAGACCGACTGCGAAGGCCGCGGCGGCGGTGGCGTGGCCGCTTGGAAGGCTATTTCCCGCCGCGGCGCGCTCGGGGTCGACGCCGAAGTCAGTCCGCGTGATGACGTATCCCTTCAGCAGGTACGTCGTCGCCACGGATCCCGCGACCAGCACCACCCCCATGATTGACAAGGAGTACCGACGCCGGGCCAGTGCGATGAGCCCGATCGCGACGAGGGCCAGCACCAGCGAGGCGACCGAGACGGCGTTGAGCGCCGAGTTGAGCGGGACCGCGAACCGGTCGCGGCCGACCCAGTTACCCGTAAGCGCGACAGTGTCGAGCATCTGTCCGCGGATCGTGCCCAGGCTGCAGTACACCACTACAAGAAGCAGACCGGCGTTGACGGATGTGAGTACCGCCAGCCAGGCTACAGTCGCGAGCTTCGGACTTGGCATCGACCCACTCTAGATCGATTGTACGCCTGGCGACTGATGTCGGACGCCGCCGACATGCGTGGTGACTGTGGTACGCACCAAAGGTCGTCTAGATCGCACTCCGTACGAGATCATAGGACGTCCAGGTGATCGTCCTCATGATCACCCTTCTCGTGGCACCATGGAAGTGGCCCTCGTGCTGCAGCGCCGTGCCGGAGGGGGGTGCACAGCGGCTCATGACCTCCGACACTGACGCGCGACGCGCGCCCAGCCCCACCGTCGACAGGCCGGACCGCTCGCGGCCTGGTCCGGTAAGAAGCGTCCTACGCGAGGCGCTGTCATGGCCGACCGCACTCGTCTGCCTGCTGTGCCTGGTCCTCGGTGTGCCGGCGACCATACTGCTGACTCCGGACCAGGACGTTGTGGTGGCAGGTCAGCATCTCTCCGTCGGCGCGCGACCCCCGAGCATGTCAATTTCGGGCCCGGCGCAACTGGTGCAGCTCGGCAACACGCAGCTCGACATCGCGCCTCTGCATGTGTATGGCCCACTGCGACCGCGGCTCATCCTCGGCCCGGTGCAGCGTAACGCCGCGGCGGCCGCCGCCCTGGAGCCTGGGAACGGGCGCGATGTGCGGGAAGCGGCGGTGACCACAATCACCGATGGGTTCGTGCGGTGGTATGCATGGGCGGCGCTCATCCTGCTCGCGCTCACCGCTGCCGTGACTGCGGTCGTCTCCTGTGTCCGGATGCTGGTCACCTTGCGGCGCCAGACGCGATCCCAGCACAGACCTCTGACGCCTGCGGAGATCTGGCATCGGAGCAGCGAGCAGATCCGCGGCGTGACCATCAGCGCTGTCATCGTCACCATGCTGGGCTGGGGCGCGGCGGGTGCGCTCGCCTACACGGGTGCCGTCAACGGACTGGCGCACGTGAGTTCGTTGTCAGACCTTGTCGGCACGTACTACGTGACGCCCTCGCCCGTCGGGCCGACCGTGCACGGGTACGCCGGGGCGGTGATCGGCGACTCGCGAGCGGCACGCGCGGGCGGACCGTTGGTCGACGCCGCGACCGACGACGACAAGGCCTGCGCCCGGAGCGCGGACTCGCTGGCGAACGAGATCGGTACGCTGATCGCTGCTCCGGTGGCCAACCTGGCGTGCACGGGAGCATCGATCACGGCGGGCTTGCGAGGCCCGCAGATTCAGGGCGGTCAGGTGCTGCCGCCCCAGGTGGGTCTGCTCAAGCAGATCGAGGGGCTTCGGTTCGTGGTCGTTGTGATCGGTCCGAATGACGTCTCGTGGACCGACCAGCTGCGTTACTGCTACAGCGTTGCCAATTGCCAGGACAACCTGACCAGGGGCGAGTTCGGCTACCGGTTGGCCGCATTCGACCGCGACTACGGCAATCTGCTGCACGACCTGAACGACCTGCCCGGCGGGCCCCAGATCATCGTCATGACGTCGTACGACGTCTTCACGCCCGACGCGACGTGCCCCGACGCTCGCGGGCCGATCGGTACCGCGGGGCTCAACTCGGACAGCATCCGGCTCCTCGTTGACCGCACGAGGCAGCTGAACGACGTACTCATCGGCGGCGCGGACAAGTACAGCTACTTCGTCGCCGAGCCTTCCGTGACACCACTCTGTGAAGCCGGTGTGGACCAGCTCGGGCCCGACCTTCAGGGGCTCAACGACAGCAGCCCGTTCCATCCAACCGGAATCGGCATGATCCGCCTCGCGTCCTCCATAGTGCGACTGATCGCGCCCGCCGAGTGAAAGCTGTGGCCGACCTGGCGGGACAGCTGCCGCGATCAGACTTAGCGTTGAACGCATGACGAACACGCCAGTACGCGGCGTACAGCCGCCGCCTCACTCAGGACCCGGCTCGCCGATCAAGGGCGTAGTCGCGTGATTGAAGATCAAACCACGCGACTGTGCCCTTGATCGCGGGCAAAAGCTTTCATTCGTCCGGGTACTGGAAGACCTCGTCGAGCGGCACGTTGAACACTCGCGCGATCTGAAAAGCCATCTCGAGCGATGGGGAGTAGCGGCCCTGTTCGACGGCGATGATGGTCTGGCGTGTCACCCCGATGCGATCTGCCAGATGCGCTTGTGTCATCTCTCCGTGCGCGAATCGAAGGGCTCGGATCGCGTTGGTGACCTTGGTTGGCTTCACCATCTAGAGACCTCGCCGATAGGCGACGATCTTTACTGCGGATTCAGTGATCGACGACACGACAAAAGCCAGGTAGATCGCGTTGGCGATCCAGAAGTGCTCGAACTCCGCCATGGTCAGGACGAGTGCACCCACGACACCCACGCCGAGGACGGGGTACCCGACGTATTGGCCGTACCGAGTGATGTTCTTGTCCCGCTCGTCCTTCTTGCCGGCCTCCTTGGGTGAGGCGATCCCGGCCACGATGATCGCCAGAATGTTCAAGGCCACCGCGACGCCGATAGCTGTGAGCATCGGCCCTACGTAGGCGATCTCTGTGACATCCGTGTTCCGGACTTGCCTGAGGACGACCGCGAAGTAGACGGCAGACACGCCAACCGTGATCGCGGCATAGATCCACGTGCTCTTCTCTTCGAATGACATCCCAGCTCCAATGTAAAACAAAGTTGACATGCACCAACGTAAGGCAACACTGACATCATGTCAAGTTTTTTTTACCCAACCGGCACGGTGTGCACCAGGGCGGCACCGTCCAGAGGTACCGCCAAAAGCGACCGTGGTGCAGAGTGGGGTAGGGCGCAGCCAACGGGAAGGCGGCGCCCAGAAGGGGAAGAGGCATGAGTGGGGTACGGGTATTGGTCGGTACACGCAAGGGTGCGTTCACGCTGACCTCGGACGGCGGCCGCAGCGACTGGAAGGTGAGCGGCCCACATTTCGGCGGCTGGGAGATCTACCACGTGAATGGGTCACCGGCCGACCCAGATCGGCTGTACGCGTCGCAGTGCTCCGGATGGTTCGGCCAGGTGATCCAGCGGTCGGACGACGGCGGCAAGACATGGGAACCCGCCGGCAACGAGTTCGGGTACGAGGGCGAGGTCGGCGACCATCTGTGGTACGACGGGAAGCCGCGCCCGTGGGAGTTCAAGCGGATCTGGCATTTCGAGCCGTCGCCGGACGACCCCGACACGGTGTATGCCGGTGCCGAGGACGCCGCGATCTTCCGCTCGACCGATGGCGCTAAGACGTGGCAGGAGCTGCCCGGACTGCGTACCCACGAGTCCGGGCCGCGCTGGCAGCCGGGCGCCGGAGGCATGTGCCTACACACGATCATCCTGGATCCGGTGAACAAGGACCGGATGTTCGTCGCGATCTCAGCGGCCGGAGCCTTCCGCACCGATGACGCCGGCAAGTCGTGGCAGCCGATCAACCAGGGGCTGCGATCGGAAGGTATTCCCGACCCGAACGCCGACGTTGGCCACTGTGTGCACCGCATCGCCATGCACCCGTCCCGGCCGGAGGTGCTGTTCATGCAGAAGCACTGGGACGTCATGCGCACCGACAACGCCGGCGAGTCTTGGCGCGAGATCAGCGGCAACCTGCCCACGGACTTCGGGTTCCCGATCGCGGTACACGCCCACGAGCCGGAGACGATCTACGTTGTACCGATCAAGAGCGACTCCGAGCACTACGTGCCCGAGGGAAAGCTGCGGGTCTACCGGAGCCGCACCGGCGGTGACGAGTGGGAGCCGCTGACCACAGGGCTGCCGCAGGCCGATTGCTATCACAACGTACTGCGCGACGCTATGGCGGTCGACACGCTTGATCCGTGCGGAATCTACTTCGGTACCAGCGGAGGCCAGGTCTACGGCTCGGCCGACGGCGGCGACACGTGGGCACCTATAGTGCGGGATCTGCCCGCCGTACTCTCGGTGGAAGTCCAGGTACTGCCGTGATCCGCATTGTGCTACCCGCACACCTGAAGAACCTCGCCCGGGTCTCGGGCGAGGTACGGCTCGAGGTGACCGGGTCGGTCACCCAACGCGTGGTGCTCGACGTTTTGGAGGCCCAATATCCGATGCTGCGCGGAACGATCCGCGACCGCCAGAGCGGAAATCGCCGCGCGTTTGTCCGGTTCTTCGCATGCGAGGAGGACCTTTCCAACGAGTCGCCGGATGCGCCACTGCCCGACCGGGTTGTCAAGGGCGAGGAACCGCTCCTCATCGTCGGCGCCATGGCCGGCGGCTAGTGCCGTCAACCGCCGGATGGCGGATCTCGCCGGACCAATGCGAGTCGTCGCCACGACGAGGCACGGCTACGCGTGAGCCGGGCGGCTGCGGTACGCATGGCGGCACGGGCATAGAGAAATGGCGGTGCGAACCTTGGCCGTCTCAGACCCGACGCCGACCGCAGTTCGTTCCAGCCGAACCCGTTGCGGCTGCGAACGCCGGCATCGTCGTTGATGACAACCACGGCCGCGAACCGTCGTTGCGGGTGCACCAGCAGCTGGGCGTGGAAGCCACCCCAGTCACCGTCGTGCCAGCGGACCAGGCCGCGGTGCGACACATTCCAGCCCAACGCGTACGTGCTCGCCAGCAGCGAGGGTGACACCGGGCGGCCAGTCTCGGTAAGGATCTCGGCGTCATCGAAGAGGTGCTCGGCGAAGGCGAGCAGGTCCCCCACCGTCGATATCAATCCACCGCCCGGACGGCGGGCGCGCCAGTATGTGTCGCGGATGGGGCGACCGCCCGAATGCCCACACGCCACAAGGCTGCCCGCGTCAAAGGCCGTGAAGTTCATGCCGAACGGTCGAAGCAGTTCGTCTCCGAGTGCGCGCTCAAAGCTGGTACCCGCGAGTAGGCCCAATGCGTAACCGGCGAGGCCGTAGCCGGAGTTGCAGTACTGCCAGGCCGCGCCCGGGCGGAAGACCTGAGCCGACCCGACCGTCCGCTCGGCGGCGTCGCGGACGGGATCGGCGGCCGCGTCCGCCAGCGGCCGCTCATCCTCGGGCAGATCGGGCCGCAGGCCCGAGGTATGGCTCAGCACATGTCGCAGGGTGACCCACCGAGAAGAGCGCCAAACGGCACTCAGATGTGGCATCAGGTTGACCAAGGGCTCATCGAGCCCGATGCCGGCCCGCCGAAACGCCGCCACCGCGGCGGTGGCGACCACCGGCTTGGTCAACGAGGCAACGTGGACCGGGGTCTCGGGAGTCATGAGCCTGCCGGCCTGCTGGTCGGCGTACCCGACGGCAGCGAGTTCGCGACGGCCCGCGACTGTCACACCGGCGACCGCGCCGACCAGCTCGCCCAACCGCGCCACCTCCCGGAGACGGTGCTGCAGGCCAGCCATGTCCCGCCTCTCGATCGTGGATACGTGTGAGCAAAGCCAGAGTATCCAAGATCTCCACTATCATCGATAGCCGCGACGCGGGCAAGACGTAGCTGCCCGGCATCACCACGCCGAAGGCGGGGGCGGCACCACGACCGGCGGACGGTCGTTGCAGGTGATGGTGTTCGGCACGAACGGAGCGAGCCAGTTCGTACCGGGGTGCCATGGATTGTTGTCAGTCCCCTCGTTGCCGCCGAGATTGGCCAGCGAGAACTCCGAGCCGGCGGGCGTGAAGTGGAACGACCCGCAGTTGTTGACGCCCGTCCAGCCGACGTTGCGGACGTCCACGTTCTCGAACGATGCGCTGCCAGCCACCCGAGCACTGACGACTGAGGTGCCAACGCCGTCAACCCTGATGTCCTTGAACTGGACGCCTCCGATCGAGTACAGGTCTTTCACCGGCCAGTCGCTGACCAACATGATCGCGTTGTATGTGTTGTCGAGGAAGTGGTCCCCGACCACCTGGATGTCCGCGTCGATGCTTTGGTCGAGCGCGTAGATCCAGATGGCGCCCAGTCCGATGTTCCAGTTCAGCTCGTACGTGCCGGCGCGCACCGTAGTGTTGTTCGTGATCCATAGATGTCCGGTGAACGTCGTAGCGCCGAAGCGGGACCCAACATGGATGCCGCTGCCCTCACGGATCGGGTCGGCGATGAGGTTGTTCGAGACCGTGTTGTCAGTCCCGCCGTAGATGGCGATGCCGTTCGCGAGCGTCGGCGTCTGCACCGTGTTGTGGTCGAACGTGTTGTTGGCGTTGGCGTTCTGCTCGGACCACATGGCGAGGCCGTCGTCACCCGTGTTGCGAATGAAGTTGTTCGACACGACCGAGTTCGTGACGCCGGTGTGGAAGTTGAGTGCGTCGGCGATCTGGTCGACCATGATGTTGTTCGTGATCCGCAGGTTCGTCATGGGCCCGTCGAACCACATGCCCACCTTAGTGTGGCGGATGTAGAGGCCGTCGATGGTCGAGCTGCTCATCGCCCCGCCGACTCCGTTGACCTGGTCGGTGTCGATGCGTTCGCGGACGTCCCCCTCGATCGCGAATCCGGACAGGTGGACTCCTGCGCTGCCACCGTCCGACGCGTCCTTGCCGTAGAAGCCGACGCCCGTGTGCACCGAACCGTCGGGCGCCGGGGCGCCGAGGGCGACCTCGCGGCCCTTGATGATCGTGTACCAGCTGCCGGCGCCCTCGATGGTCACGTCGTCGACGATGATGTGGCGGTTCACCTGGTACGTACCCGGCGGGATGTATACCTTGAGTCCGTGACGCTTCGCAAGCGCGATCGCCGTGTCGAACGCGTCGGCGGAGTCGCGTTCTCCCAGCGGGTCTGCGCCGAACAACAGCACGTTCGCCGCGACGATGCGAATATGCGGCGCGCCGACGAGCTCCGAGTCGAGCAGGTCGATGACCGTCCACGCGGCGTTGCTCCCAGCGGGGGAAGTGAGCCGCACCTTGTCACCCGCGCGATATGTGCGGCCGAGCAGCAGGCGCTGCTCGTCGTAGAAGTGCATCGGGCGGAACGGCTTGGCGATCGTCGGAAAAGGACTCGTGAAGGCGGGTACGCACGCACACTCGGTGATCCACCAATCAGGATGCAGTAGACCGGCGTTCGGGTCGTTCGAGAACGGATACTGGTTGTAGAGCCACGCGTACTCCGAGGTGAGGGTCATGGTCTTCGTGGACCCGCCGTTCACCCTGATTGTGAGCGGAGCGGTGATGCCGCCGCCGTTGGGCGCGTCCGGGATGCTGTAGCGCACAATGATTGCGTTGGCCGCGCTCGGCAGCGTGAACTCGACGTACTGTCCCGGCGTCAGTTTGACCGCCATGCGGCCGGACGCCTCCGCCGGCAACGTGTACGCGGAACGGTCGGGACCGATGATCGCACCGTTCGTCGCGGCGTTCTCCGCCTCCTGCTCCGCGAAGTCGACGCTGGCGCCTCGGCCCGCAACGAGAGAAGGGTCGAGGGCAGCTCGCGTCACAACGGGGGCCGAGGCGCCCCGCGCGCTCACGCCGGCGAGGGCCAAGCCGCCGCCGACGACAACGCTGACAACGACGGCGGCAGCGGTCGCCGATACCACCGCTGCCGCGGCCCATCGCGGCCCGCTCGACCACGTCGCTGCAGCTCCTGTGCTCCGTGACATTGAATGACTCGTTTCTCTCGGGATTCGAACGCCTGAGACGCTCCGAGGCGGACCGGACGCCATGAGGTGAGGCGACTTTAGGACCCCGATATCCCATTCCACAAGGTCTTGCGTAATATTTTCGTGATCTTGCTTGCAAGATACGTAACGCCATTAGATTCTTGCGCAGATGAACGCAAGTCGTTGCCGGGAGTTGCGCGGGGCGACCGAGCCGGGCTCAGCCCAGCGGGGCGGCCTCCGTGGCCTCGCGGGACGCACGCGGCGCCGGCATAGCCGGCCACGGCCGGGCGAGCAGCGCCACGCTCACGACAAGCGATGCGACGGCCGCGGCGGTCATGGCGATGGCCGGTGTGAAGAGTTCAGCGGTCGCGCCGACGATAGCGGCGCAGACGGCTTGGGCAGTCATCATGCCGCTGCCGGCGAGACCCATGCCCTGCCCGAGCAACCGATCCGGCACGGTGGCTATAAAGCGCTCCTGGATAGCGAGCGTCCCGGCGTAGCCGAACGAGGCCAGGGCAACGACTGCCGTCGCCAGGACCGGCCCTGGGCGAGCTACGAAGGCCAGGTACGGCACGGCGAGCAGCCCATACAGCGGCAAAGCAAGTCTCGAACGCAGCCTCGTGCTGGTCCAGCGGCCTATCACCACATCTCCTACCAGCATGCCCGCCGCGGCGCCGGCGAACAGCGCGCCGGCGGCGTCTCCCGCGTACGGCACGAACATCGCCTCGGCGCCGACGATGAGTCCGTTGGGTAGCCACTGGGCCAGCAGCATCCGCCGGATCGCCGGGTCGCCGAACAGGACCCTGTTGCCCTGCCATGTGGCGCCGACCGATGCCCGGCCAGTGGCTCGCGGCGGCCTCCGTTTCAGTCCGAACTGGACGATCGCCGCGGTCGCCAGTCCGATGAGGGCCGCCGTCCAGAGCGCACCGCTGGGACTGACCAGCGCGAGCAGAGCGCCGCCTGCGGCGTACCCAAGAATTTGCATGGCCCCGACCGAGACGTTGAGCACGGACCGCCCGAGCACGTAGGAGCCTTCGGGCACCACGTCAACCACGACCGTGTTGCCGATGGCTCCGACGACCGCGTCGCCGAGCCCAACCGTCATCAGCAGGGCCAGCATGGCCCACACCGGGAGCACGCCGATCGCCAGCAGGGCGACCACGCCCGCATGCACAACACGCCATGCCACCATCGCGGCCCGTGGCGGGAGTCGGTCCGCGAGGGAGAGCAGAGTCAACGCACCGACCGCTTGCGGAAGAAAGCCGCCAAGATAAGCGATGGCCGCCAGCAGGGGCGAGCCTGTGTATGCGTACACGAGCACTGAGACCGCGAGCATCTCGATGGTCTTGCTGGCGACGGAGGTCGAGGTGGCGACGAAGAGTGCGCGAAACTCTCCGATCGAGAAGATCTCCCGGTACGTGGTCACCGCCCGAGCGTGGTCGGAAGCGCGGCCACGCGTCAAGAAACCGTCAGGAGTCTTGAACGACCCTTGCCAGCGTACGCTACGTTCAGTACGTTCTGAACAGAGGAGGTACACCGTGTCAGGGTCGTCCGCGGTTGAGCGCGAATTCGCCGGGCGGATGGCGCTGTTCTTCGAGTATCTCGGCGGCACCCGCATGATGGGCCTCATCTACGGCTGGCTCACCATCTGCGATCCCGAGCACCAGTCGATCACCGAGATGGCCACCGCGCTAGGCGTGAGCAAGGCGTCGATCAGCACCGTAGTTCGCCAACTGGAGCAGGCGCAGATGGTCGAACGAGTGCCGGTGGCCGGATCGCGCCAGCACCACTATCAGCTCCGTTCCGGCGGCTGGTCCCAGATTCTTCGGGCGAGGGTGGCCCGGCTCGGACCCGGCGCCGACGCCGCGGAGTATGCGTTGGCCCACATAGGACCCGATAGGCCCAGTGCACGCGAACGGCTGCATGAGATGCAGGACTTCTTCGTGTTTGTGGAGACCGAGTACGGAGATGGCCTCGCTCGCCGGTGGGAGGAGTACCGCAAAAGGGCTCGGGACGAACGGGCGGATGTCGACCGTACCCCACGAAGCCGCATGCGGTCGACGGCCGCGGCCGCCCGCAAGACGGACTCCGATCCGCCGCGCTGAGCCGCGCTCTCAACGCCCGCTCAGCTCGTCCGGCGCCGCCGTAAAGGACCGCGCGCCGCTGCCCCCTGACCAACATGGTTGACATAATTAGGAGTCTCGATGAATGCGCCAACTGACACCGCAATCTCCGCGACCGGAATGGTGAAGACCTTTGGCAACACCCGGGCATTGGATGGCCTCGACCTGACCGTGAATACCGGTGAGGTGCACGGCTTCCTCGGCCCGAACGGCTCGGGCAAGACCACCACCATCCGAGTCCTGCTCGGCCTGCTGCGCGCCGACGCTGGCGAGGCCCGCCTGCTCGGCGGCGACCCGTGGCGGGACGCGACCACGCTGCACAAGCGGCTGGCGTACGTGCCCGGCGACGTCACGCTGTGGCCAAACCTGACCGGCGGCGAGGTGATCGACATGCTCGGCCGGATGCGGGGCGGGCTCAACAAGCAACGCCGTAACGAGCTACTCGAGCGCTTCGACCTGGATCCCAAGAAGAAGGGGCGCGCGTACTCCAAGGGCAACAAGCAGAAGGTGGGCCTCGTCGCCGCGCTCGCGTCTGATGTGGAGCTTCTGATCCTCGATGAGCCGACGTCCGGCCTCGACCCGCTGATGGAGGAGGTCTTCCAGCAGTGCAT
>Ga0184632_10000997_pt1 | contig 11471 bp, 10 predicted proteins | sample PLM31_50_b1_FD_133153 | JGI IMG/M metagenome (GOLD analysis project Ga0184632, IMG submission 133153) | Groundwater sediment microbial communities from an aquifer in East River, Colorado, USA - PLM3-1_50_b1 | ecosystem: Environmental > Terrestrial > Soil > Riparian zone | place: USA: East... | reverse complement strand
CCGCGGCTTCGGTACCCGCGACGACCAGGTTGAGCTGCGAAGCGTCAAGTTCGGTCTTGGTCGGATTCAACGCGTACTGGCCGTTGAGATAGCCCACGCGCGCCGCGCCGATCGGACCCGCGAACGGAATGCCGGAGAGCGCCACCGCCGCCGATGCGCCGATCAGCGCCGGGATATCCGGGTCGACTTCCGGATCCACCGACATGACCGTCGCCACGATTTGCACGTCGTTGTAGAAGCCTTCGGGGAAGAGCGGCCGCAGCGGCCGGTCGATCAGACGCGACGTCAGCGTCTCCTTTTCCGAGGGGCGTCCCTCGCGCTTGAAAAAGCCGCCCGGAATCTTGCCCGCTGCGTAGGTCTTTTCCTGATAGTCGACGGTCAACGGAAAGAAGTCCTGGCCGGCTTTCGCCGACTTGGCCGCGACGCAGGTCACGAGGACGACGGAGTCACCGAGACTCGCCATCACCGCGCCGCCGGCCTGGCGCGCGATTTCTCCGGTTTCGAGGGTCAGCGTTTGGTGGCCGTACTGGATCGATTTCTTGACGTGATTGAACATGTTGGGGATTCCATTAACGACAATGGCCGCGCTGCAATGAGCGCGGCCATTGGAGATTAGGCGGCAGCGGTAGCCTGCGGTGGCATCGGGACCACGCGGGACCGGATTATTTGCGCAAGCCCAGTTTGTCGATCAGCCCGCGATAGCTGTCGGCGTTGCGCGACTTCAGATAATCGAGCAATTTGCGGCGGCGCGACACCATGCGCAGCAAACCACGACGCGAGTGATGATCCTTGACGTTGCTCTTGAAATGATCGGTGAGACCGTTGATGCGGGCGGTGAGCAGCGCGATCTGGACTTCCGGCGAGCCGGTGTCGCCCGTTGCGCGTTGATTGTCGGCGATCACCTTCGCCTTGTCCTGAACCGTTACGGCCATTCTTTCCTCGTCTGTTCTCGATTTGCACATTCACATGCGCGTTCGCAAAGTCCAACATTATAAGCTGAAAAGTGCTTAGATTTCAAGCAGGTTGGTCGGCCATCGATGACGGCTGCGCGACCACGCGGCGCGGCTGCGCGACCCCGTTGGCGACGGCGGCCACACCGAGGAACCGGTCGCGGCCGAACACCGCATGGACGCCGTCCGCGCAGCCCGGCACATCCAGTGCCCGACCCTGTCGGAAGCGCAAGGCATCGGTCGCGTCGACCACGAGAACGGCGAGATCGGCCACCAGCGATTCCACCGGCTGCAGGATGCTCAAGCAATCGGCGTCGGACATGGTGTCGAGGTCCGCCAGCGATACCGCGTCGGCCACCGAATAGCCGCCCGTCGCCGTCCGCCGCAGCGCCGCGAGATGCGCACCACAACCGAGCGCGTCGCCGATGTCTTCGGCCAACACGCGAATATAGGTGCCCTTGCTGCACTCGACATCGAGTACTGCCACGGCATCGGGCGCACTCCACTCGACGAGCCGCAGCCCGTGAATTTCGACGTCGCGCGCCGCGCGCGGAATGACCTGCCCCGCACGTGCGTATTCGTAATAGGCGCGACCCTGGAATTTCAGCGCCGAGTACGCCGGCGGCACTTGCGCAATCCGGCCAATGAAGCTGCGCAGGATGGCTTCGAGCTCCGCAAGTCCAAATGCCACCGGGTGCGTGGCGCGGATCGCGCCCTCCGTATCGCCGGTTTCGGTACTGACACCGAAGCGTACGGTCGCCGTGTACCGTTTAGGCGCGTCGAGCAGCAGTTGCGCGAATTTGGTGGCCTCGCCGAAACACAGCGGCAGCAGCCCCGACGCCAGCGGATCGAGCGTGCCCGTGTGCCCGGCCTTCTCCGCGCGGTAGATTCGCTTCGCGCGTTGCAGCGCCGCGTTCGACGATAAACCGACGGGCTTGTCGAGCAGCAGGACCCCGTCGATGAGGCGTCGGGGTATGCGGACCTGTGTCATCTATGGGAATTGCCGAAATTAGTGACGGCGATTGCAAAACTCATGTCGTCCCCGCGTAGGCGGGGACTCAGCGTCGTTCGACGGAAGCCACTGGGTCCCCGCCTTCGCGGGGACGACGACATCCAGGAGATTCGAGTCTGACCTTACTCCGCCAGCTTCTTATCCGCCGCAACCGCGTCGTCGATCAACTGCGACAGCCGCATGCCCGCTTCGATCGAGTCGTCGTAGAAAAAATGCAACTGCGGCACCGAATACAGGTCGAGCCGATGCGACAGCGCGCTGCGCAGGAACCCAGCCGTCCGGGCCAGCGCCTTCACCGTTTCGCCGGCGTGCTCGCGCCCCGCGAGGTGCGTGAAATGCACGTTGGCGTGCGAAAGATCCGGCGACACTTCGACATGCGTCACCGTGACGGCCCCGACCCGCGGGTCCTTCACCTCGTTGCGCAGCAGGTCGGCGAGTTCCTTCTGAATCTGGTCGCCGACGCGCACGGGGCGCTGAGAGCTCTTTTTCATGGGAGGGACGAGGGGCGCGAGGGACGAGGGACGAGGGACGAGGGGCGAGGGGGTATCTCGATGATGTGAGACGATGGAAGAAACGCAGTGGTGTCGGCGGACGCCGTTGGCCTTCGCATGACGATGACGTTTCCTCGTCCCTCGCCCCTCGCCCCTCGTCCCTACAACGTTCTCGAGACCTCGACGATCTCGTACACCTCGAGCTGGTCGCCCTTCTCGATGTCGTTGTAATTGCGCAGCGACAAGCCGCACTCGAAGCCGGACTTCACCTCACGCACGTCGTCCTTGAACCGCTTCAGCGAATCGAGCTCGCCGTCGTGGATCACGACGTTGTCGCGCAGGAGGCGCACTTTCGCGCCGCGCCGCACCACGCCTTCGAGCACGTAACATCCGGCCACGGTCCCGACCTTCGAGATCCGGTACACCTCGCGCACCTCGACCATGCCGAGCTGATTTTCCTTCTGCTCGGGGGTCAGCATGCCGGACAGCGCCGCCTTCACCTCGTCGACTGCGTCATAGATGATCTGGTAGTAGCGGATCTGCACGCCGCTGCCTTCGGCGAGCTTGCGCGCCTGCGCATCGGCGCGCACGTTGAAGCCGATGACCACGGCCTTCGAGGCGAGCGCCAGGTTGATGTCGGATTCGGTAATGCCGCCGACCGCCGCATGCACGATGTTCACCTTGACCTCTGCGGTCGACAACTTGGTCAGCGCCTGCGACAAGCCTTCGTACGAACCCTGCACGTCGGCCTTGATGATCAACGCGAGCGTCTTGACTTCGCTCTCGCCCACTTCGCCGAACATGTTCTCGAGCTTCGCCGCCTGCTGCTTCGCGAGCTTGACGTCGCGGAACTTGCCCTGGCGGAACAGCGCGATCTCGCGCGCCTTGCGCTCGTCGCCCAGCACCATCACATCCTCGCCCGCGAGCGGAACATCGGACAGGCCCTGGATCTCGACCGGAATGGCAGGGCCGGCGTCGACGACGGTCTTACCGTTTTCATCGGTCATCGCGCGCACGCGGCCGAACACCGCACCGGCAAGCACGATGTCGCCGCGCTTCAACGTGCCCGATTGAACGAGCACGGTCGCTACCGGACCGCGGCCCTTGTCGAGGCGCGCTTCGATGACGATGCCTCGGGCCGGCGCGTCCTTGGCCGCCTTGAGCTCGAGCACTTCGGCTTGCAGCAACAGCCCATCGAGCAAGCGGTCGATGCCTTCGCCGGTCTTGGCCGAAACCGGAATGAACTGCACGTCGCCGCCGTATTCTTCCGGCAACACGCTTTCGGCCACGAGCTCCTGCTTGACGCGCTCGATGTTGGCCTCAGGTTTGTCCATCTTGTTGATCGCGACGACGAGCGGCACGTTCGCCGCCTTGGCATGCGCGATCGCTTCCTTGGTCTGCGGCATCACGCCATCATCGGCGGCGACCACCAGGACCACCATGTCGGTGACCTTGGCGCCGCGCGCACGCATCGCGGTGAATGCTTCGTGCCCGGGCGTGTCGAGGAACGTGATCACGCCCTTCGCGGTTTCGACGTGGTAGGCGCCGATGTGCTGCGTGATGCCGCCCGCTTCGCCGCTTGCCACGCGCGTGCGTCGGATCGTGTCGAGCAACGACGTCTTGCCGTGATCGACGTGGCCCATCACCGTCACCACGGGTGGCCGCGGCAGCAATTCGGCCGCCGACGCGCCATGCGATTCCGCCAGCAGCGAATCCGGATCGTCGAGCTTCGCGGCAGTCGCCTTGTGGCCCATTTCCTCCACGACGATCATCGCGGTTTCCTGGTCGAGCATCTGGTTGATCGTCACCATCTGGCCGAGCTTCATCAGCGCCTTGATCACTTCGGTCGCCTTGACCGACATCTTGTGCGCGAGCTCGGCGACGGTGATCGTCTCCGGCACCGAAACGTCACGGACGACCGGCCCCGCGAGAGCGCTGGCGGCATCGCCACCCTCGTCATCGCGATGGCGTCCACCCACCTTCGGACCGCGCCAACCCGGCGCTGCGCCGGCCCCGCCGGTATCGCCACGCATCTTGAGCGCCCGCCTGCGAGCGGCTTCCTCCTGGAACACCTGACCCGGCGCCTTCTTGGTCGCGCGCTCGCGCTTCTCGCCCGGCTTGGCGGCCGGCCGATGCAACGTTCCTTCGGTCTTCGCCTTCGCGTCGGCCACCGTGGCTTTGGCATCGACCGCCGGCTTCGCTTCGGCGGCCTTGGCGGTCGCAGCGAGCGCCGCCGCTTCCGCCGCGGCCTTCGCCGCGGCTTCTTCGGCGTCGCGTTCCTTCTTCGTCTTGCGCGCGGTCTCGCGTTGCTGCTTTTCCTTTTGCTCGTCCGTTTGCCGCTTCGCCAGCGCCTGCGCCTTGCGCGATTCTTCTTCGCGCGACGCGATTTCCTTTTCCGAAAGGACCGACCCGGGCGCTGCGGGCGTCACTGGCGGGGGCGTAACAGGCGGCGCCGCAACCGGCGCTTCCACGGGCGCTGCTTCAACCTCCTCGACAGCCGCCGCGACGACGGGTGTAGCCGCCTCTTCCTCGCGGCGGACCAGCACGCGCTTCTTGCGCACTTCGACCTGGATCGTCCGCGCCTTGCCCGTCGAATCGGCCGCCTTGATTTCGGTCGTCTGCTTGCGCGTCAGCGTGATGCGCTTCTTCGGCTCGGCCGCGGCGCCGTGCTGCTTGCGGAGATAATCGAGCAGGCGTGTCTTGTCCTGCTCGGTGAGCTTGTCGCCTTCCTTCTTGGCGTCGACGCCAGCGGCGGAAAGCTGCTCGAGCAGCGCCCCGGCCGGCATCTTGAGCTCGGAGGCGAATTGTTCGATGGTGATCTGGGCCATGCCTTGTCTCCTGCGCGCTATGGCGCCCTTACTTCAACGCGCCGCTTGCCGCGCCGGCGACAGCCGCCTCGGCTTCCGGTTCGAACCAGTGGGCGCGCGCCTTCATGATCAGATCAACCGCGCGTTCGTTGGCGATACCGGTCATCTCGGTGAGCTCGTCCGTCGCCAGGTCCGCCAGCGCATCGCGCGTCGTAATCCCGTTGGCGGCGAGCTTGCTCGCGACGTCGGTGTCCATGCCTTCGAGCGAAAGCAGCGCTTCCTCGACGTTTTCGACCGATTCCTCGCGCACGATCGCTTCCGTCAGCAGCGCGTTGCGCGAGCGGCTGCGCAATTCGTTCACCGTGTCTTCGTCGAACGATTCGATCTCCATCATTTCGGTGATCGGCACGTAGGCGACTTCCTCGAGCGACGTGAAGCCTTCGGCGATCAGGATGTCGGCGACTTCCTCGTCGACGTCCAGCTTGTCCATGAAGAGCTGGCGCAGGCGCCCGGTTTCGCTTTCCTGCTTCTGCGCCGATTCCTCGACGCTCATGAGGTTCAGCTGCCAGCCGGAGAGCTCGGACGCGAGGCGCACGTTCTGGCCGCTGCGGCCGATCGCGATCGCCAGGTTTTCCTCGTCGACGACGACGTCCATCGCGTGCTTTTCCTCGTCGACCAGGATGCTTTGCACTTCGGCAGGCGCGAGCGCGTTGATGACGAATTTCGCCGGGTCCTCCGAGAACAGGATGATGTCGACGCGCTCGCCGGCCAACTCGTTGGTGACCGCGGTGACGCGCGAGCCGCGCATGCCGATGCACGTGCCTTGCGGGTCGAGGCGCGGATCGTTGGACTTCACGGCGATCTTCGCGCGGATGCCGGGGTCGCGCGCCGCGGCCTTGATCTCGATCAACCCTTCCTCGATTTCCGGCACTTCCAGCTCGAACAGGCGCACCAGGAAATCCGGCGCGATGCGCGAGAGGATCAGTTGGGGTCCCTTGGCGGCGCGGTCGATCTTCATGACGTAGGCGCGCACGCGGTCGCCCACGCGCAGCATCTCCTTCTGGATGAGCTGGTCGCGCGGGATCACGCCTTCGATGCGGCCAGATTCGACGATGATGTTGCCGCGCTCGATCCGCTTGACCGTGCCGGTCAGGAGGTTGTCCTCGCGTTCGAGGAAGTCGTTCAGGATCTGCTCGCGCTCGGCGTCACGGATCTTTTGCAGGATCACCTGCTTCGCAGCTTGCGCGCCGATGCGGCCGAACTCGATCGGCTCCAGCGGCTCCTCGACGACATCGCCAAGCGCGAGGTCAGGATCGCGTTCGGCGGCATCGGTAATCGCGATCTGGTGCGCCGGCTCCTCATGCTCCTCATCGGGCACGACGGTCCAGCGGCGGAACGATTCATAGTCGCCGGTTTCACGATCGATCGAGACGCGGGCGTCGATTTCCTGGCTCGGGAAACGCTTTTTCGTCGCCGAAGCCAGCGCGGATTCGAGCGCGACGAAGACAATCTCCTTGGGCACGTTCTTCTCGCGCGCAAGGGCGTCCACCAGGAGCAGCAGTTCGCGGTTCATTTTCCTTTTCTCCACTCAATCTTCGGTACCAGTCGGCAGCGGCCGATCCCTGCGAAGGGAAACGTCCTGAGGCCGGTCGCGGTTTCGACGAGAACGTTGTCGCCCTCGATACCGCGCAATGTTCCTTTCCAGCGCCGCGCGCCGTCGGTCATCTCGTGCAAGCTGAGCTGCACGTCTTCTCCCGCGAAACGCGCGTAATCGGCGAGCTTGGTCAGCGGCCGGTCTAGGCCCGGCGACGACACTTCGAGACGGTCGTAATCGATGTTCTCGACGGTGAAAAGGTGGGTCAGGTGGTGGCTCACCTTGGCGCAATCCTCGACGCTCACTCCCCCGCCCGCGCCCTCATTGCCCACCTCATTTGCCACCTCATTTGCCACCTTCGGCTTGTCGATGAAAACGCGCACAAGCCGTCCCTTGGGAGACATCTCCCAATCGACCAGTTCGTACCCCAGCGGGGGTATCGTCATCTCGAGCAACTCGCCAAGTCTCAAAGTCGTGTTCGCCGAAGAAAAAAAAATGGGCTGTGCCCAGCCCATTTCTTCTGCAATTCGAAGGTTTGCAGCCTTACATCATAGCAGGAAACGCCGCCTTTTTGAAGTCCGGGCGGCCGCTTGCCGCTTGTCGCCATCCTGTCGGACAAGACTGGCGCTCCCATGGCGGCCTCGCCCGGCACGCCAGGGTTTAGGGCTACACTCGGGTGTCTGCCCCACCCGCCTTCCAGGGACCACCATGCCCGACCCCATGCTGATCGCCAAACACGGCGACATCGAGTGCTTCCTGCTTCCCGCGCTGTGCAACCGGCACGGGCTCATCACCGGCGCCACCGGCACCGGCAAGACCGTTTCGCTGCAGGTCATCGCCGAGCGCCTTTCGGCCTTGGGCGTTCCGGTCTTCATGGCGGACGTCAAGGGCGACCTGTCCGGCATGAGCCAGTCCGGGTCGACGTCGCCCAAGCTCGAAGAACGCTTAAAGCTGGTCGGGGTCGATGCGCCCGCCTTTGCCGGCTGTCCCACGGTGTTCTGGGACCTGTACGGCGAGCAGGGCCATCCGGTGCGGGCCACGGTTTCCGACATGGGTCCGCTGCTGCTCGGCCGCATCCTCAGTCTCAACGAAACGCAGGAAGGCGTTCTGACGCTGGCGTTCAAGATCGCCGACGACAACGGGTTGCTGCTGCTCGACCTCAAGGACCTGCGCGCGTTGCTTCAGCATGTTGGGGACAATGCGCAGGAATTCCAGACCAACTACGGCAACGTATCGGCCGCGTCGATCGGCGCCATCCAGCGTGGCCTCCTCACGCTTGAGCAGCAGGGCGCCGACCGGTTCCTCGGCGAACCGATGTTGAACGTCGACGATCTGTTGCAGACCGTCAACGGCAAGGGCGTGATCAACATCCTGGCCGCCGACCGGCTGATGCAATCGCCGAAGGTATATTCGACGCTCCTGCTATGGCTGTTGTCCGAGTTGTACGAGCGCCTGCCCGAAGTCGGCGACCGCGAAAAACCCAAGCTCGTGTTCTTCTTCGACGAGGCCCATCTGCTGTTCGCCGATACGCCGCGGCCGCTGCTCGAGAAAATCGAGCAGGTCGTGCGGCTCGTTCGCTCCAAGGGCGTGGGCGTTTTTTTCGTGACGCAGAATCCGCTCGACGTCCCGGACACCGTCTTGGGGCAGCTCGGCAATCGGGTGCAGCACGCGCTGCGCGCGTTCACGCCGCGCGATCAGAAGGCCGTGAAATCGGCGGCGGAAACCATGCGCGCCAATCCCAAATTCAAAACCGAGGACGCCATCACGGAGCTCGGCGTTGGGGAGGCGCTCGTCTCGTTCCTCGATGAGAAGGGACGTCCTTCGATCGTTGAGCGCGTTTATGTGCTACCGCCCGCGAGCCGGATCGGCCCCGCGACGCCGGCCGAACGCAAGACGGTGATGGCGGCCTCCCCAGTCGCAGGCGCTTACGAGAAGTCCGTCGATCGCGAATCCGCGTATGAAAAGCTCAAAGCCCGCGCCGCTGCTTCGCCGCCCGCGACGGCGCCGTCGGGCGAGGCAGGCCCGACCGCAGCCGGTGGCGGCATGATGGGCGGTCTCAAGGACATCCTCTTCGGCTCGACCGGACCGCGTGGGGGCCGCCGCGAAGGCATGGCCGAGGCCATGGCTAAAAGTGCCGCCAGGTCCGTCGGCACATCGATCGCGCGCGAAATCACGCGCGGCGTGCTGGGGTCGCTGCTGGGCGGAGGCAAGAGACGCTGAAACCGGCGCAGATCCGCATGGTCCAAGCACTGCGATCAAATTTCCTGCTGCGAGGTCTCCAATGATTCCCACACCACGCGACCCTTTCGCCAACGACCATCAGCGGCGGGTGCTCCTCCGTGCCGCGATCTCGTTGAGCCTGGCCGGAATCGTCGGCCGCGTCGCTGCCGCGGATTCGGCGCTGCGACCCACGCCGGCCAATGCGCTCGGCCCGTTCTATCCACCGCAGAAGCCCGCGGACTCCGACGCCGATCTCACCCGCGTCGAAGGGCATGCGCAGCGCGCCGCCGGCACGATTCTCTATGTCGCCGGGCGCGTCACCGACACGAAGGGCAAGCCATTGGGCAACGCGGAGATCGAACTGTGGCAAGCCAACGCGTTCGGCCGCTACCTGCATCCGGCCGATGGCGATGCGTCCGGACCGCTCGATCCCAACTTCCAGGGCTATGGCCGCCTCCGCGCCGATGCCGACGGCCATTACCGGATCAAGACGATCAAGCCGCCTCCGTACTCGGGGCGCACGCCGCATATTCACTTCAACGTTGCAAGTGGCGGAACGGTACTCACGACGCAGTTGTTCTTCGAGGGCGAGCCGCTCAATGAACGCGACTTCCTCTATCGCTATCTCGGCCGCGACGACCGTCGCGCTTCCACGGGCAGACCCGCCGATCGCACGCCGGCGATGGAGCCCGACGCGTTGGCCGTGACGTGGGACATTGTTCTCAAGAGCGCGTAACAGCGGATGAGCGCATCGAACGCGCGAATGCCGGCGGTGTTCTTCGGTCACGGCAGTCCGATGAACGCGCTCGAGCGCAATCGGCATACGGAGGCATGGCAGGCGCTGGGCCGGACCATGGCGCGGCCGAAAGCGATCCTCGCCGTCTCCGCGCATTGGTACATCCGCGGCACCGCGGTAACCGCGATGGCGATTCCGCCGACGATTCACGACTTCGGCGGCTTTCCGTCGGCATTGCATGCGTACCAATATCCCGCGCCCGGCGATGCCGCGCTGGCAGCGCACGTGAGGGACTTGCTGGCGCCGCTCGAGATCGGTCTCGATCATGAATGGGGTCTCGATCACGGCACGTGGTCGGTACTTGCGCACGTCTACCCGAATGCGGATATTCCCGTCGTGCAGCTCGCGATCGATCGCACGCAACCCGCAGCTTTTCACTATGATTTGGGACGGCGCCTTGCGCCTCTGCGCGATGAAGGCGTGCTGATCGTCGGCAGCGGGAACGTCGTCCACAATCTCGGCGTGATCCGATGGGACGGCAAGTCCGCGGCGTATCCGTGGGCAATGCAGTTCGATCGTGCGTTCCGCGAAAATCTGGAACGGCGCAATCACGAGCCACTGATCAATTATTCCGGCCTAGGCGAGGCCGCGCGGATGTCGATCCCGACGCCCGATCATTATTTGCCTGCGCTTTACGTGCTCGGCGCGCAGCGCGATGACGATTCGCTGTCGATCGTGACGGAAGGCGTCGAGCTGGGGTCGATCAACATGCTGTCGTTTGCATTCGACCGCGGACGGCCATAGCAGACTGACGCGGCAGCGCCTTCGTGACGCGTGTCCGCGAACACTGAGGAGCTACCCGACGAATTCGATTCGGAAAAACGGCTAGGACGTGCGCCCAACTCCAAGCCCCGAAGGGTGGAAGATCCCAACGAACGTGATCGGTCCCACTTTGGCACCGCTCCGCGCCCGCGCGGAACGGTGCCTTCCGGCTTATGCGGTCAGGGATTGGCCGAGATGTAGCCATTGATCCAGTCGAGGATAGGCTGCCGGTCGATCCGGTAGCTGAATCCGGAGCCCATGCACTGGGAATTGAGCACAAACGAATTGACCGAAACGATCGTGTTGGTGCCCTCGATCAGGATCGGCCCGCCAGAGTCGCCAAAGCAGGTTCCGCCCCCGGTCCCCGGCGCGCTCGTCACCTGCAGGTTGAAGCCGTCGGTGAGCGCGCTGCGCAGGTTGACGAGCTGAACGGTACCCTGAAAGCGTGTGCGCTGGGCGAGGGTCACCGGTTTCACGCCTTGCAGCCCGTAGCCGACCGCGTCGAACTGCGCGTTCTGCCGTCCACGCCGCGTGGCGAGCGCATCCAGCGTTCCCGCAGCTGCGAGCGTGCTGAACGGCAGGCCAACCGCAGCGTCAAGCACCACGACGCCGACGTCGCCGGTGTCGGGCAGGAACAATCCGCCCTGCCACCCAGGGTAAGGATAGGCAGTGCCCGTAACCGATCCGGTCCCGCCATAGGACGGATATCAAGCTGGACCGACAAACGGCTCTACAGCGCTGGCTAACCAGACACCCGCGGGACCGGCCAGTGCGGTGCAATGACCTGCTGTCAGCACGGTCCGTGGGGACATCAGCGTGCCGGTGCAGCGCCACTGCGG
>Ga0184632_10000996_pt1 | contig 11475 bp, 10 predicted proteins | sample PLM31_50_b1_FD_133153 | JGI IMG/M metagenome (GOLD analysis project Ga0184632, IMG submission 133153) | Groundwater sediment microbial communities from an aquifer in East River, Colorado, USA - PLM3-1_50_b1 | ecosystem: Environmental > Terrestrial > Soil > Riparian zone | place: USA: East... | reverse complement strand
GGATCGTCGTCAACGGCGTGCGCAGCTCATGCGATGCGTCCGCGGTGAATCGCTGCTGCGCCGCGAGCGCCGTCGCCACCCGTGCGTACGCCTCCTGCAGCCGGTCCATCATCGCGTTGAAGCTCGTCGTCAGCCGGCCCACCGCATCCCGCGTGCCTACTGCGGGCAGCCGCCGGCTGAGATCCTGTGACCGGCCCACCTCATCCGCCATCACCGCGGTCTGCCGCAACGGTCGCAGCGCCCGCCCGGTGGCGACCCACACCGCGACCGTCGCCGCTACGAACGTGATGAACCCCGACACTGCAAAGAGCACCACCAGTCCGGCCCGGTCCTGCGACACCCGCCGGCTCGTCTGGGCGGCGACCGCGTACCCGCTGAGCCCAAGATCCGAACGGATCCACGGGCGCACCTGTACCCGTACCGACTCGCCCTCCGCGCCACCGGACACCGGGACGGACGCGGCGGCCCTGCCGTTCCTACGTGCGGCGGCAAGAACCTCCCCGGGTACGGGCAGCGGGGCCCCCTCCACCTCCCCGGTGGCCAACAGCACGCGGCCGTCGTCGGCAAGCACCATCACGAAGATGTCCACACTGGAGCGTGGGTCGACCGGCGCCAGCGCCCGGGCCGGGGTGAAGTCCTGCCGCGACGCCACCGCCAGGTTCGCGACGACGTCGTCCGCGCGGGCGGCGAGCTGCTGGTCCCGGTCTGTGTCGAGGCCGCGGGAAATGAGCGCGAACAGCGACGACGACAGACAACAGATGACGAGGGTGACGATGCCAACGCCGACGAGCGTGATGCGGGTACGAATCGACATCAGGCCGCCCGCAGGACGTAACCAACGCCGCGCACCGTGTGAATGAGCCGCGGCTCTCCGGCCGCCTCCAGCTTGGCGCGCAGGTAGCCGACGTAGACGTCCACGACATTGCTGGCGGTCGCCACCGGCAGTCCCCACACGGCGTCGAGCAACTGCGACCGGCTCAACACCTGGCGTGGATGGATGAGGAAGTGGCGTAGCAGGTCGAACTCCTGCGCGGTGAGGTCGATCAGCCGCTCCCCCCGCCGGACCTCGTGCGCGGTCGGGTCGAGCGCGATGTCGGCGAAGGTCAGTCGCCCGTCGTACGCCGAGCCGGATCGTCGCCGCAGCAGTGCCCGTACCCGCGCCAGCAACTCCTCGTACGCGAACGGCTTGACCAGATAGTCGTCGGCGCCGGCGTCCAGACCCCGGACCCGGTCGGCCGTGGCATCTCGGGCGGTGAGCATGAGCACGAGAGTGCCGGCGCGTTCGGCCCGCAGGCGCTCGCAGACCGCGACGCCATCGAGGCCCGGCAGCATGAGGTCCAGCACGACGAGATCCGGGGCGTGGCGGCGGGCCACCTCGAGCGCCGCGTAGCCATCGCGGACCACACTCACCCGCATGCCCTCGTATTCCAGCGCCCGGCGCAGCGCGGCCGCGATCGGTTCGTCGTCGTCGACGACGAGGACATGCGGGGGTACGCCATGGGGGGCCATCGGGCGCCAGCGTAGCCGCCGGCGTCGTCATTAGGTGGGACTGCGGTCATGGGTGCGTAATGCGATGCAGTGTCGGCTGAGCGTGGTCCAGCTGGAGTGTGGTGTGGGTCAGCCCGTAGCGTTCCCGAAGCATCGCCTCGAGATCCTGCCGGAGGCGGTGACAGTCGAGGGACGGTGCGGCGATGATGTGCGCCGAGAGCGCCGGCGACCCGGACGTGATCTCCCACACGTGCAGGTCGTGCACCTCCACCACGCCGGAGTATCCGGCCATGTCGCGGCCGATGCGAGTTGGATCCAGCCCCACGGGCGCGGCCTCGAGCAGGATCCGTCCGCTGTCGCGGACGAGACCGACGCCGGCGCGAACCATGAGCGCGACGACGACGAGGGAGGCGATGGAATCGGCCTGGTGGAAGCCGGTCACGAGGATGATGACGCCGGCGATCGCGGTCGCGACAAACGCGAGGAGGTCGGTGAGGATGTGCCGGTAGGCGCCCTCGATGTTGAGACTGCGCCGATCCGCGCGGCGGACCAGCCAGGCGGCGGCGAGGTTGATCGCGATCCCGACCGCGGCGGTGACGAGGACGGCCAGGCCCGCGACGTCCTCCGGCCGGACAAGGCGACGGACCGCCTCGTACGCCAGCCACACCGCCAGAAGCAACAGCGTGATGCCGTTGGCCTGGGCCGAGAGGATCTCCGTTCGTTTGAGCCCGTAGGTGTATCCGCCTCGCGGTGGCCGGCTGGCCAGGCGCAGGGCAACGAGGGCCAGGGCGAGGGCGCCGGCGTCGGTGAGCATGTGCGCGGCGTCGGAGAGCAACGCGAGTGAGTTGACCGTGAGGCCGACCACGACCTCCGCGACCATGAACGACGCGATGAGGACGAGCGCGGCCGCAAGCCAGCGGCGATCGGTGTCGACGCCGCTGCCATGGCCGGCTCCGTCGTGGTGTGCACCCATCACCGCAAAACTATGCTGACATCGCTATGTATGCAAGGTGAAAATGATTCCCGGTGCCGGAACCGCCCCGCTCGGCCGACGTATGTCAGGATGACCGCTGTGCGCGCTGGGCGGGATCGACGCTCGGCGAGGGATGGACGCTCGGGGAGGGATTGGACACGACATGGGCAGGTGGGCTGGTCGGCTGGGTGCGGTACTCGCTGGGTTCGTCGTCGCGCTCGCGATGACCGGGGTCGCGTACGCACACGTCGAGGTCGAGGCCAATCCTGCAGTGGCGGGTTCGACCGACGCCGTCGTGATGTTCTCGGCCGAGGCGGAGTCATCGACAGCGGGCATCGCGTCGGTGCGGGTCGTGCTGCCGGCCGGGATTGCCCCCGCCGATGTGACCCTGAAGAAGGCGCCGTCGGGCTGGACGCTCACGACCAACGCGGACGGTTACACGGTGGGCGGCAAGGCGCTAGCCAAGGGCCAGCCGGCGGTCCACTCGGTCACGGTGGCCCGGCTGCCGGACTCGACCTCGCTCGTGTTCAAGACACTGGTCAACTACTCCGACGGCACAGTCGATCGGTGGATCGAGGAACCCACCACGGCGAACCCCAACCCAGAGAACCCCGCCCCCGTGCTCAAGCTCAAGCCTGGTACGCGGCCGGCACCGACCAGTGCGCCGCCCACGACAGTGGCTGCCTCCACGGCGCCCGCGGTGACCGCCGCCGTGTCGCCCGCGGGCGGCGGCGGCGATGGTGGAAACGCCTGGGTGTGGTGGGTCGTGGGCGCTCTCGTTGTCGCGGCCGCCGTCGCCATCGGCCTCGTCATGCGTCAGCGCTCGACCACCCAGGGCACTTCCGGCGAGCGGTAGAAGTTAACCCCGAGCGCAGCCCACCGAGGCGCCTGCGCTCCGAGTCGCTCGCTGAAACGATCCCAGTCGTGGGTCGACGCCGGCGACCAGGCCAGCTCGGCGGTCGCGACCAGTCTGGGAAAGGCCAGATACTCGATGTCGTCGATGGTGCGTACGGTCTCTGTCCACAGCGGACTCTCCACGCCGAGCACGGCGGCCGGGTCCAGTCCGAGGAGGTAGCCCATCGGGTCCCAGTCATAGGCGTGGGCGACGCTGATGTTCCCCGCCCAGGACAGACCGATCGGGCTCGTACTGTCGTACTTCATGTCGAGGTAGGCGCGGTTGGCGGGCGACATGATGATCCTGTTCCCCTGCGCCGCCGCCGCGAGCACCTCGAGTGCCTCGGGCGTCACCCCCCAGAACTGAACCACAGTGGAGGGTGTGAGCTTGGCCCCTGCTACCTCATGCCAGCCAACCACGGTCTTCCCGTGCGCACCGACGATCTCCTGCGCGCGGTTGACTATCGCCGCATAGTCGTCCGCGGTGAGCGTCTTCGCCTCGTCGCCGCCGATATGCAGGTATGGACCCGGCGTCATCTCAGCGAGCTCGCCGAACACGTCGTCGAGGAATCGGTAGGTCACGTCCTTGTCGACGCAGAGCGAGCTGAAGCCCACATCAATGCCGGTGTAGCGCGCTGGCGCTTGTCCGTCGCAGTTGAGTTCGGGATAGGAGGCGAGCGCCGCGTTGGTGTGGCCCGGCAGATCGACCTCCGGGACGACGGTCATGAAGTGGCGGCTGGCGTACGACACGATCTCGCGGTAGTCGTCCTTTGTGTAGTGACCGCCGGGACCGCCACCGACCTCGCTGCCGCCGCCGAAACTCGCCAGGCGTGGCCAGGCGTCAACGGCGATCCGCCAACCCTGGTCATCGGTAAGGTGCAGGTGGAGATAGTTGATCTTGTAGAGTGCGGCCAGCTCGATGACCCGCTTAACATCCGAGACAGCAAAGAAGTGGCGGGCGACGTCCAGCATGATCCCCCGGTAGGAGAAGCGAGGTTGGTCGACGATCCTCCCACCCGGTACGGTCCACGGTCCGGGTTGGACGGTCCCGATCTCCAGGGGTGTGGGAAGCAGCTGTCGCAATGTCTGCACGCCCCGGAACAGCCCCGCGGCCGCGTTGGCTCGCAAACTGATCGCGCCGGCCGTTACCTCGAGGACATAGCCCTCCGCCCCCAGGTCCTTCTCGGCGCCGGTCAGGGCGAGCGCGATGTGCCCGCCGGTCCCACCCTCGGCCGGCGCTGCTGTGGTCCCGGCGGCGCTCGGGTGGATAGGCAGGAGATAGGAGGTGACGGGTCGGAGCAGTCCGGCCAGGTACTCCGCTATCCCGCCCACCTCCGTGGCCGCGCTGGCCGACCCGGCTATCGTGCGGATCTCCGACTTGTCGGTGAGCGTGAACGTCACGCCGTCCGCGGGCTCGACGGACGCGGGGACCGGGACCACATCATGGATCGTGGTCTCCCGCTCGATCTCGGTCGGCTTCTCGTCCATACCCAACTTCCAGATCAGTCCGCTCGCGGCAGCCACAACCAGCACCGCCACTCCTGCCGTGGTCCTCGCCCGCACCGCCCCCATTCTTTACTGTAAAGAGTCTTAACACAAGTCACCTCTCCCGTCGATCGGTGGGCTAGGATCCTCGGAGGCTAAGGAGGCGTTGCATGGTCCGGCCCCGCCAACCGATCCTGACCCGAGCCCGCATCGTTCACGTCGCGACGACGATCATCGACGCGGAGGGCCTGGACGCGCTGTCGATGCGACGCCTTGCGACGGAACTCGAGGTGCGCGCACCGTCGCTCTACAACCACTTCGCGACGAAGGAGGAGATCCTCGACGCGGTGGGTGACGCGATCATCGCCGAGGTCGACCTCTCGATGTTCGGCCGCGACGAGTGGCCGGCCGCCCTGCTCGCGTGGGCCAGGGCCTACCGCGCGGCACTGTCGGCGCACCCCAACATCGTGCCGTTTCTCGCCCGGGGCCCGGGACGGCGGCCCGCCGCGCTACGGCTGGCCGATGCCGTGTATGGATGCCTCGTCGACGCGGGCTGGCCACGGGGTTACGCCACCCGCATCGGAGCGCTCCTGCGCTACCTCGTGGCCGGGTCGGCGCTGGGGTCGTTCTCGCTGGGTTTCGTGGACGATCCGGACCTCTACGCTGCGGCGTACCCGCATCTCGCCGACGCGCATCGGCTGCCCGAGCACCGCCAGCAGGTCGACGAGGGCGCGTTTGAGCTTGGCCTGGATACGCTGGTGGCGGGGCTGACGGCTCGATTCGACGAACTGGCCCGGTCCCGGGCGGGCACCCTGTCGTGATTCTCCTCTCACCGGAGGACGCGATCGCGAGCACCGCACGCGACCAGGGCTTACCGTCAGGTTGACACTCAAGGGGATCTGCGGGCGGAGCGAGAAAATGGCGGATATCAAGCTTGATCACCCAAATGGCCAACTGTCCATGCCTGTGCACCAGGCCGTCGAGGGTCCGTCCGGAGTTGATGTCGGCTCGCTGCTGAAGGAGACGGGGTACGTCACGTACGATCCCGGCTTCGTCAACACCGCGTCATGCATGTCGGCGATTACCTATATCGACGGCGACGCCGGGATTCTGCGCTACCGCGGTTACCCGATCGACCAACTCGCCGAGAAATCGTCCTTCCTTGAGGTGTCCTACCTGCTCATCTACGGGGAGCTACCGACCACCGCCCAGCTGACCGACTTCCGGGAAAAGGTCAGCGTGCACACGTTGCTCCACGAGGACCTGCGACGCTTCTTCGACGGCTTCCCCCGAGACGCGCATCCGATGCCGGTGCTGTCGTCGGCGGTGAACGCACTCTCGACCTTCTACCAGGACAGCCTCGACCCGTTCGATGTCGACCAGGTGGAGATCTCCACGATCCGGTTGCTGGCCAAGGTGCCGACAATCGCCTCGTACGCGTACAAGAAGTCGATTGGGCAGCCATTCCTCTACCCGAATAACGCGCAGGGTTACGTAGAGAACTTTCTGCGCATGACGTTCGGAGTGCCAGCCACCGCGTACGAGGTTGACCCGGTCGTCGCCAAGGCACTCGACATGCTCTTCGTGCTGCACGCCGACCACGAGCAGAACTGCTCCGCGGCCACCGTACGCGTGGTGGGCTCGGCCCAGGCCAACCTGTTCGCCTCCGTGGCCGCCGGCATCAATGCGCTCTCCGGTCCCCTGCACGGCGGTGCCAACGAGGCGGTGCTGGCGATGCTAGGCCATATCAAGGCCGAAGGTGGGGACGTGCAGTCCTTCGTCCGCCGGGTTAAGAACAAGGAGCAGGGCGTGAAGCTCATGGGCTTCGGCCATCGGGTCTACAAGAACTACGACCCGCGGGCAGCCATCGTGAAGCGGGCGGCGCAGGACGTGCTCGCCCGGATGCACAAACCCGACCCGCTGCTCGACTTGGCCATGCAGTTGGAGGAGATCGCGCTCGCCGACGACTTCTTCGTGTCGCGCCAGCTCTACCCGAATGTGGACTTCTATACCGGACTCATCTACAAGGCGATGGGCTTCCCGACCAGGATGTTCACTGTGCTGTTCGCGCTGGGCCGGCTGCCCGGCTGGATCGCGCAATGGCGCGAGATGTTGGCCGACCCGGCGAACAAGCTCGGCCGCCCCCGGCAGGTCTACACCGGCGCGCCCGAGCGCGGCTTCATACCGATCGATCTCAGATAGCGCCCGTCCCGTCGTGCTTGCCGCGACCGACGTGCTTGCCCGGTGGGCGTTCGCCTGCATACGCTGCCGGCGGCGGTCGACACGACACCGCGCTACGCCGGTCGGATAACAGTGTGGAGGGGACGGCACCGTGAAGGTCTTCGATTCTCTGGATGAGTTGCGCGCCGCCGCGGGCGAGCACCTCGGCCACAGCGAGTGGCACACGGTGACCCAGGAGCAGGTGAACGCCTTCGCCGACGCGACCGGGGATCACCAGTGGATCCACGTGGACGAGCAGGCGGCAGCGCACGGTCCGTTCGGGACGACGATCGCTCACGGGTTCCTGATGCTCTCCCTGATACCGATGCTCGCGGCCCAGGTATCCCGGGTCGAGGGCGTACGAATGGGGATCAACTACGGGCTCAACAAGGTACGGTTCCCGGCCGCGCTGCCCACGGGGAGCTCGATCCGGGCCAGTGTGCGCCTTATCTCCATTGAGGACGTTCCAGGCGGCGTTCACGTGGTGAATGAGGTCACCATCGAGCGTGACGGCGGCGACAAGCCGTGCTGCGTCGCCGAGTCCGTGGTGCGCTACTACACCTGAGGTCAGGCCCGCGGGCCGCCCGCGACATAGATGACCTGCCCCGAGACGAACCCGGCGCCCTCGCTCACCAGGAACGAGACGACGTTGGCGATGTCCTCGGGCTGGCCGACCCGGCGTACCGGGATCTCGGCCGCAGCCGCCTGCTGAAAGGCATCAAAGTCCACGCCGAGCCGCGCGGCCGTCGCCGCGGTCATCTCGGTCGCGATGAAGCCGGGCGCGATCGCGTTCACGGTCACCCCAAACGGACCGAGCTCGATCGCAAGCGTCTTGGTGAAGCCCTGCAAGCCCGCCTTGGCGGTTGCATAGTTGGCCTGACCCCGATTCCCGAGCGCCGAGGTCGACGAGAGATTGACGATCCGGCCCCACTTCTGCTCGGTCATGTACTTCTGGGTGGCCTTGCTCATCAGGAAGGCACCCCGCAGGTGCACGCCCATGACCGCGTCCCAGTCGACCTCGGTCATCTTGAACAGCAGATTGTCGCGGGTAACCCCGGCGTTGTTCACCAGCACCGTCGGAGGTCCCAGCTCCGAGGCGACCCGATCGACCGCGGCCTGCACTGCCGCGGCGTCGGCGACGTCGGCACCGAGCGCGAGGGCCCGGCCGCCGGCACCGGTGATGCGCTCAACGGTGCCCTTCCCCGCGCTCTCCTCCAGGTCCACCACCGCGACGGCGAACCCGTCGGCACCGAGCTTCGCGGCGGTCGCGGCCCCGATACCGCGCGCCGCCCCGGTGACCACAGCAACCTTCTCCGGCATGCGCTCTCTCCTCCTTGTTCTTCAGATGCTCGTCGCGGACCTTAACGGACCGCGTCAGGCTTCCCTGCGGGTGTCCAGGTCGGCGCGCAGCCGCCGCATGCCGGCGAGCCAACGGTCCCGGTCACCCGCGCGGCGCCGCTCGTATTCGGCCACCTCAGGGTGCGGCAGAATCAGGAATCGACCCTCGGCGAGCGCCGCGACGACGGCATGGGCAACCTCCGTCGGGTCGATGAGCCCACCCGCGGCGAGGGTGGCCGAGTCGGCGCCGAAACCGGCCGTCATCGGCGTCCGCACGGCCTGCGGGCACAGGCAGGAGAAGCCCACGCCGGACGAACCATGCCGGATCGCGAGCCATTCGGCCAGGGCCACCGAGCCGTGCTTGGTCACGCTGTACGGCGCGGTGTCCATCTCGGTCAGCAGGCCGGCTGCCGATGCCGTGACCATGAAGTGACCGCGTCCCCGCTCGACCATCCGGGGCAGTACGTGTCGCGCTGCGTATACGTGCGCCATCACATGCACCCGCCACGCGAGATCCCAGTCGGTGTCCTCACCGAGCCCGGGTCCGGTGGGGACCCCGGCATTAGAGCACCACAGGTCTATCTCGCCGATCTCGGACTCGACCCGGTCCACCGCCGCTCGTACGGCGTCGGAATCGGTCACGTCGAGAGCGAGCCCGAGCCTCACTTCGCAGGCCAACCCGTCCGCAACCGCCGCGGCGCGGGCGCCATCACGGTCGACCACGACCAGCCCGCGGGCGCCTTCGGCCGCGAAGCGCTCGGCCAGAGCCCGCCCGATGCCGCTCGCTCCGCCGGTGATGACCGCGACCGAACCCGCCAGCACAGCACCAGGCATGCCGCTCCCCTCACTCGGCCGAGCGTTACTACACCGGCCAGTAATATGCACCTAGGGTGCAATATACGTCGGCCATCGAGGGCCGGGGAAGAGCCCGACGGAGCCGGCGGCGATGGGCCGGCGCGTCGTTGCGCTGACCCACCGCGCCCCACAGTGGACACTCCCTGGCCAAAGTCGAGTGGCCCAGTGGTCCTGCCGAGATGCTCGGCGCCACCGTCTACTGTGCCGTCATGTTGGGATTGTCTCGCCGGTGGCGGCCGGGCAAACTTACGGCGGTAGTTAACAAACTAACAGCGGTAGTTATCGAGCGCTAGACCGCGGACGACGTCGAGGAGGTGCCGTGGACCGTCACAACTGCGTGTACGCCGGGGGTGACTGGGTGGTACCGGCGACAGACCAACGCATCGCGGTGGAGAACCCGACCACCGAGGAGGTCGTCGCCCAGGTGCCCGCTGGCGTCGCGGCCGACATCGACCGCGCCGCCGCGGCTGCCCGGATGGCGTTTCCGGCCTGGGCGGGCCTGAGTCGAGCGCAGCGCGCTAACCACCTCGCCGCGCTACACGAAGGACTGGCCGCCCGGCGGGTCGAGATGGCCCGCACGATCACGACCGAGATGGGGGCGCCGGCGTCACTGGCCGAGTCGGTTCAGGTGGGTCTGCCGTTGCGGGTGCTGAGTTCCTACGTAGACCTGTTGCGCACCGACGAGGAGCCAGAGCGGGTCGGCAACTCTTTGATCGTCCAGGAGCCCGTCGGCGTGGTCGGCGCCATCACACCATGGAACTACCCCCTCCACCAAGCGATGGCGAAGATCGCCGCGGCGCTGGCAGCCGGCTGCACGGTGGTGCACAAGCCGAGCGAAGTTGCGCCCCTCTCCGCGTACCTGCTCGCGCAGATCGCTCACGACGCGGGCCTGCCGATGGGTGTCTACAACATGGTTACCGGTTACGGCCCGGTCGCCGGCGAGGCTCTCGCGTCGCACCCCGATGTCGACATGGTCTCGTTCACCGGCTCCACCCGCGCGGGCCGGCGGGTGGGGGCGCTGGCCGCCGAGACGGTCAAGCGGGTGGCGCTGGAACTAGGCGGTAAGTCGGCAAATGTCGTACTAGATGATGCCGATCTCACCGCCGCGGTTAAGGTCGGCGTGGCCAACTGCATGCTCAACTCCGGGCAGACGTGCACCGCCTGGACCCGCCTGCTGGTGCCCGCCGACCGCCAGAGCGACGCGATCGAACTCGCCGTCGCGGCCGCGGCGAAGTACCGGCCCGGAGATCCCACCGACCCGGCCACCCGGCTGGGGCCGCTCGTCTCGGCGGCCCAGCGCGAACGAGTTCACACTTATATCGCCCGAGGCGTCGCCGAGGGAGCGCGCCTGGTCGTTGACGGACGCAGCGGGCAGCCGGAGCGCGGCTACTTTGTCGGGCCTACCATCTTCGCCGACGTGGACCCCGACGCCACCATCGCCCAGGAGGAGATTTTCGGCCCGGTGCTCTCGATCATCCCGTACGCCGACGAGGATGCGGCTGTACGCATCGCCAACGGCACCGTGTACGGCCTCGCCGGGGCGGTCTGGTCGGCCGACACGGACCGCGCTGTCGCCTTCGCCCGTCGCCTGCGCACCGGTCAGGTCGACATCAACGGCGGCTCGTTCAACCACCTCGCTCCCATTGGCGGCTACAAACAGTCGGGCCACGGGCGCGAGTTGGGCACCCACGGCCTCGCGGAGTTTCGCGAGACCAAGTCGCTGCAGCTGCCGCAGGATCGATGATGACCAATCGAGTACGGGCCGCGGTGCTGCACGAAATCGGCGGCATGCCGGAGATTCGCGAGATCGAGCTCGCCGGGCCCGCGACCGGTCAGGTCCGAATCCGGCTCGAGGCGACCGGGGTTTGCCATTCAGATCTATCGCTCGCCAGTGGCCGACTCAAGCACGCCGTGCCGGTCGTGCTGGGTCATGAAGGCGCCGGCCGGGTCGTCGAGACTGGAGTCGGGGTAGGCGAGCTGAGCGTCGGCGATACCGTCGTGCTCAACTGGGCACCGGCGTGCCGCGACTGCTGGTTCTGCGCCCGCGGCGAGCCATACCTGTGTTCAAACGCGCAACGTGGTTGGCACCGCGCACACGCCCGCCTTCCCGACGGTACGCCGATCTACCCCGGCCTCGGCGTGGGTGGCTTCGCCACCGAGACGGTTGTCGACGAGATCGCATGCATCAAGCTGCCCGCCGACATCCCGCTCGTCGAGGCGGC
>Ga0184632_10000994_pt1 | contig 11484 bp, 9 predicted proteins | sample PLM31_50_b1_FD_133153 | JGI IMG/M metagenome (GOLD analysis project Ga0184632, IMG submission 133153) | Groundwater sediment microbial communities from an aquifer in East River, Colorado, USA - PLM3-1_50_b1 | ecosystem: Environmental > Terrestrial > Soil > Riparian zone | place: USA: East River... | reverse complement strand
GCCTGGCGCCACGTCCCGGCGGCGCGGCCGCTGTCGTCGCGGTACGCGGCCGGCGATGCCCTGGGCGCCGCGGTCTGGCTCGCCTCGCTGCTGGCCGCCCCGGCGGCCCGGCCCTGGCTGTGGGCGCTCGGCATGGTGGTGCTGATGGTCACGCCCGTGCTGGCCGTGCGCGCGCTCGAGGTGCAGGCCTACGACTCCCGCCACATCGCCGAGCGCTACGGCCTGTTCACCCTCATCGTGCTCGGCGAGTCGGTCGTGGCGGCCACCGCCGGCGCCTCCGACACCCACGGGCAGCTCGGCGCGGCCCTGGTCGCAGCCGCCGGGTTCGTGGTTGCCGCCTGCGTCTGGTGGCTGTACTTCGAGTTCGTGAAGGCGTCCTCGCTCAGCCGGGACCACCTGCTGCCCTCGTTCGTGTGGGGGTACGGGCACCTGCTGATCTTCGCGGGCATCGCCGCGGCCGCGTCCGGCGTGGAGCTGGCCGTGCACGCAACCGTCGAGCACCACGCGACGACCGGCCCGGAGCGGGTGGCGCTCTGCGGCGGGCTGGCCGCCTACCTGGTCGCCGTCGCCGCCATCCACCTGGTGACGGTGAACCGCTGGGACGCGGTGCTCGGCGGGCGGCTGGCCGCCGCCGCGCTGCTCGCCGTCCTGGCGGCGGCCGGGGGCGGGCTCGACCCGCGCCTGCTGATGGGCCTGGTCGTGGCGACGGTCCTGGCGGTGACGCTCTCCGAGATCGGCCGGGCCGCACGCGCCGCCCGCCGGGCCGCACGCGCTTCAGGCGGTGCGGCCGGCGTGCCGGCGTCGGGCCCGGCCGGCCCGTAGGATCACCCAGGAGGCCGGCGCCGCCGGAGGACCGGACGTGGGGGTGGGGCGCTGATCGCCTGGCTGATCCGGCACGGGGAGAGCGAGGGCAACGCCGGGCTGCCGACCAGGAACGCGGGCGACTCGGCCCTCACCACCAGGGGCGTCGAGCAGGCCAAGCTGGTCGCCGCCGCCTTCGCCGCGTCGCCCTCGCTGATCGTGGTCTCGCCCTACCGGCGGGCCGCCCAGACCGCGGCGCCGACCGTCGCGCGGTTCCCGGCCGTCCCGCGCGAGGAGTGGCCGGTGCAGGAGTTCACCTACCTCGGCCGGCTGCACGGACGCTTGACCACCGGCGCGGAGCGGCAGCAGTTCCGGGAGGCGTACTGGGCCAGGGCCGACCCGTGGTACGCCGACGGCCCGCGGTCCGAGTCGTTCCAGGGCGTGCTGGGCCGCGGGCGGGACCTGCTGGAACGGCTGCGCGGGGCGGGCGTGCCGAGGGTGGCGGTGTTCACCCACGCGATGTTCATCCGGGCCACCCTCTGGCCGCTGCTCGGCGGCGGCGAGGTGAGCGCCGAGGTGAGCGCCGAGGAGATGCGCCGCTTCCGGGCGTTCGCGCTCGGCCTCCCGATCCCCAACGGCGCCCTCCTCGAGCTGCGCTTCGGGCCAGGTGGCGGCGTCGCGGTGGGCGGGATCTCCACCGCCCACCTCCCGGCTGCGCTGCTGACCGGGACCCACGGCCCGCGTGCCGAGTCGCCCGACCGGCGCCGTGGAGGCCGGACGAGGTAGGCTCCGCTCGAACAGCATGCGGTGATGGCCTTCCCCAGTCCAGGCCAGCAGCGCCGGGAGGTAGGGCGGCCAGTGACGATTCCCCGACGCCTCGGGTGGGTCTTGCGGACGCCGCCCGAGCCGCTGCCCGCCGGGCTCGAGGCGATGCTCGTCCGCGCGGCCGAGGCCACCTCGACGGAGGGCTCCGGCGGCTTCGACTACGCGGGCAACTACCGCGCCTGGAAGCGGGTGCTCGGGCCCCGGGCGCTGCCCTGGACGCGGCTCGGCCCGCCGGCCAGCACCGACGGCATCGCCTCGGCCGAGGTGGTCGCCGCCGCCGCGCCCGGCGAGCTCCTCTACGTGGTCGAGATCCAGGGCAGCCTGCCCGACACCGAGGCGGTGGCGTTCGCGAACCGGCTCCGCGTGCTCGTCCCGGGCGCGCTGCTCGGCTTCTCGAGCTACCCGACCCGGGCGCAGGCGTCCAGCCACGGCGTCCCCTGGGACGCCTGCGTCGCCGCGTTCGACCTCGGCCTGCCGCAGGTGCACTTCCCGCAGCAGCGCGCCCAGCTGGAACGGATCGTCGCCGACCATCGCGGGCGGGGCGTCCACGTCGCCGTCTCGCCTGGCGACGACCCCGGCTGGGTGGCCGCTGCCTCGGCCGGCATCACCCGGTACCTCGGCGCCTCCCTCTGGCGCCATGGCCTCGACCAGTTCACCGCCTGGGCCCAGCAGCTCGGCGACGTCCACGGAGGAGACGAGTTCGACATGGCGACGATCGCCGATCTCGAGAACGCGGTCCGCAAGGTGCTGAACGAGGGCGCCGGCCAGGGCCAGGCGTCCTGGGCCGCGACCAGCGCGGCCGCGTTCGCGGCCACCCAGGCCCTGCCCGATCGGCTCGACCGGGTGGTCCACGTCACCCGGGCGACCAAGGAGGCTATGGACGCCCTGCACCTCACCCTGAGCGCCGCCGAGGTGCAGGCGGTCGCGGCCGCGGTCGCGACCAGGCTCTCCGACCTGCCCCCGGCCACCCTCACCGACGGCGAGGTGCAGGCGATCGCCGACGCGGTCGCCACCAAGCTCATGGACATCCCACTGGGCATGGTCGCCCTGGACGATGCCAGCATCACCAAGGTGGGGGAGGAGGTCTCCAGCCTGGTGACCGACCGGCTCGGCCCCGGCGTGATCGCGGCCCTGCGGGCACAGTTCCAGAAGCCCTGACGCCTCGGCTGGGCCTGGCAGCGCCGGTCGCCGGTCACCCTCCCCGGAAGGCCTCCTGCAGCCATTCCGCCACCACCGTCGGCGTGATCTTGGCGTCGACCACGAGCGGGCGGTCACGGCGGGTGAGCCAGGACTCCACCGCCTTCAGGTCCTGAGGTCGCCGGACCGTGGCGCCGTCGGCCCCGGCGGCACGGCCCAGGGCGGCGATGTCGGTCTCGGGGAACCGGACCAGGTCGAGCCCTGCGCCATAGTCGGCGAAATGGTGGACCTCCGCCCCGTAGGCGTCGTCGTTGTAGACCAGCACCAGCAGCGGAAGCCGCAGCCGCGCGGCGGTCTCGAGCTCGCCGAGCGACAGGAACGTGCCGCCGTCCCCGAGCGCGGCCACGGTCACGCGCCCGGGCGGCGCCGCGACGGCGGACCCGATCGCGGCGCCCAGGCCCAGGCCCACCGCCTGGAAGGCCTGGTTGAACACGAACGCCCTCGCGTCGGTGACCGTCAGGTACATGACCGGCCAGCCCATGAAGTGGCCGGAGTCCACGGTCAGGGCACGGTCGGCTGGGAGCAGGTCGTCCAGGGCGATCGTCAGGGTCCGCGGGTCGATCGTGGCCTCGGTCGAGGCGTCCTCGTAGGGCTGGTCGCGCCAGCGGCCCTTCGCGACGGACTCGGCCAGCCCGGGCGAGCGGAGGCCCTGACCGTGGAAGCCGCGGCGCCGCAGCTCGTCCAGGAGGCTGCCGGCGGCCTCCCCGACGTCGGCGACCACCCCCAGGTCCACCGGCTGGCGTGCCCCGATTGCGGCCGCGTCCAGGTCGACCTGGACCACTGCGGCGTCGGGGGCGATCAGCGCGCCGTGCCGGGTGGTCCAGTTGTTCAGCGACGCGCCGAAGCCGAGCACGAGATCGGCCCCGGCGAGCAGCTCCGCGGCCAGCGGCGAGGAGAAGCCGCCACTGATCCCGAGGTCGTAGGGGTGACCGGCGAACAGCCCGTTGGCCACCGCGGACGTGGCCAGCAGCGCCCCCATGCCGTCGGCCAGCGCGACCAGCCGCGCGGCGGCGTCGGCGAGCACGGCGCCGCGGCCGGCGAGCACGACGGGACGGCGTGCTCGCTGGATCAGGTCGGCGACCGCGCCGACCGCGTCGGACGCCGGGGCCGGGCGCCGCGGCGGCGGCGGGGCCGCCACCGGGTCGCGGCGTGGCAGCTCGGCCGCCTGCACGTCAAGCGGGAGCAGCAGCACCACGGTGCGCCGGTCGTCGCGCGCCCGCCGGTAGGCGCGTACGACGTCCTCGAGCGCGCTCGCCGGGCTGCTGACCCGCTCCACGACCGCGCCCACGGCGGTGCTGGCCGCCGCCTGGTCCACGCGGAAGTTCGAGTGGACCGCTGCCGCCGGCGTGTCGGCGGCCAGCAGCAGCAGGGGAGTGCGGGACTTGGCCGCCTCCGCCAGGCCGGTGAGCGTGTTGGTGAACCCCGGTCCCTGGTGCACGGAGGCGACGCCGACCCGCCCGCTGGTGCGCGCGTAGCCGTCGGCCATGCAGACGGCCGCCGACTCGTGACGGGCGGCCACGAAGCGGGCCCCGTGGGCGTCCAGGGTGGTGGTCACGACGTAGTTCCCGCTGCCGACAAGGCCGAACACCCGGTCGACGCCAAGCTCGGCGAGCGCGGCGCCGACCGCCTCGTCCACGCGCATGGCCTGGTCCTCCCTTCCGCCCTCCGGGCGCAGCCGTCAGCGTCATGATCACAGAGACGCCGAGGGTCGTGCGCGGTCGTCACTCGTGGCGGAGGGCGGTGGCAGGGTCGAGGGCGGCTGCCTGGTTGGCCGGGCCAAGCCCTGCGACGATGCCGACCAGGGCGGAGATCCCGAGCGCGAGCAGGGCCGCCGGGTAGCTGATGATGGTGCGCTGGTCGGTGAGGTGGGGCAGGGCGACCGCCATGGCCAGGCCGGCGGCGACCCCGAGCAGGCCGCCGATGATGCTCAGCACGGTCGCCTCGGTGAGGAACTGGGCGACGATGTCGCGCCGGCGGGCGCCGACGGCCCGCCGGATACCGATCTCCCTGATGCGCTCGCGGACCGCGACCAGCATCACGTTGGCCACCCCGATGCCGCCGACGACCAGGCTGATGGCGGCGATCGCGGTGATCAGCCGGGTGAAGTTGCTGGAGGACGCCTGCCTCGCCTCGATCAGCGTGGTCGGGTCCAAGGTGATGAAGTCGTTGGCGTCGTCGGGGCCGAGCTCGTGGCCGGCCCGCAGGGCGGCGGTCACGTCGTTCCTGTAGCGGTCGGCGGCGCCCAATGCGGCCGCGACCCGGAGCTGGTTGACACTGGGATCGGCGGACACGAGCCGGCCTTTGATCGCGTTCAGGGGCACGAGCAGGCTGTCGTCCTGGCTCTGGGGGCCCTGGCCGGACGCCTTCAAGATGCCGACCACCAGGTAGCGCTCGGTGCCCACGTCCAGGGTGACGCCGACCGCCGACCGGCCGTCGAGCCCGAGGTCCGCGGCCAGGCTGGCCCCGAGCACGGCGAGCTTGAGGCCACGCTCCTCGGCGAAGCCGGAGAAGAACGCGCCACCGGCCAGCCCGAGGTTCTCCACGCCCTGGATCGCGGTGGTGGTGCCCTTCACGGTGGCCTGCACGCTGGTGGCGCCGTTGGTGATGGTCTGCTGGGCCTGCACGACCGGGGCGACGGCCCCGACCGAGCCCAGCTGCCCGATGGCACGGGCGTCGTCGAGGGTAAGGGTCTGGTTGGACCCGGCTGTGCCCTGGACCCCGCCGCCGAAGCCGCGTCCGCCCATCACGGTCATGGTGTTGGCGCCCAGCCGGCTGAACTGGTCGTTGACGTCGGCGGCCGAGCCGTTGCCGACCGCGACCAGGGTGACCACCGAGCCGACCCCGATGACCAGCCCGACCACGGTGAGCATGGAGCGCAGCGCGTTGGCGCGGAGCCGGCCGGCGGCGAGCCGGACCGCCTCCCAGATCACGGGTTGCCCCCGCCGCCGCCTCTGCCCCCGCCGCCGCCGCCGAATCCGCCGGGGAGGCCGCCACCGGGGAAGCCACCCTGCTGGTTCTGGCTGGTGGCGCCGGTGTCGCCGCCGGTCACGCCGGTGACCAGCTCCTCGCCTGCCTGGACGCCGGCAAGGATCTCGCTGCCTTGGGTGGTGACCAGGCCGACCACGACCGGGCGGGTGACGGTGGTGCCGTCCTTTACGACCCGCACGGTCGGGTTGGCGCTGCTGCCGCCGATCGCCGAGGAGGGCACGACCACGACGTTGCTGCGGCTGGCCGTGACCACGCTGGCCTGGCCGGTCATGCCGGCCCGGGCGCCGGCGGGGAGCTTGCCGATCCGCACCGTCACCGCGTACTGCACGACCGTGCTGGTCCCGGCGGCGGCCTCGGCGGCCTCGGCCGCCTCGGCGATCTCCTCGACGGCGCCGGCGGCGGCCGCGGCGTCCAGGGCGTCGAAGGTGAGGGCGACCCGCTGGCCGACCTTCAGCGCGGCGACGTCGAGCTGGCTCACGTCGGCCGAGGCGACCAGGCTCCTGGTCGGGGCCAGGGTGGCCAGCTCGCCACCGGCCTGGACCTTGTCGCCGACCGCGACCGCGACCTGGTCGACGAGCGCGCCTGGCTTGTAGGAGACGAACCTGGCCAGCTCGAGCTGGCCGGTCGCGTCCAGGTCGTGGTCGGCCTGCCAGTCGGCCAGGGCGCTGGCGGTGCCGCCGCCGAGCTCGCCGTCGACCTTCCCCGGCTCGTAGCCGGCCGCTGCCAGGGCCCGCTGCAGCGCGGCGACGTCTGGCCCGTCGTCGCCCTCGGCCAGGTCCCGGTACAGCGGGTAGCTGGAGGGGATGCCGAAGATGGCCGTGCCGTCGATGCCTACCAGCCTGGTCAGGGCCTTGACAGGCTTGCCCTCGGTCAGGGCGACGCTGGTCACCGTGCCCGCTGCTGGCGTCGCGAGCTTGCTCGTGCCGTCCTTGGCCAGGGTGAAGGAGGCGTCGACGGTCTGCGTCAAGGTCGCCCGGGCGGCTCGGACGGTGGCCAGCGGCTGGGCGGCCGAGGTGGGTCCGCCGCTGCCGGCGATGGTCCAGACGCCCGCCCCGCCTGCGACGGCCAGGACCGCCGCGCCGGCGACCAGCCAGAGGCGCCACCCGGGTCGCCGCCGGCTCACTGCGCCGGCTCCTCGGTGACGCTGCTGGCGGTCACCGTGCCGTCGTTGGCGTTGGAGGCGGCCGGGTCCAAGCGGACCGAGACGGTGTCCCCGGCGGCCAGGTCGCCCTGGGTGCCGGGGGCCGCCTTGCGGATGGCGGTCGAGCCGGTCAGCTTGACCTTGAGCTGGCCTGCCTGGGTCGACACGGTGAGCACGTCCCCGCTCTTGGCGATGATCTCACCCTGCACGGTCGGCCCGCCGCCCCGGCCCGGCCCACCCTGGCCGCCCTGGTTCTGGCCGCCCTGGTTCTGGCCGCCGGGGAAGCCCTGCCCGCCCGGCCCCTGGACGGCACCGCGTGGGAGCTTGCCCTGCTGGGCGAGCTGGAACGCCTCGGCCAGCGTCGCCGGTCCTGACGAGGTGGTGGCCCGGCCCAGCGCGAAGCCGCCGGCGGCGCCGACGACCAGGCAGAGCACGCTGGCGACCAGGCGGTCACGCCACGGGGGCCGACCGGTCCCGCGGTCGTAGACGGGGACCTCTTCGCCGGGGGCGCTGACGGGGTTGGGCTGCACGGGTTGCTCCTCTCGGACGAGGTGGGTCAGGCGGCCAGCAGCCGGCCGCCGTCGAGGATCAGGCGCCGCTGGGCGCGGCCGGCCACGACCGGGTCGTGGGTGATCAACAGGACGGTGCTGCCGGCCTGGTGCAGGGCGGCGAACAGCTCGAGCACCTCGGCGCCGGAGCGGCTGTCGAGGTTGCCGGTCGGCTCGTCGGCCAGCAGGAGGGAGGGTTCGCCGACCAGGGCCCTGGCGATCGCGACCCGCTGGAGCTGGCCGCCCGAGAGCTGGCTCGGGTCGTAGTCGAGCCGGTCGGCCAGCCCGACCCGCTCCAAGGCGTCGCCGGCCTGGCGCAGCCGGGCCGCCCGGCGCATCCCCCGGTACAGCAGCGGGGCGGCCACGTTCTCGAGCGCGCTGGTCCGGGGCAGCAGGTTGAAGCTCTGGAACACGAAGCCGATGCGCCGGTTGCGGATCTCGGCCCGCCTGGTGTCGCCGATGTCGGACACGTCCTCCCCGGCCAGCTCGTAGACGCCGGCGTCGGGCCGGTCGAGCAGGCCGAGGATGTTGAGCAGGGTGGACTTGCCCGACCCTGAGGGCCCGAGGACCGCCACCCACTCGCCCTCGGCCACCTGGAGGTCGACCGCCTCCAGCACCGGGACGGCGATGGCGCCCCGCTGGTAGGTCCTGGCCAGGGCGCGGGTGCGCACCACGGGCACGGGCAACGCTTCGCTGCCGACCCACGGGCGCGCGAACGGCGCCGTCATGGGATGCGCACCCGCTGGCCGCCCATCTCGCCCTCCTCGTCCGCGCTCGCCGTCGACCAGCAATGTGGGCGTCGCACCTTGGACCTACCTCCAAGAATCCTGGGAAGATCCTGTGAGGAGGTGGCGGCGCAAGCTCGGCGTCGGCACCTGCGCGCGACGCCGGCCTGTGTCAGGCGGGGCCGAGCTTGCAGCTCTTGACGACCGCGCGGTAGTCGGCCAGGGCGACGTCGAAGCGGGCCGAGGCGCTGGCGCCCGTGATCAGCGAGGGCATGCCCTCCTTGAGCGCCTGGCTCCCCGAGATCTTGCCGTCGGCCAGCTCGTTCATGTACTGGGTGTGCTCGGCCAGCGCCTTCTGGACCTGGACGGCGTATTCGAGGCTGCGGTTGGCCCGGTCGACCGCTCTGGTGCAGTCAGGGGTGGGCCTGGTCTGGGTCACCACCCGCGTGACCGGCCGGGCCCCGGCCTGGCTGCCCCGGAACGCCACCCCGAGGAACACCCCGAGCAGCAGGGCGCCGACCACGGCGACCACCGCCCGCCCGCGCAGCCGCCGCAGCGCCCTGGCCGACGTGCGCCCCCGGGGCCCCGCCGGTGTCCCGAGCGAGGAGAAGTAGCGCCGGTAGCTGGTGTCGAGGTCGCCTGCCTGGCGGTTCTGGTCTGGAGGCATCCATTCCCTCCCGGAGCGGTCACGGCCACTGCCCGGTGGGCGGCTCCCGCCGCCGCCACCGGGAGGTGCGATTTGCCTGCTTCCGCAACCATGTTCCGCCCGCCGTCAATGGTGACGGGACCGGAAACCGGTTCGACGCCCGTCCCGCCGGCCGGCATCCTGTGCAGCGGCAGCCGACGGAGGGAGACGATGGGCGACCGAGCGCTGGCGCCGCTGGCCGTGGTCCCGGGCGCCACGGTGCCGGTGTGGCTGTGGGCCCGGCCCGACGAGGTCGAGGCCCAGGCGCTCGCCCAGCTCGGGCGGATCGCCGCCCTTCCCTGGGTCTTCCATCACGTCGTGGCCATGCCCGACGTCCACCTGGGCAAGGGCGCGACCGTCGGCTCGGTCATCGCCATGGTCGACGCGGTCGCCCCCAGCGCCGTCGGGGTCGACCTGGGCTGCGGGGTCGCCGCGCTGCGGACCCGGCTGACCGACCGGGACCTGCCCGACGACCTGGGACGGGTGCGCGCCGCCATCGAGGCGGCCGTCCCGGTCGGGTTCGACGCCCACCCGGCCCCGCCCCGCAAGGGCAGCCCGCGGTGGGACGGCTGGGCCGGGCTGGAGCCCTCGTACCGGTCGCTGGACCCGCACGTCCAGTCCGACAAGCAGTACCTGCGGTCGGCCTGCCAGATGGGCACGCTCGGCGGCGGCAACCACTTCATCGAGGTCTGCCTGGACACCGAGGGCGCGGTCTGGGTGCTGCTCCACTCCGGGTCACGGGGTGTCGGCAACCAGCTCGCCCAGGTCCACATGGCACGGGCCCGCAAGCTGGCGCACAACGCCGACCTGCCCGATCCCGACCTGGCCGTGTTCCTGGCGGGAACCGCGGAGATGGAGGACTACCGCCGTGACCTGTACTGGGCACAGGAGTACGCGCGGCGGAACCGCCTGGTCATGCTGGAGCTGGTCCGCGAGGCGGTCGAGCCGGTGGTCGGCCGCGCCCTCGGCACCTCCCTGACCGTCCACTGCCACCACAACTACGTCGCCCTGGAGCACCATTTCGGCGAGGACGTGCTGCTCACCCGCAAGGGCGCGATCCGCGCCGGCAAGGGCGACCTCGGCGTCATCCCCGGGTCGATGGGGGCGCCGTCGTTTGTCGTGCGCGGCCTCGGCAACCCCAACGCGTTCGACTCGGCGCCCCACGGCGCCGGCCGGGCGATGAGCCGCAACGCCGCCCGCCGGCGCTTCACCCGCGAGGACCTGGTCGCCGCCATGCGGGGCATCGAGGCCCGCACCGACCTGGGCGTGGTCGACGAGCACCCGGGCGCCTACAAGGACGTCCGCAAGGTGGTCGAGCAGTCGCGCAACCTCGTCGAGGTCGTCGCCGAGCTCCGCCAGGTCGCGGTCGTCAAGGGCTGAGCCGGGGCGCCGCCCGCAGGTGGGCCCGGCCGGCCACGAAGGCGAGCCCGTACAGCACGGCGACCAGGACCAGCAGGAACCGGTAGCCGTTGAGCAGCGCCAGGTACTCGAGCACCCCGCCGACCATGGCACCGAGGAGGTTCGCGCCGAACGCCACCGTGGAGGAGCCGACCTGCTTGAACCGCTGGGCGAACACCAGGTTGGCCAGGAAGATCGGGGTGAAGGCGATCACCGAGGCGGCGGCGAAGCGCAACGGCGGCGACAGGCTGAGCAGCGACGCCTGCGGGACCGTCCAGGCGACCACCAGCGCCAGCAGCAGCGCCCCGTACAGCAGCAACGGGCTGGGCAGGCGGACGCGGCGGGCCAGCTCCACCGCGGCCAGCACGCTGAGCAGGATCCCGGCGAACACCGTCGCGTTCACGAACCAGGTGGTGCCGAACAGCAGCGCGAACTGCACCACGTTCTTGGTCTCGAGCAGCAGGAAGGCCGCGCCCATGAACCACAGGTCCAGGTAGGGCGCCATCCGCCGGAAGGGCCCGGCCGCCAGCCGCACCAGCAGCAGCGAGGCGGCCAGGATGAGCCCCAGCCAGACCAGGTAGAACGACGGGATCCTGCGTCCTTCCAGGTAGGGGAAGGGGTGGTCGTCGGTGGCCGATTCGACCGGCCGCGCCTGCCAGGTGGCGGCGCAGTCGCGCACGGTGCCGTCGTCACCGATGGTGAGCACCGCCTGCCGGCGCGCCCCGAGCACCTCGCCGGTCTCCACGCAGGGCGGCGTGCCGTAGACCGTGGCCAGGGTGCCGGCATAGCGGTCCAGCAGGGAAGGCTCGTAGTAGTTGTACATCGCGAACGTCCCGCCGGGCTTCAGGTGGGCCCTGGCCGAGCGCATCGCCTCGACCGTGAACAGGTAGTTCTCCAGGCGCAGGGAGGACTGGCCGCTGATCAGGGTGAGCGAGTCGGGCAGGGCGAACAGGACGAGGTCGTAGCGCTTGCCGGTCTGCTGCAGGAAGGCGCGGCCGTCGTTGATCCGCACCCGGACGCGCTGGTCCTGGTAGGGGCGGTCGGGATGGTGGTCGCGGCCGAGCCGGTACAGGATCGGGTCGATCTCGACCGCGTCGACGTGCCCGGCCCGCTGGGACAGGGCCACGGCCACGTCGTTGCCGGTGCCGGCGCCGACGATCAGGACCTCGCCGGGCG
>Ga0184632_10000993_pt1 | contig 11491 bp, 10 predicted proteins | sample PLM31_50_b1_FD_133153 | JGI IMG/M metagenome (GOLD analysis project Ga0184632, IMG submission 133153) | Groundwater sediment microbial communities from an aquifer in East River, Colorado, USA - PLM3-1_50_b1 | ecosystem: Environmental > Terrestrial > Soil > Riparian zone | place: USA: East... | reverse complement strand
TCAAGAACCGTGACGAGCGCGAGCCGCAGCTCGTGACGGACCAGGTCATGTACAACACGTCGGGCACCCCGGGAGCCGACTTCCACGCGATGTTCAACGATGTCGTCCTCGGCCAGATCGGCTTCCTCCGCGAGAACGAGGGGTTCAACACCTACGCGGCTGCGCGCTTCGATCTCCTCGACCGCGGTCAGCTCACGTTCAACGTCTCCGCTCTGATGAACTGGGGCTTCGGGGTCGTCCGCGCGCCCGATCCCGAGGACCCTGACCATCCAGGTGGCAACCGCCTCGACCGATTGCGGTACGGCATCGCGGCCAACGTCCGATGGAAGCAACTCGACGTCTACGGCGCGGTGATCTGGGATCGGCTCTACGGCCTGCCCGGCGAGCTGCGAGGGAACTTCGACCGCACCGCGACCGGTCTCACGATTCAAGCCGACTATCTCGTCCACGAGAAGGTCATGCTGTCGAGCCGGTTCGACCAGCTCTGGGCGGGTGGCCTCAAGGACGAGAAGCGCGACGGCTCCGTGCTGTCCGTGCAAGCCAAGTTCTACCCCTGGCAGAACATCGCGTTCTTCGTCCGTGACAGCCTCAATCTGCGCAGCGTCGTCGAGGAAAACCCGCTGCGGAACTGGCGCAACCAACTTTTCATCGGCATTGACTGGGACTTCTGAGGGGGCCGACATGGCAGCCAAACTCTTCACATCTTTGGCGATCGTCGTGCTCGGATTGCTCGTTGGCCTCTGGCTCGTCCACCCGCCGGCCACCCGGGCGAATGGAGACAAGCACGAGGAGAAGGGCGGCCACGCTCACGTGCCAGCGCCTCTCGAGTACGCGGACGTCCACGTACCGCTGAGCGTCTGGACGGATCCCGCCATGATCGCTCGCGGCAAGGAGATCTACGCGACCCGCTGTGCGGTCTGCCACGGCGACCAGGGCGACGGCAAGGGCCCCGCCGGTGTCGCGCTGCCCCTCAAACCCCCCGACTTCCGCGACAAAGACGGCGTCGCCGAGATGCGCGATAATTATTGGTTCTGGCGCGTGAGCGAGGGCGGGCAGGTCGAGCCGTTCAAGGGCAAGGGCTCGGCCATGCCGCCATGGAAGGGCGAACTGTCGGTCGAGGACCGGTGGGCGGTCATGGCGTATCAGCACACTTACTCCGGCCATGACGGGCCGCACGTCCCCTGGGAGCACTCAGAGAGCGTCGCGATGGGCCGCGACATCTTTGCCATGGCGTGTGTCCCATGCCACGGTGTCGCGGGCAAGGGCGACGGCTCGGTGGGAGACATGCTCGCCCCTCGGCGGGCTCCTCAACCGCGAGACTTCACCAGCGCAGAGTTCAAATTCCGCTCGACGCCATCGGGCCAGCTTCCGACGACCGGCGATCTGTTCCGGACCCTGACAGAGGGCGTGCGCAGCGGCGGCGGCCCGATGACCATTGGCCTGCGCGGCCATCGCATCATGCCGAGCTTCCAGCACATGCCGATCGAGCAGAGGCTCGAGGTCCTCGAGTATGTCAAGAGCCTGAACCGCGGCTTCTGGGAGCGGAGCGAGGTCAAGACCGTCGCCGTGCCCGCGCCGCCCACCGTGACGCCGGAGCGCCTGGCCCGCGGCAAGCAACTCTACGCCGATGCCGAGTGCCTGGCCTGCCACGGCGAGCGCGGCCACGGTGACGGGCCATCCGCGCCGACGCTCAAGGACAGCCGCGAGTTACCGATCGCCGCGACGGACCTGACCAAGCCCGAGCGTTTCAAGAATGGCGCGAAGCCCGCGGACGTTTACAGGACGCTCGTGACTGGGCTCGCGGGCACTCCGATGCCGTCCTACGCCGACTCGATCGAGACGGATCAGGCATGGGATCTCGTCTTCTACGTGCTGACGCTATCGAACAACGATCGGCGCTAGCGGAGGCCGTGCGTCCGGTGAGTGTGATTCTTGCGATGATTCTGACCGCGGTGCTGTGGGCGTGGACGGCATCTGCCGATGAGGCGCCGATCTCCGGAACGGTGAAAGCCGTGGACGTCGGCGCGCAGACGCTGACGCTCGAAGTCGCAAGCAAGGAAAAGACGCGCGAGGTCATCGTGTACATGAAGCCAGGAGCCAAGATTGTCCGCTTCATCCGCGCGATCGAGCCCGGCAAGCCGGGCTTCGTCGAGCAGGAGGTGCCGCTCGGCACAGTGAGGATTGGTTGGATCGTGAGCGCCACGACCAAGCACGAGGGGAACCGTGAAATGGCCGAGCAGGTCAAGATTATCGTAGAGCGATGATTGCCTGGCGCCGAGACGGTCAGGCGTAAGCTTGCCGCGATGGCGGACGAGATCGGCGCCAAGGTCTACACGGCACCCGTGAGAGACCCAGTGTGCGGCATGGACGTGACCCCGGGCGCGGCAGCCGGTGGCAGCGCCGAGCACGCCGGCACGACCTACTGGTTCTGCAGCCCGCGCTGTCGGGAGAAGTTCGTCGCCGAGCCCGCGCGCTACGCCACGCCGAGTCCGGCGAAGGTTGCGGAGGGGCACAGCGCATCGGCCGACGACCGCGTCTACACCTGCCCGATGCATCCGCAGATCGTGCGCCCGGGGCCGGGCAGCTGCCCGATCTGCGGCATGGCGCTCGAGCCCAGGACGATCAGCGCGGAAGAAGAGGAGAATCCCGAGCTTCGCGACATGACGCGGCGCTTCTGGGTGAGCACGGTGCTGACGCTGCCGTTGCTCGCGTCGGTGATGGGCGACATGCTGCCCGGCCAGCCGCTGCGGCACCTGATCTCGCCGCGTGTCGCGGCGTGGGCGCAGCTCGTCCTGGCCACGCCCGTCGTGCTCTGGGGCGGCTGGCCGTTCTTCGTCCGCGGCTGGCAATCGGTCGTGAACCACAGCCTGAACATGTTCACGCTCATCGCGCTCGGCACGGGGCTCGCCTACGCCTACAGCGTCGCGGCCACCCTCGCGCCTGGACTCTTTCCCGCCGCGTTCCGGATGCACGGCGGCGAAGTCGGCCTCTACTTCGAGGCCGCCGCCGTCATCACCGTCCTCGTGCTGCTCGGCCAGGTGCTCGAGTTGCGCGCGCGGAGCCAGACGAGCGGCGCCATCCGGGCGCTGCTCGGCCTGGCCCCGAGAACCGCGCGCCGCGTGCGCGCGGACGGCGGCGAGGAAGACGTCGCGCTCGACGCGATCCAGGTGGGCGATCGGCTCCGCGTGCGACCCGGCGAGAAAGTGCCCGTCGACGGTGTCCTCGTCGAAGGCACGAGCGCCGTCGACGAGTCGATGGTGACCGGCGAGCCGATCCCGGTCGAGAAGACGGTCGGGGACCGCGTCATCGGCGGCACCGTGAACGGCACCGGCGGCTTCGTGATGCGAGCCGAGCGGGTCGGCCGAGAGACGCTCCTCGCCCAGATCGTCCAGATGGTGAGCGAGGCTCAGCGCAGCCGCGCGCCGATCCAGCGCCTCGCCGACCTGGTCGCCGCCTGGTTCGTGCCCGCGGTCGTGCTCGTCGCCGTCGTGTCGGCGATCGCCTGGGCCGCGGTCGGGCCCGAGCCCCGCGCGGCCTACGCGATCGTCAACGCGGTCGCCGTGCTCATCATCGCCTGCCCGTGCGCGCTCGGGCTGGCGACCCCGATGTCGATCATGGTCGGCACCGGTCGGGGCGCCGCCGCCGGGGTGCTCATCAAGAACGCCGAGGCGCTCGAAGTGATGGAGCAGATCGACACCCTGGTGGTGGACAAGACAGGGACGCTCACTGAGGGCAAGCCAAAGCTCGTCACCGCGGAGCCCGCTTCCGGATTCCAGGAGACGGAGCTGCTCGGTCTCGCGGCCGGCATCGAGCGTGGCAGCGAGCATCCGCTCGCGGCGGCGATCGTCGCCGGGGCCACCGCCCGCGGGGTTGCCGTGGCGCCAGCGGAGGAGTTCAGGTCGGTCACCGGTAAGGGGGTCGTCGGACGCGTCTCCGGTCGCGCCGTCGCCCTCGGCAACCGGCGGCTGATGGAAGACCTCGGCGTAGCGCTCAGCGGCCTGGGCGAGCGGGCCGAGGTGCTGCGCCGCGACGGACAGACGGTCATGTTCGTGGCGGTGGACGGCCGGCCCGCCGGGCTCGTCGGCGTGGCGGACCCGATCAAGGCGTCAACGCCCGAGGCGCTCGAGCTCCTGCGCGCCTCGAGACTGCGCATCGTGATGCTGACGGGCGACAGCCGCGCGACGGCCGAGGCCGTGGCGCGCAGGCTCGGCATCACCGAGATCGAGGCCGAGGTGCTGCCCGAGCAGAAGATCGCGGTCGTCAAGCGCTTGCAGGCGGAGGGCCGGAAGGTGGCCATGGCCGGCGACGGCGTCAACGACGCCCCCGCGCTCGCTCAGGCCGAGGTCGGCATCGCCATGGGCACCGGCACCGACGTCGCCATGCAGAGCGCCGACGTCACGCTCGTGAAGGGCGACCTGCGGGGCATCGCACGGGCGCGACGGCTGAGCCAGGCGACGATGCGCAACATCCGCCAGAACCTGTTCTTCGCTTTCGTCTACAACGCGCTCGGCGTGCCGATCGCCGCGGGCGTGCTCTATCCCTGGCTCGGCATCCTGCTCAGTCCGATCATCGCGAGCGCCGCGATGAGCCTGAGCTCGGTGTCGGTCATCTTCAACGCGTTGCGGCTGCGCCGCGTGTCCCTGTGAGGTCGTCGGCGAATGAATGGACCCTGGTGCGCTCGGAGCGGAGCATGGAGGGTATCCCGATGAGGAGCCTGAAGCGTAAAGCCAGCCGCGCGAAGGCCGCGGTGGCTTTCGTGGCCGTCGCAATAGCGTGGCTTACGCCGTTGGCCGTCTTCGCACAGGAGCGGTCGTACGACCGTGAGTGGGGCATGCATCCGATGTGGTGGGCATGGGGCGCCGGCGGAGTGGTGATGATGCTGATGATGCTCGTGTTCTGGGGCCTCGTCATCGCCGGTCTAATTCTCGGGATCCGCTGGCTGATCCATCTCGGACCGCGGTCGTCATCAGACTCGGCTCTCGAAATCCTTCGTCAGCGGTATGCGCGAGGCGAGATCAATCGAGAAGAATTCGAGGCGAAGAAACGAGACCTCACCTGAGGATAGTCCGCCGGAGGGATCGGGTTAGCGCTTACCGGGCGCATAGAATGGGCGGGTTCCCGCGCGGTGGTCCGTCAGATCGACCAGACCGAGAACCTCTGGCACCTTGGCGCGCAACATACGCTCGATTCCCTGGCGGACGGTGACCTGGGCGAGGCTGCAGCCCTGGCAGCCGCCCTCGAGCCGGATAAGAACGCGGCCGTCGTCGATGTCGACCAGACTCACGCGCCCCCCGTGGGCAGCGACTGCCGGGTTCACCTCGTCATCGAGAAGCCGACGAACGCGCGCAGTCAGATCCCCAGCACCATCGGTCACTGGAGACGTGCCGGGCCATACCATTCGCACGTCGCTCACCCCTGGCACAGCGGCGCGGAGGAGCTGCTCGATCTGGGGAATGAGCGGAACCACCGCGCCTGGCGAGCCGTGGGCCTCGAGGGTCACCACGCAGCCGTCGACACCAACGACGCGCACGGCGCCTCCGCGGGCGATGACGAGAGGCGCAATGCTGCGCTCGACGGCGGCGACCACCGCATACGCCACGGCCGACCCGCCTGCTGACTCTTTGGGGAGATCCTCGGGCGGGATTGACGTCCCGACTCTGCTGGCGCGACTCACACTGCTCAAGGCCGCCTCGAGGTCGGCGATCAAGTCCTCCGGCGCTTCGAGGCCGATCGACAGCCGCAGCAGGTCGTCCGGCACTGGCGACGACGGGCCCTCGGTGCTCCGACGGTGCTCGATGAGACTTTCAACGCCGCCGAGCGAGGGGGTGCGCTTGAAGAGTCTCACGCCTGCACGGACGGCCATGGCCGCCTGTTCGCCACCCGCCACGCGTATCGACAGCATCCCGCTGAACCCGCCAGCCATCTGGCGACGAGCGACGTCGTGGCGCGGATGTGACGGCAGTCCTGGATAAAGGACCGACGCCAAAGCCGGATGTCGCTCGAAGTGCCGAGCGAGAGCGAGGGCCGTCTGGGACGAGCGGCGCACGCGGACGAACAGGGTTCGCATCCCCCGCTGCAGCAGCCACGCCTCGAACGGACCGAGCACGCAGCCGGAGTTCCGTCGCCAGGAGCGGATGCGCTCCCAGAACGGATCCCGGTGCGCCGTGACGATCGCTCCGGCTAGGACGTCGCTGTGGCCATTCAGGTACTTGGTCGCCGAGTGGACCACGAGATCGGCGCCGAACTCGATTGGCCGCGTGAGCACCGGTGTCGCGACCGTGCTGTCGACGGCCACCCGCACGTCGGCCGCGTGAGCGATCTCGGTCACGGCCGCGAGGTCCGTGATATCCCACATCGGGTTGGCCGGCGTCTCCACCCAGAGCAGCCGCGTCCGGCCCGTTCGGATGGCGGACTTCACGGCGGCGAGATCAGTCGTATCGACGAACTCCACGTCGAGCCCCCAGGCGACCCCGAACTCGGCCAGCCACTTTCGAATGCCCCAGTAGAGGATCCTGGACACGAGAACGTGATCACCGGGTAGGAGAGACTGGAAGACGGCGGTGGCCGCGGCGCTGCCGGAGGCGAAGAGCATGCACCCATCGCCACGCTCGAGAGCAGTGAGAAGCTGCTCGGCGTGGTCGTACGTTGGATTATCAGCACGGGTGTAGGCGAGGCCTGCCCGGGACGTGCCGTCGGCATTGAGCTCGTAGATCGTCGAGGGGTGGATCGGGGGAGAGACGGCCCCCGACGCTTGATCGATCGTCCCGAGAGCTTGTGCGGCCATCGTTTCGGGTGAATATCCGTCGCCCATTCGAGCTGTCCTCCTCTTTCGGCGCGATCTACCGCGCCGCGTCGGCCGGCCTGACTGGCAGGTCCGGTTGGCCGACGGGCACCGCGTGCGGTCGTCCCATCCCGAGAGCGACGACGACGCCGGAGATCAGCGTGAGCGCCGCCACCAGGTGGATCGCAGCGGCGAAGCCGAGCAGATCGGCCACGACACCCGCCAGCAGCGCGCCGACGGCGTAGCCGAGATCCCGCCAGAACCGGTAGACCCCGAGGCTCGACGCCCGCCACGATGGATGAGCGTGGTCCGTGATGGCGGCGAGCAGCGTCGGATAGACCATGGCCGTGCCGAGGCCCTGGAGCGCTGCGCCGGCGAGCCACGCCCGATAGTCGGGGAGGAGGACCGTGAGCCAGATGCCACCGGCCTGGACGATCAGGCCCCCAGCGATTAGACCTCTTCGCCCGATCCGGTCCGAGAGCGGTCCGGTGGCGATCTGCAGGAGGCCCCACACCGACGGATACACGGCCTTCACGACGCCGATCCTGGCGACATCGAGGCCATGGGCGGCGAAGAAGAGCGGGTAGATGCCCCAGGACATGCCGTCATTGAGGTTGTTCACGAGGCCCGCCTGGCATGCGGCGAAGAGGCTCGCATTGCCCACGGTGGTGACGTAGAAGATGCGGGCGAGTGACGGAGGTCGGCCTGACGCCGAGCGCTGAGCTTCGGCCGCTTCGAGCGCGGTATATGCTCGCGTTTCCCGCGCGAACAACAGCGACAAGGCTAGGCCCGTGATCGCGATCACGATCCCCAGATAGAAGGGCTGCGGCCGGAGCGCGTAGTGCGCGGCGATATAGCCGGTGGCCCACGAGGTGACGCCGACCGCGAAGTAGCCCGCGAACTCGTTGAGGCCGAGCGCGAGGCCGCGCCGCCGCGGACCCACGAGGTCGACCTTCATGATGACCGTCATCGACCAGGCCATGGCCTGGTTGGCGCCGAGGAGCACGTTGGCGAGGTCGATCCACCACCACGACGGCGCGTAGATGATGAGGAAGGGGACGGGCAGCGCGAGCACCCACCCGGCGACGAGAATCGGTCGGCGGCCGATCCGATCCGACAGGCGTGCGGCCACGAGGTTGATGACGGCCTTGGTCACGCCGAAGCTCACGATGAACGACGTGATCGCGGTCTTCGACGTGAGGCCGAACTCCTGCTCGCCGAGCAGCGGCAGCACCGTCCGCTCGAGCCCCACCATCGCGCCCACGAAGGCGTTGATGAGGACCAGCAGCGAGAACTGTCCGAGATTGGCGCGAAGCCCGAGCTCTATGCCGCTACCCGAGCCCCAGGTTCTGGCGGCGATTTTCGGCGAAGGCCGGCGGCTGGGGCGGCAGATCGGCCAGCACGAACCGGACGAAGTCCGCCCGCGACGTCTCCTGAAGCGCCGGGTTGAAGCGCCGTTCGAAGCCGATCGTCGTCCCCGGCTTGCCGCTGAGTCCCTTACCGCACGCCGCGCCGCCGAAGTGCGCGGGGTAGACCTCGATGTGATCGGGCAGCTTCATCAGCTTGCCGTGCAAGCTGTCGTAGAGCTGTGCGGCGAGCGCGGTTCCCGAGTCGTCGCCGAGCAGGTCCGGCCGGCCGACGCCGCCCGAGAACAGGGTATCGCCCGTGAGGACGAACCAGGGCTCCGGCGCTCTCGAGCGATCGGTGACGACGAGCGACACGCCTTCGGGGGTATGGCCGGGCGTGTGAAGCACGGCAATCCCCACGTTTCCCAGCTCATGCGCCTCATCGTCAGCCAGGGCCACGTGAGGGAAGTGCGCGCCCGCCAGGGCGTGCAGGAACACCGGGGCCCCGGTCGCCGCGGCGAGCCGGCGGGCGCCCGAGAGATGATCGGCCTGCACGTGAGTCTCGAAGATGTGGGTGACGCGCAGGTTCTTCTGCGCGGCCGCCTCGAGGTAGGGCTCGATGTCGAGCTGTGGATCCACCACAGCGCAGGCGCCTGCGCCCCCTCAGCCGAACACGTAACTGGCGCAGCCGGTCTTAGGGACGAGAAATTGACGAAAGATCATAAGCGGCCTCCCTTTCCCCGGATGCGCCCGGGAATCACATCGACGGCGTTCCGTTTCTGACTTGTCTTACGCCCCGGACTCCGATAGGGTCCAATACTTAGTTTGGATCGAAACGATAGGGGAAACCCGAAGTGACGCTTCGCCAGCTCGAGGTGTTCCTCGCCGTGGCCCGTGAGAAGAGCTTCAGCCGCGCGGCGAGGCGGATCCATTCGTCCCAGCCGACCCTCTCCGAGCACGTCGCGGAGCTCGAGCGTGAGCTGGGGAAGAGGCTCTTCTTCCGCCGGGGCCGGGAAGTGACCATGACCGAGGCGGGCCGGGTGTTCGAGCACTACGCCGCCGGTGCGGTCGCGGCGGTCGAGGGCGCGCGCCAGGCGCTGGCCGACCTGGAGGGGCTCGCGCACGGCTCGCTGTTGATCGGCGCCAGCACGACGCCCGGACTCTATGTGATGCCGGGGATCGTCGCGGCGTTCAGGGCGCGGCACCCGGGCGTGGAGCTCAAGCTTCAGATCGCGAACTCGCAGATCATCGAGGGACGGGTGAAGGAGCGCGAGCTGGACCTCGGTGTCGTGGGCGGGCATAACGTGGGACCGGGCGAAGAGTGTTTGGCCGCCGGGATCCTCGACGAGCTGGTTCTCGTCGTTCCGCCCGGACACGCCTGGGCGAAGCGCCGGGAGATTCCAGCCGCCGCGCTTGCCGATCAGCCCTTGCTCATGCGTGAGGAGGGGTCCGCGACCCGGAGGGTCACCGAACGAGCCCTGCAGCAGGCGGGGATCAGGTTCCAGACGGCGATGGAGCTCGACCACACCGAGGCGATCAAGCAGGGAGTGATGGCAGGTCTTGGCGTGGCGCTGGTCTCGATCTACGCCGTGAGAGGAGAAACGGCGACCGGGCGTCTCCGCGCCCTCCGGCTTCGGGGGATCCGTGTGCAACGGCACTTCCACGTCATCCACCACGAAGCCAGGAGAATCACGGCGAGCGCGCGCGCATTCATGGAGATGCTCGAGCAGGTGGCACGACGGCCCACACCGGCCGGCGCTCTCAGGCGCGGACAGCGCCGACCCTCGCCTTGAGGCGAGAAAGGGGCGACCCGATGGGCGAACCGGCCAGGCTCCAGCTGAAAGTGCGCCACTATGAGGTGGACCAGTACGGCCACGTGAACCACGCGCAGTACGTCCACTATCTCGAGGTGGCCCGCATCGAGGCGCTGGAGGCGCTCGGGTTGTCGCTTCCCGAAATGCGGCGGCAGGGCTACCTCATCTTCGCGGTCGATTTGTCGGTGAAGTATCTGGCGCCAGCCCGGGCCGGCGACACGCTCGAGATCGTGACGCATATCCGTGAGATCCGCGGAGCCCGGTCGAACTGGATTCAGGAGATTCGCGAGGCGGGGACCCAGCGGCTGCTCGTGACCGCCGAGGTCACCGGAGCCTTCGCGACCGAGGCCGGCCGGCCCGCCCGCGTTCCGGCGAGCTTTCGCGAGCGGCTGTCGGCGCTCTGCGTTCCCGATCCGACCGTCGCTCAGAGCGAGTGACGGGGAGCTCGCGGACCGACCTCCTGCCTGCTACTGTCGAGCCGCTCATGAAAACAGATCTCCTGCTTATTCCGATGAGCGCCCGCTATCGCGACATGCGCGCCGCCGCGCTCGCCGCCGAGGAAGCGGGGTTCGACGGGCTCTGGACCTGGGATCACCTGCGGGATCCCGACGGCGACTCCGGGCCCGGCGTGCCGGAGGCGTGGACCGTCCTGACGGCGCTCGCCGAGGTCACTCGAAGAATCGCTCTGGGACCGCTCGTGCTCAACGTGGCCAACCGCTATCCCGGCGTCCTGGCCAACATGGCGGCGACACTTCAAGCCGTCTCGGGCGGCCGGCTGCTCCTCGGGATCGGCGCCGGCGGCAGCCGCCGGACTCCCTATGCCGCCGAGCAGCAGGCGCTTGGTCAGTCCATCGAGCGGGACGAGATTCGCGCCCGGCGGGTCGCCGAGGCGATCGAGCTCGTGCGCCGGCTCTGGGCGGGGCAATCGGGGTTTCTGAAACCCGAGCCCCCGCCGCCGATCATCGTCGGGGGCTTCGGCCCGCGGATGGCCGGCATCGCCGGCCGACACGCCGACGGGTTCAACACGCAGGCGATGCACCCCCGGCTCGGCGACCTCGTGCGTCTCGCGCGCGACGAGCACGCCGCCGCGGGACGCGATGCCTCGCGCTTCATCGTGACGGTGTTCGCGGGACTGGACGAGCGCTGGCTCCGGCCGGACTCGCGCGCTCGGCAGACGCTCGAGCGCGTCGGCGTCGAGCGGCTGATCTTGCTCGTCGAGCCGCCGTTCGATCCGGGCGAGATCCGCGAGGCGGGCGGTCTGCTCGCCGGCGCCGACGCGCGGTAGGCCGGAGCGCCTCAGCGCGCTCCCGGAGGCCGATTGCGCTGGACGGCCTCGGGATGGGTCGAGTCGGCGCCCATGTAGATGCCCTTCTCCCAGGTACGCTTCAGCGGATCGCGCACCTGGAGCCGCATGCGCCCGACGCCGTGGATCTCGAAGTCGACGACTTCGCCGTCCTGAAGCGGCCCCAGGCCCTCGTGGTTCGTCCCGCACGCGATGAGGTCGCCCGAGTTGAGCGTCATGATCGTCGTCGCGAACTCGACGAGCTCCG
>Ga0184632_10000992_pt1 | contig 11493 bp, 10 predicted proteins | sample PLM31_50_b1_FD_133153 | JGI IMG/M metagenome (GOLD analysis project Ga0184632, IMG submission 133153) | Groundwater sediment microbial communities from an aquifer in East River, Colorado, USA - PLM3-1_50_b1 | ecosystem: Environmental > Terrestrial > Soil > Riparian zone | place: USA: East... | reverse complement strand
GCGTGACGTCATCGGGGCGGATGTCGACCTTGCGAACCGTGAGGCCTCGGTCGGCGGCCATCGCCTCCCAGGTGCTCACGTTCGCCTCGTGGTCGAGCGTCGTGACCACGATCTCGTCGCCGGGGGACAGCGTCGCGCCGATGGATCGCCCGATGTGCAGGGTGAGCGTCGACATGTTGGCGCCGAACTTGATCTCGTCCGGGCTCGCGGCTCCGAGGAAGTCGGCGACCGCCGCGTGCGCTTCTTCGACGATCGCGTCGGATGCTTCGCTCGTGCCGAAGGCGCCGCCGGCATTCGCGTTCGTGTCGGTCAGGTATCGCGCCACCGCATCGATCACACGCTGTGGGACCTGCGTGCCACCCGGGCCATCGAGAAAGACGACCGGTCGACCGTCCTGCTCCCGGCCGAGCGCCGGGAATTCGCCGCGGAGCGCGTCGACGTCGAAGGCGGTCTGGGTAGGCATCGGACCTCCGCTTGGTGGACCTTGCGAGGATCCTCAACGGTAGCAGTCAGGTGCCACCGCTCGCTCTCCGAGGCCTACTCGGGGATCGTCGCCTCGATGCCGGTGTCGGCCAGGATCCGTTGAGCGCGCCGCGCGATGAGGCGGACCATGCCATCGCTCCCTGCGAGGACGATCTCCGCCGTGCCGCCGGCGTTGGCCAGGGCGTTCCCGTAGGCGGTCAGATCCTCGAGGATGACTGGTTCGGTCTCGCCGCTGAGCTCGGCCTGGAGCATGCCGCGGTCCGCCACGCGAATCGTCAGGTGCGGTGCTCGGTCCTCCGCGGCAGCGACCTGCGTCGGCTCGTCCCGGGGGGCTTCGGGCTCGCCGTCGGGCACGGCGACGGGTGCAGCTTCGACCTCGGGCTCTGGTTGGCTGGCTTGGAGCGTCGGTTCAGGCATGGGCTCTGGGATCGGGGCAGGCGACACCGATGACGCCACCGGCTCGGGCTCGGTGGCTTCAAAGGCGTCCGTCGGTAGCGATGGTGACGGCTCGGCAGGAGGCGGGGGCTCGCGTTGCGGGGCGGCCGGCATTGCGTGCACAGCCGCTGACGCGAATTCGTTGTCCCAGCCGGGTCCCGGAGCGATCGCTGCGGTCGCCGCTTGCCCGGCAGACGCGGCAAGCGGCGAGTCGGTCGTGTCCCTCCACGACCACGGTGACGACGGCGCCGGGGCCTGGGCGGTCGGGGACGTCGCGTACGAGACCGGCGTCGGCGCATACGGGACAGGCGCGCTCTCCTCGGTCGAACCGTTGGGCTCCTCCATGGCACCCGCTGTCGCGGCATCGATCGCGGCGAGTTGTGCTTCGCGTCGACGAACGATCCGCTCCTCGATCCACCAGATCAGCGCCACCAGGAAGATGGCTCCCACGAGGACGAATCCGGTAGAGACGGCCGCGATTCTCAGCGTCGTGCGAAGCGCCGCGGCTTCTGACTCCGCGGTGAACCCGGTCATCACCGCACCGACACGTGGGACGACGAACCCGAGAAGCAGGCCGATCCAGGCCGCGAAGATCAGGGCCTCACCGCGATTCTGCCCGGGTTCGATTCGTCGAACCACGTCCCGGACGATCGCTGGGACGCGAAGCAGATTGAGGCCTGGCAGGAAGTTCTCGACGAAGGCCATCAGCCCGTTTGCGGCCGGATAGCCGAGTCCGAGTGCAGGCATCGCGATCACCGCACGGCTGAGCCAGAGCGACCAGGCCACCAGGGCCAGCGCCCCGATGCCGAGCGTTGCAAGCTCCACCATGCCGATAAACCGCCATTGCTCCTCGGTCGCCGGGGTGCCGTCGAGGACCTGGAGGATCAGCCGGGAGACGTTCAGCGTCGAGACCGCCTGTATCCCCGCGACGACGAGGATGAGGATGGTCGCGACGATCGCGTACGGCCTGGGCGAATGGAATGCCGGAAGGGCGACCTCGCGTAGCTTGCCGTGCCCGGTGCCCTCGATCGTCGACGGATCCACCGCGGCCAGGTCCTGTGGCGTGCGGCAGTTGTAACACTGCTTCGACCGTGCGTTGTTGATCGACCGGCATTCGGCGCAGACCCAGATCTCACCGTCCAAGGCGCCCACGTCAGTGCTCCGTGGTCCCGGTGAAGGTCCAGCCGTCGAGACGCAGAGCGGGGACGACGACGCCGCCCAGGAACCCTTTCAGCGTCTTGCGCTCGCGGGCGACCGCGACCGTGCAGTCCAATGCCTCGAGGTAGCTCTGCGTGAATCGCAGGTTGCGGACCGGCCCCACGATCCGGCCGTTCTCGACAAGGAATGTCCCGTCGCGCGTCATGCCCGTAATGATCGCGAGCTTCGGATGAACGGGGTTGGTGTAGTGGAAGCGCGTCACCAGGAGCCCGCGGTCCAGGCCGCCGATCAGCTCGTCCCGCGAGGCATCCCCCGCCGTCATCACCATGTTCAAAGGGAAGGGGCCCCACGGATTGGGTGCCGGGAGGCCGTGGCCGGTGGACGACACGCCGGCGCGTGCGGCGGTTTGGGCGTCGTGAACGACGGCCCGGCAGACGCCATGGTCGAGCAGCGTCACCCGTTGCTTCGCGACGCCCTCGTAGTCGAAGCCCATCGGGAAGCCGGCCGGATCATGACCGTCGTCGACGATTGAAACGAGGTCACTCCCGATCCGTCGTCCTTCCTCGAAGAAGCTGCGGCCCTCCTGCACGGCGAGGGCCGAGAAGCCGAGATAGCCGAGCATGTCGAGCAGGTCGACCACCGCGTACTCCTCGAGCACGACCGGATAGTCGCCGGCATCGATCGCGACCGCGTTCGCCGTCGCACGGGCTTTCTCCGCGGCCTGGCCGCCGACAGCCGACGCGTCGATCGTGGTCGCATCGACCGCTGCGTGTTCCGCATAGCCGGTGCCGCCGTTGGGGCCCATCGACACGGTGAGCAATTGTGCGGCTGTGCGCGTCGCACCGACCCGCACCCCTTTGGAATTCGCGACGGCGGTCGTGTCGGTGCCGGTCGAGAACGAGCCGTACGCGTTGACCTTGGCCGCGTCAGCGGCCGCGATGACTGCTCGGACGCCGTCGGCGCGGAGTTCCGGTGAGGCGCTCGCGGTTGCCGGCGCGTACGCGCCGTCGACATCGTCGACCGCGGTGGGCTCGGGCAGGCCGGCCCAGTCCTCCAGCTCCTCCACGACCCGGGCGATCGCCGAAGCGTGCGTCGCGAGGCGTTCGAGACCTTCGTCGTCAGTCCTATCAGAGGAGGCGACGCCGACCCGTTTGCCCACGACGAACCGCAGGTTGATCGTGACGTTCGTTTCGGCGACGTTCTGGTGGATCTGGCTGTTCGCGAAGCGCGTCAGCGCGGCGTCCTCCGCGATCACGAGAGCTTCGGCCTCGGTCGCACCCGCTCGCATCGCCCGTCCCAGGGCCCGCTCGGCGAGGTCCAGTGCGTCGCGAGCGCGTTCGTCGTTCACCGTGTCGTCACCACTTGCCGACCCCGACCTGGACGTCGCGGAACCTCGCGCCGGGCACGGCGTGACCGACGTGGCCGGTCTGGCCCGGTTCGCCCTTGCCGCAGTTCGGGGTCCCGAGCATCACGTAGCTCCGCTCGTCGCCGACGGCATCACACGACCTCCAGAATTCATACGTGATTCCGGTATAGGTCGGGTTCTTGAAGAGGCGACCCTTCTTGCCACCCTTGATCTCGTAGGCGACCTCGGTCGCGAACTGGAAATTCAGCCGGCGGTCGTCGATCGACCAAGAGCGGTTCGAGGCGAGGTACAGGCCGTCGTCCGTGTCGGCGACGATGTCGTCGAGGCTCATCCCCGGCCGCGGCAGCAGGTTGATGTTCGTCATGCGGATCAGCGGGATCCGGTTCCAGCCGTCGGCCCGCATGGCACCGCCGCTGGTACGCCCGATCCGCGGCGCCGTCTCGCGGCTCGATAGATAGCCGACGAAGACGCCGTCTTGAACCAGCGGGACGGCCTGTGCCGAGACGCCCTCGTCATCCCAGCCGAAGGTCCCCATGCCGCCCGGCGCCGTCGCGTCCGCGACGATCGTGACGAGATCGGAGCCGTAGCGAAAGCCATCGTCGAGTTTGTCGGTGGTCAGGAAGCTGGTCCCGGCGTATGACGCCTCGGTGCCAAACACCCGGTCAAGCTCGGTCGCGTGGCCGCAGCTCTCATGGACCTGCAGGTACAGCTGTGACGGGTCGAGCACGATCGTGAACTGCCCGCTCGGACACTGCGGGGCCGACAGGAGGGCCACCGCCTCGTCGGCAAGGGCTTCGGCCCTCGACGCCAGGCCGAGACCGCGTATGTACTCGTAGCCGGCGGCACGCCACCCGCCACCCGAGTCAGGGTACGAGCGGCGCTGGTGCTCGTCGCCGTCGACCGCGTTCGCCTCCACCGCCGAACCGACGTGCGTGATGGTCTGCTCGGTGAACGAACCGTCCGACGCTGCGAACGTCTTCCACTCGCGCTGTGCCGCGTACATCGACTCCGTGAAGGCGATGCCGTCGACGTTCCCTGCTGCGAGGTCGGCGGCGAGGAGATCGCCGATCTTCTGCTCGAGTGGCACCGCGAAGGGGTCCTCCTCGATCGGCGTCTCGTAGCGCCCGGTCGCCACGGGCCGAGCGGCGAGATCGGCTGGCACGCGGAGCGCGGTCGCGCTCGCTCTGGCGATTCGCACGGCTTCCGCGGCGACTCGATCGGCCTCGTCGAATGTCAGGACGTGGCTGCTCGCGAAGCCCCAGGCACCATCGACGATGACCCGGACGCCGAACCCTTCGCTCTCGCCTGACGCCACGCCTTCGACCCGTCCGCTCTTGATGGCGATCGACTCGTCGAGGCGGCGAATGACGCGCGTATCTGCGTAACTGGCCCCGAGGGACGTGGCGGTATCGAGCGCGCGCTCAGTCAGGTCACGCATGGAGCGGTCAGCCTAGCAGGGGGAGTCGGGCGGACGGCATTGGGGTGGATGCCGTATCCGGGGTCCTCGTTTCTTGCGGTCGTCAGAGCGTCGGGATGCCACCAAGCGCCTGGGCCGTGAGGTACAGCCCGAAGGACAGGACGACCACCGAAGCGACCAGTGGCACGGTCTCGCGGAGGCGCGCGAGGCCGGCGCCAAGCTCGACGCGCTCGAGTCGGTCGCGCGCCGCCACCAATGCGAACCCGATCCCGCCCATGACCGCGGCCATGCCGAGGCCGAACGCCACGACGAGGATGAAACCGAAGACGGGCCGTCCCGCGGCGATCGAGCCGAGGAGGATCAGGAGTGCGCTGGTCGACGGGATCAGTCCTCCCGCCAGGCCGAGGAGGAAGAGGCTCCGCCACGTGATCGAGGAGCCGGGCGCTGGCGCGTGGCTGTGTGCGACGCCACCGTGCGCGTGGCTGTGGGCGTCGTCGCGATCGTGGTCCGGAGCGTGGGGGTGATCGTCGTGGTCGTGATCCGCAGCGTGGCCGGCGTGGGCCTGGCCGGCCGCTCTTCGTCGACGCAGCTCGTTCAGCAGCATCCAACTCCCGATCAGCACGATCGAGACGGCAGCGACGACGGGTGCCCAGCGCACCACGGCGTCCGGCGCGACCGCTCCCGCGAGGCCGACGACGACGCCCGCGAGAACCAGGATGCCGACGGTGTGCGACACGCTAACGGACAACCCGAGACCGAGCGCATGCAGCGCCGTCCCGCGCGTTCCGACGAGGTAGGCCGCCATCAGCGTCTTCCCATGCCCGGGCGTGAGCGCATGCCCAGCACCCAGGCCAGCCGCGGCCAGCAGCGACAGGACGATGACGAGGGGCGTCAGGTCGGCCTCCCGGAAGATCGAGGGCAGCTCGGCGTCGCTCACGCCGCCCGGCACGACGGCGGCAGGTATCGAGGCAACCGGCGTGGCGCTGGGGGCGGGGGTGGCTGACGCGCTTGGGGACGCCTCGGCGATGGCCCCGGGTAGCGGATCGGCGTCCGGGACATCGAATGCAGCGAGCGTCGGGCCGCCGAGCGTGGCGTCGACGACGAGCCGCTCATCCACGAGAGGGGTCGCGATCAGATCGTCGGGGTAGGACAGGAGTCGCTGCGACACGCTCGATTCACGCAGCTCCCCCTCGACGGCTGTCAGCGTGACGCCTGAGCCTCGGGCGACGATCTCGCGCCAACCGAGGCGCTCCGAGGACGACCCATCGTCGTAGGTGATCCGTGTGGGGCCGTCCGTGATCTGGGAGGCGAGGCGAGCCTCGAACGCGCACGTCTGGCGCATGGTCGAAAGGCCCCCGACGCCGGGCGGGAATGACAGCCCGGCCTCGAGCGTGACGAGCTCGAGGGTGGCGCCGTCGGCGGTCAGCTCGACGGACCGGGCGATCAACCGGCACGAGGCAATACGCCCAGCCTCCGTCTCCTCGTCGGAGATCGAGCCGTCGCCATCGACATCGAAGTCCTGGCGCGCAAGGAAGGATGGGATCTCGGCTTGATCGATCACGACGTCGAGCAGCACGCGATCGGGCTCGACGCGCACCTCGGCGTACCCGTTGATCGTGAAGTTCCCCAATGGGTGCGCTACAGCGACGGTCGGTACCAGCAGCATCCCGATCGCGACGCCGAGGAACGCGAGGATGCGGTGCCGACGACGAAGGTCGCCGCGAAGACGGGGGCGTCCCATTGCACGGAGGGTACGCGCCGTGCGACTGATCGGATGAGCGAGCGATCCCCGGCGTTGCTGGCGGGCACCCGGCTGTCGGCTACACTCGGTTCGATGTCTGGCGCTCGGGCCGCGTCGGAGCGCGGCGTGTTCATCACGATCGACGGACCGGAGGGCGGGGGCAAGACCACGCAGGCCAAACGCCTGGCCGCCCACCTGTCGTCGCGCCTGCCGAGCGTGCACCTCACGCGAGAGCCGGGCGGGACGTGGCTGGGCGAGCGACTGCGCGAAGTGTTGCTTGCACGCACCGGCTCGACGGCCCCGACCGACCCGCTGACCGACGCGCTGGTCTTCAATGCCGCGCGCCGTCAGCTCGTGCGGGAAGTCATCCGGCCGGCGCTCGAAGCGGGCACGACCGTGATCTGTACGAGATTTGCCGACTCGACGCTGGCCTATCAGGGGTACGGCGCCGGTGTACCGCTCGACCAGCTGCGGAGTCTCGCTGCCGCCGCCACCGACGGGCTGGTACCGCATCTCACGATCATCCTCGACGTTCCGATCGAGGTCGGCCTGGCACGCAAGGCGCCCGGTGACGTGACGCGCTTCGAGGCCGAATACGATCTGGCCTTCCATCAGCGGGTCCGGGACGGATTCCTGGCGATCGCCGCCGCTGAACCCGACCGTGTGGTGGTCATCGATGCCAGCGCTCATTTCGCCGTCGTGAGCGCATCGATCGTCGACGTCGTTAACCGCCGGTTAGCGATCGATGAACCGTCAGCGCCCCGCGTGCGCAGTACGTCATGAGCGAGCCAACAGGCCCGCTCTCGCTGCGCGCCGCCACCGTCACCGATGACGCGGATCGTGCAGTGCTGAACCGCATTGCGGGCGGCGAGCTGGACGCGCTCGACGAACTGTACGAGCGATACAAGACCATGGCCTTCTCCATCGCACTACGAATCACCAATGACGCGAGCCTCGCGGAGGACGTCGTTCAGGACGCCTTCCTTGGCGCATGGCGCAATGCCGCGCGGTATCTGGAGGGGCGAGGCAGCGTCAAGACCTGGCTGCTGGCGATCGTCCACCACCGGGCGATCGACGCCGTCCGACGTCGTCGACCGACCGCCGAACTCCCCGAGCGCGACGAAGCCCCGCCGCTCGCATTGCGCCTGCCCGACGTGTGGGCCGAAGTGGCTGCGAACCTCGACGCGGTCGCCGTTCGCGACGCGCTGGCCGCGCTCACCGATGTCCAGCGCGAGGCCATCGAGCTCGCCTATTTCGGTGGGCTCACCCAGGTCGAGATCGCCGACCAGACCGGGACGCCGCTCGGGACCGTCAAAAGCCGGATGCGCCTCGGCCTGCTCGCCATGCGCCGGGTGCTGTCGCCATGACCGAGCCGCGGAATCCCATGCCACCCCGCGCGCTGACACACGACGAGGTCGTGGATCTCGCCGCCAGCTTCGTGCTGGACGCCCTCGACCCGGACGAGATGGACGCGGTCCGCGAGCATCTCGCAACGTGTCGGGAGCCGCACGAGGAGATGGCCGAGCTTGGCGGGGTCGTGTCCGCGCTGGCGGTGAGCGTGCCGCTCGTGGAGCCGCCAGCATCGCTCAAGGAACGGTTGATGGCGGCCGCGGCCGCCGATCTCGAGGGGCGGCAGATCGCGGCCGACTCGACGGTGCTCGAAGCCGCCGCCGCCCCGGTTCCAGTCACGCCCGAGCGTGCCGTTGAGCGGCCGTTCCAGCGCCGCCCGGTCCCGTTGCGCGCCTGGGCGCTTGGGATCGCAGCGGTCATTGCGGTCGTGGCATTGGGCGGCTGGAACCTGTCGATCCAGCGGCAGCTCGACGAGGCTCGGCAGCAACTGGCTGAGGCGCAGGCCTATCAACAGCAGGTCGCGGCGGTCCTCGACGCCGCCCAGCAGCCAGGGTCGCTCACCGCGGTCATGCGGTCCGAGGGCGGCACGGGTCCGAGCGGACTCGCGGCGGTCACGAGCGACGGCCGGGCACGAATCGCGATGCGTGACCTCGCGCCGACGAGCGACAGCGAGGTGTACGAGGCGTGGGTCATTGCCGCGGACGGTGTTCCGGTGCCGCTCGGGGAGCTCCAGCTCCGGGCAGGTGGCGTTGGCTATCTCGAAGCCGGCGGCCTCCCGACCGACAGCGGGATCGTCCTTGCGCTCACCCGCGAGCCTGGCCCGGGCGCGACGGCGCCATCGAGCACGCCGATCTCGGTGGGGACGGCCACGAGCGGCTGAGCCGGCGTCGCTGGCCGGGGCCGCCCCGCATGCACCTGGCCTCCCAGCCATCGACCTGACATAACGCGCATCGCAGCGGCCTTATGGCGTCATGGCCTGACAGAAGTCCCCGTTAATCCGTCCCATCGGCCCGTATCTGTGCGCGAGAAGCACGATTCGGCGATGAGGAAGGGGTTGCGCGAGCAGCTACAGGCCATAGGGCTGCGCCCCAGGCGCGTTATGCATTTTCGCGCGGCCGTGCCACGGAATCCAGCGGGTGCGATCGACCTAGACGGAGGCCTCCGCGCCGGCCACCGATCCGGCGCCCGCGTCCTTGGCACGGTTCAGCGCCTCGGTTGCCGCCGCGATCAGCGATTCGGCGTCGCTCGCATCGACCGGAAATCGCGCGACGCCGGCCGAAACGGAAACGGCCCGCCCGGCGACGACCGGCAAGGCTGCGATGCTCTCCTGGACTCGCCGCGCGACCATGGCCCCGGCGGATCCGGGCGCCACCAGCACGAACTCGTCGCCGCCGATCCGTCCGACGGTGTCGACCAGGCGGACCGATTCGGCGAGTACCGCCGCGACCCGCCGCAGGATGTCATCGCCGACGTCGCGGCCGTCACGCTCATTCGCTGACCGGAAGTCGTCGATGTCGAACAGCGCCAGCGACACTTCGCCGCCTTGCCGACCGGCCCTCGCGAGTTCCAGCTCCAACACTCGCCCGACCGTGCGCTCGTTGGCGATCCCGGTGAGGGGGTCGGTGTGGGCCATTCGCTCGAACCATTCCGATCGCTCCGACGCGGTCGAGGCCAGGCGGGCACGATCGGCCGCGATGGCGGCGAGTGATCCCAGCGCAACGAGCAGGCTCTGATCCTCCTCCGACAGCGAGTGGCCCGCCGGCCAGGTCATGCCGAGCGCGCCCAAGCCTGTCTCGACCCCACCGACCTTCGACACGAGCGGCACATACGAGATCACCCACGTCGTGCCGTCTGCGCCAACCGCCTCTCGGTCAAAGGTGGCGACGCGTGTCGTCGCCGCTGTCGCGAAGGGGTGGCCCGAATCCTGCGCGTCTTCGGCCAGCGCGCTCGCCGCCGCGGCGTCCAGTCCGGTCGCAGCCGCGAGCTGTAGTCCCGGGCGATCCGGATCGGCAAGCAGGATGGCCGCAGAGACAGCGCCAAGCGAGTCGGTGCCGACCTCGAGCATCGCGCGAAGCGCGCCGTCGAGGTTGTCGGCCGTCGCGACGGCCGTGATCGCCGCCGGCAACGTTGATCGGGGATCGCGGGATGGACCGTCGCTGGCCACGGGTCGACTCCTGCACGCGTCGTGGGTTCGGAGGCCGCATCGTACACCGTCGGAATCGGTGGTCAGTGCGTTGACCCGCGTATGGTCGCCAATCGATACTCCGCGCGATGAAGCTGGTCGTCGCGATCGTCCACAACGAGGATGCCGGGGCCCTCGTCGACGCCTTGTTGGACAAGGAATTCCGGGCGACCCGCGTGTCGAGCTCCGGTGGCTTCCTCAAGCAGTCGAACGCGACGATCTTCCTGGGCATTGAGGAAGCCGACGTCGAGGAGGTCATCTCGATCGTCCGCGCGAACTGCACCTCGCGGACCCAGGTCGTCAACCCGATGCCGCCGATCATGGAGCCGGGTGAGTTCTTCATGCCGTACCCGCTCGAAGTCGAGGTCGGCGGCGCAACCGTCTTCGTCGTCTCGGTCGATCGGTTCGAGCGGCTCTAGCCCTACGCGCGTGAGCCCGTTCCGGCCCGACCTGGTCGACTGCTGGATCTTCCGGGTCGTCCATTCCGCCCGGGACGTGCCGAGCACGGACATCCTGTTGCTCCGACGAGCGCCCGGCAGGATCCTGCCCGGGCTGTGGCAATGCGTGTCCGGTTCGCTGGAGACTGACGACCGGGTCGCCGTGGGTGCGCTGCGGGAACTTCGCGAGGAGACCGGGTTCGGCCCGGACGCCATCGAGGCGTTCTATGACCTCGACTTCGTGAATCAGTTCCACGAACCGTCGTACGACGCCGTCGTCACGGCCGCGATCTTCGCCGTTCGCGTGCCACCGGGCTCCGAGCCGACGTTATCCCACGAACACGACGCCGCGCGCTGGCTACCGATCGACGACGCCCACACCGAGGTCGTCTGGCCCGGCTACCGAGCCGCCATCGAGCGGATCCGCGACGACCTGATCGACCCCGAGCGCGCGAAATGGTTCGAGCTGACGCTCGAGGGAGACCGCCGCCCGCGCTGAGCCGACATCTGGCGGGCGATCGCCGTCGAACGGGTAGACTCGCGGTCGAGGCAGCCCACCGTGAGGCGGCACAGGAGGGCGATGTGATCGATCGGACGGAGCGACCCGAGACGAGCAGTCCTGCGGCCTCGCGCCGCGCCTTTCGCTCGAAGGTCGACACGATCCGCCCGACATATGGCTTCGAGGACGTCTCGCTCGCGCCCGGGACCGACACGATCGAGCCCGCCGATGTGGATCTCGTCCAGACGTTCTGCGGTATCGAGCTCGCGATCCCGATCCTCGCTTCCGCGATGGACGCCGTAGTCGACGCACGCATGGCCGGGGAGCTCGCGCGGCTCGGCGGCCTCGCGATCCTCAACCTCGAGGGCGTCCAGGCGCGATATGACGATCCGAATGTGGTCCTCGAGCGGATCGCGACCGCGCCG
>Ga0184632_10000991_pt1 | contig 11496 bp, 8 predicted proteins | sample PLM31_50_b1_FD_133153 | JGI IMG/M metagenome (GOLD analysis project Ga0184632, IMG submission 133153) | Groundwater sediment microbial communities from an aquifer in East River, Colorado, USA - PLM3-1_50_b1 | ecosystem: Environmental > Terrestrial > Soil > Riparian zone | place: USA: East River... | reverse complement strand
GAGGGAGCTGGACAATTCTGGATTCATCGATGAATTGTACAAGTAGGATCCCGACACCAGAGGCGCGGAGGGTGGCCGTCCCCTGCATCTCGCTGAGATTGACTTCGCATACCCCATAAGAAATATACTGTGGGCGCCCGCAGGTTTCATAAGAGGATGGTGCATATGATCAAATTGGCAGTTCCGGTTTGGAGATGTTTTCGAGCTGCGGTGGCGGTTGTTAGTTTGGTTTTGCTGGCCAACACCGCATCCGCTCAATCCGATTGGCAAAAAGAGTGGGAAAAAACTCTTGCCGCGGCCAAGAAAGAAGGACAGGTCAATATTTATATTTACCGCTACGAAGGACTGCTCCAGGACTTCAGGCGCGACTATCCAGGCATTAACGTGGTCTCCGTCACCGGCAGGGGCAACGAGATGACCAATCGGATCATGGCGGAACGGCGGGCAGGTAAGTTCATCGCCGATGTTTATAGCGGAGGAACGAACAGTCTTTACAACACCTTATATAAGGGTAAGGCGCTCGATCCGCTCAAACCGGCGCTGATGCTGCCCGAGGTCACGGATACTTCAAAATGGTACGGTAACGAGCATCGTTACGCCGACCCGGAGAACAAATACATTTTTGCTTTCATCGGCAGCCCGAGTAACGCCCAGTTGGCGTACCACACGAATCTGGTCAACCCCAAAGAGTTCAAATCCTACCAGGATGTCATTAATCCCAAGTGGAAGGGCAAGATCATCTCGCTGGACCCGCGCGACACAGGGCTGGGTGCGACGATGCAATTTTACTATTACAGTCCCGAGATCGGGCCGGAGTTCATGAGGAAGTTTTTCGGCGGGATGGATATTACATACGTTAAGAATTTTCGCCAGATGACCGATTGGCTAGCGCAGGGAAAATTTGCTATTTGCATGGGTTGTAAGGACTCCATGAGGGCCAAGAACCAGGGGCTTCCGGTGGACGATTTCGATACCAACCGATGGAAGGAAGGGTCGAGTTTTTCGGCGGGCGGCGGCTCGCTCGGCTTGATGAATCAGGCGCCACACCCTAACGCCGCGAAAGTTTTTATCAATTGGTTCCTCTCGCGCAAGGGGCAGATTGCTCTGCAAAGGCTCGGCGACGTGGATGATCCTGCCAACTCGCGGCGGATCGATATTCCCAAGGACGATCTTCCGCCGGACGCGCGGATGCAGCCGGGAGTCAAGTATTTCGATGTTGTAAAACCCGAATATGGTGATATGAAACCGATTTTCGACCTGGCAAAAGAGATCATGGCGGGAGTGGAAAAAAAATAGGGATCTTCAGGATTCAGTGTGAATCGCGGAGTAAAGAGTTTGTGATTAGAAATCACTCCGAAACTCTGCGGACTGTGTATTGCAATAATTGAAAGATTGCGCCGTTCGCGCAAATTTTCCGCTGACCTGAACTCGAACACGGAGACTTACTCGCGCAAAGGCGCAAAGTACGCCAAGTTCGGAGGGGAAAGTTGAATAGCCTATCAGAAAAGTTTCACCGTTATCGTCCGACCTTTGCGGCCTTGGCGCCTTTGCGCGAGATATTTCGAATTTCGGTTGCGGCCCTACCGCGCTGGGTCTCTGTGGTGAATACGCCTTCACAGGAAACCCGGAAAAGCCAAAAATAGGAGAGCGAGATGCTTACACGCGAAGAAAATGAAATGTTGACGCGAGTCGGGCGCGGCACACCGGCGGGTGAATTGCTGCGGCGTTACTGGATGCCGGTTGCGTGCGCCGGAGAGCTTACCGATGAGAAGCCGATTAAAGCATTTCGGCATTTGGGTGAGAATCTCGTTGTCTTTCGCGACAAGAAGGGGCGCTATGGCGTTGTCGCGGAGCAGTGCTCGCATCGCAAGGCTTCGCTGGCTTTTGGCCGCGTCGATGAAGAAGGAATTCGCTGTCCCTATCACGGCTGGAAGTATGACCGCACGGGAAGATGCCTGGAGCAGCCTGCCGAGCCTGAAGAGGGCGGGTTTAAGGATAAGATCAAACAGACGGCGTATCCGGCGGAGAGGTTAGGTGGATTGATTTGGGCTTACTTGGGACCGGAGCCGAGACCGTTGCTGCCGCGCTGGGATGTGTTGGTGTGGGAGGATGGCAAACGCTGGATCGAAAAGCACGAGATCTATAATTGCAACTGGCTCCAGCCGATGGAGAACTCGGTGGACCCGTCGCATCTCTTTTGGCTGCACGGCGATACGGCGCACCTGGTCGGCACTACCGTGGATCACTACGAGGAAGAGCATAACTTCATCCCTTTCGAATACGGCATCATCAAACAGCGGCGTACTCCGGGCAGAAAGCCCGGTGAAGGTCCCCGGCTCGATCAACATCCGCTGGTTTTTCCAATCACGCTGCGGCATGTTTTCCGCACCCTGAAGACCGACGGATTGTTTCGCCACAACTTGCAGATACGCGTGCCCGTGGACGACGCGCACACACAGGTTTATGTAGTCTATTTTACGCCCAATGACACCGATCGCTCGCCCGCCGACGCCGACACGCCGTGGGAGTATTTTCCCATTCGGGATGAGAAAGGTGAGTATCGTCTCGAGCATGTGCTGGTGCAGGACGCGATGGCCTGGGAAACCCAGGCAGCCCCTACCGACCGCACGCAGGAACACCTCGGCGTCGGCGACGAAGGAGTTATCCTGTTGCGCAAAATCGTGCGCGAGCAGATTGAGATCGTGCGCAAAGGCGGCGAACCTCTCGGCATCGTGCGCGATGCCGGTAAGAATCAGTTGATCGAGTTCGACGTGATCAACGAACGCGTCGGTTTATTTGGCAAGCAGCAGAAGGTGGCGTAGGTATTCATGAATTGGGTTCCAAACGTTCAAGCTGTTCAAGCCGTTCAAAACGTTTTGAACTTTTTGAACGAATTGAACTCTTAAACGGAGTGTCAGGAGGTATTTCTAATGGCAACTGACCAGCGGCCGGATGATCTAAAACCCGGCAGGACCGACACCTACAAAGAATGGCAGGCGGCGCAGAACATCCCGGTGATTGGCGGCTTTTTTGTCAAGGACGTCAACCAAGTTGAATTGGCGCCTTGGGACCTAAAAGGCGGCAATGCAGCGTTCGTGGTTCTCGACGGCACCGGCGGCGTGAACGACGCGCAGATCGTGGAGATCGCGCCCGGGGGTAAACTTAAACCGCAGAAACATCTCTACGAAGAAATGGTTTACGTGACCAAGGGGGTTGGCGCGACGACCGTATGGCAAAAGGACGGCAACAAAAAACACACTTTTGAATGGGGGCCGGGAAGCCTTTTTGCCGTTCCGCTTAACTCGCGCTACCAGCACTTCAACGCAAGCGGCACCGACACCGCGCGGTATTTTTCCGTGACCAACTGCTGTTTCATGGTCAATCTGTTTCACAACGTGGAATTTGTTTTCGGCAACGAGTGGGAATTTCTCGATCGTTTCGATCCCCGCAGCGAAGGCTATTTCAGCGGCAAGGGCGAGGTTTTCGGACGATTCTTCATGACGACGAATTTTGTTCCGGACACGCACACCATCGGGCTTGCCGACTACAAAGAGCGGGGCAAGGGCAGCACGAACATGAAGTTCGATCTCGCCAAGAACACCATGGGCGCGCATATCTCCGAGTTTCCCGTGGGCACCTACAAGAAAGGCCACCGACATGGTCCCGGCGCCCACGTGATCGTTCTCAGCGGCCAGGGATATTCGACCCTCTGGCCGGAGGGCGAAGACATGCGCCGCGTGGACTGGGGCCCAGGCAGCGTAGTCGTGCCGCCCGACCAGTGGTTCCACCAGCATTTCAATTCCGGCGCCAAGCCGGCGCGCTATCTCGCGCTGCGCTGGAACAATTGGCGTTTCCGCTTCATGCGCATGCAAGACGGCGAAGGCAGCACCTACACCAGCGTCAAACAGGGCGGCGGCCAGATCGAGTTCGAAGACGAAGATCCTGCGGTACACCGCGACTTCGAAGCGGCGATGCGGAAAGTCGGCGCTAAGTGCGCGATGGGCTCGTATCATCCGGGTTGCACGGTCAAGTAGTCGCGTGACTACTTGTGTTCAAGGTTCCATGTACAAGTCTGGTTCAAAGTTCAAGGTTCAACGTTTAGGAACTAAGACTCTGGGCTACGCTTTGAACCAGCTCTCATAGGCCCATAGCCTTCGATTCGGGGAGTCGCGCCTAGATTTCCGTCACGTGTGAATAAACCAGGATGGGGCTTGAGCGCTTGCCGAGTTGATATATGATCGCGTCCAGCAGAATCATTTTTCTCGCTCTCGCGTTTCTGTGCGCGCTTGCGCCCACGGCGTTTGCCGCTGATGCGACTTCACAGCGGGAACAACAATGGAACCGCGCCGTGCGCGCGGCGGAGCAGGAGGGCGAGGTCGTCCTTTCCGCGCTGAGCGAAGTTGGAGAAGTGTTTACCCACGGCGGGTTCCAGAAGAAATTCCCCAAGATCAAACTGAACGTCGTGCCCGCTCGCGGGGGCGATCAGGTCACGAGAATTATGGCTGAACGACGCGCGGGAAAGTTTCTCGTTGACGTCGGGAATATGGGCAATACCTCGCCCTACCGCCTCTATCAAACCAGGGTGCTCGATCCGATTGCATCCGCGTTTCTCATCCCCGAAGTCGCAGACGAATCCAAGTGGTGGCAAGGAAAACACCAATTCATCGATCCGGAAGGCAAGTATATCTTCGTGTACGTCGCCGCGCCGCTCTACTTAGTCGGCTACAACACTAAGCTCGTGAATCCCAGCGAGTTCAAGTCCTATTGGGATTTGCTCAACCCCAAGTGGAAGGGGAAAATCGTCGTCTTCGATCTGCAAGCCGGCGGCTTCGCCGCGACGCGGGACCGTTTCTTCTATCATCATCCCGAGTTGGGAGCGGATTTTCTCACCAGGCTGCACAGCGATATGGATGTCACGCTTTACCGGCAGTATCCTCAGGGCGAAGACTGGCTCGCCGCCGGAAAGTACAGTTTGTGTCTGTGCCGCCACCAGTCGATCAGCGAAGCCAAAAGCCAGGGGTTGCCGGTGGATCTGGTCGAGCCTTCGGCGTTTAAAGAAGGTATCGGCATTGAAACCCGCGCCAAGACCCTCGTTCTGATGAATAAGGCGCCGCATCCGAATGCGGCGAAGGTTTTCATCTCGTGGTTTTTGTCGCGCGAAGGGCAAATCGATTTTCAGAAAACCTCCGCGAAATTTACCGACGCGGGCGCCGAGGGTTCGCTGAGAATGGATATTCCGAAGGATGACATTCCGCCGCGCAACCGGATCCATGCCGGTGGGAAATACCTTCCACAGTGGAATCCCGACCATTTCGAGATGAAACCCATCATTCAGCTCATCAACCAGGCGCAAGCCAAAGCCAAAAAGCAGTGAGTGGAACAGAGGAGTCATTATGCTGAGCCACGAGGAAAACGATTTTCTGACGCGGGTGGGCCGCGGCACTCCCATGGGAGATCTGTTGCGGCGCTATTGGTACCCGGTGGCGGCCAGCTCCGAGCTGATCAATCGCCCGGTGAAGGCCGTAAAAATTCTCGGGGAGAACTTGGTTCTTTTTCGCGACAAGCAGGGTCGGCCCGGACTGGTCGGGTCACAATGCGCGCACCGGCGCATGTCGATGGCCTTCGGCATACCGCAAAACGAAGGGCTGCGCTGCGCCTACCACGGCTGGCTCTATGGCCGTGATGGAAAGTGTTTGGAGCAGCCGTACGAGCAGGCGGAAGATCCGCAGAGCACGTTTAAAGACCGCGTTGCCATTCCCGCTTACCCCGTTCAGGAACTCGGCGGATTGCTCTTCGCGTACCTGGGGCCCCGGCCCGCGCCGCTCTTGCCGCGCTGGGATTTGTTCGTTCGTGAAGGTGTCTTGCGCGACATCGGCTCAGCGGTAATTCCGTGCAACTGGCTGCAAATCATGGAAAACTCCCTCGACCCCGTTCACGTCGAGTGGCTGCACCAGCACTTCTTCAATCACGTTCAGGAACGGCTTGGTCGCTCGGATTTCATCAAAGGCAAGCCTGTGAAACACCAGAAGATCGCCTTCCGAGTGTTCGAGCACGGCATCATCAAAAACCGCTTGCTCGAGGGCGAAACCGAAGACAACGAAGACTGGAAAGTGGGACATCCGGTGCTTTTCCCCAATATCCTGCTGAGCGGCAGCACGCAGCGGCCCACGTTCCAAATACGCATTCCGGTCGACGACACGCACACACGGCATATCTGGTACACCTGTTATGCGCGGGACGATGTCAAAGAACCGCAGGACGTTGTGCCGTATTACGAAGTGCCGGTGCCAAGCGTCGACAAGGACGGAGAACCGGAGTGGGCGCTGCTCGACAATAACAGCGGCGAAGACATCGCGGCGTGGGTGACGCAAGGTGAGATCGCCGACCGGTCGGAGGAAAGACTCGGGCTTTCGGACAAGGGGATCATTCTTTACCGCCAATTGTTGAAACAAGAGTGTGAAAAAACGCAGCGCGGGGAAGATCCGATGAACGTCTTTCGCGATCCAGCGAAAAACGTTTTTCTCAAGCTCCGCCTCGAGGATGCCAAACTCAACAGCGGCAGCTTCCGCGCCGGCCCGCGCCGGCAAGGCGGGGCGACGAAATATAGCCCGGTTTTAAATCAACACGAGGGGAAATAGGCGGTTCAAATGGGCGCTTGATCTAAGCGCCCAGGTAAGATATCAATTCAGCCGCGTAGGGGAGTCTTGACTATGTCGAAGTCAGAAACAGCAGCCATCGGCAGGCTTGCCGGATGGTCGTTCTTCCGCTTAGACAGTGGCACCGCCCTGATGACAGTGCTCATCGGCTTCATGGGATTTTACGTTTGCTATCCCTTGATCCTGATTATCATCAACAGTTTTAACACCGCCACCATCGCGGAGCCCGAAGTCTACGGCCTGGGCGCATGGCGCCAAGCCTTCGCGGAACCAGGGATATGGCGCGCGCTCTGGAACAGCGTCAAAATCGGCATCGTCCTGCAAATAATCGCCCTGCCGAGCGGGATTTTCATCTCCTGGTTGCTGGCGCGCACGAATATTTATTTCGCCAACGCCTTTGAATTCGGCTTTTGGATTTCATTCTTTCTGCCGAATCTCGCCACTACCTTCGGTTGGATGTTGCTGCTCGATCCGAGCACGGGTTTGATCAACAATTGGTTGCGCAGCGTGCCCTTTTTCGGTGGACTGACGTTCGACATATATACCTTTTGGGGAATTATCTGGGCGCATATCATGGCCAACGCTATATCCACCAAAATCATGCTCATGACGCCGGCGTTCCGTCGCATGGACGCCTCAATGGAAGAGGCGAGCCGCATGTCAGGAGCAAGCGCGCTAACGACGATGGTACGCATCACCGTGCCGGCCATGACGCCGGTGATTGTGGTCGTGTTCCTGCTCAGCGTGATCCGCATCTTCAGCAGTTTTGAAACCGAGCTATTGCTCGGCGTGCCCTGGGGCTTTTATGTTTATGCCACCAAGATCGTCGATCTCGCCCGCCAGGAACCGCCGCTGGTCAATCAAGCGGCGGCCCTGGGCAGTGTCATCCTGGTTTTTCTCGTACTCTTCATTCCGATCCAGCGCCGGCTCATCGCGCGCCGGCAATTCACCACGGTGACCGGCCAATTCAAACCCAAAATAATTGATCTCGGCGTGTGGCGTATTCCGGCGACGCTATTCGTCGGCTTCGTCGTCTTCTTGTTGACCGTGGTGCCAATTCTCAGCGTATTCGGCGGCAGTTTCATGACCCGCTTCGGGTTTTTCAATCTCCCGAAAACCTGGACGATGGAATATTGGAGGATGGCGCTGGCCGATCCGCGAATTATTCAAGGCCTGCAAAATACTCTAATCACCGCTTGTAGCGCCGCTCTCTTCGGGGCGTTCTTCTTTTCTCTCGTCGGCTACGTCCTGGTGCGGACTAAATATCCGGGACGGGGAATCCTCGATTCAATTTGCTGGTTGCCGTCGGCTATTCCGGGCGTCCTCACCGGACTCGGTCTGTTGTGGATGTTTCTCGGCACGCCTTTTTTCCGGCCCTTCTATGGGACTCTTTTCCTCTTGGTCATTGCGGTCGTCCTGGGCGGAATCACGCTATCGACACAGATTCTCAAGGCTAACTTCGTTCAGTTGGGCCAAGAGTTGGAGGAAGCGAGCCGGATGTCCGGCGCCGGCTTCTGGCGCACCTATTTCACAGTGGTCTTCCCGCTGATGGCGCAGACCATGGTGTTGGTGGCCGTGTTGAAATTCACGATGGCTGCGCAGAACGCGTCGAGTATTATTCTTCTGGCGACCTCGGAAACGAGAACACTGTCGTTGTTGGTGTTGGACCAAGTGGCGGCCGGCTACCGCGAGGTAGCCAGTATTACGGTGATTTTCATCGTGCTGCTCACATTGGGCGTGGCCCTGGTGGCGAGATCGTTCGGACTTAAAGTTGGTATTCGGGCGGAGTGATAGAAGCAAAATGGAGTGTTGGAGTATAGGAGTATTGGAATGGTGGGCTTTAAATTCATTACTCCATCACTCCAATACTCCAGTCCCCCAGTCTCCATGACCGCGACGAAGCAGATGAGCCTTTTTCGGCGGCCTTGCAAGGATAGAGCACGTGAGTTTTTTGCGCATTCAAAACCTCTGTAAAACCTTCGACCGCGTGGTCGCGGTTGATCATATCAATCTCGAGATCGCCGAAGGAGAATTTTTCACGCTGCTCGGGTCCAGCGGCTGCGGCAAGACGACGACCCTGCGCATGGTCGGAGGCCTGGAAAAACCTGACGGCGGTGAGATCCATCTGGGCGGTCAATGCCTGGTTTCCGGCGAGAAGAATCTATTTATCAAACCGGAAAAGCGCAACATGGGGATGGTTTTTCAATCCTACGCGTTGTGGCCGCACATGACCGTATTTGAAAATGTCGTTTATCCGCTGAAACTGCGCGGTATCAGGGGAAGCGCCGCGGAGAAAAAAGTCGCCGAAGTGCTTGAGCTGGTTGGGCTGGGAGGTCTGGAGGACCGGCCGGCGCCAGCATTGAGCGGCGGACAGCAACAGCGGGTAGCGCTCGCCCGGGCCTTGGTATTCTCGCCGAAAGTGTTGTTGCTGGACGAACCGCTGAGCAACCTCGACGCGCAACTGCGCGAGGAGATGCGCCGGGAGTTAAAAGCGCTACAGCAGCGCGTCAATGTCACGGTGATTTTCGTCACCCATGATCAAATCGAAGCGCTGAGTCTGTCCGATCGGATCGCCATCATGAAATTCGGCGTGCTCGAACAGGTCGGCACGCCGGTAGAAGTTTACTATCATCCGGCGACGCCTTTCGTGCGCGATTTTCTGGGGAAAACGTTTTTGCTCTCGGGCAAGGTCCACAGTGCCACCGATCAACTGATCAACGTGGAGATTCAGCAGCATGCCGCTACGCCGCTCGTTATCCAACGCAAGAGTGCGACTTTGTCCGACAACGGTTCCCTAGCCGTCGGTCAGTCCGTAATGGTCGCTATTCGTCCCGAGCAAGTCGAGTTGTGGGGGAGCTTGCCGGAGGGACGGACTAACATGATTCAGGGAAATTTACAGGCCGTCCACTTTCTGGGTGATCGTTACGAGTACACCGTGGTGCTCGGCTCCGAGACCCGCGTATTGGTTTCCCCCGCATCGCAGCATTTGAAAGCCGGCGAAAAAGTTTTTCTTGAACTCAAATCCGAAGGCATTTCACTCTGGCCGCACCAGGGTTGATCGCCGCCGCGGCGGATCTCAAATGGCGAATCTCATATCTCATTCTGCTGAAACTCCATCCGGAGTAGAACATGATCAGCAAGGAAGATAACGAGAGGCTCACGCAGGTTAGAGCGGGGACCCCGGTGGGCGAGCTTTTACGCCGCTACTGGTATCCCATCGCGGCGGTGTCGGAACTGGCGCGTCATCCGACCAAGTTAGTGAAGATCCTGGGCGAAGAACTCGTGTTGTTCAGAGACGCTCGAGGAAGGCTCGGCTTGATCGATGCTTACTGCGCGCACAGAAGAGCGAATTTGGTTTACGGTATCACCGAGGAGGACGGTTTGCGCTGTCCCTACCACGGCTGGAAGTATAACGGCGCGGGACGCTGCGTTGAGCAGCCGTTCGAGGAAACCGTTGATCGGGGTTTCAAAGACAAAATTCAGTTGGCTAATTACTCGGCGGAGGAATTGGGCGGTCTGATCTTCGCTTACCTTGGGCCCAAGCCTGCGCCACTGGTGCCGCGCTGGGATTTGTTAGTCGAGGAGGGGTCCTGGCGCGAAGTCGGAACGACGGTCACATCCTGCAACTGGATGCAGACCGTCGAAAATATACTGGATCCGGTTCACGTCGAGTGGCTGCACGGCGTTTTTCGCAACTATGCGGCGGAACGCACCGGGAAACTTGAGATGCAGCGCAAACGCATTCGCCATCGGAAGGTCGCCTTCGATGTCGCCCGGTACGGCATCATCAAGCGGCGCTTGATCGAGGGCGAGACGGAGGAGGCCGACGATTGGAAGATCGGCCACTGGCTGGTTTTCCCGTCCACGCAGAAGGGCCCCGACATGTTGCGTTTTCGCGTGCCCGTCGATGACGGCCACACGGCGCAGTGGTATTACTCGATTCATCCGCTGGAGGAAGGAGAAACCCAAACGGCGGAGGAAATGCCGCTCTACGCCATGCCCTCGCCGGTGTTGAATGAACATGGGCAGCCGCGCTTTGAATTCCTCGACAACGAAGTCGATCCCCAGGACAATGCCATCTTCGCATCTCAGGGAATCGTTCATGATCGGACCAAGGAGCTATTGGGCGAGTCGGACCGGGGCATCGTGCTTTTCCGTCACGTACTGGAGAATCAGATCAAACTCATCGAGTCGGGAAAAGATCCCATGAACGTTTTCCGCGAACCAGAGAAAAACATCCGTTTAGATTTGCCAACCGAAAGCCGGGAGAAGTTTCTGACGGGGCGTTTGGGCGCCAGAATACGTTATTCGGACCGCTTCAAGGCTTTGCAAAACCGATTTGGGCCGCTGGGATAACAATTTAACAGTCGTTCCAATCGTTCCAATAGATCAAATCGTTCCAGACGTTTTTTGCCGGAATAAATTCCCGGTAATTTATTATCTCATCGATATTTTCGTATCGCCGGACTTTCCACTCGATGATCAGTGTTTGCAGCGTGAATCGCGTCGAAGTCGTTTGGATGATCCAAGACTCACGGTTCCTAATTCGTCCCCAGACTGACTGGAACGGTTGAAACGTTTGGAACCGCTGGAACCCTCAATAGGCTAGTCTCTTGTTGCAAAACGCTAGATGCGCAACTGCTCGGTTAGCTCGCGCATATTGGACAGTTGCTCGATGGACATGACTTGACTCATCAACGCCTGCGCTTTTTCCTGACTTATCAGGCGCAGCGCGTTGTAGCGATATTTCTCTTGGACATCCGCAGCGGACACCGGGTTTTCAACATGGCCCGGGTGTATGTGCTGTCGTTCTTCGTAGACTTTGCCGTCTTTGGCCTTT
>Ga0184632_10000989_pt1 | contig 11497 bp, 9 predicted proteins | sample PLM31_50_b1_FD_133153 | JGI IMG/M metagenome (GOLD analysis project Ga0184632, IMG submission 133153) | Groundwater sediment microbial communities from an aquifer in East River, Colorado, USA - PLM3-1_50_b1 | ecosystem: Environmental > Terrestrial > Soil > Riparian zone | place: USA: East River... | reverse complement strand
GATCAGCCGATAGGTGCCCTCGACCGGGACATCAGCGAAGTCGCCCATGGTGATCGACAGATTCGCACCACCGGCTGGGCGCGAAGTTTGGCGACCATCGCGGCGAGAGGTCCACACCGTCGACGCGGATGCCCCGGGCGGCAAGCGGTAGCGATGCGGCCGGTACCGATCGCGAGCTCGAGGGCCGGACCTCCGCCTGCCAGGTGGCGTCCCGATGAGGCTCGCCGCACGGTTCACCTCGGCGTCGCGGATGTGACCGAGCCCGTACGAGGTAGGCAAGTTCTCGTATCAAGCCCGCAAGCCCGGCGGCGGAGAGTCCATTACATTTGGCTGCATGACCCGCGCCAATGCCAACGGCGTCGCCACCCCGATGCGGTGCGCGGTTCTGGGCGTCGCACTAATGCTGACCGCGTGTACCGGCTCTAATGCGAGGTTGAGCGGCGAGTCCGCGTCGACTCCGAGCACAGCGCAACTCACATCGGCAGCCTCGCCGCCCTCGACTGGCGCGGCGGGCGCGCTGCGCCTCGAAACCTTTCCTGTTCCGGCTGGCGGGCGTCCCCACGATGTGGCTCCCGCTGCCGATGGTGGGGTCTGGTTCACCGCCCAAGGTGCGGGCTACCTCGGGCATCTGGATCCGGCCACGGGTCGGGTCTCGCAGGTGCCGCTGGGGTCAGGGTCGGCACCTCACGGCGTCATCGTGGGGCCCGACGGCGCGGCCTGGGTCACCGACGGCGGGCTCAACGCAATCGTTCGTGTCGATGCGACAACCCGGGCGGTACGACGTTTCCCCTTGCCCACCAACCGACCCGACGCGAATCTCAACACGGCCACCTTCGACCGGTCCGGTGCGTTGTGGTTCACCGGACAGGCCGGGGTATACGGCCGGCTGGATCCGGCGACTGGTGAGATGCGGGTCTTCGACGCACCACGGGGTCGAGGCCCGTACGGCATCGCCACCACGCCATCCGGTGAGGTCTACTATGCGTCGCTCGCCGGCAGCCACATTGCCCGGATAGACACGGTCACGGGTGCCGCGACCATCATCGAGCCGCCCACGCGCGATCAGGGCGCGCGCCGCGTCTGGTCCGACAGCCAAGGGCGGATCTGGGTGAGCGAGTGGAATGCAGGCAAGCTCGGTGTCTTTGATCCGGCCAGCAGCCAATGGCGCGAATGGACGCTGCCGGGCAGCGTGCCCCGCGCGTACTCGGTCTATGTCGATGAACGCGACCAGGTTTGGGTGAGCGACTTCGCCGCCAACTCCTTGCTGCGCTTCGACCCAGCGACCGAGCGTTTCACCACAGTGGACCTTCCCGGTGGGCGGGCCGACGTCCGGCAGATGCTTGGCCGCGCGGGCGAGGTCTGGGGTGCCGCCTCCGCGCAGGACCGCCTCGTCGTCGTACGGTTTGGCAGCTAGTGGTCACGCCCGTTCGCCCGGACGCCCATACCCGAACCCGGGGGCTGCTTCACGGACTTGGTAACCCTGCGCTACATTAGTCGTCGTAGATGCAATGCCCAGACGGTGGAATTCGCAGCTCAAGGCGTGTGCTTCCTTCCAGTGAGCAGAGCAAAGGGCCTCGACAGTTTGTTGTCGCCGAACGGGTGCCCCATCACCTGCGCAACAACCGCGGATGGGCAGACCAGCAGGGACCAGCCGCGCGCGATCCCGTGAAGAACAGGCGAACTTGTCCGCTTTGAGGCGATCTGCTGCTAGCGTGAGGCTCGATGAGCCGGCCAGCGACGACCTTCACCGCCAAAGACGTACCGCACGACCCGAACATGGTCTGGGTGGCGGGTGGGCATTTCCTCATGGGCTCCAACGACCACTATCCCGAGGAGGCTCCGGCGCACCGCGTCGAGGTGGACGGCTTCTGGATCGATCGGTACGCCGTGACCAACGCCGATTTCGCGGTGTTCGTAGCCGAGACCGGTCACGTCACGGTTGCCGAGCAGGCCCCGAGCCCGACCAACTACCCCGGCGCGGATACCGACTTGTTGGTGCCGGCTTCCGTGGTGTTCACGCCACCGCCAGGGCCGGTCACGTTGAGCGATGACATGGTTTGGTGGTCCCTGATACCGGGTGCGAACTGGCGCCACCCACGCGGACGCGGTTCGGATCTAACCGGCATCGATGACCATCCGGTAGTGCACGTGGCCTGGGCAGATGTGCAGGCATACGCGACCTGGGCGAGCAAGTCGCTGCCCACGGAGGCCGAATGGGAGTACGCGGCGCGTGGCGGCAGCCGAGGTACCCAGTACGCCTGGGGCGACCAGCTCACGCCCGGCGGCGTGCACATGGCCAATGTCTGGCAGGGCGATTTTCCGGTACGGAACCTGGCCGCCGACGGCTATGAGTGGACCGCCCCGGTCGGGTCGTTCCCGCCCAATGGATACGGGATCTTCGACATGATCGGCAACGTGTGGGAGTGGACGGCCGACTGGTATGTGCCGCACGGTGCGCTCACACACAGCTGCTGCGTTCCGGTCGATCCGCGCGGCGTCGACCAGTCGGCCAGCATGGCGCCGGGCACGCGCATGCCGCGACGGGTGATGAAGGGCGGCTCGTTCCTGTGTGCGCCCAACTACTGCCGCCGATATCGTCCCGCGGCGCGGATGGCGCAGGACGTCGACACCTCAACGTGTCACCTCGGCTTCCGCTGCGTCGTTCGGTTGTGAGCAATAGGCGAGATCGAGGGGGAACGTGGCCACGAAAGGCACCAACGGCGGCACGAGCGTCGATGCCGGCAAGCCCAACATTCTGGTGATCTGGGGCGACGACATCGGTATCACCAATCTCAGCTGCTACAGCGATGGCTTGATGGGTTATCGCACACCGAACGTCGACCGCGTGGCGGACGAGGGCATGCGGTTCACGGACTACTACGGCGAGCAAAGCTGCACAGCGGGTCGGTCGGCCTTCATCACCGGTCAGAGCGTGTTCCGTACCGGCCTTTCCAAGGTCGGAATTCCGGGCGCCGCGCTCGGCCTGTCGGCCGAGGATCCGACGATCGCCGAACTGCTCAAGCCGCTCGGGTACGCCACCGGGCAGTTCGGCAAGAACCACCTCGGCGACAAGGACGAGTTTCTGCCGACCATGCACGGCTTTGACGAGTTCTTCGGCAACCTCTACCACCTCAACGCCGAAGAGGATCCGGAGAACCCTGATTACCCGCCGGCGGACGAGTACCCCGACTTCCGCAAGAACTTCGGCCCGCGGGGTGTACTGCATTGCTGGGCGCAGCCCGGCGGTAAACAGAAGATCGAGGACACCGGTCCGCTGACGGCCAAGCGGATGGAGACCGTCGACGACGAGTTCGCCGACGCGGCGATCGACTTCATTCGCCGCCAACAGTCCGCCGACACCCCGTTCTTCGTCTGGTTCAACTCCACCCACATGCATTTCCGAACTCACCCGAAGCCTGAGAGCGTCGGCCAGGCCGGCCGCTGGCAGTCGGAGTACCACGACACGATGATTGACCACGACCGGACAGTGGGGCGCCTGCTGGACGTCCTCGACGAGTTGGACCTGGCCGGCAACACGATCGTGATCTACGGCACCGACAACGGTCCCCACATGAACTCCTGGCCGGACGCGGGTATGACGCCGTTCAGCAGCGAGAAGAACACCAACTGGGAAGGCGCCTTCCGCACGCCAGCGATGATCCGCTGGCCAGGACGGATCCCTGCCGGGACGGTGTCCAACGAAATCGTCAGCCACCTCGACTGGCTACCGACCTTCCTCGCAGCCGCCGGCGAACCCCGCATCAAGGACAAGCTCCTGAAGGGCCACAAGGCCGGCAGCAATCATTTCAACGTGCACCTGGACGGCCACAACCTGCTGCCGTACCTCACCGGCGAGGCGCAACACAGCCCTCGGTTGGGCTTCTTCTACTTCTCCGACGACGGCGACCTGACCGGGGTCCGGTTCGACAACTGGAAGATCGTATTCATAGAGCAGCGCGCACGGGGCACCATGCGCATCTGGGCCGAGCCGTTCACCGCGTTGCGGGTACCGAAGATCTTCAATCTACGCACCGACCCGTTCGAACGCGCCGACACCACCTCCAACACGTACTACGACTGGCTGATCAGTCACGGCTACATGCTGATGGCCGCGCAGAAGATCGTCGGCGAGTATCTGGCCACCTTTGTGAAGTACCCGCCCCGGCAGAAGGCGGCCAGCTTTACGGTCGACCAAGCGATGGAGAAGTTGGAGGCCGGACTCGCCAGCAGATAGCTCGCTGCCGAGGCTCACCGTTCCACCGCACAGATCCGGGTGTGCACGTACGCGCACACAGGTGGCCATGTGCACGTACGTGCTCAGTTTGAGGTTGTGCACGTACGTGCCCACCTGATATTCTGTGCATGTACGCGCACACATTGGTGGTAGACGATGCGGCTGAGGAACGCCCGGGACCTGGGGCTCTTTGTTCGGGAGCGTCGCCGACGCCTCGGCACAACGCAGACTGAGCTCAGTCGTCTTGCGGGTGTGAGTCGGCGGTGGTTGTCGGATCTCGAAGCTGGCAAGCCCACGGCGGAGATCGGGCTCGTCTTCAGGGTGTTGCATGCGCTGGATCTGACCCTGGAAGCCACGCCAACCGAGGCGGAGCCAGGCGCCGTCGACCTCGACGACCTACTTCGCGACCTTCGGACCAGGCATGGCTGAGGAGAACGACAAACTCCTCGTCGTGCTGATCGGGGGCCGGCGAGCGGGAGTCGTCACGATGACTGCCGCCGGCCGACTGACCTTGACCTACGACGAAGCCTGGCAGACCGCTGGCGACTCCATTGCGCTCTCACTGTCAATGCCGCTGGTGCAGCAGACGCATGGCGACGCGCCAGTCCGAGCATTCCTGTGGGGCCTGCTACCGGACAACGAGGGAGTCCTCGAACGCTGGGCGCAGAGATACCAGGTGTCTGCACGTAACCCCTTCGCCATGCTGCGTCATGTTGGCGAGGATTGCGCCGGCGCGGCTCAGTTCGCTCGGCCGGACCGAGTCAATGCATTGATGGCTGATGAGGGCGCAGTCCAATGGATGAACGAACACGAGGTTGCGGAAAGCCTTCGCGTCCTGCGTAGAGATCCGACCGCTTGGCACGTCCACGACACTGGCCAGTTCAGCCTCGCTGGCGCCCAGGCGAAGACGGCGTTGCACCACGATCCGAAGACGGACCGTTGGGGAGAACCGGCGGGGGCGGTGCCGACAACGCATATCCTCAAGCCGGCGGTCACCGGCCTTGACGATCACGACCTCAACGAGCACCTGTGCCTTGAAGCGGCAAGCCTCATAGGTCTTGATGCAGCGCCTTCGCGGGTTGCTTCCTTCGGCGCGGAGAGGGTCATCGTCGTCGAACGCTATGACCGTCTTCGGCCGAGAGACCATATCGTCGAGCGGGTTCACCAGGAAGACATGTGTCAAGCGCTCGGTCTCATGCCTACGGCGAAGTACCAGAACGACGGCGGTCCGACACCCGAGCAGATCATTGAGCTGCTGCGGCGGAACATAATCCCACACTCCGCGGCCGAGGAGAATGTCGGTCGTTTCGTTGATGCACTCGCCTTTAACTGGATCATTGGTGGGACCGACGCTCACGCGAAGAACTACTCGGTTCTGTTGGCTGGCTCCCAGATCCGACTCGCTCCCCTGTATGACGTTGCCAGCGCCCTCCCGTACGACGGCATGTATGCGCCGAAACTCCGAATGGCGATGAAGATCGGAGGGGAGTACGGCATCGAGGCGGCCGGCGGTCGTCATTGGCGACGGTTCGCTGTATCCAATCAACTCGATCCGGATGCGCTCATCGTTCGCATCGACAGTCTAGCCGCGAGCGCGCCGGACGCTTTTGCGACAGCGGCCAAGAACAAGGCCGTCCGCGGCTTGAAGAGCGACCTGCCGAAGCGCCTCGTCGAAGGTATCGCGGCAAGGGCCGAACGTTGCCGCACGGCGCTCGACCGCTAGCTCAGGTGCGCGACAGCGACGGAAGTACCTAACTGGGCCTGAGTACGCGAGCGGATGCGCACGGCTACCGACGGCGGCCAGGCTCGAAGCCATGACGAACGCATCCGCCCTCGCCGCAGCCACGCCCGATAGCAGGGATCGGTACGTCGACCTGCTCCGCGTCGGCTCGCTTGGTGTCGTGGTCGTCGGCCACTGGCTGATGGTGGTCGTGCTCGTTGGCCAGGACGGATCGGTCACCGCGACCAACGCCCTGGCGCTACTGCCCTGGCTGCAGCCGGCCACCTGGCTGCTGCAGGTGATGCCGATCTTCTTCCTGGTCGGCGGCTTTTCCCACGCCACCGCGCTGACATCGTTGCGACAGCGAGGTGGCACGTACGCCGACTTCGCGCGCACCCGGGCCGACCGGCTGTTACGGCCGACGGCAGTCTTCGTCGCGGTGTGGTTGGCGCTCGCGCTGCTTGTCGAGATCTCGGGCAATGACCGCGGCGTACTGCGGCTAGCCACGCAGACCGTCGCGCAGCCGCTATGGTTCGTCGGCGTCTACCTCGGCGTGATCGCGCTGGCCCCGCCGATGTTGCGCCTGCACCGCCGGTTGGGCCGGTTCGGCGCGGTCGTCCCGTTGGCGCTCGCGGCGGGCGCCGGCGCTGTCGACATCGCGCGCTTCGCCTGGGACGTGCCCCGGATCGCCTATCTCAACGTCGCACTCGTCTGGCTCGCGGTTCACCAGATCGGCTATCTCTACGCGGACCGGACGCTGACGCGTGGCGGCCGGCGGCTCGGCTACACACTTGGCGGCGCCGGACTAGCGGCGACACTGGCCCTGACGACGTTCGGTCCGTACCCGATCTCCATGGTGGGCATGCCCGGCGACCGGGTGTCCAACATGTCGCCGCCAACGGTTGCACTGCTGGCTCACGCCGTGTGGCTCACCGGGCTCGTACTCGTCCTGCGCGAACCGCTGTCACGATGGCTACACCGGCCACGGGTCTGGACCGGAGTCATCGCCGCCAACGGGCTGGCCATGACCGCGTTTCTCTGGCACCTCACCGCGATGTTCGCCGCGACCGCGTTGACGGTTGGCCTCGCCCAACCCGCGGTCGGCTCCGTGACCTGGTGGCTGCTACGCCCCGCCTGGCTGGCCGGACTCCTCCTCTTCACCGGGGCGTTCGTCGCGACGTTCCGGCGCGCCGACCGACCTCGCCGAGCCCGGGTTTCGGTCACGCGGACGGCGAACGGTGCCCGGACCGCCGCCGCAGTCGGAGGGATGACGCTGTCCGTGATAGGGATCCTCGGCCTGTCCGCGGTCGGATTCGGGGGACTGCTCGCGGGGCGAACGGCGACTCTCGTCGTACTGCCCGTCACTCCGCTGCTATCCGCTGCGGCCCTGGCGGCAGGCGCCGTGATGTTGAGTGGAACCCAGCTCGCGACACGATATCGGATAGGCGACGTTAGCCGGCCTGGCCGGCACCGCCGCGAATCGGTCAGGGTCAACGAGAGTCGTCCAGTAGGTGCCGGAGCCAGCGCTGCGGGGCGTTGAGGAAGTCCCGCCACGATCGCTGAGCCGACCGTTCCGCACGGAGAGCAGCTGCGCGCCGGGTCGGCGGCCTCGCGCAGCTGCGCGATATGACCGATCTCCGGACGGTGATCTTCAGCCTCTCCTGAGGTACTCCCCGGTTCGCAGCGGCGCGGCGCTGTCGTTGACGCGGTCCGCCGGCAGCATGAAGATGTGCCGAGAGGCGCAGTAGGTCGTCACGTGCTCAATCGGACCATCGGTGGACGGCAGGGTGAACCGGTCAGTCACCTCTGCGGGTGCGCCGCAGGTCGGCTCGGGACACGTAGCTAACTCCAACATGGGAATGCCTCTCCTCGAACGTTGCCAAGGCCAGTAGGCGTCGACCCACCCAGAGAAGCCGACCGCGCATTCTGTGTCCGCGTAGTACGACGCAGAAGGGTCCGTGGGTTCGAGCCATCCGAAACCGCCATCCGGGGCGGTGAGCGCGACTGCGCAGCTGCCGCGTCAGGTCTTCAGCGAGGCGGCTACCTCGTTGCGCGAGGCGACGCCGAGTTTGCGCAGGATGCTCGATACGTGCACGGCCGCCGTTCGGGGTGAGATATAGAGCCGGCGGGCGAGTTCTGCGTTGGTGAGGCCCTCGGTAAGCAACAGCGCAACCTCCCGCTCGCGGACGGTCAGCGCCGCCGCGCCGCCCCCGGCCGGGAGGTTCACGAGATGAAGTCCGAGCCTGCTGCGTACCGCCTCTAGCTGGTCGACCCGCCACCCCGACCACCGATCAAGAAGCTCGCTCGCCGTCACCGCATGCGACCGTGCCTCGTCGAGCCGGTGGAGGGCGATGAGGCTGCGGACCGCGCCGACGTGCGCCGTCCCACGCGCGGCCGGCGGGAGCGCACCCGCGTCAGCGGCGGCGATGTAGTGGCCCAAAGCTGCGGCTGGGTCGTCCTGTGCTTCGGCGAACTGGCCGGTGACGAGGCGGCGATAGGCCGGCTCGACGGTCGGCCCGTCCAGCCCGTCGATGAGCTTGCTCACTTCCTCGAGGACAAGCGGAGCGACGAGTGCGGCAGAGACAATGTCGTGCAGGAACTCGCCGCTACGACCGCCGGTGGACTGGACGATCGCGATCACCTCGGGAAGCAGGGCCCGCGCGCGGTCCGCGTCGCCGCGGCGACAGGCGATGTGGAACTCCAGTCCCGGAATGCCGATGTCCATGCCGGGCACGTCAGCGAGGTCGGCCGTGATCTGGGCGGCGCTGGCGACATCTCCAGCCTCGAGCCGGAGTCCGGCAAGGAAGACCCCGTGGAAATCCGACCGGGTCATGGTGCGGCGGTAGCTCAGGTCGTGGGCGCGCCCCCGCTCGATCGCATCGATGGCGGCGGACAGGTTTCCCTTCTGCATGAATAGCCGACCCCGACCCTGGTAATACGCGGCGACGGCGAACTGCTCCGATCCCGCCCGCTCCGCGTCGGCGCGCATTCGCTCAAGCAGGTCGGCGATGTCCCGCCAGGTGCTCGAGGGCGGCAGATGCACGAGCTTGTTCAGGGCGAGCGCCGCTAACAGCCACTCGCCGTGCTGCTCCGCCTGGTCCGCGACCGCCGCGAGCAATGTCCGGCCCTCGTCGAGGGTGGCCGGGCGGGCGGCGAGAAGTGCCCCCTTCTCGACCTCCGCGGCCAGTTTGACGCCGGGCAGGCCGCCCAACTCGTCCGCGAGCGCGACGGCCCGCTCGACCCAGGCCAGTGACTCATCGTCGAGGTCGCGCAGCCGCGCCGACCGGGCGAGCGCCGCCATCGCACGCGCCTTCTCCGGCCCTTGTGGCAGGCCCTCCTGAAGCATCCGGAGTTCATTGCTCAGCGTACTCATCAAATCAAGATCCTGAATCTCCCAGACGACTTGGACCCGGAGGCTCAGCGCGGTGACCGCTTCTTCGGGAGATGTTGTCCGGGCCTGCCAATGCCGGGCGTACGTGTCGGCGTCGTCAAGGAGCCCCGCCAGCCACGCGGCCCGGGCTGCGGCCGCGAGCAACTCCGGGTCGTCGGCCGCCTCGTCCAACCCCATCTCAGCCAGCTCGAGCGCCTGAAACGCCGAGCCCATGGCGAGGTAGGCCGACGTGCCGCGGCGCACGGCCTCCAGCATGTCGTCATACCGGCCTGCGCCGCGGGCATGCTTTGCCACCAGCGCCCAGTCGGCATCGCCCGTCGCGAGTAATGCGGTGAGCGCGGCCTCGTGCAGACGGCGGCGCTCGCGGCCGAGCAGGCGCTCGCCCATCGCCTCCCGGACGAGCGCGTGCCTGAACGCGAACTCGTCCTCGCCGGTCTCCACGAGCACGCCCTGCGCGACCAGGTCCCGCAAGGCCCAGATGAGGTCGGTCTCGTCCCGCCCGGTGACGGAGGCGAGCAGATCGAACGGAATGCGGTAACCCAGCACCGCGGCCGCCTCGATGAGCCGCTGCTGGCCGGGTTCCAGATCATCCACCTGGCGACGCAGGGCCTCAGCCAAGCTCCACGGCAGCGGTTGCTCCCACAGCACGTCGACGTCGGTTCCGGTCCGCAGCAGCTCCTCCAGGAAGAACGGGTTCCCACCGGTCCGGTTGTGCAGCGCGACGGCCGCCCGGTACGGCGGAGGCTTGCCGGTGGCCGCGCCGAGGAAGGACGACGTCTCACTCAGGCCGAGCCGCTCCAGCCGGACGTGAAACACAGTGTGCCGGCGTTCGAGCCGATCTAGCATCCCGGCGATGGGGTTTCGGCGGCTCACCTCGGCCGGCCGGTAGGTGCCCAGCAGTAGGCGATTACCCTCAAGATCAGCAATCCGCTCGAACAGAGCGATGCTCTCCGAGTCGGCCCAGTGCAAGTCCTCGAAGACCACCACGGCGGGAGAGGCCGCGGTCAGTCGCAACAGGATCTGCAGCCCGGTACGGAGTCGCTCCACCTGTGTGCGGGACGAGTCCGTGAGCATCTCCAGCTGTGCCGTGTCGACGTCGGTCCGTCCATCCAATGCGGACAGCAGCAGCTCGAATGGTCGGCCAAGCGAGCCCGGTTCGGCTTGCCCGACGAGGACAATGGTGCCCGCCGGGAGGACTCCGAGCAGCTCCTGCACGAGCCGGGTCTTGCCGATGCCGGGCTCGCCGGCCAGGACCGCGACACCGGTATCGGACGCGGAGACGAGCTGCACCAATCTACGCAGCTCGTCCTCGCGCCCGATCATCACTGGGCTTGCCCCACGTCCAGTCTGTGTCGCAGAACTTCGCACTAGGCAAGTTTACCGGCGGGGCGGACATGCCCCGCCTTGCCGGCCGGGCGCCGGGAGTCCGGCCCGCGCTGGCGACGGCTGCGACGCAGCGCCGTCGCCAGGTTGTGCTTGGATGCCTCTTCGATCATCTCGTTGACGTGCTGCTTGGCTACGATTGCGAGCAGATCCGGGTGGGTGAACATGATTGGCTCCTTCGCCGCGTCCGATTGGTCTTCTGTGGTGTCTCTAGAATCGGCCAGCGGGCATGGGTGCCACATCGTCAGCGCTTGCGTATCTTGACCGCTCCGCGGTATCTACCCGGCCGCATCGTTGGCCTACGTATACGTAGGCGCCGGGGCGGCGCGAGATCGGACGCAAGCGGACAAACTTGACGTCAGTCTTCGCGGCCCAAAAGGGCGATCAGCGTCTGCGCGTTGGTCTGGGCATAGTCCGAATAGCAGTTGTTCATGAGGACGTGTGTTTCGCCCGTATCGCCCGTATCGTCGGCGAGCGTGCGTACCTTCGGAGCCCAGTCCTGGAGCTCCCGGTCGGAGTAGTGATAGCCGAACTTCTCGTAGATGTTCTTGCTCGTCCATTTGTCGCTGTGCCCGTGGAAGCGGACCATCGCGAGGTCTGAGGTGGCGGTCAGAACCGGCGGGATCGACGACCTGTGTCCTTGTGGCATGTCGACGCTGACGTACGGCAAATGGTTGCGCCGTAAGAACTCCAGCGTCTCGTCGCGGTTGTCACCCTCGAACCACGACGCGTGCCGGAACTCGACCGCCACCCGCAGCGGACTGCACCG
>Ga0184632_10000988_pt1 | contig 11503 bp, 9 predicted proteins | sample PLM31_50_b1_FD_133153 | JGI IMG/M metagenome (GOLD analysis project Ga0184632, IMG submission 133153) | Groundwater sediment microbial communities from an aquifer in East River, Colorado, USA - PLM3-1_50_b1 | ecosystem: Environmental > Terrestrial > Soil > Riparian zone | place: USA: East River... | reverse complement strand
TGCAGCTTCTCGGTCGCGGAGGAGGCATCCTCCCCCTCCAGGATCTCGGCCCGGCCTCTGATCATCTCCGCCAGAGCCCAGTACGTGACGCCCTCGCCGTACGGCAGGCACCGTCCCCGATGCCACAGCACCAGCTGGGCTACCCCGTCGATGTACTTGGAGAACTCCCACGACAGGCGAGACTTACCGATCCCGGCGATCCCCCACACGGAGACCAGGTGCGCCCTTCCCTGCTCGGCCGAGGCGTGGAACAGGTCCTTCACCAGCCGGAGCTCGCGATCGCGTCCGACGAACGGCGCCTCCAGGCCGGTCGACTTCTGTGCGCCGCCCACGAGCGCGACAACCCGGATCGCCCGCCACAGGTGGACCGGCTCGGCCTTGCCCTTCAGCTCGTGCCGGCCGGCGTCCTCGTAGGCGATGGCTGCCTCGGTAGCCCGCATGGTGGGCTCGCCCACCAGGACGGTGCCGGGTTCGGCCGCCGCCTGGACCCGGGCGGCGGTGTTGACCATGTCTCCGGCCACCATCCCCTGCCCCTGCGCGCCCAGGGCCACGGCCGCCTCACCGGTCAGGACGCCGGCCCGGGCCAAGAGGCCGGGGGCCCCGATCTCCTGGCCGAGGGACGCCACGGCCGCGGTGAGGTCGAGCGCCGCCCTGACCGCGCGCTCGGCATCGTCCTCGTTGGCACTAGGGGTTCCCCAGACGGCCATGACCGCGTCCCCGATGAACTTCTCCACCAGGCCTCCGTAGCGCTCGACGATCCGGCTGGCGATCTCGAAGTACCGGGTCAGGAGGTCGCGGACCTCTTCCGGGTCCCGGGTCTCCGCCAGCGTGGTGAAGCCGACCAGGTCCGCGAACAGGACCGAGACAAGCCGTCGCTCCGCGGTGCTTTGCTCCCGGAGCGACCGAGAAGGCGCCACCGCAGGGGCGAGAGAATCCAAGGAACTCCCGCACTCACCGCAGAACTTCGCCGCCGGGTTGTTAGCCTTCCCGCACACGGGACAAGAGCGCGACAGACCGGCGCCGCATTCCAGACAGAACTTGCGGCCCTCCTCGTTCTCCGTTCCGCACACCGAGCAGCGCATGTGGCTCCCTCGCAAAGATGCCGGCTCGAAGGTTACTTGGTGGCGGCCCGGCTGGTAAGCGTTACGCGGCCGCGACGCCTCCTCTTTGGAGTCTCGGCGCGAGAGGGTTTTCGACTTCAGCAGTTCGGATGCAGGTTTTGATCCAGGGTCTGGCCGGCGATCACCTCGACCTGGGCGGATGCCGGCGCGCAGCCAGGGTACGTCGCGGTCAGCAGATAGCTCCCCGCCGTGAGGCCGGCGATGGCGTACTCACCGCCGGGGTCCGTTTCGGTGGAGCCCGTCTCCGGTCCGAACCAGGAGACGGTGGCCCCGCTCACGTCGGTGTCGCCGACCACAGTGCCTTCGAACCTGGACGGTGCCTCAAGGATCAGGGTCTTAGCCTGGCCTATCCCCGCGGCCCACAGGTGATCGACGGATTCCGCCTCCACATCGACCAGCGATCCGCTGTTGCCCGGTGTGGGGCTGGGCACCAGGACCCAGTCGTTCCCGTCGAAGTGGGCCACGACGCCCCGGATGGCGTCGGTGCCGACCGCCCAGACGTCGTTCGCCGCCAGGGCCTCGATGCCGGAGAGGCGGTGCCCGGGCACGATCCGGTTCAACGTCCACGCCGTGCCGTCCCAGTGCTCGACGATCGACTGGAAGTCGAAGTATTCGCCGTACTCGATGACCCGGTACCCGGAGGCCCAGACGTCATTCGGCCCTGTCGACGATACGTCCTGCAGAACGTAGGCGAGCTCGCTGAACTGCCCCTGCGGCTGGGGGCTGGGAATGATCGCCCATTCGGTGCCGTCGAAGTGACAGGTGGTCCCGGACCCCACCGCCCAGATGTCCGTGGTGGAGACGACCTCGACGCCGTTCAACGCCACGCCGCACCCGTTCCTGACCGGACGCCACCGCGACCCGTTCCAACGGAGGATCAGCGAGGTCTGGGGGAATCCGACCGACCCCACCGCCCACACGTCGTTGGGAGCCGCGACGTCCACCGCGGCCAGCGTGTTGGGGAGATTGGGCCCACCGGGGTTCGGGCTGGGTACGATCCTCCAGCTCGAGCCGTTCCACCGCTCCACCAGAGTAGTGCTCTTCAGGCTGGCGAAGTCCTCCGCGTATCCCACCGCCCAGACCTCGGTGGAGGAGACGGCGTCGGCGTCCTCCAGCGTGAAGAAGTCGGCGCCCGACCAGGTCGGATTGGGGGTTGGGACGCCGGCCCAGCTCGTGCCGTCCCAGTGCAGCGACAGCGTGTCCCGGCCGGTCGCCGTGGGCGGACGCCCGGAGTTGTACCGTCCAACCGCCCAGATGTCGTCGGGAGCGACGACAGCCAGACCGGCCAGCTCGTTCTCCTTGTTCCCGCGGTTCGGGCTGGAGAGCTGGCCCCAAGCCGCCCGTTCGTCCAAAGCCACCGCGGCTCCGTCGGACATCAACAGGATCAGAAGCGCGGAGAACAGGATCAGGATCGTCTTCGGATTCACGTCGCCACCTCCCGCGCACAGGCTAGGACGTGTTCCCCGGATGTGCCCCGCTATTTGCTTACCGTTCCATGAAGTCTCGCTTCGCTTGGCTCGATCCGCTCGCCACCTGGCAGCCCATCCCGACGGGCTCACCGACGATATTCGAACCCGGTCACTCGAGCGCGAACGACCCACTAGATCTGGACGGCGGTCCAATCCCCGAACGACGCCTGGGCCTGGCTTTCCGCCGCGGGCCCACCCATACTCCTCCAGGTGGACCCGCACGGTGATGCTCCCGCTGAGATCCGCACTTTCCTGATCGCCGACGTCCGCGGCTACACCATGTTCACCCAGGAGCGGGGTGACGAGGCGGCGGCGAAGCTGGCCGCCAAGTTCGCTCAGATCGCCCGGGAGGGGGTAGAGGCTCGCGGGGGCTCGGTCATCGAGCTGCGCGGGGACGAGGCGTTGGCCGTGTTCGCCTCCCCCCGCCAGGCTCTCCGGGCGGCAGCGGACCTCCAGACTCGGTTCGCCGATGAGACCGTCGCGGACCCGTCGCTTCCCCTTGGCGTCGGCATCGGGCTGGACGCCGGCGAGGCCGTCCCGGTTGAGGGCGGGTATCGGGGCGGGGCGCTCAACCTGGCCGCGCGGTTGTGTGGCCAGGCCGGCCCGGGCCAGGTGCTGGCCAGCCACGAGGTGGTCCACCTCGCCAGGAAGGTCGAAGGCCTGAGGTTCGTCGACCAAGGCAGGCTGAGCCTCAAGGGCCTCGCCGATCCCGTTCAGGTAACCCGCGTCGTCCCCGAGGTCGGCGAGGATCCAGCCGCGATCTTTTCTTCGGTCCTCACCCCAGCGAGGCCGCAGCAGCCGCCCGCCGGCCGACGCCGCCTATTCCCACACGGCCTCCGCTCCCGACGCGGGCTGGCCGTGGGGCTGGTCGTCCTGCTAGTAGCCATCGGCGTCCCGGTGGCCCTCACCAGAGGCGGAGGCACCCACGGCCTGCCGGGGATCGAGTCGGACTCGGTCGGAGCGATCGACATGGCCTCGAATCAGATCACCGACCAGGTGCGGGTCGGGACCAGGCCCGGCGCCATGGTCGCTGGCATGGGGGCGGTGTGGGTGGCCAACGAGGAGGCCGGGACCGTCTCCCGGATCGACCCTTCCACGCGGACGGTGGTGTACACGATCGAGGTCGGCAACGATCCCTCGGCCATCGCCTACGGCGAGGGAGCCGTGTGGGTGGCGAACAGCGGCGACGGAACGGTGAAGCGGATCAACCCCGACGCCAACAAGGTCGTCGCCACCATCAACGCCGGCAACGGCGTGACGGGGGTCGCGGTCGGAGGTGGATTCGTATGGACGGCCAACACGTTCGATGGCACGGTGTCCCAGATCGACCCCGACTCCGGCTCCATCAAGGCCACGATCGATGCGGGCGCGAACCCGACAACAGTCGCGGCCGACCGTACGGTGTGGGTCACGAACAACACGGCGGGGACCGTCTCGCGCGTCGACGCTCGGTCCGCCACGTTCGTCGGGTCCACGCACGTCGGGAACGGGCCGGCGGCGGTGGTGGTGGCGGGGGACCAGGTCTGGGTGGCAAACCAAATGGACGGGACGGTGTCCCGGATCGACGCGGAGAGCGCTGCCGTGGCGGCGACCGTGAAGGTCGGCCAGGGCCCGGTCGCCTTGGCCGTGGGTGGGGGATCCGTATGGGTGGCGAACGAGCTGGATGGGTCGGTCTCGCGGATCGACCCGAGCACCAACGTGGTGACCAAGACGATCCAGGTCGGAGGGGCTCCTAGCGGCCTGGCCGTGAACGGTGGCTCGCTGTGGGTTTCGGCCCGGGGCTCCGGCAGCGTTCACCGGGGAGGCACCCTCAATCTGCTTGCCAGCAATTCGGTGGTCCCCGACCCGGCGGTGGCCTATGACTTGGTGTCCTTCGCGATCCTGACGGTCATCAACGATGGGTTGGTGGCGTTTCGTCAGACCGGCGGCGCGGCAGGCGCTACGCTGGTGCCGGACCTGGCCACGTCGCTGCCTGATCCCACCCAAGGCGGCCTGACCTACACCTTCACGCTCCGGAAGGGGATTGAGTACTCGACGGGCGCTCCGGTGAGGGCGGCCGACGTTCGGTTCAGCGTGGAACGCTTCTTCAAGAGCGGACCGGTCGCCCCGTACTTCAACGGCATCGTCGGCGGGTCCGCGTGCGCGGCGGAGCCGAAGACCTGCGACCTGTCGGAAGGGATCGACGCCGACGACGCCAGCGGCACGGTGACCTTCCACCTCACCGAGCCCGACCCGGAGTTCCTGTTCAAGCTCGCCCTTCCCTTCGGCGACCTGGTGCCGGTCGGCACGCCGCCCCACGGAGACGACGACAACCAGACGGTCCCCGCGACCGGGCCGTACGTGGTGCACGCGATCACCCCGGGGCTGGTGGAACTGGTCCGCAACCCTCACTTCAAGGAGTGGTCGAGAGCGGCCAAGCCCGATGGCTATCCGGACCAGATCGTCGTCGACATCAACGAGGTCACGGAACCCGAGGACCTCGACCAGTCTCTCTCCCAGATCGAGCAAGGGAAGGCCGACGGCTACATCAACCTGGTGGCGCCGGAGCAGGTCGAGGACCTCATGACCCGGTACACCAACCAGCTCCATATCAACTCGTTGGTCGCCGTCCATTACCTGTTCATGAACGCGACGACGCCGCCGTTCGACGACATCCGCGTGCGGCAGGCGGTCAACTACGCGATCGATCGGGGCAAGGTGATGGACCTGTTCGGAGGACCGCTGTCGGTCCGCCCGACGTGCCAGATCATTCCGCCGAACTTCCAGGGGTACAGCGCCTACTGTCCGTACACCCTGGATCCTGACGAGAGCGGTCGGTGGACCGCTCCGGACCTGGCGAAGGCAAAGGAGCTGGTGCGCAGCTCGGGAACCGCTGGGATGAAGGTCGACCTGGCGTACCCGGCCTTCTTCCCGCGCGCCGCCGGCGAGTACATGGTTTCGGTGCTGGGGGAGCTCGGGTACCGGGCCACCCTGAACGTCAGCCACGGGGCCAACGGCGATTTCCAGGACTACTTCGACTACATCTCAATCTCCACGCACCATGTCGCGATCGGGTTCATCGGGTGGATCAGCGACTACCCGGTGGCGTCTCAGTTCATCTACGAGCTGCTGAGCTGCGCCAAGTTCGTGCCGAACAGCAACAGGAACCAGAACTATGGCGATTTCTGCGATCCGGCCCTGGACGCCCAGATGAAGCAGGCCCTGTCGCTCCAGCAGTCCGATCAGTCGGCGGCCGGACAGCTGTGGGCGACGATCGACCAAGAGCTGGTCGACCAGGCCGCCATCGTCCCCATCTTCAACCGCCAAAGCGTCGACTTCGTCTCAAAGCGAGTCGGGAACTACCAGTACAACCCGTTGTTCGGGATGCTGATCAGTCAGCTCTGGGTGCGGTAGCGGCGGCCTCGCGGGCGCCCGATCAAGGAAGCGTCGAGAAGCCGGCGGCCTGGAAGTCTCGGTCGAAGGCGAATGCCAGCTTGATCCCGCGGTGGCGCATGAGCTCGAAGCTGACGCGGTCCACGAGGGACGGCCCGCGCGCAGGCGAGGCCATGTAGGCGCTGACGCCGGCCCGGTGTAAGGATTCGTCGACGAAGATCAGTCTCAGCGCGGGCACGAGATCCTCCAGTAGGGCGCGGGCCGCCTCGGCCCCGAGGCGGCGGTCCACCAGGGCGGCCGACTCGACCACAACGTAGCTGTGCGTGAGCAGATCGTGGGTGGCCGGATCGCCTCCAGCGAACCACGCCGCGGCCGCGGGGTGATTCTGGTCGTCCCGGTCGAGCAGCGCATACAGGGCAGATGTGTCGACGAACGTCGTCAAGAGGCAAAGTCCTCGGACAGGTACCGATCGTGCTCGGCGCTTACGTCCGTCCTGCCGGACCTGAACTTGCCCACGGTCGCCTGGGCCCGCTGGCGCCTGGCCGGACCGTCGTCCGCGGCCACCGTCCTTTCAATGGCCTCCCTGATGAGCGCGGAAAATGAGATGCCGCGCTCTGCGGCGATCCGCTTGAGCTCGCGGGCCTGGTCCTCAGTGAGCTGGATCTGGGTACGGATCATGTAGGCATGATACATCGAGTGACGACATGCTGCCTCAGCCAGCTCGGCCGAAGCGTTAGTCCAGCGCGAACGACCCGGTCACGATCTCGCCCGCCGGTTCGTACGTGGCGATCACCACGCCGGTGGTCGAGACCTTGCTGTCCACGAGCTTCAGCGCGGAGGGGATGGTGCCGTCCGCGAACAGGCGCTTGCCCGATCCGATGACGAGGGGGAAGACCCACAGGCGGTACTGGTCCACCAGGTTGTGGCGCATGAGCGTCTGGATCAAGTTCCCGCTGCCGTGCACCTGCAGCTCTGGCCCATCTTCCTTCTTGAGCGCCGTGATGCCTTCGGCCGCGTCCCCCTCGACCAGGATCGACCTGCTCCACTCCAGCGTGGGACGGCTTCGTGACACGACGTACTTGGTGGCGTCGTTCAAGGGCTTGGCGCCGGCTTCCTCAGGAGCGTTCGGCCAGTAGGCGGCGAAGATGTCATAGGTCTTGCGCCCGAGGACCATGTCGAACGGGACGCTCATCGCCCTGCCCATGACCTGACCCATCATCTCGTCCCAGTAGTTCACCGACCAGCCGCCGTAGGCGAAGCCGCCGCTCGGGTCCTCTTCGGGTCCGCCCGGCGCCTGCATGACGCCGTCCAGGGTCAGGAAGGTGCCCACGCTCAGCTTTCTCATCTCTGGGTCTCCTTTCGATCCGGATCCCGTTCGGGGAAAACCGCCTGGAGAACGTACCCATTCCCGTGCTCCGAGGGTTTGATCAGACGTGAGAGCGGTCAGCTAACCTAAATACGCGGCGTGACGGCCTTCGGCTAGCCGCGGCCGTCAGCCGGCTATCACCTCGTGCTCCTAGGATCGCCGCCCCGTTCGTCGATGTCCGGGTTTTGAGGAGGCGGCTCGGGAAGGGAGGGTGGCTGGACAGGATCCGGTGGGAGCGGGGAAGGCTCACCGTCCGAGAGGAGTAACGGAGCCAGATTGCGCTCGGCTATCAATCGGGCGCGCTTGTCCGGTCCGCGAGAGAGCCAGCCTAGATCGTTCACGATGTCTTCGCGCTGGGGAGGCTGGGCCGGGAGCTTGGGGCCGGTCCAGGTCTGCGGATCTTTGGTCTTCATGGCTACCTCACCAGGTCGATGACAGCGGCGACCCCCACGACCAAGGTTACTACCGCGAATCCGACCAGGCTCGAAGAGACGAGGCGAGCTTTCCTGTGCAGCTTCGCCCGGTTTCGATCCAATGCTTCGAAGCGCGTCGTAAGGAACCGGAACTGGATCTCCTCCTGTGTCCAGCTGGCGAACCTCCAGAATTCCTCGGGTGCGGGGCTACGAGCGTATGCCTCGGCCCGAAAGGCGCCGAAGGCCAACGCCCCGCTTGCGACGAGGCCCACGATCGATGCGACGGCCACCCACCGAGCAGCGCTCGAGAGTCGCCCAGCTACGGTGCTTACCAGGCCGGCCGCGAGAGCGTGGAGGCCGACCAACGCGCCCGCCTTCGTATCGAGTGCATCGGCTTGGCGCATCTGGGCGTCCAGCCTTCTCCGACTGTTCCCACACGAACGTCGTGCCTTCGGGAACGCCATGGTTAGCCACCCGTGCAGGATATGAATGGGGTACGACACTCAAGACGGGCCATGGATCCAGCATCGAGGGCTCCTCGGCGAGCCTCACTCCTCGGCCACTTCCTCTTGGACGGCGGGGATCACCTCTTCCGCGAACGTCTCGATCTGGCGCTCCGGGTCCTGACTGGGCCAGAGGATGAAGGCGTCGATGCCCTGGAGGGCGAGGTCGGTGAATCGCTCGACCAGGTGGGGGACCGGGCCGGTGAAGGGCTCGGTCTGGGCGTCGGCGATGACCGCGCCCACGTTGAGGACGCGGTGGATGTCCCGAGGGTCGCGGCCGGCGGCCCGGGCGGCCTCGTCGATGGCGCGCATGCCGGCGGCCAGGCGCTCGGGCGGGAAGTCCGGGCGGATCGAAGGGACCCAGCCGTCTGCCTTGCGCCCGATCAGCTCGAGCATCCGGGGGCCGTAGCCGCCGACCCAGATCCCGATGGGGTGCGCGGGTTGAGGGCCGGCGTTCAGGCCGTGCAGGGTGTAGAAGGTGCCGTCGTAGCGCAGGCCGCGTTGTCCGGTCCAGACCAGTCGGATGATGTCGATGGCCTCCTCGGTGGCCCGGAGGGCCTCCGCCGGGGCGCGCCGCGGCCCGCCCATGGCGGCGACGGCATCCCAGAAGGCGCCGGCTCCCAGCCCGAGCTCGATCCGTCCCCCGGTCAGGACGTCGAGGGAGGCGGCCGACTTGGCCAGCATCGCCGGCGGGCGCAGGGGAAGGTTGGCCACGTCGGGGAAGAAGCGGATGCGGGCGGTCTGCCCCGCCAGCCAGGCAATCAGGGTCCAGGTGTCGAAGAACCGCCACTGGTAGGGGTGGTCCTGGATGCCGACCAGGTCGTACCCGAGCCGGTCCGCGAGCTGGACGAGCCGAAGCGCCTGCCCCGGATCGTCGGTCCAAGCAGGAATGACGCTGACCCCGAACTTGGGGCGCGTGCTCACGCGCGACATTCTCTACGCCGCACCAAGGCTTAGGCGGCTCCTAGCCGGCCGCCGTCCCGAGGAGCGCCACCTCGACGTCACATTCGCCCGACCCAGGACCGCAGCCGATGCCGACCGCGTCCAGCGCGATCGGCTGGCTCAGGGGCAGGGTGATGGGGACACCGGACATCGTGAAGCGCGGGAAGTCCTCCTGGTAGAAGAACGAGAGGTCCACGATGTCGTCGGGCGAGCCCGAGACCACGATCAGGGTCACGTACAGCGGGTCGAACTCCTCGAACGCGCTTGATCCCTCGGAGATCGCGAACCCGTCCCGGAATCCGTCGAACGACACCGCAGGGGCGACGGGGAGCGGGGTGTTGACGACCCTGACCGGCGCGCTGTTCACCGAGGGCGTCGCCCCCACGGGGATCCTGGTGAAAACGACCACCAAGGCGGTCACCGAAACGAACCCAACCACCAGCCATGTAAGCCGATGGGACTTGACCATGACATCCTCCCTTCGTCGGCGGACTCCCCTCAGGATGGCCCATCGCATGGGCCCAATGCCACTAGGTGGAGCTGACGGCCATCGGTGCGGCTCGGCGGTTCTCGGAGGCCCTAGTCGAGGTCGAGCCCAGGAGGGAGTTTCGTGGTGCTGCGCAACGGCAAGGTGGTCGCGCAGCTCGGGGCCCGTCATGGCTGCCTCCGGCCGCGTCGTGAAGGAGCTGCTCCGAGCCCGCCGGCCAGACCAGCCGTGGGGCGCTGATCTTGGTGTCAGTAGCTGGCCCTGATAACAAGATGATGCACTTGATCCGCTGACTATGAGCAATCGAGAATGGAGACTAGAGGCCCATGGATGTCTTCGAGCTCCGACAGAAACTGATCCAAGACTACGCGACGTATGCGAACAGCTTCGTCACGATCAAGGACGAGCGGATCCGGGGGCGGGTCGACGAGGATCTAGAGTCAGGGCTCCTCTGGCCAGAGCCCCTGATCCAGCTGAACCCCACCTTCGAGCCCGGCGCATACATCGATGATCTGGTCACCGAAGGCGTCCTTCATCCCGAGTGCAGCGAGATCTTCCGCGTCAAGACTGACCGACACGACCACGGTCGCGACCTTCGGCTCCACCGCCACCAGGTCGACGCGATCCGGGCCGCCAAGACGGGCGGCAGCTATGTCCGGACCACTGGGACCGGATCCGGAAAGAGCCTTGCCTACCTGGTGCCGATCGTCGACCAAGTCCTGAGGCGGGGGGCGGGCAAGGGCATTCAGGCCATCGTCGTCTACCCGATGAACGCACTGGCGAACAGCCAGTACGGCGAGCTCGAGAAGTTCCTTGGCTACGGCTATCCCGAGGGCCAGCCGCCCGTCCGGTTCGCCCGCTACACAGGTCAGGAATCCGAGGAAGCCCGGCAAGCGATCATCACCAACCCACCGGACATCCTGCTCACCAACTACGTGATGCTCGAGCTGATCCTGACCCGCCCGCGGGACCACAACATCGTCACGGCAGCTGCTGGGCTTCGCTTCCTGGTCCTCGACGAGCTCCACACGTACCGGGGGCGACAGGGCGCCGACGTGGCCCTCCTGACCCGTCGGGTTCGCGAAGCATGCCAGGCGAGCGACCTGCAGTGCGTCGGGACCTCTGCGACGTTGGCAGGCCCGGGGACGTACGAGGAGCAGCGAGCGGAGGTCGCCCGAGTGGCGAGCCAATTGTTCGGAGCTGAGGTCACGCCGAAGAACGTGATCGCTGAGACCGTGCGCCGGGCAACAGAAAGCCGTGCCCTCGATGACCTTGCGTTCCAGGCAGACCTTCGCAAGCGTATGAACGAGACGGTTCGACCCGCGTCGATGGCGTACGAGGACTTCGTCACCGACCCGCTGTCGACCTGGGTCGAGTCCACGTTCGGGATTCGGGAGAACCAAGATGATGGCCGGTTGGAACGGCAGACCCCTCGACCGATCACCGGCCCTCAGGGCGCTGCCCGGACTCTCGCGGATGCGACCGGCGTCTCCGAGGAGGACGCGGCGAACAGGATCGCCGAGCAGCTCCTCGCCGGATACGACATCCCGAGCCCGGTGACCGGATTCCCGACGTTCGCCTTCCGGCTCCACCAGTTCATCAGCCGCGGCGAAACGGTCTACGCATCCGTCGAGCCGGAGGACGAACGCCACGTCACCACGAATGCACAGACGTTCGTCCCTGGCGATAGGAACCGGATCCTGCTTCCACTGGCCTTCTGCCGTGAGTGCGGGCAGGAGTACTACGTGGTCCGTCTCCTCGACGGCCATGGGGACGAGCCGCGGGTACCGGCCCGGAGGTTCGGGGACCTCGACGAGGAGACGGGAGACG
>Ga0184632_10000987_pt1 | contig 11507 bp, 12 predicted proteins | sample PLM31_50_b1_FD_133153 | JGI IMG/M metagenome (GOLD analysis project Ga0184632, IMG submission 133153) | Groundwater sediment microbial communities from an aquifer in East River, Colorado, USA - PLM3-1_50_b1 | ecosystem: Environmental > Terrestrial > Soil > Riparian zone | place: USA: East... | reverse complement strand
GTACGACCGCGCGCTCTGGGCGCTGCGGTTCTGGCTCGACTCCTGGTCCGGCATCGGCCACGTTGTCGTGGGGATGGCGCGCCAGGGCTACGACCTGCAACTCACGCGATATGACGAGAAGGGCTGGCGCGCGACGTTCTACACGACCGGGATGGAGCACTCGATCACGAGCGCCACCGCGTCAGCATGGGAACGCACCCCGTGGCACGCGGTCCAGGGTGCGGCGCGGAGCGCGCTGGGCAAGGTAGAGGCGCGTGAATGAGCGACGAGCACACACGGCCTACACGGATGACGAACTCCGAGGTCTAAGCGGCTGGCTGAGGCTCGCCGGGCTCGGATTTTCCCTATCGGCTGTCATATTGGTGGTCCAGATCATGCGATCCTCCGATACCTACGAACGAGTGGCGGGTGGGATCCTTCTTCTTCTCTTCATCGTGACGTTGTACGCCTTCTTTACAAAGCGCCGGTACTTCCCAAAACTCGCCATCGCTCTGATGGCTCTGCAAATCGCTCCAGAGGCCGCAGCCACCTACGCCGAACCGTCGGACAACGTCCGCGAGCTGATCAGGGCAGTATTCGCGGCGGCCATATGGATCCCCTACTTCGTTCGATCCCGGAGGGTGAAGCTCACCTTTGTGCGCTAGCAGACAAGATGGCTAGGCCACGCCCCGAGAAGAAGCGCGAGTCGGCAGGGTCGGCCGATCAGCGAGTCCTCCCGATGGAGCTTCAGATCGGCGACCGGCTCGTCGATGAGACCGGGGAATGGGAGGTCACGGTACGGCCTTATACCGCCCCAGGCGGCAAGACCGTCCATGCTCGTGTCCGGAGGGTGGATCAACCTGCCACCGCTGACGAGCGAACCTGGGGCGCCCACGAGCGCATCACTGTGAAACGGACATGACCTGGCGCACGCTCTTCCTCGACATCCGCTCCGGCCTGTTCTTCCCGCGGCTCGTCGTGTGGGCCCCGGAGACGGGCGAGTTCACGTGCGTCGAGCGGCCGAAGGGGTTCTCGACGTGGGAGGAGGCGGAGGAGGCCGGGCGCTTTCTGCGCCCGGTGGAGCCTGGAGCACGAGGAGGTACCCCTTCGGTTCGTAACTGATCACACTCTCAGCAGGTTATGGGCTCCGCCGGCCGCGATCTCGAGCGCGCGGCGCGCGTGCACCTGACCGCCGACGTCGGCGAGGTCGAGGTCGTGGGCCGCCGCGGGCGCCGCGGCCGGCGCGGCGGCCGCGTCCCCCGCCAGGCTCGCCATTCAAGAGCCCTACGGCGCGGCGCAGGTCCGGCGCGGCCAGCACGTCGAGCCCGGCGACGGCGCCCGCCTCCGTCGCGTTCTCGACGAGCGACCAGGTGCGGCTCTTCCGACACGCGAGCGCGACCGCGCACGGGCCGATCCGCCCGTTCGTGACCGCGCCGGTGGCTGCGAGGATGCCGAGTGCGATCGGCAGGTCGAACGAGGTGCCCTCTTTCCGGAGATCGGCCGGGGCATCGCGGTCCGCACCCGCTCGCGCCACGGGGCGCGCCAAAGCCCGTGGCAAATTCCGCTCGATGACGCTCATCTCCAACAAGCGGGCGGCGGGCGGCGTGGTGCGGTTGGTGGAGGAGCTCGAGGCCGCCCGCAGCTAGGACTATGAGACGAATACGGCGTCGGCCCGCAGGGTCGGGGGAGCAGCCGTGGTTTCGTGCCGAGGGCGAAAAGCGCGACGGGTTCGGGTCCTCAACGCGCCAACCGTGACGCGTGACTTCGACAAGTTCTGGGAGCACTTGCTCTTCTGGCCTCTAGAGCCAATTTCCCTGTCCTGGCAGCCTGTTTCAGTCGCCCAAGGTTCAGCCTTAGACCCTAGCAAGAGCCCGCTCACAGAAAATCCCTGGGTCAAACCTGGATCTGGCCCGATTGCTGCAACGCTTGTGTAGATAAAGGAGAAACGACAATGGACCCACTCACCGAATTTCATCTCCTCCTTCGTGAGCACGGGTGGAAGCCCAAGCACGCCGAGGATGCTCTCTCCCTGAATGACCAAGGTGCCATCCAGTTCTCATCCCTTTGGTACTGGCACCATCCGAGCCGTAGCCGCAAGCGTAGTGCTCCCGACTATGTGTGCATTACCACCTGGGAATCTGGTCCACAATCTGGTCCTTCTCGGCCCAGATGGATGTGGGAGGCGACGTGGCTGAAGCGCAGAATGCCGGAAGGCTCCAGCGTCGCCGGGCTACGTCGAAGGCTGAAGCAGCTGGCCAGCGACGCTTAATTTGTAGGAGGAGAGAGATGATCGATATCCGGAATCTCCCATTGCCCCCAGCCGACTTCAAGCCAACACTGCCTGATTGGAAGCGATATCAGGAAAGCATTCGTCATCTCGTAGAAGGAATGATCCAAGCCGGACTCAGTCGGGTGGAGCGGGAAACCCGGCCATATGGACTTCACGAGGATCTCGACCTAGATCAAGAGGTGCGATTTGACACCTTCAAGGACAAACTTCGTGTGGCTCAGGAGCTCGCTTGGGCCAAGGAGCTGCACGAGATGAAGGAGCATCAGGCTGCTGCGACCCCCATAGCGACCCCTGTTGAGCCGGAGATCGTGCCTCTGAGAGGCTCTGAGGAGCCCGCCGAGGAGCCTTAGAGGAGCCTGCGTCCAAACCCGCTTGGCGAGAAGTAAACGGCGTGGTAATGATATGGATGTATCTTCTCGCCGAAATGACGACGAGGCGAAGACGCTTTAGATCGTGCCCTTCGGGGCAGTAGTTGAATCCGGTGGCGAAAGCCACCAAATTGAATCCGCAGTTGAATCCTGGGCTCGGTTAGGTCTACAGCCTGACCGAGCCTCCCACCTGAATCCGTAGCATCGGTTGCCAGCGTCTGCAGACATTGCTCTTGGGCTGGTCAATCGTGAACGGAAGCTCGCTACCAAGAGGTGCCACACAGCGAGCGCTGAAGGTCAAGGTCGGAGCAGGTGGTGGGTTGGTGGGATGGCCAGGGGAGAAGGTGGCCCATTGACCCAGGGAGTAAAACCCCGAATCGGTCGACAAGCCCCCATCGTGAGAGACCTACACCCGGCGAGAAGCATTTCGACCAGGTGTAGGTACAGGTCTGCTCGTGAGACCTGAGAAAGAACCAAGAACAGGAGAAAGTATAGGGCTCACGAGGAGAAAACGGAGAGGATCGCTCGGGCGGAATCGTCGAGAGGATATCGCCCAAGTTAGGCAATAATTCCATGCATGTGGCTTGGCGATCCGCTTTCCGACTTGCTCGACATCCGCGCCGTCCAGGAATCGGTCGACGCTGAACACGGCGAGCGGCCGCCCGAGAATTGGCGGCGTGTGATCGATTTAATGTCTCGGCTTGGCGACGAGAACGCTGGCTAACCGCACGGGGACACCGTCGCGTGCTTAAGCGAGTTTCAGAACTTCTTGCGAGATGTGGATCGCAGGCGGCGGTTTTGCCACCTACCGAGTTGTACAACGAAGGTTGGCTACTTCGCCTCGTTCTCGACTGGTTTGACCGAAATCGCGATTTATCGCACGAGCTATCGTTTCTCGCTGGAGCGCGCTGGTACTCCGAGGCACTACTGCCTTCGCGTTTTCTGCCTCAGCGGCGCGGTGACGACAGGGCCGAGTCTTTCACTCACGCTGACGGCGTAGTAGGTCATTTCTCGATATCCCCGGGAGAACGCGGCGAGGCCAGTCTCTTACCAGAAGCAAGACAGTTCGTGGTTACCGAGGCCAAACTGGGAAGCAGTCTGTCAGCCAGAACCAAGAATGCCCCAGAATTTGACCAGGCGGCACGCAATGTCGCGTGCATGGCCCATATGCTCGACATTGCCCGTGTTGACGTTGCGGCTGTTGAGCGCCTTGGCTTCTACGTGATCGCTCCGGAACATCAGATTAACGCCGGAATGTTCGGCAACCTCGTTACGAAAGAGAGCATCTCTCAAAAGGTTGCAGCGCGCGTCGCCCAGTACGGGGGTCAGTGGGATAAGTGGGTTACCGCATCTTTCATCCCGTTGCTCCAGCGCATCGATCTCTCGCTCCTCTCGTGGGAATCGATCCTTGCATTGCTCCCGCACGACGAAGAAGCAGCAGGCATCCGAGAATTCTACTCGCTCTGCCAACAGTTCAACCCGGGCAGGGTCGAACGCGCGGTCTAACGTTTGCATAGTCGGCCGGTGGCCTACCCGCCGACCCGGACCCTCTCGATCATCCTCGTAGCTGGTCGCCGGCCCCCCTTTTGCTAGCCAACCACTCTCTCTATCTACGAGGGAGACACCTTCATGTCCTGGTTACGACGATGGCGTCGGGCAAATGGCCCCGGCGATGAAGAGCGGCGGGAGTTAGAAGACTGGGTGCGCCTCCGATTTCATCTCGCCGCGTCCGACCCAATGATCGCGATCATCGGCGCCGTCGGCCGGCTCACCGACGCCGGGATGGGCGTGGACGATGCTACGGACACCGTGCTGCGAATTCTCCACGAGGGCGAACCGGGCAGCCGCTCATGAGCCCTCCGCTCGAACGTGGGCGGATCGTCGACACAACGGCCGACGACCGACAGGAGCGCCGGCTCCGCGACGACCTTGCGCTGCTCGCTACGCACCATGTAAATCACCCGCGCCCCCGTTCGATGCCGTCTAAAGTTTCTGTAAGTCCCGAGCTGTCGCACCCTACTTCCCTCCCACGTCGCCGATTGGGGCCAAGGTTTTGCAATGGTCGGTCTACGATGATCAGCATTCCCCGACACTTTGCCGAAAAGAACCCAAAACGGGAAAGTCAGACGTTATTCGCCGCGGCTCCGGCGCCGATTGCCTCTGTTGGCGACGTGAGGCTAACACCCGAAAAAGGGAAAGTTGCTCCACCGCGGCGCATCGCGAACCGCGAACGACGCACGCGTGAGCATCTGACGCCGCAGGAGGTCGAAAAGCTCATCACCGCGGCCAGCCGTGTCGGCAGGCACGGCCACCGGGATTCGACGATTATCCTCCTCGCCTATCGCCATGGGTTGCGCGTCAGCGAACTGGTGGCGATGCGCTGGGACCAGGTCGATCTTGAGCAAGGCTTACTGCACGTCTCGCGGCTGAAGAACGGGGTGCCTTCGACGCATCCGCTCCGAGGGCCGGAGATACGGGCACTGCGGCGGCTACGACGAGAGTACGGGATCTCGCCCTACGTCTTCACGACCGAGCGTGGGGGTGCTATGACCGATTCCTCGGTCCGAAAGATAGTCGCTCGGGCTGGCGACGAAGCAAAGCTTGGCTTCCCAGTTCACCCGCATATGCTGCGCCACGCCTGCGGGTTCAAGCTCGCTAACGAGGGACACGACACCCGGGCGATTCAGCACTACCTCGGACACCGGAACATTCAGCACACGGTTTTATACACGGAGCTGGCTGCCGACCGCTTTAAGCGGTTCTGGAGCGACTGACACCTGGACGGCAATGAATGTCCTTTGAGCAAATGTTTCGGAAACCAGCACCGCACTTAGCAGGACGAGGGAGCGGCCAAGGGGCCCGTCAGGCGTCGAGGTGGTGGACGGCGGCAGCCGCGAACGCGCCGTGCGCGGTTCGCGCGGCGGTCAGCCGCGCTTCGAGCCGGTCGAGCAGGCCCATCAACTCATCCACGCGGGCGACGATCCGGTGCTGCTCGTGAACCGGAGGGATCGGAACTCGGATTAGGCGGAGCTTCGCACCTTTGATGCCCGTCGCGGTCATGCCCGTCGCCCTCTTCCGAAGTCGCTCCTGGAACCAGGGACTCAGCAGCATCCACATGAGGTACTTGCTGTCGAGGTCGGCATAGGGATGGAGGTTTATCGCTCTCTGGGCAAGGGCGAACCTTTCTGAGAAGGCGACAAGGGCCGCTTTCCCCATCGGGGCCTCTGTTGTGAAGAGAACGTCGCCCTTCTTGGGAAACCCCCGCGTCATCCAGCGCTCGTATGTCTTTGGAGACACGAACTCTCGCGGGTCCTCCGTGACGTAGCTGTCGCGGATGTTCTTGGCCGTAATCAGTCTCACCCCATTGGGGGTCTTCGGGGGCGTTTTGCCCCTGTAGTCGATGAACTGAACTACGTCCTGTAGCGGCGCCCATTCCCACCCGACCGGGAGGGTGTCCTCTTCATCGTAGCCCCCTGGGTCGTCACCCATGCGTGTCAGCTTTGCGGCGACGGCCGCTGCCCGATCAGCCGCGATGCGTTCTAGCAACACGCTCGCGGGTTCGTCGGTCGGGTCCTGCGGAACCAGCCGTCCGCGCACGGCGAGTTCGAACAACGTCTGCCGCAGCGGGGCGATGTCAGCGGGCTCGCACAGCAGGTCGTCCATCCGCTCCGCGAACCGGTTCCACGCGACTTCGACCTCGTCGGGCGTCTCGGCCTCGCGAAGCGTGTCGAGCACGGAGTCGCGGAAGGCGGCCCGCGTGCCATCGCGGGTCGTCCGGGCGGCCTCCAGCTGGTCGAGCAGGTCCATCAACTCATCAACGCGTGCGACGATGCGGTCTTGCTCGGCGAGAGGCGGGAGCAGAACCGGTAAGGCGTAGACTTCTTCCCGATTGAGTCCCGGAATTGCCGTCGCTCGATCCAGTTCACCGAGCCGAGCGGCCGTGAGCACGAGCGCCAAGTACTTCAGTGGCATCCCGGCGCGCGGACAGATGAAGTACGTCGTGTCAATCGGCCAACAAGCGCTCGCCGAGATGTTGATGGCTCCGGCAGACCCCTTCCTTCCCACCACAACGCACGGCTCGGTCACCAAGGCAACATCGTGTCGGCCAACTACTCCGTTCGACCCGTAAACGGGCACGACACCAACATCGTCGCGCGCCTTCGCCGGTAGGCTCTTCCCGTATTCAAGGTCAACGATATCCCCGAGCCATACAGCGAGCCACCCTTGTGGAACTTCGAACACAGACTCCGGGGCCGAGCCACGCATCTTCTGGCGTCTCAACCGCCCGCCACAGGCGAGCTCATCCTTCTCCGCCGCGATGCGCGCCAGCAACACGCTCGCGGGCTCGTCGGCGGGGACTTGCGGTACGAGCTTCCCCCTCACCGCAAGCTGGAGGACCAACTCACGAAGTCGCACAACACCGTCCGGTGCCTCGGCCACCGAATCGAACGCGGCGATCAGATCGTGCGGCGTCATCCCCCCTCCGCGAGAAGCGCCGCTGCGAGGACCTTCCGCAATTCCTCGCGTAGCGCCGCCGCCGCCGCGTGTTCCTTGTCGAACTGAGCGAGCAGCACGTCCGGGTCCCCATGCGTGTCCTGCGGCGCGTTCGGGTTGGCGATGTCGAGGTTGAAGCCGCGCTCGCGAATCTGCTCGATGGTGACCTTCCACGCGAAGGCGGTCTCCTTCCGATCCGACCACCACGCCTTCTCCGGCTCGAACTCCTCGATGCGCATCGGCTTCGTCTTGGAGTACGAGATACAGCCCTCGGGGTACGGATGCTCGTAGTACCAGACCTGCTTCGTCGGACCGTCCTTGGTGAAGAACAGCACGTTGGTCTTGATGCTCGTGTACGGCGCGAACACGCCCTTGGGCAGCCGGACAATGGTATGCAAGTCGCACTCGTTCAGTAGATGTTCCTTGACGCGCGTCTTCACGCCCTCCCCGAAGAGCGTACCGTCCGGCAGCACCACGGCCGCGCGCCCGCCCGGCTTGAGCGTCTCCACGATGAACACGAGGAACAGGTCAGCCGTCTCGCGCGTGCGGAAGGCGGTCGGGAAGTTGTTCTCGATCCCGTCCTCTTCCATGCCGCCGAAGGGGGGGTTCGTAACGATCACCTCAACGCGGTCCTTCATGCCGATGTCGCGCAGCGGACGGGAGAGCGTGTTGTCGTGAGCGATGCCGGTAGGCACGTCGATGCCGTGGACGATCATGTTCGTGACGCAGAGCAGGTGCGGGAGCGGTTTCTTCTCGACGCCCCTGATGCTGGCCTGGAGTCGCGCTTCCTGCTCGGGGCGCTTCACTTGCGCCTTGCGGATGTTCTCGATGGCGCAGGAGAGGAAGCCGCCGGTGCCGCAGGCGGGGTCGAGGATCGTTTCGCCGAGCTTCGGGTCCACCATGTCCACGGCGAACTGCGTGACCGCCCGAGGCGTGTAGTACTCGCCCGCGTTCCCGGCGCTCTGGAGACCCTTCAGGATTGTCTCGTAGATCTCGCCGAAGAGATGGCGGGTCTTGCCATCGTTGAAGTCGATAACGGCCTGCAGGCGGTTGATGACCTGGCGCAGCAGGGTGCCTGACTTCATGTACTGGTAGGCGTCTTCGAAGACGCTCCTGAGCAGCAGGCGACGGCTGCGTAGGCTCTGCGCGGCCTTGGCCTTGGCGCTATCGCCCTCAGCCCTGGGACCGATCTCCATGCTCTTGAGCGCCGGGAACAAGGTGTTGTTGGTGAAGTCGAGAAGGCCGTCTCCCGTGATGCCCTCCGGGTCACTGGCCCAGGTCTTCCATCGTAGGTCGGCGGCGCGACGAGTCTCGCCGTTCTCCTGCCACGTCACGTCCAGGAGCGGCGACCGGAAGTCGTCCTCGATCAACTCCAGTTCCCGTTCCCGGTCGTCCCAGATCTTGAGAAACAGGAGCCAGACGAGTTGGCCGATGCGCTGGGCGTCACCATCGACGCCGACGTCCTTCCGCATGATGTCTTGGATGGACTTGATGGTGGTAGCTAGGGACACGGAGTTGACCTCGCTTGGTTCAGTTCAGGCGACGGATGTGTAGAGAGCTGCTTCAAGTTCTCGCACGGCGCGCTCGTAGCCCTCCTTGCCGCCGAAGTGCGCGACCAATTGGACGGGCGTTCCGAGGTCGGAAAGTGGCTGCACGCGCAGCACGCCCATGTCCTCGATGTGGGCAAGCCCCTCGCTCGAGTACTTGTCGAGGAGGGCGTCCAAGACCGCGCGCGCCTGCTTGCCGTACTTGGTGAACACGTCGCGCTTCCTCACCTGCTCCGCGCGCTCGCGCCGGGTGAGCGGCGGCCGGTCGTAGACGACGTGGCAGATGAGGTCGAAGGGGTCCATGTCCTTACCGACGCCATCGCGCAGCGCTTCCAGCAGCACGCCCTGCTCGCGCAGTTCGTCGATGATCACCTGCTTGCGGTCGGCGGCCGTCCAGCGGCGGAGGAAGTCGGCGAGGCTCCCGTACCGCTTGGCCACCGCGCGCTTCGTGAAGTCGATCAGCGACTCGGTGATGAGCTTGCCGTCCTTATCGTAGTACTGGACGCGCTCGGCCACGATCGACACCTCGACGCCGCTCACCACGTACTTGGTCCTGCCTTCGGTCGGCTCTGGGGGGATCGGCAGGTCCTCTCCGGCGGGCGGTTCCGGCGGCGGCACGGGCGAGTCGCCCGAGCCGGGCTGGTAGATGACTACTGGCTCGCCGTCCCAGTCGGGGTCGGCGAACAACTCCGTCGCCTTCTTGAAGTCCATGATGGTGAACCAGAGCTTGCCCGTGTCCTCGTGGATGCGCGTCCCGCGCCCGATGGTTTGCTTGAACTCGATCATCGACTGGATGGTTTGGTCGAGAACGATGAGCTTGCAGGTCTTGACGTCCACGCCGGTCGTGAGCAACTTCGAGGTCGTCGCGATCACCGGATACCGTTTCTCCGGGTGGATGAAGTCGTCGAGGTTCTCTTGGCCGCCTTCGCTGCCGCCCGTGATCCGGACGACGAACTTCGCGGTGTTCCCGGCCTCGGAGGGGATCTGCTTCGCCACCTCGTTCACCAGGGCCGTCCGCATCCGCTCCGCGTGGTCGATGTCCTCGCAGAACACGATGGTCTTGCCATAGGGGTCGGTGCCCACGAGGTACGAGACGATCCTCTCTGCGACGCGCTTCGTGCGTTCGTTGAGGACGAGCACGCGGTCCATGTCGCGCTGGTTGTAGATGCGGTCCTCGATCTCCTGACCGAGGTCGTCCGTCATACCCGTCAGCGGCCGCCAGCCCTGAAGGTCCTTGTCTAGGTCGATGCGAACCACCTTGTAGGGCGCGAGGAAGCCGTCGTCGATGCCCTGCTTGAGCGAGTACGTGTAGACCGGCGGGCCGAAGTAGGTGAGCGTCGAGACCTGGCGCGTTTCCTTGGGCGTGGCCGTCAGGCCCAACTGGATAGCGGGCTCGAAGTGGTCGAGGATCTCGCGCCACGCGCTGTCCTCCTTCGCGCTGCCCCGGTGGCACTCGTCGATGACCACGAGGTCGAAGAAGTCCGGCGAGAACTGCCTGTAAACCTGCTTCTCCTCCTCCGTGCCGGTGACGGCCTGGTAGAGGGCGAGATAGACCTCGTAGGACTTGTCGGCGGTGCGGTCCTGCACCTTCGTCATCACGCTGCCGAAAGGCTTGAAGTCGTTCGTGATCGTCTGGTCCACGAGGATGTTGCGGTCGGCGAGGAAGAGTACCCGCTTGACCACGCCCGCTTTCCACAAGCGCCAAATGATCTGGAACGCCGTGTACGTCTTCCCGGTGCCGGTGCTCATTGCGAGCAGCACACGGCGCTGACCGCGCGCTACGGCCTCGATGGTGCGCTGGATCGCGATGCGCTGGTAGTAGCGTAGTTCCCTGCCGGACGTGTCCTCGTGGTACGGAAACCTGACGACCTTGTCAGTCTCGTTCGTAATGCCCTTCCACGCCCGGTAGCGCGCCCAGAGGTCGTCGGGCGACGGGAACTCATCGAGGACGAGCATCCTCTCGACCGGAGTCGAGCGTCCGGTGCGGTCGTGGAAGAGGAACCCATCGCCGTTGCTAGAGAACACGAAGGGCACGTCGAGCGTCTCAGCGTAGGCCAGCGCCTGCTGCATCCCGCCGCCCACGGGTTGGTTGTTGTCCTTGGCTTCGACGACCGCGAGCGGCAGGTTGCTCTCGAAGAAGAGCAGATAGTCGGCGCGCTTCTTCGTGCCGCGCACCGCGATCTTGCCGCGCACGATGACCCGCCCGGCGGTGAAGGCGAACTCTCGGCGAATCTGTGTGTACTGGTCCCAGCCCGCGAGCGCGATGGCCGGGGTGATGAAATTCTGACAGATCTCCGTCTCGTTGAGGTCCTTCTTGCTCATGTGGCGTCACTCGCGAGGACGGGGATACTCTCGCGCGCGATGACCGGCGCATGGCCCGAACGCGCTCCGGCGAGGCAGGCACATCTAGTTATTTTTTAACACACTCTAGCCTTCAAACGGCTCCGTAATTGGTATGTCGTGGGTTCGACTTCCGAGCCCGCCTCGTGGCGACGATCGTCTGTCGATCGGCCGCAGGTCTTCAGGACCCCACTTCGGCTTCTGCGTGGGCTTCCCTCATGCTTCGGTGCCGGTTTTGCAACTCGTCAGGAGCTGAGGAGGGCCCGGCGATGCCTGACGAGCGACTTGTCTACGGGTGCGTGGGTGCGGATCGCCCCGAGGCCCAGCCCTTCATCGAAGAAGTGGATGGGTTGCTGGTGTACACCTGCCCCGAGTGCCGGAAGGCGCTGGAGGAGTTCGACCCGCCACTGCCGAGGGAATGAGCCTGCTCTCGCCCGGATGACATATCGCATACCCCAAGCGGGGCCCGCACCTCCCGCGGGCTGCTCC
>Ga0184632_10000985_pt1 | contig 11534 bp, 14 predicted proteins | sample PLM31_50_b1_FD_133153 | JGI IMG/M metagenome (GOLD analysis project Ga0184632, IMG submission 133153) | Groundwater sediment microbial communities from an aquifer in East River, Colorado, USA - PLM3-1_50_b1 | ecosystem: Environmental > Terrestrial > Soil > Riparian zone | place: USA: East... | reverse complement strand
TCGTCGAAGTAGCGCCGGCCTACGACGGCCCCGGCCAGCAGACCGCGCTTGCCGCAGCGAACGTCGTCTTCGAGCTTCTCGCGCTACGGGCGCTCGCGCCGTAGCCCGGCTTGGCCGTTCTAGAAATAGGGACATCCCCCGGCCCGACTGAAAAGCCCCGAAACGGGGCTTGCTTCGGCCGCTCAAAACGCCGGTCGAAGACTTTTGCCCATAGGGTCCCTCCGCGCAGTTGGCGCGGCGATTCCGGGCTGAATACTCCAGTGGGCAAGACAAGCGACAGCACCCTCGCGCAGGCGAGGGTGGGCGAACGGCGAAACGCGAAACACCTTCGGCTGCCTCTCGCGGATGGCCTTGATCAGGGCGTAGAGCCGGGCACGAACTCGCGAACCTCCTGCGCACAACGGCAGGCGACGGCGATCCTGCCAGCCCACTCCAGCGCCTCCTCGCGTGACGGAACGTCGACAACCGAGAATCCGCCGATGTACGCCTTGCTCTCAGGGTATGGGCCGTCGGTGACCGTCCCGTCGGTGGCCACCACGCTCACCTCTTCGTGGGAATGCAGCCCGCCGCCGAACACCCAAACGCCGGCGTCCTTTGCCTCTTGCACCACCGCGTGCGCTGCCTCGGCCACGTCGGGGAGATCCTCCTCGGGAAAGGTCATTGCGCCGTCATCGAACGAGATCAGATACCGCGTCATCCCACGACTCCTTTCTCGGCGGCCTGCTCCGGCCGCATCTCACCCTGCTACGGACACGCGCACAATGGAGACTGACAAACCACCGAGGACTCATCGGTTCCGGCCAGATTCCAGCCTCACTTCTTCAGGCGTCATTCAGGAACACTTGCGCACCGCAACGCACACTCCCCGGGCGAACCTAGTGCGACGGAGGCTCGATTTCGTTGCCCGTCCGCTTGTGCCAGCGATCCGCCGTCCCGATCGTTGTGTTCGAGAGGACGACCCACTTGTAGGTCACCGCGGGCCATATGCACTGCGGCGCGCCTTACATGGTGCGCGGCCGCCAGGGCTCGTGCTCGTGCGCGAGCCACACGAGCTCGGGCTCGAGCGCGCGCACCCGCAGCTGGCCCTCGGTGCGCGGCTCGTCGAGCTCGCTGAGGCGAACGGCCACGTCGCCGCCGACGACGACCGGACGCCCGCCCGTCTCGACGACGACCACCTGCAGGCCGCGCGTGTTGCCCGGCGCCGGGACGAGGCGGAGCCCGGGCAGCAGCTCGAGCTCGCCGTCGACCGGCTCGTAGCGCACGCCGGGCGCCTCGACCCACTCGCGGATCGTGTAGTCGTCCTCCGTGCGCGCGTCCTCGAGCTCCTGCCGCTGAACGTAAATCGGCCGTCCGGCGAAGAGGTGGTTGCCGCCGCAGTGGTCGAAGTGCAGGTGCGTGTTGACGACGACGTCGACGCCGGCGAGGTCGAAGGCCTGCTCGCTCAGCGGGACGAGGCGGGGGTCCATGTCGGCCACCTCCGGGCGCAGCTCCGTCATGCCGGTGTCGACCAGAACTCGGGCCTCGGGATGGTCGATGACGTGGACGTAGACCGGCCAGCGCTCGCCCTCGACGAGCAACTCGGCCACGAGCAGCGGCGTGATCGTGGGCGGCGTTATCACCAATCAACCTCTTACCGACAGAACGACTCCCGCCGCGAGGCGAAGTCATCGCTTCGCATCAATCGATGCCGAGGTCTCTCGACCAGCTAGCTCTTCGATGCGACTGCGCCGGTGGCGCTCCGAGCGACGGGAACGGCGCTGACGGAACCTAACGCACCGTCCGGCCTACTCGCAGCCTCACCGTCGGGGGATGCTTCTATGTTTGTCAAGCGTCTCGGTTGGTGTGCTCCATTAGTCGGTAGAGGCTGCGGGCGTTGTAGCGCTGAGTGAGCGGATCGCTTCGCGTTCGGTCTTGCCTTCGCTGATTCGACGTTGGACGTAAGCGATCGTGCGTTGGTCGCCTCGGCGGCGCGCGAGCACGATTGTGTGGAGGGCACGGTTGAGTTGGCGGTCGCCGCCGCGGTCGAGGCGGTGGCGGATGGTTTTGCCGGAGCTGCAGGGGATCGGGGCTGCGCCGGCGAGGCGTGCGAAGGCGGCTTCGGAGCGGAGGCGGCCGGGGTGTGACCAGGAGACGAGGAGTTGGGCAGCGGTGATCGGCCCGACGCCGTAGTGGCTGAGCAGCTGCGGCGAGAGCTGCTGGACGAGGGCTGCGAGTTCGCGTTCGAGGGTTGCGGCTTCGCGGCTGGCGAGTTTGACTTGGCGGCCGCAGGAGCGAAGCGCGAGCAGTGTGCCGCGCAGCTGCGGTTGTTGGCCCGGGCGTGGGCGCAGGGCGATGCAGCGTTTGACGAGCTCACCCTTCGGCAGCCCCAGCAGCCGCTCTCGGAGCTCGGCGGGTGCGGTCAGGACGAGCGCACGCAGCTGGTTGAGGCCCCGGCGGCGGACCGCGACCGAGGCCTCGCGGCTGACAAGCAGCACACGTAAAGCCTCGCGGCGGCCGCCGCTGCGCAGCTCGGCCAGCGGCTCGCCCGTCAACGCCGCCCGCGCCGCGCGCAGAGCGTCGAGGGCATCGCTCTTGGCGCGGCCGCGGCTACCGCTGCGGGCCGGCCGCTCGAGTTCGAGCACCCGCTCGCCTCGCTGCTGCAAATAACGAGCGAGACAGGCTCCATAGGAACCGGTGCCCTCGACCGCCCAGAGCCGACGCTGGCCGCAGCCGCTCGCCACCTTGAGCGCCCGCCGATAGCCCTCTCGGTTCGCCTCGATCCGCTCCTCCACGATCAGCACACCCAGCCCGGCGTCGACCAACGCGAGCGCGTGACTATCGCGATGGGTGTCGACACCGATCACGACGTCGACCGACTCTGCAAACATCCCTACACCTCCGCTTCGACGGGGGACAATTCCGGTGCCGGCCTGACACATCGGAACCGCACGCGGCAGGTCTGTGAGAAGTCACGCCCCAAACGGCGGACAAGCTTCTGATCAAGCCAACGAGCGGAGCGCCAGGCCGGCGCCGGCCCACTCGCCCGGACGAATCCCCCGCAAGACACGCCCCCTCAAGGACGGTCAGACATTCCCGGAGTCACGGACGAGCACGGTCGACACCAGCCTGACAACTGGTCAAGACAGCAACAGCGACTCTCACAGACATTCCCGCACGCTGGCGCAGGCGGCGGTCTTGTCACGCGCCTTTTAGGCTACGACTCGGCTTCCCAATAGTCGACGGGCTCGCCGTACCGAGTCATGAAGATGTCGTCGTCCTTCGCGTCCTTGGTGATGACCTTGTCGCTGTCCGGGTACACCAGGATCTCCGGAGCGATCCTCGTCGAGAGCATGAGAATGCGCACGGGCTCTTCGGTCGCGTTCCGTACCTGGTGCGCGCCGGCGGCGCCCCGCACAAAGCAGGCGACGTCGCCTTCGACGAGCTCGCGCTCACCCTCTGGCGTTCTCAGTGTTGGACGGCCGCGAAGAACAACCAGCCACTCCTCGTTCGCGTGGTGGAGGTGGTACGGCCAGAGCTTCTTGCCGGGATCGATCTCGTACACGCTTCCGGCCAGAAGGTCTGCGCCGATCCGCTTGCCGATCCCGGCCGCTCGAATCCGGAAGCCCTCGTGCTCCATTTCGGCGTCGCACGCGATCGCGAACGCGTTGGCGATCTCCATGTCCGTAAGGCTAGGCGTCGTGAGGCCCGGCCGCAATCACGCGGCGGTTTCGGGGACATCCCGAACGCTGGCCCATGCCAGGCAGGACGCGCGTAGACTTGCTCGCTCGTCAGTCTGACCAGAGCCGGTGGCCGGAGGGGTGCAATGAGCGACTATGCGATCAGGGCGCTTGATGCCTCGACTTGGGATGCGTTCGCGCGTCTCGCTGAGAAGCACAAGGGCATGGGGTTCGGCGGCTGCTGGTGCACCTGGTTCCATTCGCGGGTCGGCAGGCCCGAGGGCGAAAAAGGCCGCCCCTGGAAGGAGCGTCTCGTTCGCGAGGGCGACGCTCATGCGGCCCTCGTCTTCGACGGTGACGCCGCGGTGGCCTGGTGCCAATACGGCTCTCCGGACGAGCTCCCGAACATCCATCACAGGAAGGAATACGAGGCGACCAACACGGATGAGCCGCCCGACTATCGCATCACGTGCATCTTCGTCGACAGGGACTATCGACGGAAAGGCGTCGCAGGTGTCGCGCTTCGTGGCGCCCTCGAGCTGATCGCGAAGGCCGGCGGGGGCGTCGTGGAGGGCTATCCGCAGGACACGCAGGGCAAGAAGATTTCGGCCTCCTTTCTCTACAACACCACGCGCAGCCTCTATGAGCAGACCGGCTTCAGCTATGACCGGCCCAAGGGCAAGAACCATTGCGTGATGCGCCGAACGGTTTCACCCGCCAAGAAGCCTCGACGGGCACGCGTCGGGTGACATTCGCGAACGCTGGCCCAGGCGAGCATGATCTCCTCCCAAAGACCCGACGGAAACGGAGGAGCGCATGCGCCGCCTAAACTTCTTGGAAGACGAGCCCTGGGATGAAGTGGAGGACGACAAGCGCGTCCGATGGTTCGGGCACCCGTTCGGGACCGACCACCTCGGAGCGTCAGTGATCGATTACCTGCCGCAGGCACCAGGAGGTCCGATGCACATGCACTTCGGCGTCGAGGAGATGTTCTTCGTCCTCAGTGGGACGCTGACCGTCCGCACGCCAGAGGGAGAAGAGGAGTTATCACCCGGCGACGTCGTCTACTTCCCGGAGGGCCGGGACGGGCTGCACACCTTCTCGAACCCCACGGATGAGCCTGTGAAGATGCTTGGCATCTCGACCAAGCGGTTCCCAGATGTCGTCGCCTACCCGGAGCGGGGAGTTGCCTGGGTGGCGACACGCCATCCTGAACGCCCGGTACCCGAGGGTGGCGACGAAGGAGTTATCGCTCGCTTCGAGCTGGCATCGGACGACTGAAGGTTCCCGCCCACGCGGCTCAAGCGACATTCCCGCACACTCGCGCAGGCCACGCTCACTTCCCCGGGTTGCTCAGGGGGACATTCCCGACCACTGGCCCATCGGTGGTCATCTCGCTCGCGGCGTAGAGAGTCCTTCCTGACGTGAGGTCAAGGGCTCTTGCGTGATTCCAACGAAGTGGATTTGAAGGTGTTGAATTCCGAGAGGAAGAACCGTGAACGTGATCGAGACCGAGCGCCTTCTCCTCGAGCCGTTGGACGTGTCGCGACTCGAAGAGTTCGTCGCGCTCACCGCTGATCGGGACACCATGCGGTACTGGGGGCCCGGCGGACCGTTCAGCCACGACGTGGCGGAGCGGAACTTCGCGGCATCGCTCGCACGTGCCGAGCAACATGACTTCGGCAGACGCTGGATCGTCGCGAAGGAGAACGGCGCCGGTCTGGGGTTCACCGACACGAAGTACTTCGGCCGGGGCTGCGATAACGTCTCGCCTACTGAGGTCGAGATTGGGTGGATGCTCACGCCCCCAGCCTGGGGTCATGGGTACGCGACAGAGGCCGGAGCCGCCGTCCGCGACGAGGCGTTCGTCCGGCTCGAACTGGAGACCATCATCGCCGTCCACCACCCGGCGACCTCGGCGTCGGGACGAATCATGGAGAAGCTCGGCATGGCGTTCGAGCGCGACATCGTCGCCAGGGTCGGTTGGCCATTCCGCCTCTACCGCATGACGCGGGAGCAATGGGCGTCGAGGCGTTGAGCCGCTGCACGTCGTCACGGCCTCGCGGAGCCGCCAGATCGACGACCTCGTCTAGAACGTCCGGAAGATGTCAAGAGCCCTTCCACATCTAGGCCAGTTCGGGGACATTCGCGAACACTGGCCCATACGGCGGCGTTCTTTATTCAGACTTGGGATCTTGACTCCCCTACCTCGTGAGAGTTGGGCTGACGATCTCGCGGCGCTTCTAGCGAAACTCGCGACCGCGATAGGTGCGCGGCAGCCCGCAAAGGGGATGACGACGCGAATAGTCGCCATAGACGGACTCGGCGGCGCCGGCAAGAGCACCTTCGCCGAGCACCTTTCGATCACGCTAGACGGAGCCGAGATCATTCATACCGACGACTTCGCCAGTTGGGAGAATCCGCTCGACTGGTGGCCGCAGTTGATCGAGAACGTCCTAGGGCCTGTCTCGCGGAACGAGATGGTCCGCTTTCAGCGCTCGCAGTGGCAGGCAGACAGCGATCCCGAGTGGGTCGAGTTTCGGCCGGACAACTTTTTGATTCTGGAAGGGGTCACAGCGGCGCGAGAAGCGTTCGCGCCGTACCTCACCTATGCGATTTGGGTCGAGGCGCCCGAAGAACTGCGGCTACGACGCGGACTGGAGCGAGATGGGCAGACCGCTCGGAAGCAATGGGAGCTCTGGATGGCAGACGAAGCGCGCTACCGATCTCGCGAGCGACCAGACGAGCGCGCAGATCTCGTGATTAGAGGCGACCGCGACCTTTGGACGTAAACGCCCCCTCAAGGACATTCCCTAACACTGGGGCACGGAGGCGTGCTGTGCCGGCGTGGTTTACGTGATCCAGTCCTACGCCGTTAGGGGGCGGTCTGATTGGTGACGCTGTCGCCGTCCACCATCACGGCAAATCCGTGCCTCTTGAAACGGCCTTCCCATGCACACTCATAGTCCCATTCAGGATCGACCTTGACACATCGCTCAGGGACATTCCTGAACATTGGCCCATGCCGGAGTTCAGGCGGGCTTGAATCAAGTCAGTCGGGCACGTTCCAGATGTGGAGTCCCCAGCCAGGTTGGCTGAGGCGGAGCTGCGACCAATCGGTCGGTGCGGCGGGTCGGAATTCGATCTCCGCTTTACCCTCAATCATTCCCGACTCGGGCGAAGCCATCTCGTATTTCGTCCCAACGGCGTCCGTGAGACAGAGGTCCGCTATTTCCTCCGCAAGCAGCGCACGTGATGCGAAGACCTCGAACGCGATCCGGTCGTCATAGAGAGCGACTCTTCGGAGGAACAATCCGTTCCGAAGTTTCCCCTGCCCCTCGATGAGCTGAATAGGTGCATACGTCCCGTCCCCCGACACCCTCGAAGTATCGACCTTCGGGGGACATTCCTGGACACTGGCGCAACCGACTCTTCTGTCGCTCAGTCAAGCGCTTCGAGCGTGTCGCGGAAGAAGAGCGAGGACCCGTCCGCGGATCCCATCGGTGGGTTCGTATCAGATGTTCGCGACGGCCTCGTCGATGGCCTTGATCGGGCTCCACGCCGCGTTCTCGCCGACGGCCAGCACGGCGAAGGTGATGTCCTTCCTCGGATAGTGGCGAAGCATGCCGCTGACTCCAACGTTCACCCCTTCCTTCCAGTAGCACCGCACGTCGTCATCCGCATCGGTCTCGAACTCGAAGCCGAAGCCCATCAGATGACTCCCCGCGCCGCGTGCGCTATGTCTTGCCTTGGGTGAGAGCAGCTCGGCGGTCAGAGCAGGACCGAGGAGGCGTCCCTCGGTCACGGCTCGGTGGAAGCGCAAGAGGTCGCCGACTGTGACATGGGCACCGCCATCGGGTCCACCGATCGGCGGATAGGAATAAATGTTGCGGCGCCACCCGACGATGCCTCCGTCCTCGTCCTCAATCGCTTCGACGCCCTCGGCGACATCCGGCTCGACGACGTCCATACGAAAGAACTCCGATCGGTTCATCGCGGCCGGGACGAAGATGTGCTCGGCAACGTAGGAGCGGTAGGTGGCTCCGGTTGCCCGTTCGATCATCAGACCGAGCAGCACGTAGCTGACGTTGCAGTATCGGCAGCCCTCGCCGGGTGCGAAGTTGGGCGGCTTGCCGACGAACTGCGGAAGGTAGTCCGCCGTCTCGATGAGCGAGTAGTTGGGCCGCTCGAGGAAGAGGTCCTCGTAGCGCTCCCCAGCCTCTTCGTCGGCATCGTCGGCAATGCCCGAGGTGTGGGTTAGCAGATGGTAGGGCGTGACCGCAGGCGAGATCCCAGTTTCCTCCAACCCCAGGTATCCGGTCACCGAGGTGTCCAGCGCGAACGCACCCTGCTCGACGAGCTGCAGCGTCGCGACTGCCGTGAACAGCTTCGTGATCGACGCTGTGTCAAAACGAGTCTCGACTGTCGTCGGAATGCTCCAGGTGCGGCTGGCGCAGCCGAAGGCGTCCAGCAACAGCTCCTGATCGCCCTGCTTGACCCCCACGACGCCCGAGAACCTGTCGGCAGCCTCAAGCTCACGCAGCAGTGCCTCGACGGTTCGCACGGCGGCGGCTGCAGATGACACGCGCGTATCCTCGCCGATTTCGCAACTCGAACAGAATTCTCACCCAGGCACGCACTTACCCGGCAAACAGCGAGCGTGCAAAGTCCGCGGGTCGAGGGTTAGCGCTCGGGGACATTCCCCAACCTGGCTCACCTGAGTGTTGCCTTGTTCATGGCGTGCGCGAAGCAGTACGATCGGCGGCTCCGCGATCTGCCCAAAAGAGGAGGCGCTGTGGCAACGGACACCGTGACACTGACGAGGGAGCGGCTGGCTGCACTCCCGGAGAGCTACTTCAAGGCAGTGGACGCCAAGGACGTCGACGCCATCCTCTGGCACTTCGCGAACGACGCGACGTTAACCGTGCAGACCGACCACGCGGTGTTCGTCGGGGCAGACGAGCTCCGCCGGATGTTCACTGACTTCTGCGCCGCCTCCGTCTCGATCTTCCACGAGATTGTGAACATCGTCGTCGAGCCCGGCACCGGGAAGGTTGCGACCGAGCAGAGCTACATCGGAGAGCTCAAGGACGGCACGAAGAACGACATGTACAACTGCAACTTCTTCGATGTCGACGCCGAGGGCAAGTTCACCCGGGTCATCATCTGGATGGCAGGGGCAAATCCGCTGAAGTAGTCAGACACTGTGTTGTTTGACGCGCGCGCGCGAATATCAAACAACCGTGCCGGAGCGCAAGCAGTTTCTGGTCGTGCGCAGCGTGATTACGCGCCTTCGCGGGTGGTTAGCCTCGGCCTCCGTCGTCGACGTCGGAGGTGTGCATGGCACGAGCGGTCTACTCCGAGTCGGACTCGGTCGTCGCGCGCGCCTCGGCGAGCAGCCGTTCCGCCTGCCTGACGATCGGCATGTCGACCATCTTCCCGTCTAGCGCGACGGCCCCGCGGCCGTCGCGCAGGCCCTGCTCGTACGCTTCCAGCACGCGCCGGGCCCAGGCGAGCTGCGCTTCGCTGGGAGCGAAGACACGGTTCACAACCGCGAGCTGCCCGGGATGGATGCAGAGTTTGCCCCCGAAGCCGAGGGTGCTCGCGAGCAGGCACTCCTCCTCGAGACCGGCAGGGTCGCGTACGTCTCGGTACACCGTGTCGAACGGCGGCCGCCGGCCCGCCGCGGCCGAGTCGACCACGATCTTCGAACGCGCGTACAGGACCTCCAGACCGTCCGATCGCGGGGAGGTCCGGAGCTCGGCGCCGAGATCGTGCGTGCCGAGCACGAGCGCGAAGACGCGCTCCGCCGCGGCCGACTCGTACGCCAGCCGCAGGCCCTCCGCGCTCTCGACGATTGCGAGCACCGGCGGTCCGTCCGGTCCGAGCGCCGCCACGGTCGAGGGCGTCGCCTTCGGCAGCATCAGGAGGTCGAGCTCGAGCCGATCGGCGAGCTCGAGGTCACCCTCGAACCACTCGGTGCCGGGCGCGTTGATCCGCAACACGCGCGCAGACCGTGCCTCGGCGTCCGCGAAGACCGCCTCGACGATCCCGCGCGCGGCCTCCTTCTCATCGGGCGCGGTTGCATCCTCGAGGTCGGCAACGACGCCGTCGGCGCCAGAGTCGAGCGCCTTCCGGAGCTTGTGCTCGTCGCTCGCAGGCGCGAAGAGGAGCGACCTGAGCACCGGCAGGGCCACGGGTGACGAGCTTACTGGCGCCGCCGGCTCAGGAGTCGAGCGCTTCCAGGTAGCGCTCGTACGCGAGCTGCCTGCGCCGTGACGCGGCGATCTCGCCCTGAAGCCGCGCGATCTCCTCCTCCACTTCGGTTTGGTCCTGCTCGTCGGGCTCCAGGGCCAGGAAGTCGGTGTGTTCCTCGTCGTCGTCGAAGAACGACGGTTCCTCTAGCGCCTCGCGGACGAGCGCCACGTCCTCCGGGTCCATCCGCGCGAAGGCCTGCTCGTCGATCCGGTTGCCTTCCCCCTCCGCCACGACCTCCTCCAGCCGCTCGCCGAGCGCCTGCTCGCGCCCGCGCTCCTCCTCGAGCGTCTCCTCGATCCGCCTTCGGCGCTCACCGCGCGCGATCGCTTCCCGGTCCACGGCCGAACGATAATCGGCGCCGTCGAGGGCGTTGACTGGCGGATTGCATACTGTATGTTCGTCCCCGTGGCCCGATTGCTCCACGTCGGCGGGCCGTTGACGCGGAACGCCAGCATTGCCGCAACCGAGCTGATCCGTCAAGCGATCATCGACGGCCGCCTCCAACCCGGGCAGCGCTTGAAGGAGGAGGAGCTCGCGCACGAGCTTGGCATCAGCCGCACGCCCGTGCGAGAGGCACTCTTGATGCTCCAGGCAGAGGGGCTCGTCGATGCAGCCCCGAATCGCGGCGCCACCGTCCGCTCGCACTCGGCCGAGGACCTCGACGATCTCTACAAGCTCCGCGCCGTGCTCGAGGGCTACGCGACGCGGCGCGCGGCGGCGAGGCTCGCGGACGAGGCGATCGCCGGCCTGCGTGAGAGCTGCGATCGGTTCGACGGCCTCCTCGACGACGGGGCGGAGATGGGCGAGCTCGTCAAGGAGAACCTCCTGTTCCACCAGACGATCCTCGACGGCGCAGGTAGCGCGCGGCTCACGACGATGGTTCGGCAGGTGATCGAGCTGCCGCTCGTCTATCGCTCCTACGTCTGGTACTCACTGGAGCAGCAGCGCATCTCGGGGCACTACCACTCGCAGATCACACGCGCGCTCGAGGCCCGGGACGCCGAGCGGGCGGAGCTGATCATGAAGGAGCACATCTTCGAGGCGCGCGACCTGCTCCTTGCGCATTGGCGCGAGCTCGAGGGTGAGGAATGACCGATACCGCAGTCCCCGCCGCGGGAACGAGAAGCCAGAGCGACGGGCCCGGCCCGCTCGCCGGCATCCGCGTCGTCGAGCTCGGCATGCTGCTCGCCGGCCCCTTCACCGGGCGGCTGCTCGGGGACATGGGCGCCGAGATCATCAAGGTCGAGCCACCGGGACAGCCGGACCCGCTGCGCGAGTGGGGCAAGGCCCGGTACCAGGGGCGTTCGCTCTGGTGGCCGGTGCAGTCGCGTAACAAGAAGTGCGTGACGCTCGACCTGCGGCAGGAGCCGGGGCAGCGGCTGCTGCGCGATCTCGTCAGGCACAGCGACGTGCTCGTGGAGAACTTCCGCCCCGGCACGCTCGAGAAATGGGAGCTCGGACCGGACCAGCTGTGGGAGGTGAACCCGAGGCTCGTCGTCGCGCGCATCTCCGGCTACGGCCAGACGGGGCCGTACGCCCCACGGGCGGGCTTCGCCTCAGTGGCTGAGGCGATGGGCGGCATCCGTCACATCAACGGGTTTCCGGGCGAGTCGCCCCCCC
>Ga0184632_10000983_pt1 | contig 11542 bp, 7 predicted proteins | sample PLM31_50_b1_FD_133153 | JGI IMG/M metagenome (GOLD analysis project Ga0184632, IMG submission 133153) | Groundwater sediment microbial communities from an aquifer in East River, Colorado, USA - PLM3-1_50_b1 | ecosystem: Environmental > Terrestrial > Soil > Riparian zone | place: USA: East River... | reverse complement strand
CGGTTGTCGCCCATCACCCAGAAGTGGTCGGGCGCCACCCGCACCGGACCGAAGTCGGCCGTGGAGGCGCCAGGGGCCAGGTAGGGCTCCTCGGCCAGCCGGCCGTTACGCCACAGCCGTCCGTCGCGGCCCTGCACGACGTCGCCGGGAAGGCCGACCACCCGCTTGATGAGGTCCTCGTTGCCCGGTGGCGTCCCGCCCAGACCCTGGGCCACCGCCCGCCGCATCCAGGAGAGCGCGCCCGACTCGGCCGCCCGGCGTTCCGAGGTCGGCCGGAGGAACACCACCACGTCGCCGCGCCCGGGCGAGCCGAGCCGGTAGGACAGGCGGTTCACGACCACTCGGTCGCCGACCTCCAGGGTCGGCGCCATCGACCGGGAGGGGATGAAGAACGCCTGCACCAAGAACCCCTTGACCAGCACCGCGAGCACGATCGCAGTGAGCACGAGCAACGGCAGCTCGGCCCAGAGGCCCTGGTGCGCGCGAGCATGCCTGGGGTGCCGGCTCGAGGCGCGGGCGCGGCGGCTGCCGTAGCGCTCCAGCCGGGTCGCTCCGGTCGGCAGGTGATGCAGTGGCTCCACTCCTTTTCGTCCCGTTCGTCCCGGCCCGGAGGCCAGGCCGTCCCGGCGGCTCCCGACGTCCGGCACGCTCGGGCGTGCCGGAACAGCCAAATCTCCCGGACGAATGCCTTCGTGAGCGGACGGGGGTGACATTGTCACCTATCCCGCCGACATTGTGGGAGTCGAGGATCGCCTCCGGCCGCCGCCCGCTCAGCCCTGGTAGCCACCCGGACCGTACGGGAACCACCAGGCCTTGCGCTCGGCCCGCCCGTCGAGGTGGACGTGCTTGGTCTCGCGGAACGACTCCAGTCCCTCAAGGCCCAGCTCCCGGGCGTTGCCCGACATCTTCATGCCGCCGAACGGGCCCGCGTCGTTGTCGGTGAGGGGGTCGTTGAACCAGACCGTGCCCACCTGCAGCTCCTCCATGCAGCGCAGCACGTTGTCGAGCCGGCGTGTGTAGACGTTGGCCCCGAGGCCGTAGGGAAGCGCGTTGGCCCGGCTGATGGCCTCGTCGAGCGAGCCGACCCGCAGCACCGGCGCGACCGGCCCGAACGTCTCCACGCTCATCAGCTCCATGGTGTCGTCGACGTCGACCACCACGGTCGGGGAGAGGAACCAGCCCCGCTCGAAGCCGCCCCGGTCACCGCCGGCAAGGATGCGGGCGCCGGCGCCGCGGGCCAGCTCGAGCTGGCGCTCGACCTTGGCGCGCTGGACCTCGGCGACCATCGGGCCCAGGTCGGTGGTGTCGGCCAGCGGGTCCCCGAGCCGCAGCCTGCCGGTCTCCTCGACCAACCGGTCGACGAACTCGTCGAAGACCGGCTCGAGCACGTAGAAGCGCTCGGCGGAGGTGCAGACCTGGCCGGCGTTCAGGTAGGCGGCCCAGGCAGCCCCGGGCACGGCCACGTCGAGGTCGACGTCGTCGCAGACGATGAACGCGTCCTTGCCGCCGAGCTCGAGGTGGGTGCGCTTGACCCGCTCGGCGCAGAGCGCGCCGATGCGCTGCCCGGTCGCCACCGACCCGGTGAACGCGACCATGTCCGTGCCGGCGTGGATGACGAGGGCCTCGCCGACCTCGGCCCCGCCGGTGACCAGGTTCACCACCCCAGGAGGGAAGCGCGTGAACGCCTCGGCCATGGCAAGGGTCGACAGCGGCGTGTAGGGCGAGGGCTTCACCACGACGGTGTTCCCGGCCGCCAGCGCCGGCGCCACCTTCCAGGCGAGCAGCAGCAGCGGGTAGTTCCACGGCACGATCGCCGCCACCACCCCGACCGGCTCCTTGAGCACCAGCGAGAGCTGCCCCTCCTCCACCGACGGGATGACCCGCCCGCGCTCGTGGCGCCCCAGCTCCGCGTAGTAGGTGAAGGCGTTCGCCGTCCACCCCACCTCGTCCCGGTTCTCCACCAGCGGCTTGCCCCCCTCGAGGGTGAGCAGCCGCGCCAGCTCGCCAGAATGCGCCCGCAGCCAGCCCGCAACCTCGTGCAGTAGCTCCCCCCGCTCCCCCGCCGGCGTCCGCCGCCACCCGTGCGCCGCCCCTCTCGCCCCCTCCACCGCCAGGTCGACCTGCTCCGCCGAGGCCGCCGCCACCTCGGCAAGCACCTCCTCGGTCGATGGGTTGCTGACCGCCGTCACCTTGCCCTTGCCAGCCTGCTCCGCCCCACCCACCCACATCGCGGTCCGCACACCCGACTCCTCGCCGTTGAGAATCGGCACCCACCCCAACCACGCAGCACCAGATCCACAAATCCAACCAACGAGGAGCCCACGTAGCAATACCGTTGCGCCCAGAAGCAACGGATCCGCCGGCCCGGACCCCGTTCGCAGCGACTGCTCTCCCCCGGAGCGGAGAACGGGGTCCGGGCCGGCGACCCACGCCCAGCCGCCCGACCAAAGGACCACCCAAGGAGGGCTCCACGGTGGACTCGCTCACCCCGTCACTTTCTTGCGGGTGACCACCGACACCTCCATGAAGCGGCGGGCCAGCTCGGAGAAGTAGGGGCCGGGCGGCACCACGTCCTCGGGCGCGTACACCCCCGGCCGGTCGATGACCTCGTGGGCGAGGAACTGGGCCACGATGCTCGGGGGCACCCCGGTGTCGAGCTGCCCGGAGCCGGCCTGCCAGGTCGGGTGGGGCCGGACCAGGCACTCGGCCAGCACCTCGGCCCCGCCGGAGGCGGTGGTGGCGGTCCGGCAGGGCGGGGCGAGGGCCGGGTCCCCCGGCTCGGCCCGTCGCCCACGTACCCAGACCCAGATCGCCTCGGCGTCGTCTGGCTGGACCTCGAAAACGGGTCCCGACCGCTCCAGGGTCGCCGAGATCAGGTGGACGAGCAGCTCGCGCGGGATGACCTTGCCGCTGGGCAGGTCGACCGGGTCCGTGCCGGCCAGGCCGAGCCCGGTGAGCAGGGCCATGCGATCCATGAAGTCGGTCGGGAAGCCGACCTTGAACGACACCGTCTGCACGCCCCGCTCGGCGAGGTGCAGCGGCAGGGTGGCGACCTCGGAGTGCAGGGTGTGACCGACCCGGACCCGCCCCACCGGGGCCGGGAAGTCCAGCTCCTCCTGCTCGCTCATGGCTGGCACGGCGGCCCAGCGGCCGCCCCGGAAGACCATGGCGGGGACCGAGAACTCGTCGAGCAGGGTGTGGACCGCGTACGGGACCGGCAGGGGTGCGGTCGACTTGGTGAAGTCGGCGATGCCCAGCCGGACCTCCACCGCCTCGACCGTGGCCAGCTCCCGCGCGGCCAGGGCGGCCATCACGTTGGTGGTGCCGGGGCTCGCGCCCATGCCGGCGACCGCCGTGACCCCGGCGGCGACGAAGCGCTCGTGCAGGGCGAGCTGCCTGCGGGTGGTGTGGAACAGCCCGCCGAGGTCGACGTAGTGCGTGCCGGTGTCGGCGCACGCCTCCATGACGGGGACGTTGGTGGCGTGGTAGGCGCAGTTAGCGACCACGTCGACCTGCTCGAAGGCGCGCCGGAGCGCCTCCGGGTCGCCGGCCGACAGGGCCATGCCCTGGACCCGGGCGGTGCCGTTCGAGCCGGCGTGCGCGGCCGCCCAGCCGGCTGTCTCCCTGGCCCGCTGGCCGTCCAGGTCGGCAACGACCACCTCGTCGACGCCGTCCGACTCGGTCAGGTCGCGGATCGTCCAGCGCCCCATTGCGCCGGCGCCGCCGAGCACGAGCGCGTGCATCCGACTCCTCGACGAGTGCCTTGACTGCCCCAGCCGCCCCCGCCCGACCGGCCGGCGGCGCGGGCGGCCCGCCCGAGCAGGTTGGCAGCAGCGGCGCGGTCGGGGTAGAGCCCCGCCGTCCAACCATCCGGCATCCGGTTTGTACGAACCGGCTATCCGGGGCTGGCAGAAGGACCCGCGCTGTGTACAGTTATGCGGCAGGTGACCACAGGCCGACCTCTGCCCCGTGCCCCTGTCATCCGGGAGGTACCGTGCCCACGACCGTCGCCGACCTGCTCGCGATCGACGAGCTGTCGCTGCGCCTGGTGGCCGGGTCCACCGGGGTGGGCCGCCCGATCCGCTGGGCGCACGTGTCGGAGCTGAAGGACCCGACCCGGTTCCTGCGTGGCGGGGAGGTCCTGCTCACCACCGGTCTCGGCCTCAAGGGCGGCGCGCGGGCCCAAACCCGCTTCGTCGAGCACCTCGCCGAGGCCGACCTGGCCGGCCTCGGCCTCGGCCTCGGCTTCGCCTTCGGGTCGACCCCGGCCGCGCTCGCCGAGGCCGCCGAGGCGGCCGGCTTCCCACTGTTCGAGGTGCCGTTCGAGGTGCCGTTCATCGCCATCACCGAGGCGTTGTTCTCCCGGCTGATCAACGAGCAGTACCTGCTGCTGCAGCGGGCAGGGACAGTGCAGCAGACCCTCTCCCGGCTGCTGGTCGAGGAGGCCGGCCTGGACGCCCTGCTCGGCGCCTATGCCCGTATGACGGGTACGAGGACCCTGCTGTACGACCTCCATGGCGAGGTGCTGGCCAGCTCCCCGGACGCCTCGATGCTGATCGACGCCCGGGTCGTCTGGGCCGAGATCCAGACCCTACGGCCCGAGGGCAGCGAGTTCTCGGTCAGCCTGTCGGGGCGCGACGGCTGCCAGTCGCTGCTGCCGATCCTGGTCGGGGGCGCGCCCAGCGCCTTCCTGGTGATGGCCCGCAGGGAGCGGCCCGAGCCGTTTCACCAGGTCGTCTCCCACCACCTGGCAACCGCGGTCGCCTTGGAGCTGGCCAAGACCCAGGCGGTCGCCCGGACCGAGCGCCGGCTGGTGGGCGACTTCCTCGACGCCCTGCTCGAGGGCGAGCTGTCGGGCGAGGAGACCAGGAGACGGCTGCGCTTCCTCGGCCTCGGCGGGTCGCCGGCCGTCGCGGTGCTGGTCGGCCGGCCAGTCGACCCGGGCACCGATCCCGAGGGGGCCGTCGAGGTCCTGCGCCGCCTGGTCGAGGACCGGCTGTCGCGCCGCCCGATGCCCTACGTCTGCAGCGTCACCGACGCCACCGTGGTCGCCTTGTTCGAGTCCGCGGACCTGGCCGAGGCGAGAGCGGCCGCCCAGGCCGTCTCCCAGGGGGTCCAGGCCCGGGGCGTGGCCGCCCGCTTCGGCCTGGGCGCGCCAGAGTCCCAGCCCCGGGCCCTGCGCCGGGCCTACCAGGAGGCCCGCTTCGCGCTGGAGGCGGCGGCCACGCTGGCCATGGACGGCCCCGTGGCCAGCGTCGACAACCTCGGCAGCCACCGCCTGCTGCTCGCCCTCCAGGAGGACGCCGCCCTCGAGGCCTTCTCGCGAGGCCTGCTCGCCTCGATCCGCGCCTACGACGAGCGCCAGCACGGCGACCTGGTGGCCAGCCTGCGGACGTTCCTGGAGCACAACGGCAACTGGGAGTCGGCCGCCAGGGCGCTCGCCGTGCACCGCCACACCCTGCGCTACCGCATCCGCCGCGTCGCCGAGCTGACCGGGCGTGACCTCGACTCGGCCGCCGACCGGGTCGAGTTCTGGCTCGCCCCGCGGGCCGAGCAGGTCCTGGCCGGCCGGCGCGGGCCGGGCAGCCCGTGACCGGACGCTCCAGCGTGGAGCACCCACGTCCTGAGCGCCGCTTCCGCACACGCGTGCGCCGATCCGGCGAAACCGGCCCCTCCGGGCGCCCGCTTCGTACATAGACGCAGCGCCGCACGGTGATAGCGTGCCCCACGGCGCGTTCAGTCGTATCTTGCGGGGACCACTTGGCGCGCCCGCCCTCCCTGGATCGGCCGGCGGACGCCTGACAACGCGGAGACGAGGGCAGATGGCGGAGGCGAAGCTGGAGACGGGCGCCGAGCAGGGCGCGGCCGGGCCGGGCGCCGAGCTGCCCGCGATCGCCCTCCAGGGGGTCGTCAAGCGGTTCCCCGCCGGGAGCGGGGACGTGCTGGCCGTCGAGCGGGTCGACCTCGACATCGCCGAGGGCGAGTTCTTCTCGCTGCTCGGCCCGTCGGGCTGCGGCAAGACCACCACGTTGCGGATGATCGCCGGGTTCGAGGAGCCCACCAGCGGCCGCATCCTCCTGCACGGGCGGGACGTGGTGGGGGTCCCGCCCTACCGGCGGGACGTCAACATGGTCTTCCAGCAGTACGCCCTCTTCCCCCACATGGACGTGTTCGAGAACGTCGCGTTCGGCCTGCGCCGCAAGAAGGTGGCCAAGGGGGAGATCAGGCGCCGGGTGGCCGAGATGCTCGAGCTGGTCGAGCTGGCCGGCAAGGAGCAGCGCAGGCCGCGCCAGCTTTCCGGCGGCCAGCAGCAGCGCGTGGCGCTGGCCAGGGCGCTGGTCAACCATCCGCGGGCGCTGCTGCTCGACGAGCCGCTCGGCGCGCTCGACCTCAAGCTGCGCAAGGCCATGCAGCTCGAGCTGAAGCGCATCCAGCGCGAGGTGGGCATCACCTTCGTGTACGTCACCCACGACCAGGAGGAGGCTCTGACGATGTCGGACCGCCTGGTGGTGATGGACGCCGGGCGGATCGAGCAGCTCGGCACGCCGCGCGGCCTGTACGAGCGGCCCGCGACCCGCTTCGTGGCCAACTTCCTCGGCACCTCCAACATCGTCTCGGGCCGTGTCGACGCCCGGGGCGACGGCTTCGCCGTGGACGGCCTCGGCCCGGACGAGCGCGTGCTGGTGCCCGAGGGGGAGCGGGTGTACGACGGCGAGCAGGTCGACGTCGCCGTCCGGCCTGAGAAGACGGTGCTGACGCTGGCGTCGGAGGCGCCGCCCCCGGGCCACTGCGCGCTCCGGGGCACCGTGACCGACGTGGTCTACCTGGGAACGTCCACCAGCTACCGGGTGGTGACGGCCGCCGGGGCCGAGATGGCCGTGTACCGCCAGAACGTGGACGCCCTGCCAGGCACCGAGGTCGCCCAGGGCGAGGAGGTCTGGCTGTCATGGCCGCCCGACCACGCCCACGTGTTGCAACGGTCCGGCGGCACGGGACGGTAACCCTCCTAGGTAGGCTCCGAGACGCAAGGCACGCCAGGGCGTGCGAGCTCATGGCAGAGAGGAAGCCGAAGTGGACCAGGACAAGCGTCCCCCAGAGATCGACTCCGCGCTGCTCCGCGGGCTGACCCAGGCCCGCCTCACCCGGCGGGGGATGTTCAAGGCGGCCGGGACCGGCGCCGGCGTGGCGGGCCTCGCCGCCCTGCTGGCCGCCTGCGGCGTCTCCGGCACCAGCCAGGAGAACAAGGCGGCCGCGCCCGGCTTCTGGGACAGCCAGAAGCAGGCCGGGCTGCTCAACTTCGCCAACTGGCCGCTGTACATGGACGTGAAGAAGGTCGGCGGCAAGGAGACCCACCCCACGCTCGACCAGTTCACCAAGGAGACCGGCATCAAGGTGAACTACAAGGAGGTCATCGAGTCCAACGACGGCTTCCTCGGCAAGATCCTGCCGTCGCTGCGCGCGGGACAGGACACCGGCTGGGACCTGATCGTGATCACCAACGGCCCCCCGCTGTCCCGGCTGCTGCGCCAGAAGTACCTGGTCGAGCTCGACCAGTCGAAGCTGCCCAACTTCAACAAGAACGCGGGGCCGTCGTTCAAGAACCCCGACTACGACCCAGGGAACAAGTACACCGTGCCCTGGCAGGGCGGGCTCACCGGGATCGCCTACAACCCCAAGTTCACCAAGCGGGAGATCACCAGCTTCGAGGACCTGTTCGACCCGAAGTTCAAGGGCAAGATCGGCATGTTCGGCGACGTCAACGACGCGCCCAACCTTGCCCTGGCCGGGCTCGGCATCGAGCCGTCCAAGTCGACCGAGGCCGACTGGAAGCGGGCCGCCGCCAAGCTCACCGAGCAGCGCGACAAGGGCCTGGTGCGCAAGTACTTCGACAACTCCGGCGAGGCCCAGGCGCTGGCCAGCGGGGACGTGTGGCTCTCGATGGCCTACTCGGGGGACGTCTTCCAGCTCAACGCCGAGAAGGGCCGGGAGGAGCTGCGGTTCGTCGTGCCCAAGGAAGGCGCGATGCTGTGGACCGACAACATGTGCATCCCGCTCAAGGCCCAGCACCCGCTGGACGCGATCACCTACATGGACTACGTCTACCGGCCCGAGGTCGCCGGCGCGCTGGCCGCGTACATCAACTACGTCACCCCGGTGCCTGGCGCCAAGCAGGCCATCGAAGCCGAGGCGGCCAGGGCCAGCGGCGAGGACAGGGCCTCCCTGCAGGACATCGCCACGAGCCCGTTCGTCTTCCCCCAGGAGAGCGACCTGGCCAACACGCACAGCTACCGGGACCTGACGCCCGAGGAGGAGAAGATCTGGAACCGCCTCTTCCAGCCCATCTTCCAGTCCTGAGCGGACGGTGAGCGCGCGACCCAGGGCGGGCCGGAAGCTCGCCCCGTACCTGCTGGTGCTGCCAGGCGGGTTGTGGCTCGCCGCCTTCTTCCTGATCCCCACCGTGGTCATGCTGTCGCTGTCGCTGCAGAGCGGCAGCGTCGAGGAGGGGTTCCGGCTGACCTGGCGGGTCTCCACCTACACCGATGCGATCAGCCTCTACCACACCCAGCTCGTGCGCTCGCTGACCTACAGCGCGGTGGTGACCGGGCTCGCCCTGGTGGTCGCCTACCCGATGGCTTACTGGATCGCGTTCCACGGCGGCAGCCGGAAGTCGAGCTACCTGTTCCTGATCCTGCTGCCGTTCTTCGTGTCGTTCGTCATCCGCACCGTCTCCTGGCAGTTCATCCTGTCCGACCAGGGGATCGTGCTCGGACCGCTCAAGTCGCTCGGCCTGCTGGCCGAGGACTTCCACCTGCTGGCCACCTCGGCGGCGGTGATCGGCGGGCTCACCTACAACTTCCTGCCGTTCATGGTGCTGCCGCTGTACGTGTCGCTCGAGCGCATCGACCCCAGCCTGGTGGAGGCAGCGAGCGACCTGTACGCAAGCAAGGTGCAGGGCTTCCTGCGGGTGATCCTGCCGCTGTCGCTGCCGGGCGTGTTCGCCGGCGTGCTGCTCACCTTCGTGCCGGCCGCCGCCGACTTCGTGAACGCCACCATCCTCGGCGGGCCGGGCACCACCATGATCGGCAACGTGATCCAGACCGAGTACCTCACCAACCTCGACTACCCGCTCGCCTCAGCGCTCTCCTTCACCCTGATGGCCGCCCTGCTCATCGGGGTGTTCGCCTACGCGAGGGCGCTGGGGACCGAGGAGGTCCTGGAGGTGAGCGCCGCGTGACCGTGCTGGAGGAGGCGGCGCGCCGGGAGGCACCGCCCCAGACCCCTCGCCGGACGCGGCGGTGGACCAGGTGGGTCCTGCCCGTCTACACCTGGCTGGTCATCATCTACCTGGTCCTGCCGATCATGGTGATGATCGCGTTCGGGTTCAACGACACCAAGAGCAGGCTGAACCTGACCTGGCAGGGGCTCACCTTCCACTGGTACCGCGACGTCTTCTCCAACGCGGCGCTCTCCGCCGCGTTCCGGAACACCCTGCTGATCGCCGTGCTCACCACGGCCGTCGCCACCGTGTTGGGCACGATGCTCGGCCTGGCCCTTGGCCGCTACCGGTTCCGCGGCCAGGGCGGGGTCGACCTGCTCATCTTCGCGGCCATCTCAGCGCCCGAGCTGGTGCTCGGCACGGCCCTGCTCAGCATGTTCATCACCCTGCGGGTGCCGCGCGGCTTCCTGACCATCCTGGTCGCCCACATCATGTTCTGCGTGTCGTTCGTCGCGGTCACCGTCCGGGCCCGCATGGCCGGGTTCGACGTCTCGCTGGAGGAGGCCGCCCAGGACCTCGGCGCCGACCCCTGGACGACCTTCCGCAAGGTCACCCTGCCGCTCATCTTCCCCGGGATCATGGCCGGGGCCCTGCTCGCGTTCGCCCTGTCGATCGACGACTACATCATCACGAGCTTCGTCAACGGCCAGACCGAGACCTTCCCGATCTGGGTCTTCGGCGCCACCCGGCAGGGCGTGCCGCCCCAGGTGAACGTGATGGGGACGTTGCTGTTCCTGACCGGCGTCGGCCTGGCGGTGGCCAACGTCGTTGCCCTGCGCCGCCGCAAGTTGTAGCAAACTGACAGGCGAGGGTGTGACCTCGGGCGCTCACGAAGGAGCACGGCATGCGCAAGCTGCAGAACTTCGTCGACGGCGAGTACCAGGACGCGGCCGACGGCCGCACCTCGACGCTCGTCAACCCCTCGACCGGGGAGGCCTTCGCCGAGGCCCCCGTGTCCGGTCCCGCCGACGTCGACGCCGCCTGCCAGGCGGCCGCGCGCGGCTTCGAGCGGTGGCGCGACGCCACCCCGGCCGAGCGGAGCCGGGCACTCCAGCGCGCGGCCGACGCCATGGAGGAGCGGGGCGAGGAGCTGGTGCGCCTCGAGTGCGAGAACACCGGCAAGCCGTACCAGCTCACCATGGACGAGGAGCTCCCGCCCATGCTGGACCAGATCCGGTTCTTCGCCGGCGCGGCGCGGGTGCTGGAGGGCCGCTCGGCCGGGGAGTACATGGCCGGCCACACCTCGATGATCCGGCGCGAGCCGGTGGGCGTCTGCGCCCAGGTCACACCCTGGAACTACCCGGCCATGATGGCCGTGTGGAAGTGGGCGCCCGCCCTCGCGGCCGGCAACGCGGTCGTGCTCAAGCCCTCCGACACCACCCCGGTGACCACCGTGTGGATGGCCGAGCTGCTGGGCGAGTTCCTGCCGCCCGGGGTGTTCAACGTCATCTGCGGCGAGCGCGAGACCGGCGCCACCCTGGTCAGCCACAAGGTCCCAGCGATGGTCAGCATCACCGGGAGCGTCCGGGCCGGCAAGGAGGTGGCCCGCGCGGCCGCCGACGACCTCAAGCGGGTGCACCTGGAGCTCGGCGGCAAGGCGCCGGTGATCGTGTTCGACGACGCCGACGTGGCCGCGGCGGCCGAGGCGATCGCGGTCGCCGGGTACTTCAACGCCGGACAGGACTGCACCGCCGCGAGCCGGGTGCTTGCCGGCCCCCGGATCCACGACGACTTCCTGTCCGCCCTGGTCGAGCAGGCCAAGGAGACCAGGACCGGGGCGCCCGACGACGAGGAGATCCTCTACGGCCCGCTGAACAACGCTACCCAGCTCGCCCGGGTGCGGGGCTTCCTGGAGCGCGCCCCCGGCCACGCCGAGGTCGTCGCCGGCGGGAACGCCATCGCGGGCAGGGGCGGGTTCTTCCATGAGCCGACCGTGGTCAGCGGGCTCGAGCAGGACGACGAGATGATCCAGCAGGAGGTCTTCGGCCCGGTCATCACGGTGCAGCGCTTCGACGACGAGGAGAAGGCGCTCGCCTGGGCCAACGGGGTCGAGTACGGCCTCGCGTCGAGCGTGTGGACCAAGGACCACGGCCGGGCCATGCGCATGGCCCGCGGGCTCGACTTCGGCTGCGTGTGGATCAACACCCACATCCCGATCGTGGCCGAGATGCCCCACGGCGGCTTCAAGCACTCCGGCTACGGCAAGGACCTGTCGATGTACGGCTTCGAGGACTACACGCGCATCAAGCACGTCATGTCCAACAT
>Ga0184632_10000982_pt1 | contig 11546 bp, 10 predicted proteins | sample PLM31_50_b1_FD_133153 | JGI IMG/M metagenome (GOLD analysis project Ga0184632, IMG submission 133153) | Groundwater sediment microbial communities from an aquifer in East River, Colorado, USA - PLM3-1_50_b1 | ecosystem: Environmental > Terrestrial > Soil > Riparian zone | place: USA: East... | reverse complement strand
GTTGTGAAGGACCGCGCTCGCCGCCCAGTGGAAGGTGATCGTGCCGACCGGGATGGTATCGGGCGTCGGCGAGAATTGGTTGTTGCTCACCGTGATCGTCGTCAAATGACCACCTGGTGGCGGCGGCGGCGGTGGAGGAGCCGGCGGCGGATTACCACCGTAGCCGGTGCTGCCGCCACTGCATCCGCCCACGATCAGCAGCGCCGCGATTGCCAGCACGCGATGCATGGCTACTGCACCACGAGCGTGCCGTTCATCCCTTGGGCTGTGTGAATCGTACAGTGATAGGTGTACGTCCCTGCCACGACTGCTTGGGCATAGTCTGCGTCACCCCCGGACCTGTTGCCAGAACCCGTCGGGCTCGTCGGTCCCGTTTGCCAGGTCACGTTGTGAAGGACCGCGCTCGCCGCCCAGTGGAAGGTGATCGTGCCGACCGGGATGGTATCGGGCGTCGGCGAGAATTGGTTGTTGCTCACCGTGATCGTCGTCGAATGGCCACCCGGCGGCGGCGGTGGTGGAGGCGGGGGCGGTGGAGGCGGCGGATTACCGCCGGAACCGGTACTGCTGCCGCAGCCGACCAGAATTCCTACGGCCGCGATCGCGAGCAAACGACGCATCAGCATAATTTCCTCCACAGGAGCAAGTTTCCGGCAAGTTCCACAGGGAAGATCAGTCGAGTTCTACACCCGCGCGCAGGAAAAGGCTAGTGCTGCTCGCGCTCCAGCGCGTCGGCGGCGAGACGAGGCGAGATGATGGGATAGCGGCCGGCGAACCACGCCCACGAAAGCAAGAAGAGACCGCCGAAGAAGAGCGCCGTCCCTACTTCGGGGATTCCCAGCGCCGGACCGGCACCATGGTTGATGGATGGCACGACCTCGAGGTAACGCTCGAGCCAGATACCGGCGAGGCTCACGATCGCAAAGCCGGCCATGATGGGAGAAAATTTCTTCGGCTTCTCGCCCAGCAGCCCGATAAACGGAATCAGGAACACGAGGAAAAAGACGGCGATGCCGATCGGCCGCCACGCCCCCGAGAGCCGGTAAAAGATGAAGTACGTCTCTTCGGGGAGATTGCCGTACCAGATCACGAGGTACTGCGAAAACATGAGATAGGCCCAGAAAACGCTGAATCCGAAGCACAGCTTCCCCAGATCATGCTGCTGACGCTTGGAGTAGATGTCGGCCAGGCCCATGGTGCGGCGCAGCGCAATGCTGAGTATCGCCAGCATCATGAGCGCCGAGAGAAAACTGCCCATGAAATAGAAGATGCCGAACAGGTTGCTGACCCACTTGTGCGCGAGCGACATCATGAGGTCGAACGCCAGCAAGCTGAAGCCGGCCGCATACGCGAGCACGAGGATAGCAGCGTCTCGCGAGATTCGGCCCGCGTCTTCCAATCGGGCAACGGGTTCGCCGCCCGCCAGCTCGCGCACATCGGGCGCCGTATCGCGCCGCACGAATCGCCACGACAGCCATGCCAACACCACCAGGATCGCGCCATTGCGAAGGAAGAACCATTTGCTCGTCAGCCACCAACCGACGTCCGGGCGCGGTTCATGAATCCACGTGAAGATGTGCTCGCGGCCGATGATCAAGCCGATGAACAGCAACACCGCTACCGTCGTGAACGCGACGCCCGCTTCCGCGAAACGAATGATGACGCCGGACCAGTGGCCCTTCGCGAGCTTCTGCGTGGCCGCGAAGACGACCATGCCCTGCGCCAGCCCGAGCCAGAACATGAAGTTCGCGTGATAGGCCCACCACGTTCGCTCCGGGTGGCCGCTGACCAGTCCCCCGACGACCACGATGCCGCCGAGAATCGCCGCGATGGCGCCGAACAACGCAAATCGGGCGACCGGCGCCTGGCGCGCCTTCTGCGCCAGGTCGGAACGACTGACTGTCACGACGCTCACTGATTGCCTCGCGCCAGCAGCTGCAGACTGCGCACGTAATTCACGAGGTCCCAGCGGTCGTTGCCGTGAATCTTGTCGCCGTAGCGCGGCATCAGACCGCGGCCCATCCGCTGCGCGTCGACGATCATGCCGTAGATGGCCCCGTCACTCATGCGCGGCCGCGCGGGATCCACGACCGACGGGACTCCGGGGAACGGCCCACCACCCGCGAGCGAAACCGGACCGTCGCCGCGTCCGCGCTCGCCATGGCAGACCAGGCAGTACGTCTGATAGACCCACTGCCCGCGATTCAGCGACTCGGCCGTGCGTGTCCGCGGATTCGTGAGCCGGTCCGCGTTCTCACGGGTAACCGGCAGCTCGGCATTCGCGACCGGGACCGTCCCCGCGACTGGGGGAATGGGCCGGGCGTACGGTTTGATGTTGCGCTGGTGCCGCATCGTCGAGAACCAGCCCACCTTGTGAACGACGGTGTCCGGATTACACGCGCACAGCAGCGTGAGGGCGGCGACGACCAGGGCGCGCTTAGCCACGGCGCACCTCCTCGGCACCGCTCTCGCGCAGCAGTGACTCGATCTTCGCGGCGGTGTCGGATCCCGCCGGCACGAAGATGCCAAAGCGGTCGTTCGAAAAGCGCGCGTCGTACTGAATCGTGCCAACCCGGCGCGCCGCGAACAACGCGTTGAGCAGAATGCCGAGAATGGTGGAGAGCGCTCCGAAGAGAATCGTCATCTCGAACATGATGATGACGTAGGGCGGGATCGACCCGACCGGTTTGCCGCCGACCACGATCGGCCAATCGTACGACATCCACAGCGTCAGCCACGCGCCGATGGCACAGCCCGCGATCCCGCCGATCAGCGTGAACGCCCGAACCGGGCTCACCGCCTGCCCCAGCGCAGCTTCGATTTCGTGGCGCGGAATCGGTGAGTAGACCGTGAAGTCGGCATGCCCAGCCGCGCGCAGTTTTTTGATGGCCTCCAGCGTTGCGTCGAGAAATGCGAACACCCCGAGCACGCCCGGTGTTGGCGGAGGCTGAAAGAGCTCCTGCAGCGGCTTGGGGAGCGCGATCATACGTGCGCCTTCGATGCTTTACGGCGCGGTGGAACAAGGACTTCCTTCACTTCGGAAATCGAGACCGCCGGGAAATTCTTCACGAACAGCAGGAACCACATGAAGAACCACCCGAAACTCCCCGCCATGATGCCCCAGTCCGCCCACGTCGGGTTGTAGACCGCGTTCGCCCACGTGGCGTAGGGTTCTCCGGCGAGCGATACCACGATGATCACATAGCGCTCGAACCACATGCCGATGTTGACGAAAATCGAGATGACGAAGAGCGCGGTGACATTGGTGCGGACCTTCTTGGACCACAGCAGCCAGGGCAGCAGCCCGTTGCAGATGTTCATCGTCCAGCCCGCCCACCAGTAGGGACCAAAGGCCCGATACCAGAACGCCGCGCGCTCGGCGGAATTCCCGCTGAACCAGGCCACGAAGTTCTCGGTCATGTACGAGAAACTCACGATCGAGCCCGTGAGCAGGCAGAGCTTGGCGAGGTTCTCGAAATGGTGCAGCGTGATGATCTCTTCCAGTTGGAACAGCTTCCGGATCGGCACGAGCAGGGTGATCACCATCGCAACGCCGGAGTAGATCGCTCCGGCCACGAAGTAGGGCGCGAACAGCGTGGCGTGCCACCCCGGCACGATCGCCATCGCGAAGTCCCACGACACTACGCTGTGCACCGAAAGCACCAGCGGCGTGGCAAGTGCGGCGAGGTACAGATAGCCCCGCGTATAGTGACGCCATTGCTCGTTGGCCCCGGTCCAGCCGAGCGAGGTGATCGCGTAGAGTTTCTTGCGCCATCCCGTCGCGAGATCGCGCACGGCGGCGATGTCGGGGATGAGGCCCATGATGAGGAAGACCGTCGAGACGGTGAAGTACGTCCCGATCGCGAATTCGTCCCAGATGAGCGGCGACTTGAAGTTGGGCCAGAGGCCGCGCTCGTTGGGGTATGGAATCAGCCAGTAGAAGTACCACTGCCGCCCGATGTGAATGAGCGGAAACAGTCCCGCCGTCATGACCGCGAATACCGTCATCGCTTCGGCGGTGCGGTACACGGCGGTGCGCCAGCCGGAGCGGAACAGGAAGAGAATCGCCGAGATCAGCGTCCCCGAGTGCGCGATGCCGACCCAGAATACAAAGCAGGTGATGAACACCGCCCAGTACACCGGGTGCGAGTAACCCGCGAGACCAAGTCCGTAGCGCAGCAGATACAGCAGCGTGACGATGCCGATCGCGAGCAGCGCGACCGCCGCGCCGAGCAGCAGGAAGTAGCCGCGCGACGGCGCGCCGAGTGTCCGCGCAATGGTGCGCGTGACGTAGTCGTACGTCACGCGTGACGGCGGGGAGTGCTCAGCCATGGCTGGGGGTGTCTTGCGCGACGACCCGCGCGAGATACGTGACCGCGGGCTTGGTGTTCAGGCCGGCCAGTACGTGATAGCCCCGTGGATTGCCGGCGAGCCGGAAGACTTCTGAGCGACGGTCATTGAGATCACCAAAGACGATCGCTTCCGACGGGCACGTCTGCGCGCACGCGGGGACGATGTCGCCGTCGCGCACGTTGCGGTCCTCGAGACGCGCCTGGTTTTGCGCGCCACGGATGCGCTGCACGCAGAACGTGCACTTCTCCATGACGCCCTTCTCGCGCACGGTGACGTCGGGATTGAGCAGCATGGAGAGCGGCTCGGGGAAGGCCTCGTATGCGCCACCGCGCTCCGCGTAGTTGTACCAGTTGAAGTAGCGGACCTTGTACGGGCAGTTGTTGGAGCAATAGCGCGTGCCGACGCAGCGGTTGTACACCTGCCCGTTCAGCCCGTCGGGCGTGTGATAGGCCGCGTACACGGGACACACCGGCTCGCACGGCGCGTTGCCGCATTGCTGACACATCATCGGCTGGTTCACCGCGCCCTGCGGCTCGCCGGCTTCATCGGTGAGCCAATACCGCTCGAGCCGCAGCCACGACATTTCGCGGCCGCGCTGCATCAGCTCTTCGCCGACGGTCGCAATGTTGTTCTCGGCATAACAGGCGGTGATGCAGGCGGAGCAACCGGTGCACTTCGCCAGGTCGACCGCGAGACCCCAGCGTGGCTGCTCGCCGCGATAGTTGCCGAGCTCCGTCTTCTCGTGCTGACGCTCGGCCCACCATTCGACGGCGGCCGCGGCGTACTCCGGCGTCTCTGCGTGATGGAATGGGTGATCGCCCGCATGCAACGACTTGGCGCGCGCCACGCCGAGCACTTCCACGGTGCCGCGGCCGCGCTCGCGCGGGCTCCCTTCGGTGGTGACGATCTTGCGATGCTCTCCCGTCTTCGTCGCCGTGGCGCTCACCATGAAATTGCGACCGCCGTAGCTGTTCGGCTGCACGCCGAGCAGCTCGAACGCATTCGCCGAACGATCCTGCGCGTAGCGACCGTATGCGGCATGGCCTTGCCCGGTGGGCACGGCGAGAACGTCCGGCCGCACCGACGGCGTGATCCAGACGGGGAATTTCTGGGCGCCAAAGGAGGACTTGAGAAGCAGGAAATCGCCGGTCGCGAGCTTCCAATCCGCCGCGGTCTCGGGATGCACCTCGACCCAGCTGTGCCACGCGATCTTGGAAACGGGGTCAGGCAGCTCCTGCAGCCACGGCTTATTGGCGCCGCGGCCGTCGTGGAGAATCGGGTGCGGGAAAACCACGACGGTCTGGTCCTCACCCCCTGACCCCTGCTCCTGTTGGAGAGGGGGAACGACAGCCGAAAGGTCTGCGGCCAATCGCACGGCGCGCGCCGGCGCGTCGCCGTAGATCCCGCCGCGTTGCAGCGCATCGAACCAGAACTGATCGAAGGTTGCCTGGCGACCGGTGCGGTACTTGGCCTGGAGGTGATCCTGGAACGTGCCGGTACGGCCGGCGAGCCGCAGCACGACATCGCCCGTCTGTTTGGTGTCGAACACCGGCTGGACGACCGGCTGCTGCAGCGCGGTGATTCCGGCACGTGGCCGGCTGTCGCCCCACTGCTCGAGCGGGTGGTGGTCCGGCAGGATCATGTCGCACGCGGCCGCCGTCTCGTCCATGAACGACGAGAAGCTGACCTTGTACGCGACTTTGCCGAGCGCCTGTTGAAACGCGCCAGGGAGCGAGTGCGCGGGATTTGTGCCGTGCACGAGCAGCAGCGCGACGCGACCCGCTGACATCTCGGACGTGAGTGCCGCGATCTCGCCGAACGTGTCCGTGGCGCCGATCGCCAGATCGGCGCCGAACTTCACGAGCGAGCCGACCGCGCCGACGACGTAGTTCAGGATGTTCACCGCGGCGACGATCTCGGCGCCATTCGCGTACTGCGTCGCCATGCCGCCCGCCACGGCCAGCCCGCCTCGCGAACTGGCGAACTCGATCGCCAGGCGAACGATCGCTTCCGGCTCGATCCCAATCGCCTCAGCGACGGCGCCCGGCGTATGACGAGCGAGCAACGCGGACAGGCGGCCCGCATCGGCGGGCACGGGGGGGGGGGCCAGCCGTCGACTGACGATCACCTGCGCCAGCGCGAGGGCGAGCGTGCCCTCGGTGCCGGGCCGCGCCGCGATCCATTGGTCGGCGTTCATGCCTGTGAGCGACATGCGCGGACCGACGTACACGAACTTCGCCATCGACGCGGGCCGCCCGGCATCGAATGCGTGCGAGCGCGCGAATCCGTTCTGGAACTCGACCGGCGACAGCCAGGTGTCGAGGAAGTCGGCGCCGAACGAGAGCAAGTATCGTGCGTTCGCGAAGTCGTAGGTCGGCAGCGCGGCGGTGCCGAATGCCATCCGATTGCCGGCGCGCAGCGCCTCGAACCCGAAGGGCTCGTAGCTCAGGCGCCGCCCGCCCACCTGCCTCATCCAGTCATCGACCAGATCGCCGAACGTCGAAACCTCGGCGCCGGTGAGGAACACGATGCCCTTGCCCCGCGACTCGGCGACCTTCGCGTTGAGGCGCTGGATCGCGCCGTCCCAGTCGATGGCTTCGAACCCGCCGTTCGCGTTGCGCACCATCGGGTGATGGATGCGATCGGGATTGTAGAGTCCCTGGATCGCGGCCTGGCCGCGCGCGCAGAGGCGGCCGCGGTTGATCGGCGAATCGGGATTGCCCTCGAGTTTGACCGCGCGTCCCTCGCGCACGCGCACCCGCACGCCACAGCCCGCGGGACATTCGCGGCACGTCGTGGCGTAGTACGTGGCGATGCCGGGAATCTGATCCTCGGGCTGGATCAGATACGGAATCAACCGCTCCGTGGGCTCGGGACCGATGCCGCAGGAAGAGAGAGCGGCCGCACCGGCACCTGAGACCCCGAGAACCTTCAGAAACCGCCGGCGATCGATGGAGTCTGTCATGTCAGTAGTGACACACGGTGCAGTCGCGGCTCACCTTCTTCTCGACGTGGCAGCGCACGCACCACCCCATCTGCAGCGTTGAGACCTGAGAGACCTGCGGCATGCGCTCGACGTTGCCATGGCACGTCGCGCACGACTGCGTGCCGAGCGCCTTGATGTGCCGCATATGGGGGAAGCGCACGAAGCCCGGCACCGCATGGATGCGAATCCACTCCGGCGGCTTCCGCTCACGCCAGGCGTCGCGGACCTTCTTGATCTCCGCCTGATGTGCCGGCGTGGAGCCACCGATCAGCTGATGGCAGCCCATGCAGGTCTGGAGGGACGGGATGCCCGGCTCGCTCGAGACTGATGCCGAGTAATGACAGTACATGCAGGGGATCTGGTCCTGACCGGCATGGATGTCGTGGCGGAAAAAGATCGGCTGGCGCGGCCCCTTGAGGTCGCCGGTATCGCTGATGACTGGAGCCTGGTAACGGGAAGAAGAAGCGCTTTGGGCCTGCTGGCCGTTCGCGGCCACAGGCGGGAGGGCGAGGATCAACACCACGACCGCAGCTGAACGCAGATGGCCTCTAATGGCTGGGACGGCTGCTAGTTCAGAAGGCTGGTGAATGTAATAATGGCTACTCGGGACGCGCCAGTAGTTGGTATTTCAATCGTACGACGTCGACGAACGCCTGAACCGAGTCGAGGTCGGCGAATTCCATCCAGCATTGCCGCACGCCGTCGACCACCGCTCCGTCACGCACCGCCTGTTTGATCACGCGGGGCAATCCGTTGGTCGCGCCGATTTCGTGCTCTTCGAGTCCCGACAAAACGAACGTGCCGCTGACGCCGGAATGCATCGGGTGCAGGTAGCCGAGTTTCCGGCCCCCGACCTCGTACATCCACACCCATTTCCAGGTGGTGCCGAGATAGACGACCTGCTCGGTCACATGGCGGAGGCTGCGCAGCTCTTCGCGCGCTTTCTTGAATCGTTGGGCAGCGCGCGGCGGCAAATCACGAGCGGGCTGATCGGGTTTCGGTCGCTGGCGCGGGCTCAGATAGAGGTGACTGGCCCAATAATCAATGGTCGGCTTGTTCATGGCGCCCCTAAAGTACAGGCGAGGTCAAGAGCCGGAATCGGGCCGGATCGAGGAGCCTGCCACAGGACTGTTGCGGAACTGCCATACGGCCGTCCTTCCCCATCGTCAGCTTGATGATGTCGCCGTTGCGGCCAAACCAGCGGCTGGACGGCTCGAGATCGGAGGGGTAGACGAAGAGCGGCAGCGAGGCCGCCGCCAGCGCCCCCTGCGAGCCGATGCCCGATTCGGGCATCGTTCCGGCCCACAAGTGGGCCCCATACTGGGCCGCCAACCGATAGATGCGACACACCTCCCCGAGTCCGCCCACCCGGTGGACCTTGATATTCCAGACCTTCGGCCCGTTCAAGGCCATGATCTGACTCGCCGCGCGGGCATCACGCAGCGTCTCGTCGAGGCAGATCGGCGTTCGTAGGGTGTCGCCGAGGCGCGCGTGACCGACGAGCTCATCGGGATGGAGCGGCTGCTCGATGTACAGCAAGCCGGCGTCATCGAGCGCGCGCAGCGCGGTTTCGTCGCGCGGCCATTCGTACGCGCCGTTCGCATCCACGGTCAGCGGCAAGGTCGTGCCCGCCATTCCCGCGCGGGCAGCGACAACGGCGGCGGCGTCCCAGCCCGGCGCGACTTTGATCTTCACCCGGCGGTAGCCGCGCTGGACCGCCTCGTAGACCCATTGGGTCAGGACGGCGGCGCGGCGTTCGGGCGGGATGCCGAGCGCGACACCACAGTCGACGGCGCCTGCCGGCGTCACGCCGAGCCGATCGCCGAGCAGCGCGGCGAGGCCCGTGCCCCGCGCGTGGGCCTCGAGGTCCCACGCGGCCGTCTCGACGCCGGCCCGGGCGAACCAATTGCCGCGCACACCTTCCCGCAGAGCGGCGTCGACCGCTTCGGGAACGGGACCCTCGAATTCGCGACCGACGACACGTGGGAGCAACACGCGCTCGATCAGATCGCGCGCGCCTGCCAGCGTCTCCTCGGAGTAGAACGGCAGGTGAAACGGCGGGCACTCCCCGTACCCGACGTGGCCCGCGTCGTCGTGCAACACGACGACCAGCGAGCGGCGCTCGGCGATCGTACCGCCCGAAATGACGAAGGGCTCGACGAGTGGGAGTGTGAGCTCGAAGCGCTCAGCGCGGGCGATGCGCATCGGGAAGAAGGTCGAGGAAATGGAGCTCGCCGTCGCGGCGTTCGAGGACTCCAGTTTCTGCAAGGTGCAGTAGTGTCGCGATCAGACCGTCGCGCGGGTCAAAGATCAACGCATGCAAGGCGCGCTGCGTGCGCGAACCATCGGTCGCGGGATACGCTTCGAGCGGGAGCTGGAAGAAGGTGTGCAGTTGGACGGAGGAACAGCCGCGCCGGGCGTACTCGACAATCATACGGCCCGAATGGATATTGCCGGTGCCGGAGAGCGAAGGGCGGATGGGCGGATGGGCGGGTGGGCCGTCCAATACGCGGAGATTGCGGTCGCTCAACTCTGGTCCTCCGTAAGCCACGCCTTGCTTCGAATCAAAGAGCCGGTTGAAGACCACGAGTCCATCGGCGTTCGACGCGGCCTCCATCATCTCGCGCTGAAAGTCGTCATCGAAGCGCGCGTTCATCAGCTTCATGGCGATTCTTACGTCGCCATGCGCACGGATGCGCTGGGGAACCTCGCGCAGCCAGCGCAGGATCTGTTGCTTCTCATCGGCCAGCCGATCGCCCGCCAGCGTCGGCGAGAAATCCTTCTCGAGCAGCAAGGGGGGCTCGCCCCATGCTTGGGCGAGCGCACGAGTCGTGAACGCGTATTCGTCGTCGCGAAACGGCTCGTCCAAGCGCGGCAGATGGTATTTCACCGAGGGCACCGTCAGCAGGCGGTTGGCGCGCGTGAGGTCCCGGCCGACGCGCACGAGCACGAGATAATCCTCGAACGAACGGTCCCATCCCCTCCCCTTCCACGTCACGGTCCAGCCGGCACCGCGGCGCTCGACCTTCATCTTGGTTTCGTGAATCGCCCAGGCGGCCATCGACTGCGCGCCCGCGGCATCCTGGGCGATCACCGTCTTCAGGACCGCGAACGCGAGGCCCGCCTCGGCGTCGGTCTCGAGCTGCCCGGCATTGAGCGACAGCTGGCCCGACCCTTTCCCGACGGGATGCGGAATCCGCCGGCCGAGGTAGCGCGCCGCGAGATTGATGCGATAGGCGTCGCGCACATGCGCCGGGAAATCGCGCGGCAGCTCTCGCTTGAAGCGCTCGAAGTCTTTAGCGAGCGAGGCGCGCGAGCCTGAATGGTTCATCGGGCGTCGCCTCGGTGAGCACCAGCCGGGCAACGAGCTCCCCAACCGCTGGGCCGTGCTTGAAACCGTGTCCTGAGCCGCCTCCGACGATCCAGGCGTTCGCCGCCGCCGGATGGCGATCGATGATGAAGTGCTCGTCGGGCGATTCCTCGTACTGGCATACCCGCGCCTCGAGCAGGGGGGCGCCCTTCAAACCGGGAAAGCGATACGCGAGATATTCGCGCGCCGTCTTGATGCCCTCGGCGCTCGGTGTTCGTTCGCCCGTCGTGGGATCGAACACGGGCCCCCGCGTATCGTCCGCGACTTTGAAGCCGCGCCATTCGTTGCCGGGAATGCCGTACATGAACGTCGTGCCGTGATCCGCCCAGACGGGGAGCGCCGTTTCGGTGAAGCGTTGATCGCCCGGCGGCGTGCCGAAAAAGAACACTTCCTGCCGAGTCGCGCGCACCCGGCCGCCGATCACGTCGGGAAAGAGCGATCCCAGCCACGGGCCGCACGCGAAGACAAAGCGATCAGCCGCCAGCCGACTGCCATCAGATAGCGTGACACTCGAGAGCTGCCCGCCGCTCGGAACCGGCGGCTGGACCGCGAGCTGGCGATACTCCCCGCCCTCGGCAAGAAACCCTTCCAGCACCGCGGCGCACGCTCGGCGCGCGGTCAGGTAGCCGCCATCCTTCTCGAAGATGGCCCAGCGGACGCGGTCGCAGTTGATCTGCGGGTAGCGGCGAGTGACCTCGGGGCCGGTCAGCTCCTCGAATTGAACATTCGCGTCGCGCAGGATGGGAAGGGCGGCCTTCTCGTACTGCTCGTCGCTCTCGACCAGCCAGAGCACGCCGATGCCGTGGTACAGCTGTCGACGCCAGCGCTTGTCGTGCTCCT
>Ga0184632_10000981_pt1 | contig 11546 bp, 15 predicted proteins | sample PLM31_50_b1_FD_133153 | JGI IMG/M metagenome (GOLD analysis project Ga0184632, IMG submission 133153) | Groundwater sediment microbial communities from an aquifer in East River, Colorado, USA - PLM3-1_50_b1 | ecosystem: Environmental > Terrestrial > Soil > Riparian zone | place: USA: East... | reverse complement strand
GCCGACGCCACGAGCGGCACATTGATGTTCACCGACGGGCCCTACGTCGAAACCAAGGAGTGGCTGGGCGGGCTGACCGTGGTGGACGTGGCCGACGAGGAAACGGCCCGGATGTGGGCCGGCAAGATCGCGGAAGCATGCGGCTGGCCCCAAGAGGTCCGACGGTTCGGCCGCGGCCCGCAACCCGGTGATGAGTGAGTGGGGAGTCGGCGGTCCCAGCTGCGAAGTACTACACCCTGCGCCAAAGTCCAAAAACCCGAACGGTTATTGCAACCACGGCCCAACGGCCTGACCTGCCCCGTCGGCGTCGCACGGACAGCCAGCGCGGCTCACTAGCTATGTTCGTCAACGCATCCGGCCTCGATCCGAACCTCAGGTCGAGGCCAATCGTTTGTTCGGCGAAACTTCCGTCTAGTTGCTTAGACGCCCAACGGCAACTACCCTAGACTTTGCGCGTGACCGCATCGAAAATCCGCCGACAGCTTCGAGACCTCGGTTGTGCCGAGGTGCGCCAAAGTGGATCGCACTTGATCGTGCGGTGTGGCGCGACCTGTCAGACAACGGTGCCCATCCATGGTGGCGACATTCCCACCGGCACCCTACGCAGCATCGAGAGGGACTTGGAGCCATGTCTCGGAAAGGGGTGGTTGAGCTGAAGATGTACACCGGCGATTTCCACCGCGAAGGCGACGTCTGGGTAGCCGAGGTGCGCGAGGTTCCCCAGGCCCACACCTACGGGCGCACCCTGGCCCGCACCAAGGAACACCTCCGCGATGCACTCGCACTCTTCCTGGACGTGCCGATCGACGCCGTCGACATCACCGTCCACATCGACGGCGTCGGCGAAGCCACCGAACTGGTAGACGCTGCCATCAACGCGCGCCAACAGGCAGAGAGATTCCACGAAGAGGCCCGACAGGCAACGTCCCGGGCCGCCATCGCACTCGTGCGCGTCGCCAAGCTCAGCTTCCGCGACGCGGGCGCAGCACTCGGCATGTCCCACCAACGTGTTGAACAACTGGTGTCCGACGTGCCAGCGGTCCCCATACCGAAGGCGTCAGCCCAGAGAAGCACGCGCCAGAGCCGTAAAGAACGCGTCTGACGGTGCCGGTCGGCCTTCCTTGCTACGACACCCGCCGAACCTGTCGGACGCGAAGAACCCGAATGGTTATTGCACCCACGGCCCCAACGGCCTGACCTGCCCCGTGGGCGTGGCCCGGACCTCGTCCGCGGCACACTAGCCCGCTCACATGGATCTGACCTCGACCCCGCGCATGGGTCGAGGCCAGTCGCGTCTCTTGATCAGGCCCGCCTTGGGTCCGTATCAGGCCGGCTGCGGTCGCCGGGCGTGTTGGATAGCCCAGTCGAGCGCGTAGTCCGTGACCTCTTCCCAGCCGGCCTGGGCTGGCATGAGATGCGCACGCCCCGGGTACTCCTTGACCTCCGTCACGGTCCGGGACTTGTAGTGCTTGGCGTTCGAACCTCTGCACCGACGGTGGCATGAGGTGGTCCTCGCCGCCGGAGAGGAACAGCAGCTCAGTCGGTGCCGAGTTGATCGCCACGCCGACCGCGCCATACCCGTGGTCCAACATGATCTGCACGAACACACCGCCGGCGGAGTGTCCAATGAGGATAGGCGGCGGGTCGATCGGCCGAATCACAGAAGCGAGGCGCTCGATGATGGCGGGCACGGTGACTTCCTCGATCGGCGTCGGGTCGGCGTTGAGGGCCTCAACTTCGACCTCGAAGCCGGGGTAGGCCGGCGCGAGGACACGGAAGCCCCTCTGCTCGTAGTGGTCGATCCAGTGCTCCCAGCTTCGTGGGGTCACCCAGAAGCCGTGAATGAGCACGATGGTGTCGGGCGTGTCAGCGGTCACGATTCCCCCTTGGTCGTCAACCCAGTCTCTCCCGAGCGCATGACCGAGCCCCGCATTCCTGGGAGATTGCCGGGCTTAGCCACCGACAGTCCAGCAGAGGAGGCATGGGCCCGAACTGACGCCTTGTTGACCTTGCTACCACTGCGACCGGGAGCGCGGGAACACCACCAGTCGCTCGGGCCAGTTCTGTTCCTGCCAGCGATTGCGGCCCGATGCGCGCGAAGAGCGTCGAGGTCCGAGCTGGCAGGGTCGCGGACCGACTGGCCCGGTCGCGGGCATGGCCGCTGGTGCCGCCGTCGGTGTCGCCGCAGCCCTCCTGACAGGGGGTGCGGTCGGTGGCGGACTCATCGGAGTTCAGGCCAAGAGTTACGTGATCCTGACCAACGAGCGATTGTTGATCATGGAGGTCAACCAGGGGAATGGCCGTCCGACCGGGCGGCAGCATGCCCTGCCACGCACCGCCCTAGCCGCGTAGCCCGTGAAGCGTGGGCTGCTATGGCACGCGGGTCACGATCGGGATTGCCGGCGCAGAGCGTGGCCTGTTGCTTAAGTTCCCGATTCCCTACCGAGCCGACGCGGTCGCCCTCGCAGAGGCTCTCCCGACAGCCGTCGCCGCTTCCCGATCCTCCTCGCTGGACGCTCACGTCAGGCTGAGCAGCACACGCCCGCGCCCAGGCCATCTTGGAGCAGTTGCGACCTCGACGTTGCGACACCGAGTACCGCCACCAGCGGTGCCTCTCGGATGCCAAGAACCACCGACGGGCCCCGGGGCGACCTGACCTGCCCGATCGGCTTGCCCGTACGCCGGGCAGCGGCGCTCTAGCCGTCCGCTACCCTGCACCCCGTGGGGGATCTTGATTTCGCGCGCAGTGTGGCCGCCGACCTGCACGGATTTCTGGCCCAATTTCTGCCGACCGTCGACAGCAGGGTCTACGCACTAGCCGTGTGGGCCGATCCCGTGTATGGCGACATACAAATCAGCGTTGGAACCGAAAGCAACGCTCAGGCGATGCTCGCCTGGCCGGGGTCGCAGAAATCGTACGATGACCTCTGGGGCCCGAAGTCGACGCGATGGAACTCCGGTGACTGGCACTACATGGTCATGGACTTTCTGTCCGAATCCACGCTCGAGCAGTTGGCGCCATTGAAGGCGCTGGTCAACGACAACTCGCTCGACGATGCGACGGCATGCGGCATGCGTCATCGATGGGTGGAGATCGCGGTCGCCGCGGTAAAGCTCACGGAGGTGCCCGCCGGTCCGACGATCACAGACGACTGCCTGTTCTACGTAGAGCTCCCCGAGCTCACCCCGCCGGGATACGCCTACATGATGCTCCGCACCGTGGACCCGGAACGCTTCCACCGCGTCTTCCCACAATGGCGCCGGTTCGCCGACCAGTTTCGGGCCGCGCGGGATACGGAGTTCGTGAAGCGCCTGCAGTCGGCGGCCGCGCACATGAAGGCGCAGAGCTTCCCGCGTGACTATCCAAACCCGTTGTCGCCGGCGTTGGCCGCGTCCACCGATGCCGTCGGGCTTTGGTGGTATGTGCTCGCCGAGTCGAACGCTGACCTCGAGAACGCGCTGAAGGTCGCCGACGCCAGCGAACTCATCGGTTCCGAGCCGTGCGACCGCGGTTTCCCGTACGTACAGTACCTAGTCTGACCGTTACCTGAAGCGCGTGGGCGACACCTTCGAGGTCGTGGTCGTGGTCGATGCCACGGGGGAAGGCACCCGCCTGTTCGACGGCTTCCCCAAGTCGTACCGGCTCGACCTGGTCTCCAGCACCCCGTTCAGCAACGGGATCGTCGGACTGCGATACCACCAGCACCGCTGACCCAGCGGCCCGGCGCGTCACCGGACCCTGGGGCGACTGTCCGCAGTAGCACACCCTTCGCTGGAGCCCAAGAACCCGAACGGTTATTGCAACCACGGCCCCAACGGCCTGACCTGCCCCGTCGGCGTCGCCCGCACCCCAAGTGCCACTGCGCACTAGCCTGAGGCAGGCCGACAACCTCCGTGAGACACCGTAACGGTGTTGAAGTGGTACCGTTTCAGTATGAATGCCGAGACGATCACGACTTCCCTCAAGCTGCCGGCCGAGATCTACGAAGCGATCAAGGCCGAGGCCGCCGCCGACCATCGCTCCATCAACGCCGCCATCGTGGTCGCACTGAGCGACCACGTTCGACACCGCGAGCGCACGAAGCGGGTCGCCGATATCGGGGCTGAGATCGCCGACCGGCACAGCGAACTGCTCCGACGGCTCGCTCTGTGACCTCTGAGCCTGTCGAGTACCTCACAGCCGAAGATCTGATCGTTCTGGCCGAGGTCATCCTCGGCCAGAAGCCCCTCGTACGTGAACCTGGCTTGCTAGCGGCCGCTGCCGCGCGTCCGTCCACAGTGGTGTTCGGCGAGGTCGCTTACCCAACCCTGTTTGGCAAGGCCGCAGCGTTGCTCTTCTCAGTCTGCCAAAACCACACGCTTATCGACGGCAACAAGAGACTGGCCTGGGCGGCCGCGGTCACTTTTTTGGCCCTCAATGGCCACTCGGTGCCCGACATTGACGTCGACGCGGCTGAGGCGTTCATACTTTCGGTAGCCCGAGGCGAACTGACGGAGGTCGCTCACATCGAGGAAAGGCTCCGCGCGCTCTATACCCCGTAGAAGGGCCTCCCGATGTACCGCACTGTCCGCCAGAGTCGAAGAACCCGGGCGGGTACTGCAACCACGGCCCCAACGGCCTCACGTGCCCGGTCGGCGTCGCGCGGACCCCTGAGGCGAGCCGCCCGCACTAGCCCTGCAGCACAATCGGCCTCGACCTGCCGTGGTGGCAGGTCGACGTCGATTCGCATCGGACAACTCACCTCCCCTGGCCTCGTCCTACGCGGCGTAGTACGGTTTGTAGTATGTCTGTGATTACGTTCCGCACCGATGACGAAGTCGACCAGGCGTTGACCGAACTCACGGCCGGCGAACGCGACCGCTCCCAAGTAATCCGCGACGCGATCCTGGCCGCCTGGCGCACCCGCCGGGACGAGCGCTTACAGGCCGAAGCACAAGCCCTGGCCGCCGACGAGGACGACCGGAAGGAAGCACGTGCCGTGCTGAGCGACATGGAGTCGCTACGTGCGTGGTGACGTCTACGAACTCCGCGCCCCTCGCGGTGCCAAAGGGCACGAGCAGCGTCACAACCGGTACGCCGTCGTCGTTCAGTCCGACCTGCTACCGCTGTCCACCTGGCTCGTCGCGCCTACGTCCACCAGCGCGCGACCGGCCAGCTTCCGGCCGGCTGTCGAGGTCGACGGAAAGAATACCCACGTTCTCGTCGAACAGACTGCAGCCGTCGATCCCGAACGCCTCGGCCAACTCGTCGGTCACCTATCTCATCGAGAAATGTCCGAAGTAGACGAAGCGCTCCGGCTCGTCCTCCACCTTCGCTGACACCGCGTCCTAACATCGACGCCAAGCACGACTACCTTCTCAGTCAGAAAACCCGAACGGGTAATGCAACCACGGCCCCACGGCCTGACCTGACCAGTAGGCGTGGCCCGGGTCGCCGGGTAGATCGCCTTCACAGCGCTGGCGTCGATTCCTTCGCGGGGTCGAGGCCAGCGCCGTTCTAGGGTTACGCCCGGTGGCGGCTATCGGTTGGCGGGTGCAGCGGCACAACTCGGGCGTGGTACCGCGCGGGCCGTCATGGCGTTGCATTCTCGCCGGCGGGCCGTGCGCTGTTAGCGTCTGTCTATGAGCGAGACCTCGGCGGCGCCACGCGTCGCGCCTCCGCTCGCGGAGGAAGCGGCTGCGGTGCTCGCCGATCGGACTGGCATCGCCTCGCACGACGTTGCGATCATCCTTGGCTCTGGCTGGCGACCCACCGCCGACGTCATCGGCGCTGCCGAGGGGGAGATTCCACTGGCCGACCTGCCCGGGTTCGCGCCGCCTGCCGTCGAGGGGCACGGCGGGACCGTGCGCAGCCTCGCCGTTGCCGGCCGTCGGGTGCTGATGTTTCTGGGCCGCACTCACTACTACGAATGGCGAGACATCGACTCCGTCGTGCACAACGTCCATGTGGCCCACGCCTCGGGGTGCCGTGTCCTTGTGCTCACCAACTCCTGCGGTGGCATCCGCGCTGGACTGGTCCCGCCGCAGCCGGTTCTGATCAGTGACTACATCAACCCGTCCGGCCTTACGCCGCTGCGCGGCGGTGACTTCGTCGACATGACCGATGCATTCTCACCTCGCCTGCGCGCGCTGGCTAGGGGCATCGATCCGACGCTGGAGGAGGGGGTGTACGGACTGCACCGTGGCCCCCAGTACGAAACCCCAGCCGAGATCCGCATGCTGCGGACGATCGGCGCCGACCTAGCCGGGATGTCCACCGTCCCGGAGTGCATTCAGGCACGGGCCTACGGCATGGAGGTCCTGGGCATTTCGTTGGTGACGAACGTGGCGGCGGGGCTTGCCGGTGCCACACTGGACCACCAGGAGGTCATCCGCAGGGGCGCCGAAGCGGCCACCCGGGTTGGTGAGCTAATCAGGACGCTGCTGCGCAGCATGTGAATCCGCGTACGAATCACTGGCTCAAGCGCTGCCGTCGTCGCCATCGGTCCACCTCCAGGCCGCGGCATTCGCCGCGTCGCTCGGCGGTCCTTTCGTCATCGGACGGGACGGCGTGGACCACCACCCGTGGACCACTCCCGTCGGGCGACGCTACGCGCCGATCCGGGTCGGGTCTGCCGTTCCGGACATTCCCAATGCACTACGGCCTAACGACCGCGCCGAACCCTGCGTCTTTAAGAAAGGCAACCGTTTCGTCGGCGGCGGTTACGTGCTGTCGTCCCGTCGGGAATGGTTTGTGGACGTCCAGCCTCGCTGCCCGAGCCTTTCGATCCCGTCCAAGAGGAGATCCAGGGCGAACTCGAACTCAAACTGATCGTCGCAACCTTGACCTACGATCGACTCTTCGACGTGGGCCGCCGCCATGGCTATCTCCGTGACATATGGATATTTGCCCGCCATCTCACGGAACATGATCGCCTGCAGCTCCGGGTCGACGCTTTGTGAGTCGTCGAACAGCTCCTGGCTGAACCCCAGTATTCGGCTGCCCATGGCGTGCATCACATGATGGGTAAGATCGACAGAGAAGCCACCAACGCGGAACAATCCGATCATCGAGTCCATGTACTCCAGGACAACCGGGGTGGGGGCGGTTCGCGACTCGATCACTTGAGACGCCCAGGGGTGAAGTAGGAGCGCTCGTCGCGCCGAGAGGATCCGCTGCCGCACCGCGCTCTTCCAGTCGGTTCCGCGGACCGCGGGATGGATCTCGCCGACGACGACGTCGACCATGCCGTCCAGGAGCTCTTCCTTGTTGGCCACATGTTTGTACAGGGCCATCGGTACGACGCCCAGTTCCTGGGCGAGCTTGCGCATGCTGAGTGACTCGATCCCGGCGTCGTCGGCAAGCGCGACGGCGGCGCGCAGCACACGGTCCTTGCTCAGGGGGGCCCGGCGCAGAGCGTCCGCTTGCTGAACCAATCTCGCCAACCTCCCTTCGAACAGCCATTGACCGATCTCCTCTTGACAGGTGTACGGCGTACACCTACTGTCAACATGCGGTGTACACCGTACACCCAGGTTGGATGAAATCGCGGAGGAGACCCATGAAGGCTATCGTCCAGGACCGCTACGGCTCGCCCGACGTCCTGCAGCTCAGAGAGGTCGACAAGCCGATCGCCGCCGACAATGAGGTGCTGGTACGGGTTCACGCGGCGGCGGTCAATGCGCGCGACTGGCACGTCATGCGGGGCGACCCGTACCTGGCGCGCCTGACGCTCGGCGTCAGCCGGCCCAACGTGAAAATCCGGGGCACGGATTTCGCGGGTCGGGTGGCAGCTGTTGGCAGGGACGTGAAACGGTTCCGTCCGGGTGACGAGGTGTACGGCGAAATCCATGGAGCATTCGCCGAGTATGTGTGCGTCCCGGACGACATGGTGGAGCCTAAACCGGCCAACCTGACGTTTGAGCAGGCAGCCGCGGTACCGCTGGCGGGCAACACCGCTCTCATGGGCCTGCGCGACCTGGCGCGGGTACAGCCCGGACAGCAGGTCCTGATCAACGGCGCCTCCGGCGGCGTCGGCACGTTCGCCGTACAGATCGCCAAGTCGTTCGGCGCGAACGTGACCGGCGTGTGCAGCACAAGAAATGTGGACCTGGTCCGGTCGATCGGCGCGGACCACGTCATCGACTACACCCGGGAAGACTTCACGCGCAACGGACGGCGCTACGACGTGCTGTTCGACCTCGTCGGCAACCGGTCGTTGACCGAGTTCCGCCGCGCGCTGACACCCGCGGGGACGCTCATCCTGTCCGGTGGCGGCGTGTCCGAAGGCGGCAGCCTCCTCGGGCCGATAGCTCTCATCATCAGGGGGCAGCTTTTGTCCCGCTTCGTCCGCCACCGGCTGCTCGCACTGACCGCGTCGCCGAACCGGAAGAACCTTGCCACGCTGAGGGAACTCGCCGAGTCCGGAAAGGTCACCCCGGTCATCGACCGGACGTACCCGCTGAGCGAGGCACCCGAGGCCGTGCGATACCTCGAAATGGAGCACGCGCGCGCGAAGGTCGTCGTCACGGTGTGATGCGAAGGACCGGGCGGCCAACCACGGCCACGATCTGGCCGGGCTCAGTGGCCGGTTTCAGGATCCTCCGATTTCTCCACTTTGTGCCGTTGCCTGCCCATACGGTGTAGGAAATGCCTGCGCAAGGGGGCCAACCGATGGCAAAGAAGATCATCCTGATCGTGGTGGGTGCGATCCTGCTGCTCTGCGGCCTGGGTGCGATCTTGCCCGGCGCCTTGCTCGCCGGAGTCAGCGGCACGGACAACACGCTCGAGAGCGGGTACCACCCGATCGGCACGCAGACACCGGCACTGGTATCAGAGACCGCTCGCGTGTCGGATGCCAGCGGCATGCGTACCGCGGGGATTGGCGCCGCGACGATCACCATTGCCGCGCGGGCTGACAAACCGATCTTCGTAGGAGTCGCCCGCGCCTCGGACGTCGAGAACTACCTCAACGGCGTTGCGTTCGACGAGCTCACCGACTTCAACCTGTCGCCGTACCGGGTGGACACCATGCGGCACGACGGGAGCCTGATCGCGGCACCGCCGACGAATGAGGGCTTCTGGACCGACTCGGCAACCGGCACGGCGCCCACTCTGGACTGGAACGTGGCGGACGGCGACTATCGCTTGGTCATGATGAACCTGGACGGTTCGCCGGGCGTCGGCTCCGAGACGCAATTTGGTCTCACGGTCAACGGCTTGTTCGGGATCGGACTCGGCATCCTCATCGCCGGCGCCATCGCCGCACTGGCAGGCCTCGCACTCCTCATCTGGGGCCTCGTCACCCGTACGGGGCCGCCGCAGCAGCCGGCCTTTGCGGGCGGATCGCCGTCGACGAGCGCATCGCCGGGACCGCCGCCCAGCCAGCCGGCGGAGCCGGGTCCGCCGGGGGCAGGCAGGCAGTACGGCGAATCCGCCCCACCGGAAAGCGGTCCGCCACCCGAAAGCGCACGACCACCGGAGCCGTAGTGCGACGCTTGCGTCGGCAAGGTCACTCCGACTTCGGCAGTGCCGGCTTCGGATAGAAGTGCAGCAGGTTCGTGGTTCCGTCAGCGTCGACCACACGCACCGTCGTTTGATTCGGCGTCGGCACCGCCACATCCACCTGCGTGGGATGGAGAATCATGTGTCGCAACACGACGGGATACCGCGGCGTGTTGCCGCCGACACCGACTACGACGACATCGTCCTTCGGGTCATAGGAGGCGTAGGAGAACGGGAGCCGTTCCGCCTCGTGCTGGTCGCCGAATGCCGGATCGAGCACCTCGATGACGAGAAGAAGCCCCTCCCGATCTTTCGTCAGCAGGTCAAAGAATCCCACCCAACCGCTGCGATCGACTGCACCCGCACTCGTCATGGTGACCTCCTCCTGGCATGGTCGGCCGCACCCGCATCTGGTGATGGCCTCATCCCGTTTAAGTACCCTGAGCCGACCCAATTACCACCTGCCGACCGTGTCGCGTTGACCGGTCGGCTACGTCGCCAATAGCGTCGGGGCCGTGGCGCGAGACGTGGGGCCGAGGCGGCTGCTCAGGCGGCAGGTGTGGCCGGTCGCCGGACTCGCCTCCGGCCTCCTCCTGGTCACCGTCGCGACCGTGACGATCGTCGGATTACCCGGTTCGACGTCGCCATCCGGTGGCGACGCCACGACCACGCCGGGCTCCGCGACCGGGGCAGCCGGCACCGGCGCAACCTCGGCGGCGGCCAGCGCCACAGTCGCGCCAACCCCTAGCAAGACCGCGACCCCCAAGCCGCCGTCCGTCGCCGCACCGGCGCGCTTCACCACCCTTCGCCCGGGCGCCAAGCTGCCGTCCGGCGCGCAATGCGCCGCTTGGGTACGCACGAGGTCGTACCCGGAGAGCAAAGGCGCGAATAGAAACGCAAACCAGAAGACCGGCCACCACCTGAACGCCAACTTCTTCAGCGGCGACGACCCGAAGGCCAACTCGGTCATCGCTCCGCGCGTCGACGGCCAGTTCACCGGCACCACCCGGCAGATCCTGCGTTGGGCGGCCTGCAAGTGGGGCATCGACGAGGATCTGGTACTGGCGCAGGCGGCCGTGGAGAGTTGGTGGCAGCAGGGCACGCTGGGCGATTGGACCGCCGACGGCGCGCGGTGTGCGCCGGGTCGCGGCCTGGGCGCCGACGGCAAACCCGGGCAGTGCCCGGAGAGCTTCGGCATCCTGCAGAACCGGTACCCGTACGAGCAGTCGGCCTGGCCCGGCATTGCCAACTCGACGGCGATGAACGCCGACGTGGCCTACGCGATCTGGCGCACGTGCTTCGAGGGACACGAAGGCTGGCTGAACACCGTCGAGCGGGGTCGCCAGTACTCCGCTGGCGACGCGTGGGGGTGCATCGGGCGCTGGTTCAGCGGGCGCTGGCACACACCGGCCGGCGAGGAGTACGTCGGCCGCGTGCGTGGCTACCTCGACCAGCGCATCTGGGAGACGCCGAACTTCCAGCAGCCGTGAAGGCACCCTCAGGCATCGTGAACGGGATCGGGCGGAAGCGGGAGCCGAAGTCGCGCAGCGACGAGGTGTTGGCGCAATTCCGTATCGGCCTGGACATGCTCGACCGATCCGCCGTCGTCGATCACAGCGGTCACGAGCTCATCGATGATGTCGGGGACATGCCGCGTCGACCGGCCGCACATCGGACACGCCTCGCCGGAGAGCGCCAGCCAGCGCGATTGGTCGCACATGACGCCTGGACCCGCCGCACCATCGTGGACTAGCAGCAGCTGTACGGCCGCGATAGAACCGGCCCACAGACAGCGCGATAGACCCACGGCGGCCAACCCGCCCATCGCCTTCAGCTCGAGAACCTCGGCGACGATCCGGCGCTCCTCCTCACGTTCGTACCGGTCGAGGACGGACCCAGCCCTCTTCCTGATGTCGCCCAGCGTTGCCGTGCCCGGGTCCATCGTGAACGTGCCGGCGACGCGGGCGCGCAGGTCGAGCGGGAGGATCTCTACAAGACCCGGCACCTCGTAGTCGTGGCCACCGATGACAAGCAGCTCATATCCATCCGATCGAAACATCTG
>Ga0184632_10000978_pt1 | contig 11558 bp, 14 predicted proteins | sample PLM31_50_b1_FD_133153 | JGI IMG/M metagenome (GOLD analysis project Ga0184632, IMG submission 133153) | Groundwater sediment microbial communities from an aquifer in East River, Colorado, USA - PLM3-1_50_b1 | ecosystem: Environmental > Terrestrial > Soil > Riparian zone | place: USA: East... | reverse complement strand
GTTGAAGAAGCGGCCGACGCTGGCGGCGCTGACCGCGCGGTCCAGGTCGGCGTCGTCGCAGACGATCATCGGGTCGGAGCCGCCCAGCTCCAGGGTGACCCGCTTGAGGTGCTCGGCGGCGGCGGCCATCGTCTGCTTGCCGACCGCGGTGGAGCCGGTGAAAGCGATCTTGCGGACCAGCGGGTGCCTGACCAGGGCGGCGCCGGCGACCGGCCCGGTGCCGGTGACGACGTTGACCACCCCCGGGGGGAGGCCGCCCTGGTGGAGCAGCTCGGCCAGGCGCAGCGTCGTCAGCGGGGTCGTCTCGGCCGGCTTGGCCACCACCGTGTTGCCGGTCACCACCGCAGGGCCCAGCTTGTTGGCCAGCAGCGTGGTCGGGAAGTTCCACGGCACGATCGCGCCGACGACCCCCAGCGGGCGGCGCAGGACCACCCCGTAGGCGCCCTCGTCGAGGTTGGGGACGTAGCCGCCGCGGAGGTTGCGGGCCAGCCCGGCGTAGTGCTCCAGGGTCGCCAGGCAGCGGTCGACCTCCAGGTGCGCCTCGCGCAGCGGCTTGCCCTGCTCTTGGGTGAGCTGCGCGGCCAGCTCGCCGGCGTGCGCCCGCGCGTGGGCGGTGGCCTGGTACAGCAGCTCGCCGCGGCGGGCGGCCGGGGTGTCCCACCAACCGGGGAAGGCCGCGTGGGCGGCGCCGACGGCGGCGTCGACGTCGGCGGCGGTGCCGGCGGGGACGGTGTCGACGACCTCGCCGGTGGCCGGGTCGCGGACCTCGAGCCGCTCGGTCGCCGAGCCCTCGCGGAAGCCGCCGTCCACGAACATCGGCCTCATGGCCGCTTGCCCTCCTTGCGCCGCCGGGTCACCGTGGCCGTTTGGCCAGGCGGCTGGGCGCCCAGGAGCCGCAGCAGGCTCCGGAGGCACTCCGCCTTGTAGTGCGGGTGGGAGGCCTTCCAGTCGGTCTCCAGGAGCCAGGCCAGGAAGGTGCCGTCGATCTGGGCCCGCATCGCGGCCGCCGCGGCCGCGGGGTCGTCGACCGCCAGGCCGCCCCGGGTCACCCCGTCGCGGATCACCTCCTCGTACAGGCCGTTGATGATCTCGGTGGACAGGGTCGACAGCCGGCTGAACGACGGGACCCTGGCGGCATGCTCGATCAGGTCGATGTACAGCAGGAAGAAATCCCGGTTGCGCTCGGGGTCGATGAAGATGGCGTCAACCAGCGCGGCGATGACCTGTTGCGGGTCGCCCACGCCGGCGATCCGCTCGCGGATGCGGTCGCCGGTCCGCTCCAGGGCATACCGCATCGTGGTGAGGAAGAGGTTCTCCTTGGTCTCGAAGTAGTAGAGGACCATCCCCTTGCTCACGCCAGCCTCGTCGGCCACGTCCTGCAGCGTCAGGCGATGGCTGCCCTGGCGGGTGATCACCCGGTAGGCGCTGCGCACCAGCGCCTGCGCGCGGGGAGACAGCTCCACCTGGTCGTCGAGATCCTTCGCCTGCGTGCGTGCCATGCCCCCTCCTCAGCGGCCGGCGTACCTGGGTCGCCGCTTCTCGGTGAACGCCATCATGCCCTCCCGGGCGTCCTCGGAGGCGAACAACGGGGCGAGCTGTTCGAGCTCGGTTTGCAGGCCGTCGGCAAGGGAGCGGTCCAGGCCCTGGTAGACCGCGCGCTTGACGGCGGCGATGGCAAGCGGCGCGCCGCCCGCGAGGCTGGCGGCCAGGTCCGTGACCGTATGGTCCAGCTCGTCGGCGGCGACCAGCCGATCGACCATCCCCAGCCGCTCGGCCTCGTCGGGGGTGACGGTGCGGCCGGTGGCCATCAGCTCCAGAGCAAGGCCGCGCCCGATCAGGCGGGGCAGGCGCTGGGTGCCGCCCGTGCCAGGCAGCAGCCCCAGGGTGACCTCCGGCAGGCCGAGCCGATAGCTGCCCTGGGCGGCGATGCGGATGTCGCAGGCCAGGGCGATCTCGTAGCCGCCGCCGAGGGCGTGGCCGGCGATCGCGGCGATGAACACCGGCGCCTCGGTGGCGAAGCGGTCGAACACCTGGTGGGCGCGGCGGCACATCACCATGTTGTCGTCGGCCGAGCGCTCCAGGAAGCCCTTGACGTCGGCACCGGCTGAGAAGAACTTCGCGCTGGCCGACCGGACGATCCCGACCGCCACGCCCGCCTTGGCGACCTGGCCGATCGCCTCGTCAAGCTCCTCCAGGAACGCCGGGTCGTAGCTGTTGGCCGGTGGACGGTCCAACGTGATCCAGCCGATCCGGTCCTCGATGGTGGCGGTTACGGGCATCGCTGCTCCTCTCTGTGGTCAGGCGAGACCGCCGACGACGACCGACTTCAGCTCCGTGTACTCGCCCAGCGCCTCGAGGCCGTGCTCGCGGCCGAACCCGCTCTGCTTGGTGCCGCCGAACGGCAGCTCGTCGTAGCCGTAGTGGAGCTGGTTCACCCAGGTCACGCCCGCCTCCAGCTCGCGGCTGGCGCGGTCGATGGCGGCGGCGTCGCGGGTCCAGATCGACGATCCCAGCCCGTAGGCGGTGGCGTTGGCCCGCTCGATCGCCTCGTCCAGCCCGCCGACCTTCCACACCGGCAGGACCGGGCCGAAGACCTCCTCGGTGGCGAGCCGCGAGTCCTCCGGGGCGTCCACCACCACCGCCGGCTGGAAGAAGTACCCGGGCCCCTCCAGCGTCTCGCCGCCGACCAGGACCTTGGCGCCCCCGTCCAGCGCGTCCGCGAGCTGCGCGGCGACCAGGTCGCGCTGGGCGGCGGTGTGCATCGGCCCGATCCGCAGCTTGGGCCGCTCGGCGTGGGTGTCGCCGGGGCCGGGCTCGTAGCGGCCGACGCGCTCCACCAGCCGGTCCAGGAACGCCTGGTAGACGTCGGCGTGGACGAACGCGCGCTTGGGGGCCAGGCACGCCTGGCCGCAGTTCCAGTAGCGGCCGATCTGGATGTTCTTGACGGCGGCGTCCAGGTCGCCGTCGGCCAGCACGATCGTCGGGTCGGAGCCGCCGAGCTCGAGGCTCACGTGCTTGAGCGCCGGGCCGGCCAGCTCCATGATCCGCCGGCCGGTGCCGGTCTGGCCGGTGAACGCGACCCGGCGCACGCCCGGGTGCGCCACCAGCGCCTCCCCGGTCGCTGGCCCGCCGGTGACCACGTTGAGCACGCCGGGGGGCAGGTCGGCCTCGCCGGCGAGCTCGGCGACCCGCAGGGTGGTCAGCGGCGTGGTCTCGGCCGGCTTGGCGACCACCGTGTTGCCGGCGGCCAGCGCCGGCCCGACCTTGTTGCCAAGCAGGGTCAGCGGGAAGTTCCACGGCGTGATCGCCGCCACCACCCCCATGGCCCGCCTGATGACAAGGCCGTAGGCGGGGCCGAACTGGCTGGGCAGCTCCTGGTAGCTGCCGTAGACCTTGGTGGCGGCCTCGGCGTAGTAGCGCAGGCCGCCGAGGAAGTGCCGCAGCTCGCCCTGGGCCTCCAGCGTCGGCTTGCCCTGCTCGCGGGTGAGCAGCGCCACCAACTCCTCCGCATGGTTCTCGGCGGCATCCGCCAGGCGGCGCAGGTGTGCCGCGCGTTCGGCGGCATCCACCCGCCGCCAGGACACGAACGCCTCGGCCGAGGCCCCGACCGCCGCGTCCACCTCCTCCGCCGACGCGGCGGTCACCTCCTCGAAGGCCTCGGCGGTCGCCGGGTTGCGTACAGGGAGGCGCCGTCCCGTGCCGGCGATGGCCTTCCCACCAATCCACATCTCAGCCACGGTTCCTCGTCCCTTCGCTGTCGTGCCGCTGGCCACGAGCCCCGACCAGACCTGTATGGTGCCATCTGACTGACCGGATGGTCGAGCCGGTCAGGCGCGCGGACCTGTTTGGGGCAACATGCGCCCAGCGACTGGACGGCGCGCCTGCCGTGCGGCGGGCGGCACCATCACGGTGTGCGCTCGAACCGGGAGCGGGCCCGCCGGGCAAGCACGCGGAAGAAGTCGGTCGCGGCCGGGACCGCGCCCCGCTTGAAGCCCAGGAAGAGTGCGATGATCAGCAGGCCATAGAACACGGTTCGCAGCTGTTCGAAGTCGATCAGGACCTCGTCCAGCACCGCGAACACGACCGTTCCCACCACCGGTCCCAGGAGGGTCCCGAGCCCGCCGAAGGCGAGCATCACCAGGACGCGGACGTCGACGTGTCCGAACTCGAAGGTCGAGGGGCTGATGAACCCCTCGCTGTGGGCGTAGACGGCTCCCGTGAGCCCCAGCATGGCGGAGCCGATCAGGCCGGCGTAGACGCGGTAGCGGGCCACGTCGACCCCGGCCAGCTCGGCGGCGAGCTCGTTGTCGCGGAGGGCGCGGAAGGCCCATCCGATGTGGGATCGCTGCAGCGCGCGGAACACCACGAGGAAGGCGACGAGCATGGCCAGGAACAGGTAGTAGGCGGCCACGCGGTCCCGAAGGAACGTGGCCTCGCCGGCGGAGACGATCAGGCCGGTCTCGCCTCCCGTCAGCTCCCGCTGGCCCAGCACGAGGTTGGCGAAGGAGAGGGAGAAGGCGAGCGTCACGATCCCGGTGAAGATCACGCCCAGCGAGCGGCGCACCGCGACCCAGCTGAGCAGCCCCCCCAGGGCCGCGGCCAGCGCCGTGGCCAGCACCATCCCCACGGCCATGGGAAGCCCGGCGGTGTCGGAGAGGATGGCGGCGGCGTAGCCGCCCACCCCGGCGAGCGCGCCGACGCACAGGAAGAGCTGGTTGGTGCTCCCGAAGATCACGTTGAAGGCGACGGCGTAGGCGCCGAAGACGAGGGCGTCGACGGCCAGCCCCATCATGAGCCGCGAGTCGCCCAGCCACAGGGGGACCAGGGCGAGGACGGCACCGGTGACGGCGACCGGCCAGAAGGCCCGGGTCAGCGACCGCGGCGGCCGGGCGCTCACCCCCAGGGGCGCAGCGTCGGACTCGACCGTCGCGTCGGGCTCGGCCGTCACGGCGACCTCCCCAGCAGGCCGCGTGGCCGCACGACGATGGTGAGCGCCGCCGCCGCCAGCAGCACGATGGTGGTGATGTACTGCCCGATGTAGAAGGCGCTCACCGTGCTGACGATGCCGAGGAGCACGCCGGCGAGGAAGGCTCCGGCGACGCTGCCCAGGCCGCCGACGACCGCGACGATCAGGGCCAGGATGGTGAAGTCGAACCCGGCCGTGACGCTCACCGGCGAGGTCATCGATCGGGTCACGGCAACCAGTCCCGCCAGGGCGCCGCTGAGCGCGAAGATGAAGGTCCGGACCGCCGCCGGGCTGATGCCGACCAGCCGCGCGCCCACCTCGTCCTGGATGACGGAGCGGGCGGCCCGCCCCAGCGTGGTGGCACGAAAGAACAGCAGGAGGGCGGCGCCCACCGCAAGCGAGATGCCCGTGGCCCACAGGCTTCCCACCCGCATGCGGACGCCGAGGATCGGCACGGCCTCGCCGCCGATCGCCAGGCGCAGCGCCCCGGTCGGATAACGCCACAGCAGCAGCCCGTCGATGACGAAGGCCACACCCAGGGTGAGCAGCAGGCCGAGGAGCACCCGGTGCTCCCCTCGCTGCCGGTACACGGGCAGCATCAGGGTCCTGTCCAGGACGACGCCGCCGGCCGCGGCCGCCAGCAGCCCGGCCCCTGCCGCCACCAGCGCCGGTGCGCCGGCGGTGAGGGTGATCGCCACCACCATCGCCGCCAGCACGGCCGCCTGGCCGTACGCCAGGTTGAGGACGCCTCCCAGGCCGTAGACCAGGGTCATGCCCACGCCCAGCAGCCCGAACTGCAGGCCGAGGACGATCCCGTCGAGGACGACGGCCCTCATGCCACGCCCAGGTAGGCCCGGCGCACCTCGGGATTCCGCTCCAGGTCCTCCGAGGTGCCCTGGAGGCGGATGCGGCCGTTCTCCAGCACGTAGCCGCGGTCGGCCAGGGAGAGGGCCAGCGGCACCTGCTGCTCGGCGACGAGCAGCGTCAGGCCCGTCTCCTTCAGCGCCCGGAGCGCTTGGTACGCGCTCCGGGCCAGCTTGGGGGCCAGACCCGTGCTGGGCTCGTCGAGCATGAGCAGGCGCGGGCGGGACATGAGCGCCCGGCCGACCGCCAGCATCTGCTGCTCGCCGCCGCTGAGGCTGCCCGCCGGCTGCTTGCGGCGCTCCTTCATGCGAGGAAACAGGTCGAAGACGAGCTCGAAGGCGGACGGGTCGGGCCGGCCCGGGTAGGCGCCGAGCAGCAGGTTCTCCCGCACGCTCATGCCAGGGAAGAGATGGCGCTCGGCCGGCACGTAGGCCAGGCCCGCCCGTGCGACGCGGTGCGTCGGACGGCCGGTGATGTCCTCGCCGTCGAAGCGCACCCGGCCGGCGGATACCGGCAGCATCCCGCACAGCGCTCGGAACAGGGTCGTCTTCCCGGCGCCGTTGGAGCCGATGATGGCGACCGCCTGGCCGGCGCCGACCTCCACGTCGACGCCTTCCACCACGTTCTCCCCCAGGTACCCGGCGGCAAGGCCGGACACCTCAAGCATCGTGGCCCTCGCCGAGATAGGCGTCGATGACGTCCGGGTGCCGCATGACGGCCTCCGGCTCGCCCTCGGCCAGTATCCTCCCGAAGTCGAGGACGACCACCCGCTCGGCCAGGCTCATCACCGCCTTCATCACATGCTCCACCCAGATGATGGTGATCCCAAGTGTGTCACGGGCGGTGCGCACGATCTGGAGGGAAGTGGCCAGCTCCACGTCGTTGAGTCCCGCCATCACCTCGTCGATCAGCAGCAGCCGAGGCCGGCCCGCCAGCGCCTTCGCCATCTCGAGGAACCGCTGCTGGTGGAGGTTCAGGCTGCCCACGGGCTGACCGGCCCGGCGCTCGAGGCCGACGAAGGCCAGCGCCTCCTTCGCACGCCGGGTCGCCTCCGGCTCTGCCAGCGCACCGCCGCCGTGGCCGAACATGGCGGCCAGCACGACGTTCTCCAGGGCCGTCATGGACCCGAAGGTCAGCGGGGTCTGCATCACCATCGCGATCCCCCGCCGCCGGACCCGGTGGGGGGCGAGCCCGTCCACCCGCTCGCCGGCCAGCGTCACCGTCCCCGCGGAGGGGCGCTCGAGGCCGCCGATGGTCTTCAGCAGGGTGCTCTTGCCGGCGCCGTTGGGGCCGACGACGGCGAGGATCTCGCCCTCGTCGGCCCCGAACGTGACCCCGTCGACGGCGGGGAGACCACCGAAGCGCTTCTCCACCGCGTCGACCGCGAGCAGCGCCATGCCGCTACTGCGGCTGGAACGGCTCGAGCGGCTCGGAGACCAGCAGCCGCTCCGGGTACCAGGTTCCTGCCTTGTTCACGCCTTCGGGCGCCGGGCCGCTGCCGATCAGGTCGAAGGCGATCTGGGCGTTGGCCAGCTCGCCCCACTCGGTCCAGCGCATCTGGAACGAGTAGCCGGGGATGTCGAAGGTGTTCTCGTGGAGGTACTTGGCGATGGCGGCGGGATCGTCGCCCACCTTGCCGACCGCCTCGGCCACCATCTTGACGATCCCATAGCCAGCCAGAGCGTCGTCCTCGAGGAAGGTGTTTTCGCTGGAGGACTGCAGGAAGCGGCGCGCCAGCTCCTGGTACTCCGTGCTCTGGACGTCGGCGCAGCCGAAGTCGGCGTAGCGGCCGATGGCCGCGTCCTTTGCTCCCTTCACCACCAGGGAGCGCGGGGTGTACGCGCCGGTGATCGGGACGTCAAAGCCGAGGTCCGCCGACTGGACGGTGATCGCTCCCGAGCCGGGCGGATGCCCGGTCGCCACGATCATCTCCGGCTTGAGGCGCTCCAGCGCGCGCAGATAGGTGGTGAAGTCCTGCTCACCCACCGGGGCCACTTCGATCTGGAGCTTGATGTCGGGCGCGGTCGCGAACGCCTGCTCCAGTGCCGCCTTGATCGCCTGTCCCCAGGCGTAGTCGGCGACGATGGCCCCCACCCGCTTCAGCCCCTTGCTCTGGACGTACTGCAGCACCGGGCCGGCGACCATGGGCGCGGCAGGGAGGCAGGTACGGAAGGTGTACCGGCTGGCCGAGTTGAGGATGCCGCCCGCTCCGGCCTTCACCAGGAACAACGGGACCTTGCTCTGCTCGGCGATGCGAGCCGTGGCCAGCCCGACGTCGCTCGAGATGATCCCGCCGACCGCCACGACGCGCTCTCGCTCGATCAGCCGCTCGATCGCGCGGGTCCCTTCCTCGGCCTTGGACTGGTCGTCGGCCACCACCAGCTCGAGCTGGCGGCCGCCAGCCCCGCCGGCCTGGTTGACCTCGTTCACCGCGAGCTGCATCCCGGCGCGCACCTGCACGCCCCAGGGCGTGAAGTTGCCCGTCAGCGACGTGAGCGCCCCGATGCGGATCGGCCCGCTGCTCCCCGTCCCGGTCTGGTTGTCGTCGCCGCCGCCGCACGCCGCCAGCAGGAGCGTCACCACCAGGAGGAGCGAGAAGAGCCCGACCCTAGAACGATGCCTCATTGTCTCCCTCCGGTCTCGCAGGCTTCCGCTGCGACGGGTCAGACCTTCCGAATGACTGGGAAGTCGCGCCGGAGCATACAGCAGACTGACCAGTCAGTCGAAGAGATCCTGCGCTCCGCCGCCTCACCCAGCCGGTCCAGATGGATGACATCATTTTGACGATCGATATCACAACTCTCAGCCTTCGGCCCACGCTGCCGTGTGACCGCGGGAGGTGCAGCCCGCACGGGTTCGCCGTGGCCGCCGTCGCGGTCCGCTCCAGCTCCCAGGCCACCTTCCCCGCCCAGGTCCACGACGGCAAGGCGGCTGTGCGCTGGCTGCGCGCCCACGCCCGACGCTACCACCTGGATCCGGGCCGGTTCGCCGCGATGGGCAACTCCTCCGGCGGGTGGCTGGCGGCGATGCTGGGAGACACCGGCGGCGTGGCCCGCCTGGAGGGCGATCTCGGGCCGCGTGGCTGCGGGCCGGTGCGCACCTTCACCGGACCGCCGGTCACCTGGGACGCGCTGGCGCGCCACCTGACCCGGACACTGGCTGGTCAGGACCGCCGCGCCGCCTGACGGCGCGGAGCTCGGCCGGAAGTCTTACGTCACCATCGACGCCCGTCGACGATCTGACACAGATATCGACCGGTGCCGTGTGCCGCTCGGGGGCGTCGGGGAGGTGGCATCCGTAGACTGTGGTCATGGGCGGGCATCGGCTGGAGATGCGGGCGGCGGGCGACGACAAACCCAGGCACCTGCTCGTGACCCTGCTCGGGGACTACTGGTGGGACCGTCCTGAATACCTTCCATCCGCGGCCCTGGTCGGCCTGGCGTCCGAGTTTGGCGTGACGCCTGCCGCTGCGCGGGTGGCGCTCAGCCGCCTGCGGCGGCGCGGCCTGCTCGCGTCCTCCAAGACCGGCCGGCGCACCTACTACGGCCTCACGCAGCGAGCCAGGCTCGTGCTGGCCGAGGGCCGCGAGCGCATCATGGCCTTCGGGACGCGCTCGGAGCCCTGGGACGGGCGCTGGACCGTGGCGGCGTTCTCCGTGCCGGAGGAGCGGCGGGCGCTCCGCCATGCGCTGCGCACCCGCCTGCGATGGCTGGGGTTCGCGCCCTTGTACGACGGCATGTGGGTCTCACCGCATGACGCGGTCGGCCAGGCGCTGGAGGTGCTACGCGACCTGGAGGTGGAACGCGCCACGGTCGTGGTGGCGACGGTCCCGGCGGGCAGCCCCCTGGCGCACACTCCCGTCACCGCCTGGGACCTGGAGCATATCCGCAAGCTGTACGAGGGCTTCGTCGAGGAGTACGAGCCGCTCCTGGAGCGGGTCCGCCAGGGCGGGGTGGGCGCGTCCGAGGCGCTCATCACCCGCACGGCGCTCATGGACACGTGGCGCAACTTCCCCAACCTCGACCCAGAGCTCCCCGATCAGCTCCTGCCGCCAGACTGGCCCCGGCGGCGGGCGCGCGGCATCTTCGCCGAGGTCTACAACGGGCTGGGCCCGCTCGCCGAGGTGCGTGTCAAGCAGGTGGTGTCCTGGCACGCGCCCGAGCTGACGGGCTTCGTGCGCCACCACACCACCGGCGGGTAGCGCGACAGGACTCGCGCTCATCGTTGGCCGCGCCTGCGGATGCGCTCGAACGGGCTATGGCAAGCGGTGCAGATCCACTGCGAGGTCATGGTCGTCGGCCCCACCTCGCCGACCAGCTCCACCTCGCTGGAGCCGCACCAGGGGCAGGTCACGTGTTCGCCGGTACCGGCTCCAGGCGGCGTTGCAGGCGGTTCCATCGCTCCCATGGCAGCTCCCGGCCCTCCCATCGTCCAGTGGCCTGGTCCCGGCCGAGGCGCAGCTCGACGCCGACCTCTTGAAGGGGGGGGCCGATCCGGTCCAGGTACGCCTGGCGCAGCTTCTCGTTGCCCGACCTGAGCAGCCCCTCGCCCTGTAGCGTGTCCACCCCCTGCTCGCCGGGCGGCCCGAACCAGCAGAGCATCTCCTCCAGTGACCCGTCCACGCGTGCCTGCAGGTGTCCGAGGCCACCGGGAAGATGGACGAGCTCGCGGACCCTGCCGTCGGCGAAGTCCCAGTGGAACTCCTCCTCCTCGAGCATCCGCGGCACGCGCCGGGCGAGCGCCTCGTAGCGGCCGCCGGCCAGCGCCTCCAGCATCGTGGTGGTGGCGCCGTCGACCAGCAGCAGTGCGGCGACCGCGTGCGACCAGGTCGGGAATGGCGCATCCAGCATCGACACGTTGTAGGCGCGCTCGCGCTCGGCCGGGTCGACCGGCCCGGGGAAGGGCAGCTCCGCCAGCAGCGGGTAGAGCACCCGGGCCTGGCCCAGCTCCCCCTGCGCGATCGCCGCGCAGACCACGCCGACCTCCAGGCTGGGCGCGCCGACCGCCCACTCCGACAGGTGCCTGCCGAGCCAGTACTTGTTGTCGGCCAGTACGACCAGCAGGTTCACGACGGCGGCCAGAGCGTCGTCGTTGTCGGTCACCCAGGCGTTCGCCGCGCCCGGGCGCGCGTCAGCCACCACCGACCCCCCGATCCGCGCTGGGGCCGAGGATCCAGTTGATGGAGCGCTCCGGGATCAGGACGAGCTCGACCCACTGGCGGCCGTGGCGTTCCAGCGCGGCGGTGGCCGCGGCGTCGTCGCCGGCTGCCGTCACCGCCCCCTGGAACTCGAGCGGCTCCGGGTACTCCGTCCGGCCGAACACGCGGTATCGCTCCACGGCCAGGCCTATTCAGGGGCCACGACGGGGATGACGGCGGCGCGCGGCACCACGAACATCTCCTGCCAGCGGCGCTCGTCGTACATCATGTAGGCGAACACCTTGGCATCCTTGGGGCCGACCGCATGGACCGTGCCGAGGTAACGCGCCCGCTCCTCGCGATCGTGGCGCGCGTAGACCTCCCAGGCCTCGGCCCTCGGCGCGTCCACCTAGGTCACCCCGAGGGCGAGCAGGGCCAGGCGGCCCTCCTCGGTCAGGTCGTCGCGGCTCCACGGCTCGAAGAGCTCCTCCACCTCCACATCGGCGACACCGTCGAGCTGCCGCAGCCGCGCCTGGATGTCCTCGCGGAGCACGTCGGTGCAGGGGCAGGCGATCGAGGTGAAGGTGATCC
>Ga0184632_10000977_pt1 | contig 11565 bp, 13 predicted proteins | sample PLM31_50_b1_FD_133153 | JGI IMG/M metagenome (GOLD analysis project Ga0184632, IMG submission 133153) | Groundwater sediment microbial communities from an aquifer in East River, Colorado, USA - PLM3-1_50_b1 | ecosystem: Environmental > Terrestrial > Soil > Riparian zone | place: USA: East... | reverse complement strand
CTGGATCCTGAACGCCGACAGCCATCAGCGGGTCTGGGCGATGTCGTTCGTTGACACGGACCCCGCCGGCGGCGCTGCGAAGAATCGCATGGCGCACGAGACCCTGCGCCTGAAGCCGGGGCGGTACGTCGCCTACTTCGTCAACGACGACTCGCACAATCCCGCCGAGTGGAATCGCGTGCCTCCGACCGATCCCGCGTTTTGGGGCCTGACGCTGCGCGTGGCGAACGCCGCCGCTCGCGCGTCGGTGAAGCCGTTTGATTATCAACCGGTTCCCGCAGGCCAGACGATCGTCTCGATGATTGGGATTGGCGATGGCGAGACGCGCTCCGAGGGATTCGTGCTCAAGCGCCCGATGAACATGCGCATCTTCGCCATCGGCGAAGGTACCGGCGAGCGTATGGTCGACTACGCCTGGATTTTCGATGCCGAGCACCACAAGCGCGCGTGGACGATGCGCTACGAGGACACCGAGCATGCGGGCGGTGGCCAGAAGAACCGCCTGTTCGACGGCACGGTACATCTCGCGGCGGGCAGCTATGTCGTGTACTACCGCAGCGATGGCTCGCACTCAGCTGACAATTGGAATTCCGCCCCGCCGGCGGAGGCTCGTTACTGGGGCGTCAGCGTGTTCCCGGCGAGCGGCCGGCTGAATCGCGCCGACATCGGCCCGCTCGAGCGCCGAGGAGGGGGCCGCGGCAACGTCGTCCCGCTCGCAGACCTCATCCGCATGGGTGACGAAGCGAATGCCCGCAAGACCTTCCGTCTCGACGCCCAGACGCGCGTGCGCATCTACGCCCTCGGCGAAGGCCGGGACGGCCAGATGTTCGACTACGGCCGGATCGAAGACTCGAGCGGCCGGACCGTCTGGACAATGAAGTACGACGAGACGGAGCCCGCGGGCGGTGGCGAGAAGAACCGCATGTTCGACGGCGTGATCACCCTGCCGGCCGGAGCGTACGTCCTGCGCTACCACTCCGACGGCTCGCACTCGCATGCCGACTGGAACGACGACCCACCCGACGATCCCGAAAGTTGGGGCATCTCCGTGTTCCGTCAGGAGAACCGGTAGCGTAGCTTTCGGGCCTCATGAAAATCGCAGTGTGTATCAAGCGCGTGCCCGATTCGGAAACGCGCGTCAAAATCGCGGCCGACGGCAAGAGCCTCGATGAAGCCGGCGTGAAGTTCGTCATGAATCCATACGACGAATTCGCCGTCGAAGAAGGCCTGCGACGCGGTGAAGTCACCGTTTTGAGCCTCGGCCCCGCGGCTGCCCAGGAAACAATCCGCACGGCGCTCGCGATGGGCGCCGACCGCGGCATCCTCCTACAGACCGACAAAATCCCAGCCGACTCGTTCGAGACGGCCCGCATCATCGCCGCGGAGCTGAAGACCGCAAGTTGGGATCTGATCTTCTTCGGCCGCATGGCGATTGACGACTACAGCCATCAGGTGGGACCGCTGGTCGCCGAGCTGCTGGGCCTCCCCTGCGTGACCGCCGTCTCGCATCTCGACATCGACGGGACGACAGGCGTCGCGGAGCGCGAGATCGAGGGCGGCATCGAAGTCGTCGAGTTTCCGCTGCCCGCCGTATTGACGGCCGACAAGGGACTCAACGAGCCGCGCTATCCCGCGCTCAAGGGGATCATGGCAGCGAAGAAGAAGCCGCTCGAGGTGAAGCCGGTGCAGCCGGGACCCGGATCGCTCGAGGTGATCGCACTCACACCGCCGCCGGACCGGAAGGAGGGAAAGATCGTGGGGGAAGGCGCCGCCGCGGTCGGCGAGCTGGTGCGTCTGCTGCGCGAGGAAGCCAAGGTCCTATGACCGTGGTGCTCGCGGTGCTGGAGCAGCGGGACGGCGTGCTCCGCAAGATTTCCTACGAGGTCGTGACTGGTGCGCAACGGCTTGGCGGCACGGTTGAAGCCGTGGTGTGTGCCGCTGGACCGGTGCAGGGGACCGATCTGGTCGGCAAATATGGCGCGGACAAGGTTGTCACCCTCACCAACGCAGCATTCGCCAAGTACGCCCCCGAGGGTTACGCGCAGGCGCTCGCCGAGCGGGTGAAACAGGGGAGGTACCAGGCGGTGGTGTTCGGGGCGAGCGCCACGGGGAAAGATCTCGCGCCCCGTGTCGCTGCCAAGCTCGGCGTCGGCGTGACCGCAGATATCACCGATCTGGCCGCAGCTGGCGCAGCGATCGTCGTTACGAGACCTGTGTATGCCGGAAAGGCGCTGCTCAAAGTAAAAGTGGGCTCGCAGCCCGCTGTGCTGTCCCTGCGTCCGAGTGTCTTCACACCGGTCGAGCGCCCCAAGGGGGGCACCCCGGATACCGTTCCTGTGACTGTGCCGGCTGGTCGCGTTACGGTGCGCGAGGTGAAGGCCGCCCCCGCCGGCACGCTGGATGTCGCGGAAGCGCAGGTGATCATCTCCGGGGGACGCGGGCTCAAGGAGCCGGCCAACTTCAAGGTGTTGGAGGAGCTGGCGCAAGCGTTCGGGGGTCGAGCTGCCGTGGGCGCGTCGCGCGCGGTGGTGGATGCCGGGTGGCGGGCGCATGCGGACCAAGTGGGGCAGACTGGAAAAACCGTGAGTCCGTCGCTGTACATCGCGGTCGGTATCTCCGGGGCCATTCAGCATCTCGCGGGCATGCGCACGTCCAAGGTCATCGTCGCGATCAACAAGGACAAAGACGCGCCGATCTTCAAGATCGCCGATTACGGTGTGGTGGGAGACCTGTTCGAGATCGTGCCGAAGCTGACCGAGGAGATCCGCAAGTTGCATGGATAAAATCGTCCCCGCCCAGTATCAACCACCGCTCCCACTCGACACACTCATTCTCCAGGACGGCGCCGCAGGAGCGGGCGACCGCATGGAGCTCGATGTCCTCATCGTGGGCGCGGGGCCGGCGGGATTGGCGTGCGCCATCGAGCTCGCGCGATTGGCACGAACCGACGGTACCGAGATCAACATCGGCGTACTCGAAAAAGCGGAGGCGCTCGGCGAGCACTCGCTCTCCGGCGCCGTCGTGAACGCGCGCGCATTCCGCGAGTTGTTTCCAGACCTGAAGGACGCCGACTTCCCGTTCCGCGCGCCGGTCGCCAGGGAAGCGGTGTATTTGCTGACGGCTGAACGCAGATGGCGTCTGCCCACGCCGCCGTCGATGCGCAATCACGGCAACTACGTCGCCTCACTCTGCGAGATCGTGCGCTGGCTCGGCGGCAAGGCGGAGCAGCTGGGCGTCAACGTGTTCACCGGGTTTCCGGCCGCGCAGCTGCTCGTGCGCGGATCGGCGGTGGCCGGCGTTCGCACCGCCGCTGCAGGGCTCGATCGCGACGGAAAGCCGACGCCGGGGAGCTCACCCCCCAACGATCTCGCCGCGAAGGTTACGGCGCTCGCCGAAGGCACGCGTGGCTTGCTCACGCAGGCGTGGTGCCAGTGGCGGCAGGTCCCGTCCGAGAATCCTCAGCTCTTCGCACTCGGCGTGAAGGAGCTGTGGGAGACCAGGCAGCCGCTCGATCGCGTGATCCACACGATGGGTTGGCCGCTCCCCAGCGACGCCTTCGGCGGCAGCTTCATCTATCCCCTCGAGCCGAATCTCGTGGCGCTCGGCCTGGTCGTGGGCCTCGATTATCGCGACGCGGCGCTCGACGTGCATGAGCTGCTGCAACGCTTCAAGCAGCATCCGTTGCTGCGCTCATTGCTCGCGGGCGGCGAAATGCTGGAGTGGGGGGCAAAGACGATTCCGGAGGGCGGCTACTATTCGCTGCCGCAGCGGCGCGCGGGCGACGGCGTCGTCCTGCTCGGCGATGCGGCCGGGTTCGTGGACGTGCCGTCGCTGAAGGGCATTCACTACGCGATGCAATCCGGGATCTACGCGGCGCGCGCGATCTTCCAGAACCTCAAGACCGGCGCCGGCCTCACCGACTACGACCGCCTGGTGAACACGTCGTACATCGCCCGCGATCTGCACCGCACGCGCAACATGCGGCTCGCGTTTCGCGATGGCTTCTATTTCGGCGGGATCCAGGCGGCGCTGATGACGCTGACCGGCGGGCGGTTCCCGGGCGGGAAATACCGCATGCACGCGGACGCGGAGGTCCCCCGTTCGTTCTCCCCGGGGTCAGCCGAGACGACGAGTGGTCTCAGCAAAGTGGACGCAGTGTTCAAGGCTGGGAATTCCACGCGCGATACGATTCCCAGCCACCTGATCGCGGCGCCTGACGTGCCGGTCGAGGTGGCACAATTCTATTCCCACGTGTGCCCTGCCGGAGTCTACGAGGCGACGGACGGTGGCTTGCGGATCAACGCGCCGAATTGCGTGGACTGCAAGGCGACCGACGTATTGGGGCCGCGGTGGACGCCGCGAGAGGGAGGGAGCGGGCCGAAGTACAAGCGCATGTAGCGCTAGGCGCGGCTGTCCCTGAAGTAGTTCCGCGCGCGTTCCGCGAGCTGGGCGGTGGACATGGGCAGATTGCGTTTGACCCACAGCATCGTCCGCTGCCCGCTGGGAAACCGCCGAGTTCCCTCCTCCTTGGAAACGCCCGCCATCTGCGTGAGTGAAATCCCGAAGAGCTCCTTGCTGGCCCGATCGAGCGCGACGCCGAACTGCTCATCCTCCGGCGTACCCAGGATGTCGGAGTGGGTGCGACCTAACTCCTCGAGCGGGGCCGCGTACGAGTGCTCGGACTGCGTGTCCATCGTGTAGCCACAGTAGAGCGAGAATCGGTAGGTACCGGCCAAGGCATTCCAGAACTCCTCGACTCGGACCGCGGCGGCGGTATTCCCCGCTTGCCACAATGCATTCGCTATCTCGCTGTAGACCCGCGTCGCGCGGCCGGATGGCTGGAGGCGCGATAGGACCGGCGCCAGTGCGTTCCGAAACGGTATCCACTCGGGCTGGTCGCCGGCAACGAATTGGTCCGTGATCTGTTCAGCATCCAGGATGGACAGTTGTCCCGGATCACGCAGCGCTTGCGGGCGGAATTTCCCCGCCGCCAGGCGTTCGAACAGCCGGTCTCGCTGATCGGCGCGCGCGAGGACCAGCACGCTCTCGCCGCGCTGCAAGCCCGCTTCGACGAATACGAAAGCCGACTCGGCGAGCGTGTTGCGACGACGATCTTCGCCTTCGGTGTGGCGGTGAAACTGGGCGAAATGCCGGCCGGCGGGCGCGTCAACGAGTAGCGTCACTGCTCAGCGCGCGGTGTCTTCATAGTAGCGACGCGCCCGCTCCAGCACGGCGCCGCTGGCCGAGGGGAGATTACGCCGCACCCACAGCATCGTCCGCTGGCCGTTGGGGAAGCGGTGCTCGCCACTATCCCGGTGCTGGGAGAGTCCGACCATCTGCGAAAGGGGAACGCCGAACACGTCCCGGCTCGCCGCGTCCAACGCCACGCAAAACCGCTCATCATCGGCGGTCCCGAGTATATCCGAGTGCGTACGGCCGATCTCTTCGAGCGGTCCGTTGTACGCCTGGTCGTGATGGACGTCGAGCATGAAGCCGCAGAACAGCGAGAACGGATACAGGCGCGCGAGCTCGTTCCAGTACTCCTCGAGGCGAATGGCGGCGTCCTGCTTACCCTCTTGCCACAGCAGATTCACCATCTCACCATATGCCCGCGTCGTACCACGGCCGAACGCCCGTACCCGCTCGAATATCGCGGCCATCGCCCGGTGAAAATCCTCCCAATCGGGCATGTCGTTGCGCATGAACTTGCGGAGCGTCAGCTCGGCATCGTGCAGCTCGAGCTGACCGGACTTGAGGAACCGTCCGGGGTCGAGACTATCCGCGCGCAAGCGCGTGAGGAACAGCTGAGTGTGCACCGGGGATGCTATGACCACCACGCTGTTGCTGCGCCGCAGGCCCGTCTGCACGTAGAGCGTGACGGCGTCGGTGAGGGCCTGCGCGTCACGATGCAGCTGGGCAAAGTGCCGGTTGACCGGAGCGTCGATCAGCAGCGGGCTGACAGGTGGCGATGACATTTAGCGATCGGCAGAAAACGAAAGGGGAGAGCGCATGAAGCCAACATTAGAAAACGACGATTGGTGACACAATCAACCCGATGGACTAGCCCCTTGGTAGGGAATTCTCAAAGCTGAGCTTGATGCCGTCGATAATGAACTGGACGGCAATCGCGCTGAGGACCAGGCCCATGAGCCGGGTCAAAATGCGCATCCCTGTCTGGCCCAGCCGCCGCTCGACCAAGGTCGCCGCCGATAAGACCAGAAATGTGATCAGGGCCGTCAGCACGATCGAGACGTAAACCGCCGCCGTCGCCGCCGTTGACTTGGCGCCCAGCGCGAGCACCATGACCGTCGAGATCGCGCCCGGCCCCGCGAGCATCGGGACGCCCAGCGGCATGATGCCGATGTCGTCCTTCTCGATTCCCTCGGCGGTTTCGACCGCCGTCTCGCGCTGCTGGCTGCGCCGCGCCTGCACCATGTCGAGCGCGTTCAGGCCGATGAGCACGCCGCCCGCAATCTTGAACGCGCCGATCGTGATGCCGAAGATCTTGAAGATCAGGCTCCCACCCAGCGCGAACGCCGTAAGGGTGATCGCGCAAGTCCAGGCGCCCCGGCCGGCGAGTACCCGCCGCTGCTGCGGAGAGTCGCGAACCGTCATGGCGAGGAAGGTGGGAATGACCGCGAACGGATCCACGATGAACAGGATCGACGTGAAGATGAGCAGCAGCTCCATCACACGCTGGTTCATGGAGTCACAGCGCGACTTGGACTACCCGATCTTTTCCCGTTCGCTTGGCATCGTACATCGCCTGATCCGCCCGTCTGAGTAGGTCGTCGGTACTTGCGTCGGTCGCGGTGCACGAGACCAGGCCAATACTCGCGGTCACGTTGGGCGTTCCCTTGAACACGTCGCGCAGGCCCGCGACCAGCCGCTTGGCGGCCGCGTCTGCGACTTGTGCATCCGTCTCCGGCATCAATACCGCGAATTCGTCGCCGCCCAGCCGTCCGACGATGTCGGCGGTCCGCACCGATGTGCGCATCGCGTCGGCGACGAGCCGGAGAACGGCGTCGCCCGTCTGATGGCCGTGGGTGTCGTTGATGACCTTGAAGTTGTCGAGATCCATGTACATCAACGCGAGCGGCCGGGGATAGCGGCGGTTGCGGTCGAGCTCTTGCCCCAGACGGTCGGCGAACGCGCGCGCGTTCAGAACGTTGGTCAGGGCGTCCTGCGTGACCAGGCGCGCGAGCGCGGCCTGGCTGCGGCGCAGTGTCTGGAGGCCGGCCATCGCCACGGCGACGACGGCGACGTACGCAGCCGCATTCCCGATGCGCCATGCCAGCGGCGTATCGGCCGGCATCTGGTCCCACGCCACGGCTTCGCGCATCCCGATCGACGCCATACCGAATACAATCCCCCACATCAACCCCTCGGTCCAGGTCACGAGCAACACCGGGATGATGTAGAGGACGCCGAGACGGGCCACGGCCGGCGTGACGGCGTTTATCCAGTATACGAGCAGCGTCAGCAGCACATAACCGGCCAGCCGCAACGCGCGGCGCAGCGTGGCTGAAGCGGGGAGGGGCATCAGTAGGGCGGTTCCGCGACGTGCTGCGGATCATCGAGGATCAACGCCTGCAGCGCCGTGCCTACGGGGACGGCGGGCATGTCGGCGGGGACGATGAGCAGGGCATTCGCGCGCGCCATACTGGTGAGAATGCCAGAGCCCTGCGGCCCTGTCAAACGCGCCTCGCCGTGGTGTACGATGGCGCGCAAATAGTGTCGCAGTTTGGGACCGAGCGTGATCGCCTCTTGGACGACAACCGGCACCGTGCGCCGGAACGGCAATGCATGTCCTTGCAGGCGCCGGATCGCGGGCCGCACGAACAGCTCGAACGTGACCATCGCGCTCACCGGATTGCCCGGCAGTCCGATCCAGGGAATTCCGCTCAAGATCCCGAACCCGACTGGGGCGCCGGGCCGCATGCCGATGCGCCAGAACTTCAGCTCGCCGCCGAGCTCTTGCAGCACCGCGCGTACGAGGTCGTGCTCACCCACGCTCACCCCGGCAGTCGTGACGGTCAAATCGGCTCGGGCCTCACGGGCCCCGCCCAGATGCTCGCGCAGGCTCTCCTTGGTATCGCGGGCGAGGCCGAGATTCAGTGGTTCGGCCGCCGCACGCCGGATCAAGGCGTCGAGAGTGTAGGAGTTGGAGCTCGCGATTTTCGTCCCCGCAAGGATGTCTGCCTTGCGATCGAGATCTACGATTTCATCGCCCGATCCCATGAACGCCACGCGCGGCGCGCGGTGCACCAGCGGCTGATCGCAGGCGATCGATGCCAGCACGCCGAGCTGGGCTGGACCGAGAGCGGTGGCACGCTGCAGGACAATCGCGCCTTTCCTTATATCCTCGCCCCGGCGCCGGATGTTCTTCTTGGCGTCCCGCGTATTGCGAACGGTGACATGTCCGTTGGTCCGCTGCTCGGTGTCCTCCTGGCGGATGACCGTGTCGGCGCCCTGAGGCAATGGCGCTCCCGTGAAAATGCGCGTCGCCTGTCCCCGGCCGACGGACTGGACGGGGAACTGCCCCGCGGGAACGGTCTCGACCACGTCGAGATCCGTATCCGTTTCCTTCAAATCCGCGCTGCGCACCGCGTAGCCATCCATCGCGGAGTTGTCCCACGGCGGCAGGTCGATGGGGCTGGCGACATCCTCCGCGAGCACGGCATCGAGCGCCTCGCGCAGCGGCCGGCGCTCCGGCGCGAGCGGCGCGAAGTGTCCGACGATGAGACGTGCGGCCTCCGCCGGTGTCATCACGGCGGCAGAATCTTCGCCCGATCCCAGGCGAGATTGGCGATCGTCACGAGCCAGGCCGTGTCCGTGAAGCGGAATACGGGAAAGGGTGCGTGCAGGCCGCTGTCGTCCGTCACCATGGCCACCCAGTCGGCAGGATCGTGCACCGCCGGATCGAAGACCGGCCTGGGCCCCGCGATTTTGCGGTAGACCTCGATCTTGGGAAGCGGCGCACGCTTGAATCCCTCGACGAGCACGATGTCGGCATCGCTCAGATACCGCCGCGCGAGCGTGATGGGATCGGACTCCTGCTCTGTGTGCTCGAACAGGACACGTTGGCCTGGCGCCTCCATCAGCACGCGGTTCGCCTTTCCCTCGTGCCAGTGGCGCCACGTATCCTTGCCCTTCTGATCCAAGTCAGCCGGATGGGAGCCGTGTTTGATCGTCATGACGCGGAACTTGCGGCGCACGAGCTCCGCCGCGAGCGCGACCAGAAAGGTGGTCTTGCCCGCGTTCTTGAGCCCGATGATGGACATCATCCGGGTCGCCGACACAGCGCCTCCGCGCGCGCGAGATCGTCCGGCGTGTTCACGTTGAAGAACAGCTCGTCGGGGTCGCCGAAGCCCCTGACCTGGGCGAGCGAGACGATACCGACCCTGACGTCCGTGTGGAAGGAGATGGCCTTGAGGTCACCCGCGTCGAGGCGCCGCGCGATGGGCGCGGCGCACGCGGGCCCGTAAACGGCGCACAGCGGTTCGAGACCGCGCTTTCCGGAGCTTTCGGGGAGGACAGCGTCGTACTGCTCGGCGCTCATCCGATCGAGCAAGGCCCGCAGCAGAGTCGCAGGCACGAACGGCATGTCCCACGCGACACACAGTACCGGTCCCGGTCCGGCCGTCAGTGCGGTGTAGATCCCACCGAGCGTTCCAAAACCGGGGCGCGTGTCAGGGATCGTCTGGAGGTCGGAACGCCACGATGCTGCCTCGGACACATTGGCGACCAGCAGCGGCGGCGAGCCGGTGACCGCCTGCACGGCGTCCACGACGCGGTCCAGAATGCGGAGCCCGCCGACTGTGAGCAGACCTTTGGGCATTCCGCCATAGCGGCGGGCGGCGCCGCCGGCCAGCACCGCCCCGCGGACGCCGCGCATCAGACCTCGAGCTGACGGTGTTCGATGGCGAAGCAGTGGTCCATGACGAACGCGATGCCGGCAGCCGCGGCGCGCGCCTGCGCTGCCGCGTCCACCACGCCTTGCTGCAGCCAGATCAATTGCGGCGGAGGCTGCAGCGCGATCGCCTCGTCTACGACCGCTCCCGCGTGCTCGCTGCGCCGAAAGACATCCACGACGTCAATCGTGTGCGCGCGGGCGGCGGCGCCGAGCGTCGGATAGCTCTGTTCTCCCAGAATTTCGCCGTGACCTGGATTCACCGGCACGATGCGATAGCCCGCCTGTTGCAGGTAGCGCGCGACGGAATGGCTCGGCCGGATCGGCTTCGGCGAGAGCCCGACGACTGCAATGGTGCGAACCCGGCGGAGCAGGGCGCGCAGCTCGTCCGGGGGAAGCGTCATCCCTCCGGCTTGTGCAGGTGGGGCGTTCCGCTGACGGCCCGGCCCACCAGAACCATCCCCGATCGCTCGGCGATCGTTACAGCGAGCGTGGACGGCACGCTCGGCGTGGCCACCCAGGCCAGGCCGGCACGTGCGGCTTTGAACGCCAGCTCGGCCGAAATGCGTCCCGTGACGAGCAAGCCGCGGCCCACGATTGGCGTGCGCGCGAGCACCGCTGCGCCGATCACTTTGTCCACGGCGTTGTGACGGCCGATGTCCTCGGCATGAAAGAGCAGCCCGGCGCCATCGGTGAGCGCCGCGGCGTGAATGCCGCCCGTCTCGTTGTAGCGCTCGCCGGTTGCAAACAGTTGCTTGAACAGTGTGCGCAGTGTCTCCGGCGAGGGAGGGTCGCCACGAGGGGGTACGGTTGCCATCGCATGGGGATCGGCGAGCATCGTGGCAACCGCGCCACAGCCGGATGCGAGCACTCGCTTGCGGTTCTCGCCTTTCACTTGGGCGAGTCGCTCCGGCTTCACGTCGGCCCAGAAGCCGAGATCCGGGGCGCAGGGACGAAGCTGCACGAGATCGTCGAGCGAGCCGATGTATCCCTCGCCGTGCAGCCATCCCACCGCGAGCTCTTCGAGCTGGTCGGGCGTGCACATCCACGTGACCGCGGGCTCGCCGTTCACTTCAAGCCAGACCGGCCATTCTTCTACAACGGCCGAGTCGGCCCGCATCCGGCCGCTACGTTTCCCCGTGGTATTCTGAATAAAGGTGAACCCCCTCCTCCACACGCACGCGGTGCAGCGCCACACCCGGAGGTAACCCCGGATTGATTCGCTCCCACAGATACACCGCGAGCGCTTCTCCCGTCGGCAGCCATGTGCCGTCCGCGAACCTCGCGATGTCCTTGTTAATATGCCGCCCCTCAAGACGCTCTACGACTTCGCGCTGCAGCAGCGCAGCGAGCGCCTTCAGGCTCATCACGCCGCCGCGCGTGGGATCGAAGACGCCTTTGACCGTCACCAGGCAGCGATAGCGATGGCTGTGATCGCCGGTGGCTCCCGCGAACTCCGGCAGGTCGGGAAACCGGTGCGTCGCCGTAAACTCAACGATCCGAGTGAGGTAGCCGGTCGGCATTCGCTAGAATACCTGGACGGCCGTGGCCTTGAAAGAGAACACCACGGCATTGCCGGGGGAGAGACCGAGATCACGAGCGGCCTCAGCGGTTACGGCCGCCACCAGCTCAACGCCGCCCACGTCGGCCCG
>Ga0184632_10000976_pt1 | contig 11565 bp, 13 predicted proteins | sample PLM31_50_b1_FD_133153 | JGI IMG/M metagenome (GOLD analysis project Ga0184632, IMG submission 133153) | Groundwater sediment microbial communities from an aquifer in East River, Colorado, USA - PLM3-1_50_b1 | ecosystem: Environmental > Terrestrial > Soil > Riparian zone | place: USA: East... | reverse complement strand
GCCCGCGCCCGCGCGCGAGGCCGGCGTCGGCTCCAAGCCAGCCTGAGTTACAATCGCTTGTGAAACCGTTCACAAGGTCGGGCGAGAGGGGGAAACGGGCCATCTACCTGCGAAAACGCCTTCAGTCAGACTTTGACGGCCCGTTCCTGCGGCCGATATACTCCGGGCGCTTCTATGGCTGACGGAACGAACCCCGGGGACCTTTGGGGCGGTATGTCGACCGGGGTCGCGATTACCTCAACTCTTCTGGCTGGCTTGCTCCTGTATGGGGGTATCGGCCTGTTGATAGACCATCTGGCGGGGACGGGGAAGGTGTTCACCGCGATCGGGATGATCGCGGGCGCTGTCTTGGGGATCTATCTGATCTATGTGAGGTACGGAAGGATCGATGGAACCAAGGGCTGAACCGGAACGCGAGATGGTCCGGCGGGTAGCCCCGTATGGCCCGCCGGCGATCGTTCTTGCGTTGTTTGTCGGGGGACTCGCGGCCGGATGGAACGTCGGCTTGTCCGCGGCCATCGGGGTGGCCATTGTGATGGCCAACTTCGTGGTTAACGGCCTCTCCCTCGCCCGGGCGGCCCGGGTCTCCTTGACGGCGCTTTCCGCGGTGGCGATGGGCGGCTTCGTGGTCCGGCTGGGGGTAATCGTTGCCATCATGTTCCTGCTCGATCGGTTCGCGTTCTTCTCTCCACTCGCCTTCGGATTGGCGGTCTTGCCCGCGACCATCCTCCTGCTTGGCTTCGAGATGAAGCTAATGGCCGGTGGCGTCGGCCGCGAACTCATCCTTCCGGCAGGAGACGAGCAAGAGGTCGCAGGGTGAAGTGGTTGGCGGTCATCCCATCGATCCTTGCCTCGGCCTTCGAGCGGCCGACGACGAAGGACTTCGTGTGGAGCTGCTGGGGGCCGAGCATCGATATCGGGCCGATCCACACCGTCTGCTACAACTTCATTTTCTTCCTGCTCACCATCGTATTCGTGACGTTCATCCTCTTGTTCGTCCTGGCCTTCCGCAGTCCGAAGATCGTTCCGGGCAAGTTCCAGCTGTTAATGGAAACCGGTGTCGATTTCGTGCGCCAGCAGATCGTTATGCAGATGATCGGCCCCGAAGGTCTCGTCTACCTTGCGTTCCTATCCACCCTGTTCTTCTTCATCCTCCTAGGCAACATCCTCGAGGTTGTGCCGTTCATTGGCTTCCCTCTGAACTCAAGGATCGCCTTCCCGATGGTGATGGCCGTGATTTCCTGGATCACCTACAACACGATCGGGATCAAGCGCCACGGTTTCCTCGGCTACATGAAGATGGTGATGTTCCCGCCGGGCGCCCCAGCTCTCATGTACATCCTGCTTGCGCCCATCGAGTTCATCTCGGTCATCCTGGTCCGGCCGCTCACCCTGTCTGTCCGTCTCTTCGCCAACATGGTGGCCGGCCACTTCCTGCTGGCCGTTTTCTTCCTGGGTTCGATCGCGTTGTTCAGTGGCTTTCCATACGTGTTGGGTGCTGTGTCCTTTGGCATGGGGACGGCCCTGATCGGGTTCGAGATCTTCGTTGCGGCGCTTCAAGCGTTCATCTTCGCCGTGCTCACGGGCTCGTACATCGCCGGTGCGATGGCCTCGGAGCACTGAAGCCAAGGAGGAATCATGGTAGGAGTCCTGACCCACCTGGTGGCCCTGATCGGCCAGGCCGAGGGGACCACTGGGAGCCTGACCGCCATCGGCAAGGGGCTGGTTTACGGTCTTGCCGCCATCGGGCCGGGCATCGGCATCGGCATCCTGATGGGCAAGTCCGTCGAGGCCATGGCTCGCCAGCCCGAAGCGGCTGGTCTGGTCCGCGGCACGATGTTCATCGGCATCGGCCTGATCGAGGCGCTCGCCCTGTTCGGGTTCGTCCTGTCCTTCATCATCTCCTAGGGAGGTCGCCATGCACCCGTTCATAGCGGCCTTCGTCCTGGCCGCCGATGAGGTCAGTGACAAGAAGGATCTGTACCCGAAGCTCTCCGAGCTGATCATCGGAGCTGTGGCCTTCGGCATCCTGTTCTTCTTCATGTGGAAGTGGGCGATCCCGCGCATCAACGCGCTCCTGGAGCAGCGCCAGCAGAAGATCCAGGGGGACCTGGAGAAGGCCGAGCAGGCCAGGGTCGCGGCCGAGGGAGAGCTGGTGAACTACCGCTCGCAGCTGGCGGGCGCCCGGGAAGAGGCCAACCGCATCATCGAGGAGGCGCGCAAGACCGCCGATTCGCTCCGTGACGACATGACCATCAGGGCCGAACACGAGTACCAGGCGATCGTCGCCCGGGCCCAAGAGGAGATCAGGGCTGAGCGCGACCGAGTGTTCCAGGAGCTGAAGGCGCAGGTCAGCGAGCTGTCCGTGGTTCTGGCCGGCCGGGTGGTTGGCGAGTCGCTCGATAAGACCCGCCACATGCGTCTGGTCGACGACTACATCAAGGAGCTCGGGAAGTTGGGCTCGAACGGGTCGGAGGGCTGATTGGCGACGAAAGACGCTCTCATCCAGGGATACGCTCGGGCGCTCTTCGCGGTGGCCGATGCCGAGGACGAGCTGGATCGGGTCGAGGACGAGCTGTTCCGGTTCGGCAAGACCGTCCAGGCGACGCCCAAGCTCCGGGAGGCGCTCACCGATCCGAGACTGCCTGCGGGTCGCAAGAGATCCGTGGTTCAGGAGCTCCTTGGAGCGAAGGCCTCGCGCCACACGGTCAGCCTGCTTGGGTTTGTGATCGAGCAGGGAAGAGCCAAGGACCTGCCGCGGATCATCGCCGCGGTAGAGGAAGTCGCTGCCGAGCGGCGCCGGCAAGCCGTGGGTGAGGTGCGGACGGCGGTTCCGCTCGACGCCCGGCGCAGGGAGAAGCTGGCGGCCGCTCTTTCCGCGGCGACCGGTAAGGAGATCGACCTCAAGGTGCTCGTGGATCCCACGGTGATCGGTGGCGTGGTCGCCCGCGTCGGTGACCAGGTCTTCGACGGCACGATCCGAAGGAAGTTGGAGCTGGCCAAGGAGCAACTGGCGAAGGTCCGTTAGGGGGTTTGTGGCTTTTGGCGCAAGAGCTGAGCATCTCATCGAAGGACATCGCGGCGGCGCTCCGCAAGTACGTGGAGGGCTACGAGCCTCATCTGGAGCGTGAGGAGGTCGGGCGCGTCACCGCGACCGGGGATGGCGTGGCCAATGTGGAGGGCCTACCTCAGGCGATGGCGAACGAGCTGCTGGAGTTCCCGGGTGGTGTCCTGGGGATCGCGTTCAACCTCGACGTGGACGCCATCGGCTGCATCGTGCTGGCCGGCTCCGAGAGCATCCAGGAGGGCGACCCCGTTAAGCAGACCGGGAGGATCCTCTCCATCCCCGTCGGGGATGGATTCCTCGGTCGCGTGATCACCCCTATCGGCGATCCGCTGGACGGGAATGGACCCATCCCATCGACCGAGTTCCGGGCTCTTGAGATCCAGGCCCCGACCGTGGTCCAGAGGCAACCCGTGAAGGAGCCTCTGCAGACGGGCATCGTGTCGATCGACGCCATGACCCCGATCGGGCGCGGCCAGCGTGAGCTGATCATCGGCGACCGGCAGACGGGTAAGACGGCCATCGCCGTCGACACGATCATCAACCAGAGAGACCTGTGGGGGACCGACAAGCAGGTCAAGTGCATCTACGTGGCCATCGGGCAGAAGGCCTCGACCGTGTCCGAGGTTGTGCAATCCCTCGAGGAGAACCACGCCATGGAGTACACGGTCGTGGTGAATGCCCCAGCATCTTCACCGGCCTCCTTCAAGTACATCGCGCCATACGCCGGGGCGGCGCTCGGAGCCCACTGGATGTACCAGGGCCAGCACTCCCTGATCATCTACGACGACCTCTCCAAGCAGGCCGACGCATACAGGGAGCTCTCGCTCCTGGTCCGCCGGCCACCGGGGAGGGAGGCCTACCCGGGCGATGTGTTCTACCTGCACTCCCGGCTGCTGGAGCGGGGCGCGAAGCTCTCGGACGAGCTTGGCGGCGGTTCTCTTACAGCCCTTCCCATCGTGGAGACCAAGGGCGGGGACGTTTCGGCGTACATCCCGACGAACGTCATTTCGATCACCGATGGGCAGATCTACCTGGAGAAGGATCTCTTCAACGGCGGTGTTCGTCCCGCGATCAATGTCGGCATCTCCGTCTCGCGGGTAGGGGGTAACGCCCAGATCAAGGCCATGAAGCAGGTGGCGGGCCGCCTTCGGCTCGACCTGGCCCAGTATCGGGAGCTCGAGGCATTCGCCACGTTCGGCTCCGAGCTGGATCGCGCCTCTCAGGCCCAGCTGGACCGGGGCGCCCGAGTGGTCGAGATCCTGAAGCAACCGCAGTACCGCCCGATGGCGGTCGCGACACAGGTCATCTCGATCCACGCGGTGACGAACGGGTTCCTCGACGACATCCCGGTAGCCGACGTCAAGCGGTTCCAGGCCGAGCTGCTGCAGTACGTCGAGTCGCGCCACCCCGAGATCGGGCGCGAGATAGCGAAGTCGGAGAAGCTCTCCGATGAGGCCGCCGAACAACTCGCGGCTGCCGTGCGCGATTTCAAGTCCGTATTCGTCCCCTCGGAGGGCGCCGCGCTGAAAGAGGCCGCGTCCGCCCCGCTCACCGACGAGGAGCAAGAGGCGCTGAAGAAGTTCCGCAGGCCCACCGCGGAGGAATTCGAGGCCAAGGCCGGACCCGCCGCCGGCACCGGCGTCCAGCTTCCCGGGTAGCTCATGGGTGCCAAGCTTCGCGAGGTCAGGCGGCGGATCAAGTCGGTTCAGTCGACGATGAAGATCACGCGCGCGATGGAGCTCATCGCGACGTCGCGGATCCTCAAGGCCCAGCAACGGGTGGAAGCGGCCCGTCCGTACGCCGAACGGCTGACCGCGGCCATCGCGGACGTGGCGTCGGCCACGACGTCCCTGGCCCTTCCTCTTCTGCAGGCGCGCCCGCAACCGAAGGCGGCCGCGGTCTTCGTTGTGACTTCAGACCGGGGGCTGGCCGGCGCCTACAGCTCGAACGTGCTCAAGCGCGCGGAGGAGCTCTTCTCGCTCCTTCGATCCGAAGGCAAAGAGGTGAGGTTGTTCGTCTCGGGACGCAAGGGGGTCTCGTATTACAGGTTCCGACAACGCCCGGTGGAAGAGTCCTGGATCGGATTCTCAGAGACTCCCACATACGACGACGCGAAGAAGATCGCCGATGCCGTGATCGACCGGTTCCAGGCGGGCGACGTGGACGAGATCCACGGGGTCTTCACCGACTTCGTCTCGGTGGTTCGCCAGCGAGCGGTGGCCAGGCGGTTCGTGCCTATGGTCTTCGAGGAGACTGCGAGGCCCAGCGAGGGACCGGTTGCCCAGTACCTTTTCGAGCCGGATCCCGAGGCCCTGCTCTCTGCGCTGCTGCCCCGTTACGTCGAGACGCGCGTGTTCAGCGCGCTCCTCGAGGCGGCGGCATCTGAACACGCCGCCAGACGACGAGCGATGAGCGCGGCGACGGAGAACGCGGAGGATCTGATCAAGGTGCTGACCAGGGTGGCGAACCAGGCCAGGCAGACGGAGATCACGACGGAGATCATGGAGATCGTCGGGGGGGCGGAGGCGCTTCGGAAGGCCGCCGGAGAGTAACGGACAGAAAGGCATAAGAGATGGCTGATGGCAACGAGAGGTCGAACGGACGGGTGGTCCGCGTCATCGGGCCGGTGGTGGACGTGGACTTCCCCCCGGACCAGCTCCCCGAGATCCACACGGCGCTCGAGCTGGACCGGACGCTGGCCGGCGAGACCACGACGATCGTCCTGGAGGTCGCGCAACATATAGGCGACTCCACGGTTCGAACGATCGCGATGAAGCCGACCGACGGGGTGGTCCGAGGCTCGCCTGTCGTGAACACCGGTGAGCCCATCAAGGTCCCGGTTGGCCAGAAGGTCCTGGGGCACGTCTACAACGTGCTGGGCAAGCCGCTGGACACCGATCACGTCGACGCGGACGACTACTGGCCGATCCATCGCCAGTCCCCGCCCTTCGACGAGCTGGAGCCGAAGGTCGAGATGTTCGAGACCGGGATCAAGGTCATCGACCTGCTCGAGCCCTATGTGAAGGGCGGCAAGATCGGGATGTTCGGCGGCGCCGGCGTGGGCAAGACCGTGATCATCCAGGAGATGATTTATCGCGTCGCGGAGCAGCACGCAGGCGTCTCGGTCTTCGCCGGAGTCGGCGAACGGACCCGTGAGGGGAACGACCTCTTCCTCGAAATGAAGGAATCGGGCGTCATAAACAAGACGGCCCTCGTATTCGGCCAGATGGACGAGCCGCCGGGCGTGCGTCTTCGGGTGGGCCTTGCGGCCCTCACTATGGCCGAATACTTCCGCGACCACGAGCACCAGGACGTGCTTCTGTTCGTGGACAACATCTTCCGGTTCGTCCAGGCGGGCTCCGAGGTGTCGACGCTGCTCGGGCGCATGCCTTCGGCGGTCGGTTACCAGCCCACCCTGGCCGACGAGATGGGCGAGCTGCAGGAGCGCATCACTTCGACCAAGGGCCGCTCGATCACCTCGCTCCAGGCCGTGTACGTCCCGGCCGACGACATCACCGACCCCGCTCCGCACACCACCTTCGCCCATCTGGACGCGACCACCGTCCTGTCACGGGCGATCGTCGAAAAGGGGATCTACCCCGCCGTGGACCCGCTCGACTCGACGTCCCGCATCCTGGATGCTCGATACGTCGGTGAGGAGCACTACAACGTGGCCCGCCGCGTACAGGAGATCCTTCAGCGCTACAAGGACCTCCAGGACATTATCGCGATCCTCGGTGTAGACGAGCTCTCCGAGGAGGACAAGGTGACAGTGGCCCGGGCCCGCAAGATCGAGAGGTTCCTCTCCCAGCCCTTCTTCGTTGCCGAGCAGTTCACCGGGATCCCCGGCAAATACACCCCGATCGACGAGACGATCGCCAGTTTCAAGGCGCTGTCCGAGGGCGAGTACGACCACCTGCCCGAGCAGGCGTTCTACATGGTGGGTGGGATCGAAGAGGCCGAGGCTCAGGGAAAGAAGATGGCCGAGGTCGGCGCGGAGGCTTGATGGCGACCCCGCTCGAGGTCTTCCTGGTCACTCCGGAGCATGAGCTCTGGTCGGGCCAGGCCACGATGGTCGTGGCGCGCGGGACCGAGGGCGAGGTGGGGATACTGGCGGGCCACACGCCGATGCTGATCCAGCTGGGCATCAGCCCCGTTTTCATCCAGACGGAGGGCGAGCGCATCGCCGCTGCTGTGGACGGCGGCTTCTTGCACGTTGTCAGCTCGGGCATGGACACACGCGTCGACATCTTGGCCGAGCACGCGGAGCTGTCGACGGAGATCGACATCGAGAGGGCGCGAAGGCTGAAGGAAGACGCCGAGAGGCGCATCGCCGCCGATCACGACGCCGAAGCCGAAGCCGACCTCGCCAAGGCACTAATGAGGCTCGACCTGGGGGGCTGAAACCACTTCAGCCCGACCGGCCACAGCGAAGCGCCAAGGTCTCCACAGTCTCCGGGTCGGTCTGGACCTCTCCCACCGCCCAGACCTCTCCTGTCGGGCCCACCCCGGCGTCGTAGAGAGAGGCCCCGACCACCGGACTCTCGATCTGAGTCCATGAAGCGCCGTCCCAGCGTTCGATGATGCCTTGCCTCACATCGCCTTGCCAGTACCAGCCGACGGCCCAGACTTCGTCGGGAGAGACCGCTGCTAAGGCGTTTAGCGTGTTCCGGCCCTCCAGTAGTGGGCTCGGCGCCACGGACCAGGCGCTTCCGTCCCAATGCTCGATGAGCACATGCTCCGGAAGCGCCGCGTACTGCTGGACCTTCGTGCCGTAGTCGCCGACGACCCAGACGTCGGTCGGGGACACCGCGGCCACCGCGTTGAGATGATCGTAGGGATCTCCGTTCTCCGCTGGCACGTCCGGGCTGGGGACGATGGTCCACTCCGTGCCGTCCCAGTGCTCGACCAGGGTATTCGAGGGTCCGGCGGGCGCCACGTTCTCAGCCGAGCCCACGGCCCAGACGTCGTCCGCGGCAAGCGCAGCGACTGCGTTCAAGTCTGGATAGGACTGGCCTATGAGTGGGTCGGGGTCCCTATCCGGGCTGGGGACGATGGTCCACTCGGCCCCGTCCCAGTGCTCGATCAGAGTGCCGCCGACTTCGCCAGTTGCCCATGCACCGACGGCCCATGCGTCGGTGAGGGAGATGGCGTCAACCCCATGCAGGAGGTTGAACCTCTTGTCGGTATCAAGCGCAGGCACGTTGGCCCAGGCCGTTCCGTCCCAATGAAGCGCCAGGACATTGGGCCCCCCACTCTCGTCGTCGAAGTACCCGACGGCCCAGACGTCTTCGGGGGAAACTGCCGCTAAGTCACTTATGTGTAAGTCGGTTCCCACGGTGGGTAGCGGGACCGTGGCCCACTTGCTTCCGTCCCAATGCAACATGCTCTGCCCTCCGGCGCCGCCTTCCCGAGGTTCGTAGTATTCGGCCAGAGCCCAAACGTCGTCGTCGGACACGACCTCTACCGAGTCGATCCTGTTCCGGTAGCGGGTCAAGTCCTGGTTCGGCGTCGGCACGCCTGTCCAGGAGCATTCCTCCAGCACCGGTTGACGACCGGCGGTCGAGGCGACCGGGCCGGGGACCGTCGTTCGCGTCAGTGCACGCACGCCCGCGAACCCGCCGTAGGCCATCAACGAGACCACCACGGCACCGACCGTTGCCGTCCGCGCTCGCTTCCGCCGTGCTCGCTTGATCGTCTCGCGCGGCGCAACGGACTTCGGCTCGATCTCCGTCGCCATCTTGGCCAGGAACTCCCGGATCTCATCGCTCATCTGGGTCACCTCGCATCTGCCCGCGGAGTCCCTCTTTGCCACGCGCAAGAAGGGACTTCACCGTCCCAGGCCGGCACTTGAGGACATCGGCTATCTGGAGTTCTGATAGGTCTTCGTAGAAACGCAGCACAACTGCGGCGCGCTGCCGCTCTGGTAGCGTCAGGAGCGCTTCCCTCATGTCCTGGTGCGTGGCCACATCCGTTTGCGGTCTCGCGGCGAGAGGCAGCTGCCGCTCCCGTTCGAGGTAAGCCCGCTCTCTCCGCCGGCGTCGAAAGTGCATCCTGGCCAGGTTGACTACGGTCCTTCGGAGGTAGGCCTCGAAGGCACTCGGATCCCGGAGGTCCGCGAACCGCCCGACCAGCTTCACGAACGCCTCCTGCACGAGGTCCTCGGCCAGTGCCCGGTCGCCCGTGAGCAGGTAGGCGAGCCGAGCCGCGGCGGGCGCGTGGCGCTCGTACAGGCGCCCCAGCTTCCCACCTTCCTCTGCCTTGCCTGTCGCCACCTGGATCAAGTCTCCAGTCGCCACACAAGAGAAGATGCTCGGCCTGCCCGATCGGTTCTGGCCCGGGTCCTTCTTCCTCTCAGGAGGGCAGCGTGACCATCCGATGAAACATTGGAGAACAGCCTTTTCTCGAGAGTGAGGCAAATCGGTGGAAACGTCCAAGGGCTCCGATCGGGGCTCGGCTGCCATGCGCGTGCACAAGGAGAGTGTCGACGACGGCACCTCCGATCCGCCCTCCAGCAACGCGCTCTGGGGCGATGGCGACCTGCTCCCTGGGTGGCCGGCCAGAACCACCACAATGGACTACAAGGGTCTCCTGGAGCGCATCCCCGCCGTCAGCTACATCGCCGGGTTCGGAGAGACGGGGCGTTGGGAATACGTGAGTCCCCAGATCGAGACGATGCTCGGCTTCACGGCCGAGGAGTGGAAATCCAGCCCCGACCTATGGTTCCGGCAGATACACCCCGAGGACCGCGGACGAGCCCTGGAGGACGAGGTCAACTCGAAGGCCACGGGTGATCCACTTCGCTCCGAATACCGGATCATGTCGCGGGACGGTCGGATCGTGTGGGTGCGGGATGAGGCCGTGTTGGTCCGCGACGAGCGAGGTGTTCCCCTCCATTGGCAGGGCTTCATGATCGACATCACCGCTCGGAAGTACTCCGAGCAAGCTCTGCAGGATTCCGAAGGTCGGTACCACGGCCTGTTCGAGCACGCCCCGGTGGGCATCTACCGGAGCACACCGGATGGGAAGCTCGAGGAAGGCAACCGCTCGCTCGCGCGCATCCTCGGCTACTCGAGCGTCGAGGCGCTCCTCTCCTCCGAGGCCACAGACTTCTACCTCGATCCCGTCGAACGAGAGCGCTGGATGGCGGCGGTCGAAGCGGAGGGAGCGGTCACCGACTTCGAGCTCCAGCTAAGGCGCGCCGACGGTTCGGTGATCTGGGTGCGGGACAGCGCTAGGGCGATCCGAGACCGGAGCGACAGGGTCATCTGGTTCGAAGGGATCCTCCAGGACATCACCCGCCAGAAACAGGCCGAATGGGAGGCTCGGCAGGCGAACCAGCGCCTCTCGACCTGGGTCAGCGAGCTCGAGCGGCGCAACAACGAGATGGGTCTCATCAAGCAGATGGGGGACATGCTGCAGAGCTGCCCGACACCAGAAGAGGCGTACGCGGTAATGGCTCACTGGGCCGAGCAGCTTTTCGCGCAGCGCTCAGGGGCGCTCTGCGTGATCGCCGCTTCGCGCAACATGGTGGAGCCCGTCGCGACCTGGGGAGGTCCTTCGTTGGCGGAGCCCGTCTTCGCCCCCGACGACTGCTGGGCCCTGCGGACGGGCCGCCAGCACCTGGTGGAGGATCCGAATTCCCGCCTGATGTGCCGGCACGTGGCGGAGCCTTTCCCCCGCTCGTCCCTGTGCGTGCCAATGATGGCGCAGGGCGAGGCGCTGGGGATCCTGAACCTGCAGTCAGCCGACGGGACCTGGACCGAGGGGCACGCCGACGGCTCGACAGGTCCGATCGACCAGGTGGCGGTGGCGGTGGCCGAGCACCTCGCCCTGGCCCTGGCAAACCTCAAGCTGCGCGAGACTCTTCGGACCCAGTCGATCCGCGATCCCCTGACCGGGTTGTTCAACAGGCGCTACATGGAGGAGTCACTGGAGCGCGAGTTCCGGCGAGCCGAGCGCCGGGGGCATCCGGTGGGGGTCATCATGCTCGACCTCGATCACTTCAACCACTTCAACAACACCTTCGGTCATCAGGCCGGCGACACTTTGCTCCAGGCCTTCGGCGAGCTGATCAGGACCAAGGTCCGGGCCGAGGACATCGCCTGCCGGTATGGGGGTGAGGAGTTCACTCTGATCATGCCCGAGGCGCCTCTCGATGTGACGCTGGACAGGGCCGAGCGCCTGCTGGAGGAGGTCCGGGAGATGCGGGTGGCCCAACGGGGGCGCCCTCTGGGAGCCGTCACGATGTCGGCCGGCGTTGCCGCCTACCCCGAGCACGGGGGAACGGCCGAGGACCTCATCCGCGCCGCCGACATGGCGCTCTACAAGGCGAAGAGCGCCGGTCGCGACCGGGCCGAGGTAGCCGACGAGACCCCGGAGCCGATCGTTGCGGCCGTTTCCTAGCCACCGAGAGACTGTCGCCTAGAATCCCTGCATGGATCGGCTGATCGTCGCCGGCGGGCGGCGCCTCGAAGGTACTGTGCGGATCAATGGCG
>Ga0184632_10000975_pt1 | contig 11570 bp, 10 predicted proteins | sample PLM31_50_b1_FD_133153 | JGI IMG/M metagenome (GOLD analysis project Ga0184632, IMG submission 133153) | Groundwater sediment microbial communities from an aquifer in East River, Colorado, USA - PLM3-1_50_b1 | ecosystem: Environmental > Terrestrial > Soil > Riparian zone | place: USA: East... | reverse complement strand
TTAAATAAAAATCTGGAGGTATTTTTTCTATAACTCCAGTCTCAAGTAGAAAATCAGGAGTAATTCCATCGGATTCGTACATTCTAATCAAATCTTCAACGCTGAGACTTTTCTTACTTGTCAACATGGAATTGGCTATGGAATACATTCTTTCTTTGGATGAAGAATATCTATTGGATTCAATTTGTATTATAGTTCTAACCTCATTTTTGTGCTCTTTTAATTCAGGATACATTGATTTTAGTTGGTCAATGTGTAAATCCATAATGTCTTCTAAATTGACCTTCCAACCAAAACGTGCAAGTAGTGCAAGGGTTCTTCTTAATATAATTCTGAGATTATAGCCTCCTCCGACATTCGAAGGCAAGGAACCGTCTGAAATTGCAAACAGTAGGGTCCTCGTGTGATCAGCTATTATTGATAATGTTTCAAATGGTAAGATAGTTTTTTCTAAACTTTCATACGATAAGCCAAGTTCTTTTGCAATGTTAGTTTTTAAAAGTCTCACATCATTTTGATTATTTGAATATTTCTCAGAAAAAACCCTAAAATATTGAGATAGAAATTCTGATTTCGATTCAACATCGATACCAATCATATCAATTAGTTTTTTGATTACTGGTCCGAATGTAGCATCGTAACTTGTGGGGGTGCCCAAAGTGATCCATGACAAGCGTTCCAGTCCCGCACCCATATCTATTATCTTGTTATCAAGTGTACGATAATTATGCTCATCACCTTCAAATTCAGTGAATACTGCATTTCCAAGCTCCAGTCCTCGAACATAATATTCTAAGGAATAACCAAAGGCTCCAGCGCCCATCCAAACATCTTCAACGAATGTAATTTCTTCCGATTGAATGCCCAATACATCCTTAAGTAGAGCGTGATCTAGTTCGATACATTTGTCCTTCCAATATCCACCCGGTGCATCTGCATTACAGGTTTGACCTATCATGCAGAAACTAGTATAGTGCCTCCCAGTAATACCAACATTTTCAATATCATTAAATCGAAGACACATTTGTGGCACCACAAGAGGATTTTTGGGGATTTCAAATACAATTTTTCCATTCATTACCCTCTGAAAGTCCACTATTGAAGCAATCGTGAAATAAAGATCTTCCCTCCAGCGACATACTACTGGATATCTTTGAATTAGATTGTGGTCATTTTCTCTAAAAAAACTACTTAACTCTTTCCAGGTATTTACAAAATCAAGTCTTTTTGATGTCGGAGGATCGCCTATGAAGCTGTAGTTTTCATGTTCAGGACAAGATTCTTTATCATTTATAGACCAAAAGAATTTTCTGCATAATTTGCAATTATGTCTTTTGAATCCTTTTTCGTCAAATAATGAAACTTTGTAATACTTATCCGGATTTGAAGAAAAAAGCGATAATAGTGATTGTTTTTCCATTTCACACAAATTATTTGAATATGCTATTAATGCTTTTGTAAGTTTCGATTAGGGTTTAGCTATGAAGATATTTTAATGAATTGCGACTAAACTATCCATTTCTTGAGTTTTCTAACCCCGTTCTATGATGTTTCTCATCATCCAGGTTATTGCTTTGGCCTCAATTGTGTAAATCCATGTTGCAGCTTGTGCATGGAGGTATTGTATATAGTTGGGTCATGCCTATTCGTAATCGATAAATTATTTCTTCATCAAGATAAAATAGTTAGTTACTACTATGAAGTCGCTTTCAATGATACAATACTTGTTGGTATATTTTGTTGCAATAATTAGTATATCTGTGTTAAAAGGTTAAATTAACCTGTTCATTAAAGTTCAAATTATCAAGGTTCGTCGATTTGAATAGCTCAAAAGATCATACTTGGAAAAGGACGCACTATTCCAAAAATATTGATACTTCTCTGAATGGCAAGGAGGTAATAATTGTTGGATGGATCTCTTCGGTACGCGAACATAGTAACGTAAAATTTCTCACACTCAACGACAGATTTGGTAATATCCAAGTTATTCTAAAGAAAAATGAATACCCCGCATCTCTCACGTCTGAAATACCAAAGATTAAGGAGCATGCGTCGATAGCAATAAGGGGTAAAGTTAGAAGTGAACCAAAGGCTCCAAATGGAATTGAGATAATTCCAGTTGAATTTAAAATACTTTCCATGGCCAATAAGAACTCCCCTATCGTTATTCAAAGTAGGAAAGGAGTGGGTATTGATACTAGATTAGATCTAAGAGCGATAGATCTCCGTAGACCTTACCTTCAATCAATTTTTAGTATAAGATACACAGTATTGAACTCATGTAGAGAATTTCTTAGAAAAGAAGGATTTATCGAAGTCAATACACCTAAAATAATTTCTACAGCGACCGAGGGTGGTGCTACACTCTTTCCGATTTTTTATTATGATAGAGAAGCATTCTTAACCCAAAGTCCTCAGCTTTATAAAGAACAGTTGACCATGGCATTTGAAAATGTATTTGAAATAGGCCCAATTTTCAGAGCAGAACCATCACGAACAAATAGACATCTGTCAGAAGCTACGTCAATAGATATCGAAAAAGCATATGCTGATTATAGTGAAGTAATGGAAATTTTAGAAAAAATGATTCATTATGTCTGGGACGAAGTAAAAGATAAGAACAAGTCGCATCTTGCATATCTGAAAATAAATTTACCCGATATATCATTTCCATTTCAAAGATATAGATATTCAGATCTGATAGAAAAGTTACAGAACGTCGGAGAATCAATTGAATGGGGAGATGACATTTCACAACAAAAGTTGCGAAATCTCGACGATAAAGGTATCAGGAATTTCTACTTCATAATTGATTGGCCCACCTCAATAAAGCCATTCTATGCTAAGCCAAAATCTACAGGGACAGAGAGCGAATCTTTCGACTTGATGTATGAAAATCTAGAATTATCGTCAGGAAGCACAAGAATTCACGATAAAGCTGAGTTGGTTGAAAGAATGAAAAAGCAAGGATTAAACATTGATGCTTTTGATTTCCATCTGAAAGTTTTTGATTACGGTATGCCTCCTCACGCTGGATTTGGGTTAGGTCTTGAGCGGTTATTGATGAGTATATGCGGGGTTGACAATATTAGAGATGTTGTTTTGTTTCCCAGAGATATAGATCGATTGTCGCCTTAACAAATAATATATCTATGAAAAGATGACAATATTATGATCTCAAAAGACGAATTAGCGTATCTTGCCAAGATATCTAAAATTGAGCTATCTGAAGATGAAGCTGAAAAATTTCCTAAACAATTGGAAAAGACAATTGAATATATAGATATTCTTGAAGAGCTTTCTTCTGATGATTCGATTGTTTTAGACTTACAGGAAATAAAACTCGATGAGCTGAGAGACGATGTGATCAAAATGTCTGGCGGACGGCGAATAAACAAAAACTTGACAGAAGATGGTTTCTTAAAAGGGCCCAAGATGAAATAAAATGTCAAACCTATATGATCTTCTAGGACATGAGGTTGTTGAAGGCATAAAAGAAGGATTATTTACGGCTGAGGAGTACGTTTGTTCCGTTATTAAAAGAATCGAAGATGTAGAATCGAAGTTAAATTCGTTTATCTCATTAGATTCTGAAGGCGCACTATCCTCTGCAAAGTTAATAGATAGGAAATTTAAGGAAAAAGAAAATATAGGTTTACTAGGTGGCGTAACGGTAGGAATAAAGGATAACATTTCTACAAAAGATATCAGAACTACATGCGGTTCAAAATTACTCGAAGATTATGTTCCCTCATATGATGGGACAGTTATACGACACTTAAAGGAAAATGGGGCAATAATATTGGGGAAGTTAAATTTAGATGAATTTGGTATGGGCTCAACTACTGAATACAGTAGATTCATGCCTACTCATAATCCATGGAATTTGGATTATGTTCCTGGGGGCTCATCAGGTGGTTCTGGTGCTGCTGTTGCAGCTGGAGAATGTACTGTTTCTCTCGGTTCAGACACAGGGGGCTCAATAAGGTGTCCAGCAAGTTTCTGTTCCGTTGTTGGCCTTAAACCTACTTATGGTAAGGTGAGTAGATACGGTTTAATTTCATATGCAAATAGTCTAGAACAAATTGGTCCCATTTGCAGATCGGTCAAGGACGTAGTCATGATAATGAACATAATTTCTGGAAAGGATATGAATGATAATACAAGTATGTCTTCGTCACCAATTACTATTAATGATAAATCAAATAATTTGGATATTGCGATAATAAAGGAATTGATTGATGGTAGTGATGATGCGGTGACAAGAACAATTTATTCTACATCTGAAAAATTTAAGGAAATAGGATGTGAGTGTAATGAAATATCGGTAAAAAATCTAAATTATGCTTTGCCCTCATACTATACTCTTGCAAGCGCTGAAGCAAGTAGCAATCTTGCCAGGTATGATAATCTTCGATATGGGTTTGATCTTCCGATAGATGATTATAAATGGGATAATTATTTTACTAGCGTTAGGAAAAACTTTGGAGAAGAAGTAAAAAGGAGAATTTTAATTGGGTCATATGTTCTCTCTTCAGGATACTATAGTAAATATTATCTCAAGGCCAGAAGACTTCGCTCATTATTGAGATTGGAATTACTTACCTTATTCAAAAAGTATGATCTGCTGATTGGACCCACCATGCCGATACTTCCTTTTAAATTTGGTGAGAAAATAGATGATCCAATTAAAATGTACCTTGTTGATATAAACACTGTTATAGCCAATCTTGCCGGCATTCCTGCAATATCACTACCTGCTGGATTTAGTAATGGTCTTCCAATAGGATTGCAGATCATGGCAGCACCATTTGAAGAACAGAAGCTAATTGATGCATCTTATGCCCTTGAAAATACTATCAATATTCAAAGGAGACCAAATTTAATATGAGTCTGGTAATGATCGGATTAGAAATTCACGCTCAAATAACTGCACTTAAGAGTAAACTCTTTTGTTCATGTCGTGGAAACTATCGTGATCTTAAACCTAACACCAACATTTGTGATACATGTTGTGGACTTCCGGGTACTTTACCAATTATCAATAGAAAAGCGATAGAATATTCTACAATGATTTCTATTGCTTTAGGTTGTAAAATTCCCAACAAGATCATGTTTTATCGTAAGAATTACTTTTATCCAGACTTACCAAAAAACTTTCAGATAACCCAGTATAATGTATATGGTTTTTCAAGTATTGGAGCAGAAGGTATATTTGAATTGGACGATTCAAAAAAAATTAGGATTACTAGAATCCAATTGGAAGAGGATCCAGGTAGAATTGCTTATCTTGAGGGTGGCATGAACGTTAGAAATTCTGTGTTGATAGATTATAATAGGGCTGGTGTTGCCTTGATTGAAATAGTCACAGAACCTGATTTTACAAATCCAAAAGAAGTAAGATTATTTCTAAATAAATTATCCTTAACACTTGAACATCTTGGTGTATGTGATACTTTATTGGAAGGATCAGTAAGATGTGATGTAAATGTGTCAATAAAAGGTGGTAACAAGGTAGAAATTAAGAATATTAATTCATTTAAGGAAGTCGAAAAAGCCATTAATTATGAAATTACCAGACAAAATAGTATGTTTAACCGTAATATCAAAATAGATTCTGAAACACGCCATTGGGATGATAGGAAAAAAATTACATTTAAGGCAAGGAGTAAGGAAGAGGAACATGACTATCGATATTTCCCAGAACCTGATATCCCTGTTATTATATTGGGTGATAATTTTGTTTCTAATTTGCAAGATCATATGCCAGAACTACCAAACCAAAGATTCGATCGTTTTGTATCAAAATATAAACTCTCGGAACATACCTCTAATATTCTCATAAATGATAAGAAATTAGCTGATTTTTTTGAATCAACTTTGAAAGTATATTTTTCCCCTGTGGAAATAGCTAATTTTCTAATTACCGACTTTAAGAGTTTGATTCAAGATGATATTGACAGTAGTGACTATTTGAGAAACCTGAAGGTGAAACCAGAGCATATCGCAGAATTGGTTAAGATGATAGAAGGAAATAAGATTAGTAGAATTACAGCAAAAGATATTCTAGTCAACATATTCGATAGTGGAAAATTACCTTCAGAAGTTGCAAATAATACAAATGCTTTCAAGATAGCTGACGAAAAAACGTTGATGGATGCAGTCGAGTCAGTTTTTAATACCGAAAAATCTGCTGTTGAAGACGCAAGAACGAATCATGAAGCAATAAATTTCTTGTTAGGTAAGGTAATGAAGTTTACTAACGGACGTGCAGATCCAAAGATTGCAATGCGTCTAATAAACAATAGATTAAATAAATCAAATAGATAGAATTTTTATTACTATCATAAAATGATGATGATTTAAATTCACTTATTGACTGCACTCTAGTTGCTAGTATCACTTTTTGGTTATATGTTCTAATTCATGTAGTACCATTGGAAGAAATGCTCCAATGTCGCTAACAATTCCTATTGCCTGTGTTGTTCCTCTATCTAGTAGTTTTGTTACCACAGGTTGACTAATATCTACCGCGACGACCTTTACTCGTGCAGGAATCATGTTTCCTACAGCGATTGAATGTAACATGGTCGAAAGCATAAGTACCATTTTTGTGTCTCTTAAAATTTCTCTGTATCTATCTTGAGCTTCAATAATATCGGTTACTACTCCCGGAATTGGTCCATCGTCTCTAATTGATCCACAAAGTACGAATTGAACATTATTCTTTATACACTCATACATAATTCCAGATTTTAGAATATTTTTTTTTACCATTTCTTCTATAGATCCTGCTCTAAACACTTCATTTATTGCCTGCATATGGTTTCTATGACCACGAATTGCCAATGTTCCATTTTTTATATTCATTCCTAGAGAAGTACCAAATAATGAATTTTCTATATCATGAACTGCTAAAGCATTTCCAGTTAGTAGTCCATCTATATACTTCATTCTGATCATCTTGGCAAGTGATTCTGCAGCACCCGAATGGACAATTACTGGTCCCGCAGTGACGATTATTTTCCCACCATTATTTTTAGTATTGTAAATATCCATTGCAATTTTTCTTGCAATTTGTTGAGTAGGCCTTTCACTGGAGCTTGTACTGCTCATAAATTGAAAAATGTCTACACCTTCTCTCGGACGTTCCTCAGGTAATATTCTAACTCCTTGCTCACCGGTTACTATCATATCTCCACGACGAATATCCCTAATTTTTCTACATTCTGTCTTTTTGTTCCTCAGATTAACTACGATACATTTGTCCATCATCATATTTTCAACATCAATCCATTCATTGTTAAGGAATATTTGCGTAGTATTGTTAGTTGTACTGTAAAAATCTCTTGGCATTACCATGTCATTAGGAGCAGGTTTTAGAACCACTCCATCAATTTTAGTTGGTTGTGCACCTTCTATAAAAACTGATTCCAATAATTGGTCAAGATGTTTTTTATTTTTTCCTGATATCAATAATCGTGCATAACTCAATTCATCTTTCTTTTTTCCAACATAAAATTCAAGAACATTAAAATCTCCCTTCAGGTCCATGATCTTATCAAATATTCTTGTTAAGATCATTGAGTCAATAAGATGACCTTTGATCTCTATCGATTGTTCAAATTTTCTTTTCAAATGAGATCAATAAATAACAAATCTACTTAAGTGTTAAATTGGAAGTATCACTTTTCCATTGTACTCTTGAATATTTTCATTTTGCATTATTTTCTTAATAATTTCATCTTTTCTAATTTCAATAAACCATTGTGCTAAAGATTTTGCAATCCCATTTCTATCACATATTGCAATCAAGAAACCATTTTCTTCTTTTATTGTCGTAAAATAATTTTCTTCCCCAACAGGTTCCCAGTTGTTATTGTTATTGTCCTTCAATGCTAAAGCTGGCATGGCTACATTTCCAGTATATTTATTTAGAATCTCTTGAGCAGCTCTAACTCGTTTTTCACCTATTTTTAGAGCTGTAAAATACTGCATTAATTCATATTTTGTTTGAATCATCATTTAAAGTTTGCAAAATTTCAAATACCAAGTCAAATCTCTCATTTGATATATAATCAGTAGCAGATTTTAGGAAAATTTGAAGCGATTCTTTTGAGTATCCATCAAACTCATATTCTTTTGCTTGTAGGGCCATTTCCAACTTGTCTATATTGTGAACAAACTTGGCATTAACTGTGATATTATCATTGTATTCATTCCAAATATCAAGATAATTTTCACGGAGAGCGCCTGGTAGCTTTGAAATGATTTTTTTCATAGCCTTATTCTCTAGTATCTCTTTTTTTTCAGCTGATATTTTATCAGGCATATAGTCTCCAACTAGGGATTCAGCCAAATCGTGGAGATTGACCATCTTCATAATGTGCTCTGTATCTAAATTCAGTATTTCAGCCAAAACCATGGACATTACGCACATGGAGTAGGAATGATCTGCTATCGATTCAGGTGATTCAATGTTAGATCTGTATATCCAGCCAGATCTCTTTACTCTTTTAAGATTGCAAACAAAACGAAAAAATGAAACAAGGTTGGGTATTTCACGTTTTTCTAATTTCATGTAGTTAGTGAATCTTAATTCATATTAATATGCCATTATTATCGAATCTTTATAATTGGATTGTATATTGAACCATTGTGATTTTTAAAGTGTATTCGAAAAGGATCAGAAAATTCGTAAGTAACTGGTCAAGAAAATACAATAACGCACTACTCACCAAAGCCATGATTATTGTGATGAAAATCAACAGTAGTACGTTTCGCGTCTGTTCCAATGCTAAATAGCATGAATTTCAGCATGTTTTTTGTATTTAAACCTACTCGAATCTCAATTTAACTTCCAGGGAATATCGTTACATTTTTGTCGCTTATTAATTACTCGAGCAAGAACAAAAAATAAATCTGACAATCTGTTTAGATAGGTAAGAATTTCCTGGTTTATCTTCTGTTCCTTAGCAAGCGCGACTGAAGATGTTTCGGCACGTCTTACAACTGTTCTACAAATATGTAATAAAGATGCTTCAATGGTTCCACCCGGAAGTATGAAATATGATATAGGGGCCAATTCGGATTCAAAATTATCAATTTGCTGTTCAATATTAGAAGCCATCTCTTTTCTAACTAGCATCTTGTCATCTTTCAAACCGTTTGGATTAGCCAGGTCAGCACCTAAAACGAATAAATCTTCTTGAACATTCAAGAGTATTTTTTTTACATCATCAAAAATCGAATTTTTTTCAATATTTGAAATTATTAATCCTATATGCGAATTTGCCTCATCCACTTCTCCATAAGCTTTTATTCTTAAATCAGATTTGGAAATTCTGGAACCATCAATTAATCCTGTATCTCCTTTATCACCAGTTTTAGTGTAAATTTTCAAGATTGAAATAGAATATTAATTGACTCAATAAATTACTTTTTGTGTCGCTTATTAATTAACTCAATTAATTTTTCTCTACTATGTGTTATAAGGGAAAGTTGAATTATCACTATTCAAATATCCCACATTAAATAGAAGAAAATCAGTAAGAATGAACTTCTATTTTGTGTTCTTTTAGGTATTTCTTTTTCTTAAAACGTTGGTTACACTTCTCACATTTGAAGGGTTTTTCAAATTCTATTAGGAATCTTTTTCTTCTCTCTTCAGGTGTTTCCACAACCATCTTTAAATCTGTAGTATCCATCGTAATTAATTTTTAAAATCTTCTTATAGTTTATTTACTTTAAGGAAGATAGTACTAGATTTTTAGTATGATTTCTGGAGATCTATTTGTCATGAATCCCAAGACAAGAATATATATAATTTGTACAAAAGGTTAGCTGTGCCGTCGTAGCTCAGCCTGGGAGAGCACTCGACCAATAATGTAGGGGTGATGCTGAAGACCGAGCTGTCGTGAGCTCAAATCTCACCGACGGCATTTAGGGTTTAACAAAATCGTTATTATGTAAGTAAGCGTAAGACACATGCGTATGACCAATCCTTTACTGATCGTATTCAAACGAATCTTTTGCAGTCATGACAATACCTTTTCATTTAGAAAGTATAACGATTTTGACTTCTTTGAATATAATAAATGTATTAACTGTGAAAAAATTTTAAGATATCTCAGGGGTTTTGACGAAAGCATTAGAGGGTGATAATTTTTAATATTAATCTTCAAATTTTGATTATCCTCTGGTGGGTAGGAGCCATTATTTCTGGAGTAGCGCTCTTGATTCCACAATACAAGTATTATGTGATTTTGGGTTCTATAGGGTGGGTAACAGTTGGACTAACTTCAGGTCTTATTATCTATGCAATAAAAAGAAATAATAAAGAAAGTCAAAGAAATATGTCTTCTAATATCAGCTGATTTCCTTTCCGCCTTGCTCCTCAATTACTACAAGAGTAACGGTAGAAGTTATACCCGGTATCTTTCTAATTCTATTAGTAATTGTGTGATTCATTGTTTCTGTATTGTCTGACTTTACTTTGACAAATACATCATGAACTCCATATGTTCCACGTACTTCTTTTACATCAGAGAGCTTTGCAATTTCCTCAATTATTCTTTCTTCTGAACCAAGTGTGCAATTTACAAGTATATATGCAGTAGGCAACAATATTTTTAGGAAAATTAGTGTATTTTAGTCTTTTCAATCATCTGTTATTTCATTGATGACAAAATAATATTCTACTCTTTTAAAGTATAAAGTTTGTAAGGTTCGCCCGTTCGTTTACTAACATAATTCCATTCTCTTGCATTATAGTTAACTCTAACAAATTTTTGCCTTAATTCCGGATGCAGTCTAACATATACATCATCTCCAATTGTGATATTATTTGACTTTGTCAAAGAAGTCATTTTAGCCGATACACTCATACAATAACTTAGGATATCCAAGGGTGAATTTTCATCGTGTCCATATTGAACGATAATGTTTTCTCCTTCGTCTATTCCTATCTTTGCACTTAAATCAGGATAATCATATTGATTCAAAATTGGATTTAATCCATTTTTTATGACTGTTAACATAGAGACACCACATCTAACGGCCCTATCACATACTACATATTTATTTGATAATGAAGGAAAGAATGCAATCACCGCATCGCCTACGTATTTTAAGACAAGTCCTCCGTATCTATACACTGCCGACGACATCTCATAAGTGAATGCCCGGATTATTGTTACTAATTTATCTACCGGCAGGGTCATTGATAGGTTTGTTGAACCTACTAAATCTACATATAAGATGACTAGTGGAATTTTAGAATTAACATGATTTTTTAGAAAGCTCTGTCCGGGTTCCAAGTTTGAATCATATTGATATCTCCTCTTAAGGGCTTTCCATATCCTGTTCTGCGTTTCTTTGATTTGAGTATCTGAATCGTATATAACCTCTGATTCTAATATTCCTCTTTTTTCATCTGTAAGCATTGAAATAAAAGGCGGTCTACTTTCATTCAAATTTTGAGATTTAATTTTATCGACTTCCTTGTTTCCCGTAGTCATAAATTGTATTCCTACCGATCTTTGAGATAGTTTTCAACTAATAATAAGATA
>Ga0184632_10000974_pt1 | contig 11572 bp, 10 predicted proteins | sample PLM31_50_b1_FD_133153 | JGI IMG/M metagenome (GOLD analysis project Ga0184632, IMG submission 133153) | Groundwater sediment microbial communities from an aquifer in East River, Colorado, USA - PLM3-1_50_b1 | ecosystem: Environmental > Terrestrial > Soil > Riparian zone | place: USA: East... | reverse complement strand
CTCGTCTGGATCGAAGCTCCCTCGAACCCGTTTCTCACGATGCCTGACTTCCAGGCAGCGGCCGCGCATCCCGGGCTCGTGGTCTGTGACTCGACCGCCGCGACACCGCTGCACGTCCGTCCGCTCGAGCTCGGCTGCGACTTCGTGGTCCACTCGGCGACGAAGTTCCTCGCGGGCCACGACGACGCGCTCGTCGGCGCGGTCGTGTGCAAGCGACCGGACGACACCGCTCGCCTGCTCGAGTTCCGGTCACGAACGGGGCCCGTCACGAACGCTGACACGGCCTGGCTGCTCCTTCGAGGGCTCGCCACGCTCGAAGTTCGCGTGGCCCGACAGACGGACAGCGCGATGGTACTCGTGGAGCGGCTTCGGACCCATCCCGCCGTCGAGGTCGTCCGCTACCCCGGGTTCGGCGGGCTCATGTCCTTCGACGTCGGGAGTACAGAGTCGGCCCGGCGGGTCGAGACGTCGACGAGATTGATCGCGAACATGACGAGTCTCGGAGGGGTCACGTCGAAGATCGAGGCTCGCTCACGCTGGGAGGGCGCACGCGTGCCGGCCGGACTGCTCCGGCTCTCGGTCGGCCTCGAGGATCCAGAGACCCTGTGGGCTGACCTCGCGCACGCGCTGGCGAACGCATGAACCTCGCCCGAAGAGCTGGGCGGGACGCGGCCACGCCGTAACGACACGGCCGCTTGTCGGTACCGTACGAGCATGCTCTTCACGCGCAAGTCCACAGCCATGCCGTCCGCGGCTGAGGCTCTCCCCGGCCGCGATGAGCCGATGCCGGTGCCCGCGGCACATCTCGTCCTCGGCACGCCGCTGACGCCTCCGTTTCCCGAAGGCACCGAGCGGGCGATCTTCGGAATGGGCTGCTTCTGGGGCGCCGAGCGCATGTTCTGGCGGGCGCCCGGGATGTACACCACCGCGGTTGGTTACTCCGGCGGATTCACCACCAATCCCACGTATCAGGAGGTCTGCACCGGACGCACCGGGCACAACGAGGTCGTGCTCGCGGTCTTCGACGGCGCGAAGACCGACTACGAGGCGCTGCTCCGCATCTTCTGGGAGGGCCACGACCCGACTCAGGGCATGCGCCAGGGGAACGACGTCGGGACGCAGTACCGCTCCGGGATCTACTGGACAACCGATACGCAACGGGAAGCCGCGATCGCCTCCCGCGAGATGTTCCAGGCCGAGCTGTCGGCGGCCGGGTACGGGCAGATCACGACCGAGATCGTCGAAGCTGGGCCGTTCTACTACGCCGAGGACTACCACCAGCAGTACCTCGAGTCGAACCCGAACGGCTACTGCGGGCTGGGGGGCACTGGCGTCTCCTGCCCGATCCGGCTTCAGACGACCGCCTGAAGAGCTGCTCGTCTAGATCCGCCCGCCACCCCCGACTCCGGAGGCGAGCCGTTGCGCGATCCAGACGGGGATGATCGACAGAAGGATCACGAAGACGGCCACGACGTTGACGATCGGCAACTGGTTCGGCCGCGAGAGGTTCGCGAGGATCCAGATCGGAAGCGTCTCCTGCCCGCTGATCGTGAACGTGGTCACGATCACCTCGTCGAACGAAAGCGCGAACGCGAGCAGCGAGCCGGCGATGATCGCTGTCGAGATCTGCGGCGCCGTCACATAGCGGAAGGTCTGCCATGAGTCTGCGCCGAGATCCATCGACGCCTCGTCGAGCGACCCCGATACCCGCCGCATGCGTGCGACCGCGTTGTTGTACACGACGACGATGCAGAACGTGGCATGCCCGACGATGACCGTGAACAGGCCGAGATCGACCCCCAACGTCCGAAACGTGGTGTTCAGCGCCATCCCGGTCACGATCCCGGGGAGCGCGATCGGGAGGATGACCAGGAACGAGATCGTCTCCCGCCCGAAGAAGCGATAGCGCGACACCGCGATTGCGGCGAGCGTCCCGAGAAGCACTGCCAACGCCGTGGCCCCAAGCCCGGCCTTGACCGACGTCCAAAGGGCATCCCGGACCCCGGGATTGTTCACGGCCTTCTCGAACCACCGGAGCGACAACCCTTCGATCGGCCAGTTGTTCGTCCTCCGCTCGTTGAACGCGTACAGGCAGATAACGAAGAGCGGCAGGTAGATGAAGGAGAGCGTCACCGCGGTCGCCCCCTTGAGGAACCACTGCAGCCCACGTGACTCAACCACGGCTACAGACTCTCGAACGCTCCTGCCCGCCGAGCGAGCAGGAGGTAGACGATCATGATCATCACCGGCACAGTGGCAAACGCCGCAGCGAGTGGCAGGTTGCCCGCAACACCGACGTTCGCGTACACGACGTTGCCGATGAACTGCCGCGTGCCGACGATCTGCGGCGCGATGTAATCACCGAGCGTGAGCGAGAAGGTGAAGATCGAGCCCGCCACGACCGCCGGGAACGCGATCGGCAGCACGACGCTGCGGAACGTTCGAAAACCTCTCGCGCCGAGATCGGACGAGGCTTCGAGCAGCGACGAAGGCAGCCGCTCGAGTCCCGCGTAGATGGGCAAGACCATGAACGGCAGCCAGAGGTACGTGAAGACGAGCCAGAGCGCGTACTTCCCGAACCCGGGGCCGGATAGACCGAGCGGGTCGAGTGCCCAGTTCAAGACTCCGTCTTCTTGGAGGATGATCCGCCAGGCGTAGATTTTCACCAGGTAGCTCGCCCACAAAGGAGTCAAGACCGCGACGACGAGTGCGGCCCTGACGCGCGGCGTCGCGATGCGTGCCATGTAGTAGGCGATCGGGAACGCGAGGACGGCGTCGGTGATGGTCACAGCAGCTGCCGTGCCGACCGTCCTGAGCGTGATCGTCCTGTAGACCGGCTCCTCGACGAGCGTCCGGAAGTTGTCCAAGCTGTAGTCGTGGACGACCTTGGTCGCCAGCGGATCGAGGCGCCAGAACGCGGCCAGGAACAACACGGCCAGCGAGCCGAGGTAGGCGATTCCCAGCCACCCGAGTGGCGTCGCAAGCAGAGCGCCGAGGCCGAGTCGAGGGCGGCGGTAGAGAAAGGTGGACAGACGCCGCCCCGGGGCCTCCCGGGGCGGCGTCTCGGCGTTACCGATCGAGCTCAACTACCCCTGATCTCGGTCCACGCCTGGACCCACTCGCTGTGGTCTTTGCAGACCTCGCCGCGGTCGTCGCCGCAGTCTGCGAGCGGTGTGATCCAGTAGTAGACGTTTTTCCAGTAGTCCGGATCGTCCGCGTGGTACTTGGCGCAGAAGTCCGGGTCGGTCATGAGATCGCACGATTTGGCGTTCGAAGGCGCTTCGCCGTAGTACTCCGTCTGAGTCGCATTCGTCTGCGGACTGACGATGTGATTCATCCAGAGGTACATGCAGTTGGGATGGGCGGCCTTGGAATTGATCATCCAGGTGTCCGACCATCCCGTCGCCCCTTCCTTCGGGGACGTCGACTCGACCGGCACCTTCTCGCCCTGGAGGAAGTTCGTGACCGACTGCCAGGTCGTGCCGACGACGCTGTTCCCGGAGGTGAACGACGACTCTTCCTTCGCGTAGTCGGACCAGTACTCGCCGATGATCGTCGCCTGCTTCTTCAGCAGGTCGACCGCTGCGTTGAACTGGTCCTCGTCGAGCTCGTACGGGTTCGTGATGTTGAGGTCCGGCTGCGTCTCCATCAGGTACAGCGCCGCGTCCGCTATGTAGACCGAGTCGTCGTACGCCGTGACCTTGCCCTTGTACGGCGAGTTCTCGTCGAAGACGACGCCCCAGCTGTCCGGCGCAGGTTTGACGATGTCTGTCCGCCACATGAGCACGTTGGCCCCACGTCCGTGCGGGATCCCGTACGGCACGCCGTCAACCGTGTTGTACGGCTGGTCCTTCAGGTCCTCGAAGATATCCGCGTAGTTCGGGACGAGGTCGACGTTCACCGGCGCGACGTCGCCGCCGGCGACGAGCCTGAGTGACGCGTTGCCCGACGCCGAGACACCGTCGTACTGACCGGTCTTCATGAGCGTCACCATCTCGTCGGAGGTGTTCGCGACCTTCGCCGATACGTCGCAACCCGTCTCCTTCTCGAAGTCGGTTACCCAGTCGGCGTTCGGATCGTTCGAGCCGTCCTCGACGTAGTACGCCCAGGCCACGAGGTCGACCTTCCCCTCCGTCTTGGCGTTCGCCTGGATCTCGTCGAGCGTCGAGCCGAGCCCTTCGACCTGCCAATCACCGGCGGAACTGCCCTCGTCTCCGCCGCCGCAACCCGCGGCGACCACGCCGAGTGCCGCTACGAGCAGCCCCAGCGCGGTGCAGACCGCGATGCGCTTTCTCTTCATTCGGATCCTCCCTCCGATTCGTCTATGACCGACTCCTGCTCCTGGCGCCACTCGAGCGACACCGGACGCCCTTTCGCCTCTAACACCTCGCTTGAGCCCTCCTCGAGGTTCTGCGCAAGCACCTGCAGCTCACCGCCCCGGTCGAGCGTGACGTGGTAGCGGGTGACCGGACCGACGTACTGGACGTCGCGTACGACTCCCCGCTCCACGTGTGACCCGACCTGAGGCGCCTCACCGTTCATGAGCAGGTTGATCTTCTCAGGTCGCACGGTGTATCTCCGCCCGTCTCGCTCGATGACGTTCGAGACGCCGATGAAACCCGCGATGAACTCGCTCTCGGGGTGCTCGTACACCTCCGCGGGCGGGCCGACCTGCTCGATTCTTCCCTGGTTGAACACCGCGAGCCGGTCGGACATGGTCAGCGCCTCTTCCTGGTCGTGCGTGACGTAGACGAACGTGATCCCGACCTCGCGCTGGATCGATTTGAGCTCGATCTGCATCTCCTGGCGGAGCTTCAGGTCGAGCGCGCCGAGCGGCTCGTCGAGGAGGAGCACCCTGGGACGGTTGACGATCGCGCGGGCCAGTGCCACCCGCTGGCGCTGGCCTCCGGAGAGCTGCGCGGGTTTGCGGTCTCCGTAGCCCGAGAGGCGCACCATCTCGAGCGACTCGCCCGCCCGCGCGCGCCGCTCACCCTTCTTGACCTGCTTGACCATGAGGCCGTACTCGACGTTCTGCTGCACGGTCATGTGCGGGAAGAGGGCGTAGTCCTGGAACACGGTATTGACCGGCCGATCGTATGGAGGCAGGCGCGAGACGTCCTCGCCGGCCAGCTCGATCGTCCCCTCGTCCGGGACCTCGAACCCCGCGATCATCCTCAGAGTCGTCGTCTTGCCCGAGCCCGAGGGCCCGAGCATGGTGAAGAACTCGCCAGGAGCGATGTCGAGGTCGATGGCGTCGACGGCGACGACATCTCCGAAGCGTTTGGTCAGGCCTCTGACACTGATGTCCGGCGCACCGTCAGGCGCCAAGCGACGCCTCCAGGATCGCAAGGCCCTCGTCCAGCTCGTCCGCGGAGATGTTGAGGGGCGGCAGCAATCGGATCACGTTCCCGTAGAGACCGCAGGAGAGAAGGACGAGCCCACGCTCAAATGCGGCCGAGACCACGGCTTGTGCGCGATCGGGCGATCGCTCGGCGAACTCGAACGCGAGCATGGAGCCGAGGCCACGCACCTCGCCGATCTCCGAGCGGCGGGCAGCGAGCGCGTCGAGGCGGTCGCGAAGGGTCTCGCCGAGCCGGCGTGCCCCCGCCAGGAACTCCGGATCGCTCACGATGTCGAGCACCGCGAGCGCTGCGGCACACGAGAGCGGGTTGCCCCCGAAAGTGCCTCCGAGCCCGCCCGGCGGAACGGCGTCCATGACCTCCGCACGGCCGGTGACACCCGCGAGCGGGAGACCGCCTCCGATCGACTTTCCCGAGACCACAATGTCGGGCTCGACCCCGTCGTACTGCTCGATCGCCCACATCGTGCCGGTGCGGCCGATCCCCGACTGCACCTCGTCGTCGACGTACAGGATCCCGTTCGCGCGGCACAGCTCTTGAAGCCGGGCGGGATAGTCGGGCGGCATCGCGATGAAGCCGCCTTCACCCTGGACGGGCTCGAGAACGACGCACGCGATCGTCGACGGGTCGACGTCGGCCTTGAAGAGGTGCTCGAGAGCTGCGATCGCGTCGCCCGAGGAGATGCCGTGGTACGGGTACGGGGCGGGAGCACGGTAGACCTCGGGTGCGAACGGGCCGAAACCGGCCTTGTACGGCTTGACCTTGCTCGTCATCGTCATCGCGAGGAGCGTCCTTCCGTGGAACGCTCCGTCGAAGACGACCACCGCGGGACGACCGGTGGCCGAGCGCGCGATCTTGACTGCGTTCTCGACGGCTTCGGCCCCGGCGTTCACGAGGAGGGAGCGCTGCTCGCCCTGCCCGCAGGGTGAGAGCTCGGCCAGTCGCCGGCACACCTCCACGTACGGCTCATACGTGCCGACGACGAAGCACTGGTGCAGGTACCTGTCGGCTTGCTCCTTGACGGCTTCGACTACCGCCTCGTGTCGATGTCCCGTGTTCTGGCACCCGATTCCGCCGGCGAAGTCGATGAACGAGCGGCCGTCCACATCGGTGATCCGAGCGCCTTCTGCGGCGGCGACGACGAGGCGCGGTGTCGTCGCGCCCGGCGCGACGTACCGCGCTCGCTCGGCGAGCACCCGCTCGGCGGCTGTCGTGTCAGTTGGATGCATCGCGCGATTATCCGGTCTGGAAGCGGCGCGAGCAACTGCGATGCGCAGCGGATCGACCGCGTACCCTGTGAGGAGCGCCGGAGTAGCTCAGCTGGTAGAGCACCTCACTTGTAATGAGGCGGCCGTGGGTTCGAGTCCCACCTCCGGCTCTCGGTCGATCGGCGCGACTACGCCAGCACTTCGCGCGTCTTCTGGTGCGCGAGGATCTTCCGCTTGACGCGCTGGAGGGCGTTGTCGATCGTCTTCGTGTCGCAGCCGAGATCCTCGGCCATCTGCTCGTAGGAGTTCCCCTCGAGGTAGAGAGTCAACGCCTCCGACTCCAGTGACGAGAGGCCCGTTCCGAGGGTGAAGACGAGGCTCTGCAGCTCCTCGGTCGAGATGACACAGACCGACGGGTCGTTGACGCTCGGCCCGGGCAGTGCGTCGCCGAGCGTGCAGTCGCCTTCCGACTCCTGCCCTGCAGGTGCGTGGCTGAACGAGACATACGTATTGAGAGGTGAGTGTTTGAAGCGCGTGGCCGTCTTGATGGCCGTGATGATCTGCCGGGTGACACAGAGCTCTGCGAAACTGCGAAACGACGTCTCCTTGTCGGGTCGAAAGTCGCGGACCGCCTTGTACAGGCCGATCATTCCCTCCTGGATGAGATCGTCGCTGTCGCCGCCGGCGAGGAAGTACGAGCTCGCCTTCAGCCGAACGAAGCCGGTGTACCTCCGCATGAGCGCGTCCAGTGCCTCCTGGCTACCGTTCCGCGCCTTGAGGACGAGTTGCAGGTCTTCAAGCTCTCGTTGAACTTTCTGAGCGCTCTTCGGTGCTGCGGCGGTGCGGACGGCCATCGCAATACCCCCGTGTGCGGCGTGGTTGTGCGGATCACTTGGCGGGACGAATCGCGCTCGTCCGTCAAGTCTCACCTTGAAGTTGAGGAAGAAGCTAGCACCATCCGCCGAGCGTTACAAGTGCTTTGCGAAAATTGCAGGATGCTAAGAACATATGTTCGCCTTCAAAGTGCGGTTCTCCGTACGGCCTCGCCGGTACCCGTCTGCGACGATCTGGTCATGCCCCCCACGGTCCTCATCGTCGACGACCACCCGAGCTTTCGGGCCTCGGCACGGGCCGTTCTGGAAGCCGACGGCTTCGAGATCGTCGGAGAGGCCGCGGACGGCGCCGCTGCTCTCGTGGCCGTCGCCGAGCTCGCTCCGGAGGTCGTGCTCCTCGACATCCAGCTCCCCGACATGACGGGATTCGACGTCTGCAAACGGCTCGCACGTCGAAACGGGACCGCACCCGCCGTCATTCTCGTGTCGAGCCGTGACGTCTCCGACTACGGCGACCTCATCGACGACTCGCACGCGCGGGGGTTCGTCCCCAAGGCCGAGCTCTCGGGCGAGGCGATCCTGGCGCTGCTCGCTTGAGCCGGCTCACGCTCGCGCTCGGCGTTGCGCTTCTCGTCGTCGAGATCGCAGCCAGCGCGGCCTTGATCGCCATCGACGGGCGCGACCAGTCGTTGGCGACCACGGGCCTGCAGTTCACCGCGTGCGCCGCCTTCGTCATCAGCGGACTCGTCGCACTCGCGCAGCGGCCGGAGAACCGCACCGGCGTCTACCTGGCCGCAACGGGCTACATATGGGCGTTCGGCGTGCTCACGTTGGTGACGAACGAATGGCTGTTCGCCATCGGTTTCGTGCTCGGCGACCTCGTCTGGATCCCCTTCACGGCGCTCGTCCTCGCCTATCCGACAGGCCGGTTCGCGAGCAGGCTCGAGCGGACGATTCCCATCGCGGCCGGGGTGCTCGTCACAACGACGTCGATCTTCAAGCTTCTCTTCGACCCGACGCCGGCGCCGACTCGCTGTGACGATTGCCCCGGGAGCGCCATCCTCGTCGCCGATCAGCCGGCGATATCGGACACCGTCGACGGCTTGACGTCCGTCGTCGGGCTCGGGCTGATCGCTCTCGTCGTCGTCATTCTCTATCGCCGTTGGCGGAACGCGACACCTGCCTCGAGACGCGTGCTGTGGCCGGTCCTGGCGGTCGGCGCCACGACGCTCCTGGCCGTGGGACTCGTCATCCTCGCCGACCGCATCTCGGACAGTGCAGCCCGGTTCTTCCAGCTCATCCTCTTCGTCTCGTTCGCGGCGATGCCGTTCGCCTTCCTCTTCGGGATCCTCCGTACGAGACTGGCCCGGTCCTCGGTGTCCCAGCTCGTGGTGGCGCTCGACCGCGGAGTCCCCTTGCGCGACGCCCTCGCGGACGCACTCCGGGATCCCGGCCTGGAAATCGTGTACTGGCTCGACTGGCGCCGTGGCCTCGGCGGAGCCGGCTGGGTCGACGCCCGGGGGCACGCGGTCGGGGATCCGGCGTCGGACGCATTGCACTCGGTGCGATTCGTCGAGCGTGGCGGCGAGCGGGTGGCGGCCGTGCTCTACGACCCCGCTCTGGACACCGAACGCGAGTTCGTGGACGCGGTCACGGCGGCGGCGGGGATGGCGCTCCAGAACGAGCGTCTGCAGGCGGAGCTTCGGGCAGAGGTGAACTTCATGAGCACCGTCACGAACACCGCGCCGAGCCTGCTCGTGAACGTCGGCACGGATGGCCGGATACGCAACATCAACATCGCAGCGCTTCGGGCGACAGGACTGGACGACGAGGAGCGAGCGCGCGGCCAGTACTTCTGGGACGTCTTCATCGACGCGGACGAGCGCGAGGAGATGAAGGCCCGCTTTCACGCAGCCGCGCCCGATTTCCCGGCGGCCGAGTACGAGAACGTCTTCACGAACGCACGCGGCGAGCGCCTCGTCATCTACTGGCGAAGCGCACCGGTGCACGACGAGCACGGGAACGTGGCGAGCATCGTCTCGGGAGGTCTCGACATCACCGATCGCAAGCGCCACGAGCAGGAGCTGAGGGCGTCGCGCGCACGACTTGTCGCGGCGGCCGACGAGGCGCGCCAGGAGCTCGAGCGAAACCTCCACGACGGGGCGCAACAGAGGCTCGTCGCACTCTCCGTGTCGCTCCGGCTCGCCGAGTCCAAGCTCGCCGAGGATCCCGCTGCGACCTCGTCGATCCTGGCGGGCGCCCGGCAGGAGCTCGCCCAGGCTCTGTCCGAGCTGAGAGAGATTGCACGTGGCATCCATCCGGCGGTCCTCACCGACCGTGGCCTTGGCCCGGCCGTCGAAGGCCTCGTCGCCCGCGCTCCGGTGCCGGTCGAAGTCGACGTCTGCCCGGGTCGCCTGCCTCCGGCCGTCGAGGCAGCGTCGTACTACGTCGTCGCGGAGGCCTTGACGAACGTCGCGAAGTACTCGAACGCCTCCGGCGCGAGCGTCGAGGTGACCCGCGAGGATGGCCGCGTCGTGATCGAGGTCACGGACGACGGCTCGGGAGGCGCGGACCCGGCACGCGGCAGCGGGCTCCGCGGCCTCGCCGACCGCGTGGCGGCTCTGGACGGCGTCCTCTCCGTCGAGAGCACGCTGGGCCAGGGAACGCGCGTCCGCGCCGAGATCCCGCTCGCCCAAGAGTAGGGCTTACCGCACCTTCGGGACGCCAGCGCGCCGTAGCGCGCCGAGCGATCGGCCGTGTGAACGTATGGGCCACATGAACAGCACATCCAGGAGGCCCACGATGACCGCAACGCTGACCACTGTCCCCTCCCGCCGCGAGCTCGATCACCGGTGGACGAACGGCATCGACGTGACCTTGTCGTGGTGCCCGGCGAGCAACCGGCTCTACGTTACCGTCCTCGACGAGACCGGCGACTTCTTCGAGCTCGTCGTCGAGGCGCGCGAGGCGCTCGACGTCTTCCACCACCCGTACGCGTACGCCGCACATCGCGATGTCCACCTGCTCGATGTCGCCGCGTGAGACCCGCATCCTCGCGGCGGCCGCCGCGCTCACGCCCTGCACGTCCTCGACGATGCCACCCTCCATCGCGAGCCGGGGACGACGGTATCGGACTACCTGATCGGCGCCGGCGCACTCCTCGCCGTTCTTGCCGTCTCCGCCGCCGTCCTCCCCCGGCTCCGTGCAGGCGCTCCTTCGATCCTGGCGCATTCCTCGGAGCGCTCGTACGAACGCTCGGCGCGCTACACCTTCCAGGAACCGCGAACGGTTCTTCGGTCGCTCAACACGCCGCTTCGTAGACTCGCGGCACGTGAGCCCGCTTCCGACCGGCACTGTCACGTTTCTGCTGATCGACGTCGAGCGATCGACCGCGCTGCTCCAGGACGAGCGGGTCGACTACGCAGCCGTCATCGCCGAGGTGCGCCGGATCCTGCGCGAGACACTGAGCAGGCACGACGGTCACGAGGTCGACGCCGCCGGAGACGAACTGCTGGCCGTTTTCGCGGACGCCGGGTGCGCGGCGGCGGCCGCAATCTCTGCCCAGCGGAGTCTGCGAGACGCCGACTGGCCTCAGGACGTGCAGATACGCGCTCGCATGGGCCTGCACACAGGAACGCCATCGCTCGGCGATGAGGGTTACATGGGAATCGACGTCGTACGCGTCGTCCGAATCGGAAGCGCAGGACACGGCGGACAGATCCTCGCGTCCGCAGGCGTCGTGGCTGTCCTCGGTGGCGTTTCGAATCGCGACCTCGGCGAGTTTCGGCTGCCCGGCCTCCCGACGCCCGAGCGGATCCACCAGCTGCTGGCAGACGACCTCCCGCGCGACTTTCCGCCGCTTCGTAACACCGTCTCGAATCTTGGGGCGGCGATCAGCGTCGTACTGGCCGACGACACAGTCCTCCTCCGGGAGGGCGTCGCACGGCTGCTCTCCGATGCCGGGTTCGACGTGGTCGCACAGTCCGGGAATGCCGAGGACCTCCTCCGCCACGTCGCGATGCACAAGCCGGGAGTCGCCGTCGTCGACATCCGGATGCCGCCGACGCACACTGATGAGGGCTTGCGGGCGGCACGCGAGATCCGAATGCGTTTCCCCGACACAGGGGTGCTCGTCCTCTCGCAGTACGTCGAGGCGGGCTACGCAATGGAT
>Ga0184632_10000972_pt1 | contig 11581 bp, 7 predicted proteins | sample PLM31_50_b1_FD_133153 | JGI IMG/M metagenome (GOLD analysis project Ga0184632, IMG submission 133153) | Groundwater sediment microbial communities from an aquifer in East River, Colorado, USA - PLM3-1_50_b1 | ecosystem: Environmental > Terrestrial > Soil > Riparian zone | place: USA: East River... | reverse complement strand
CTCGGCGAGAAGCGCATCGACGTACGAGCCGTGCTGCTCGCGACGGCCGACCACCGTGACGAAGTCGCAGTACCCGCACCGGTGCGCGCAGAACGGGAGATGGACGTAGAGGTGCCGAACGTGACCCATCGCTAGTGGTCTCTCTGGAAGATACGAGGCTGATTCGCCGGCGAAAACCGAGCGGGCCCTGGACACAGGAAGGCCGCGTACCAGAAGGTATGTGGCCGGCCGAGGACGACGGCATGCGAAGCGTTTGCAGCCGCGTGAAGCTGTCGCGTACTTCCCGGAGCGACCACTAACGCTTCCGCTCCGAGTCGAGGTTCAAGACGGCGAGAAAGGCCTCCTGCGGGACCTCGACGCCGCCGACCTGCTTCATCCGCTTCTTGCCCTTCTTCTGCTTCTCGAGCAGCTTGCGCTTGCGTGTGATGTCACCGCCGTAGCACTTCGCGAGCACGTCCTTGCGCCGCGCCTTGATCGTCTCGCGCGCGATCACACGCGAGCCGATCGCAGCCTGGACGGGGACGTCGAACATCTGCCGCGGGATCTCCTGCCGCAGCCGCTCGACAAGCTGCCGGCCTCTCTCGTAGGCGAAATCGCGATGGATGATCAGCGAGAGCGCGTCCACCTGCTCTCCGCCGACGAGGATGTCCACTCGGGTCAGCTCGCCTGGCTTGAACCCCGCGAGGTCGTAGTCGAAGCTCGCGTACCCCCGCGTCCGCGACTTGAGCTGGTCGTAGAAGTCGAGGACGATCTCGCCGAGTGGCAGCTCGTAGGAGAGCAGCACGCGCTCCTCGCTCAGGTACTCGAGGTGGTCGAAGCTTCCGCGCCGGTCGTTTGCGAGCTCCATCACGACGCCGACGTAGTCCTTCGGGACGATCACGGACGCCTTGACGTAGGGCTCCTCGACCTCCTCGAGCTCGCGCGGCATCTCGGCCGGGTTGTGCACCTCGACGTACTCGCCCGCACGGGTCAGCGCGCGATAGGCGACGGTCGGCGCGGTGATCAGGAGGTCGAGGTCGAATTCGCGCTCGAGGCGCTCGCGGACGATCTCCATGTGCAGGAGGCCGAGGAACCCGCATCGAAATCCGAAGCCGAGCGCCTGCGACGTCTCCGGCTCGTACGAGAGCGACCCGTCGTTGAGCTTCAGCCGCTCGAGCGCGTCGCGAAGCTCCGGGTAGTCGTCGGAGTCCGTCGGGAAGATCCCCGCGAAGACCATCGGCTTGACCTCCTGGTACCCGGGGAGCGCGTCCACGGCCGGGCGCCGGCGCGACGTGAGCGTGTCGCCCACCCGCAGACGAGACACGTCCTTGAGCCCGGTGACGACGTAGCCGACCTCGCCGGCACCGAGTGACGCCACGGGCTCGCGGGCCGGGGACATGACCCCGAGCTCCTCCGCCTCGAACGTCGTGCCCTGTGCCATCGCGCGGAGCGGCTCGCGTGTCTCGAAGTGCCCGTCGACGACCCGCACGAACGCGACGACGCCACGGTATTGGTCGTAGGAGGAGTCGAAGACGAGGGCGCGCGCAGGCGCGTCGGGCTCGCCGGCCGGCTCGGGAATCCGCTCGATGATCGCGTCGAGGACCTCCGGCACGCCCTCTCCGGTCTTCGCCGAGATTCGCAGCACTCGCTCAGGCGACTCGCCGAGGAGCTCGCCGAGCTCGCGCGACGCGCCGTCGGGGTCGGCCTGCGGCAGGTCGATCTTGTTCACGACGGGGACGATCTCGAGCTGCCCGTCGATCGCGAGGTACGCGTTCGCGAGTGTCTGGGCCTCGATTCCCTGCGCGGCGTCGACCACGAGCAGCGCGCCCTCGCAGGCCTGCAGCGAGCGGGAGACCTCGTACGTGAAGTCGACGTGGCCGGGAGTGTCGATGAGATTGAGCTCGTGTCCGCGCCAGCGGACGCGTACTGCCTGCGCCTTGATCGTGATGCCGCGCTCGCGCTCGAGCTCCATCGAGTCGAGCACCTGCTCGCGCATCTCCCGCTCGGAGAGGGCGCCCGTCAGCTCGAGAACGCGATCTGCAAACGTCGACTTTCCATGGTCGATGTGCGCGATGATCGCGAAGTTGCGAATGCGGTCTTGCTCCATAGGGCGTCAGCGCTCGATGGAGGGCTCGGAGCGCTGGGCTCGCAACAGTAGCAGCGCCTCGAGCTCTCGCAGGCCCAGCGCTCGCGCGCTTCCGAGGTACACGGCACCGCCTGCGGCGAAGCCCGCCCCGAGCGAGACGAGCTGGGCAAGCAGAGACTCTCCGAGCCAGGCATCGAGCGCGTACCACGCGGCGAATGCCGCGGCCGCAGCAAGAGCGCCTGCGACGACGACCTGCGCCACGACTCCGACAGTGCGACCGACGTGCTCGAGCCCGAGGCGACGCCGCATCATCACGAGGAGGACGGTCGCAGCCACGAGGTTCACAGTGGATGTCGCGAGTGGGATTCCCCAGATCCCGAAACGGTAGAAGACCGCGTCGAGCATGGCGTTCAGCCCGACGGCGCCGAGCGCGATCGCGGTCGGCGTCCAGTTCGTCTGCACCGCGTAGAAGCTGCGGTTGAGGATGAGCATCCAGCCGTTGAAGACGAGCCCGAGCGAGAACGCCTGCAGGCACTGGGCGACGATCACCGTGTCCTCGGCGGTGAACTCTCCGCGCTCGTAGACGAGGCGGACGATCGGCTCCGCGAGCACGATCGAGAGCAGGCCCGCGGGGACGAGCAGAAAGGCGATTTGACGCAAGCCTCCGTCGAGCGTCCGGCGGAGCCCTGCCGCGTCCCCCCGGGCGGCCAGGCGCGCGAGCATCGGAAAGAGGACGGTCGTGACCGCGACCGCGAAGATGCCCTGCGGCAGCATGTACAGCCGGAAGGCCTTGTCGATCGCGGCAGGAGCGAGCTCGGGATCGAGGAGTCGCGACGCGAACAGCGTGTCGACGAGGAAGTTCACGTTGACGAGCCCGATGGTGAGGGTCACCGGGAGCATCAGCGCGAGCACGCGGCGAACCGCAGGGTCCCGCCAGTCGATGACCATCGTGAGGCTGCCGTCGAGCCGCCGCAGCCACGGGATCGGCAACAGCAGCTGGACCAACGTTCCGAGGACGACAACGCCGGCGTAGAGATAGAGCTGGCCGCTCTTGTCGTCGATGCGCGGCACGCCGATGACGAGCCCGATGATGATGACGAGATTCCACGCGACCGGGGCGAGCGCCGGCAGCGCGAAGTGGTGGTACGTGTTGAGGATCCCGACGACGATCCCCGAGAGCCCGAGCAGCACCACGATCGGGAAGAGCACACGGGAGAGCCCCACGGCGAGGTCGAAGTCGCCGCCCGGATCCCCGAACGGCCGCATGAGAAGCGGTGCCAGCAGGATGAAAAGCGCGGTGACTCCGCCGAGGACGAGGAGGGTCAACCAGAAGAGCGTCGAGGCGACACGCCAGGCGCGCTGCTTCTCGCCTCGCTCGAGCAGTTCGCTGAAGACCGGGACGAACGCGCCCGAGAGAGCGGCATCGGCGACGAGCGCGCGAACGAGGTTCGGGATCTGGATCGCGACGGTGAAGGCGTTGATCGCGCCGGCGACGCCGAAGTAGTACGCACTGACCATCTCGCGCATGAGGCCGAGCACCCTCGAAACCGCCGTCGCCAGCGAGAAAACCGCAGTCGAGCGCGCGATCCGGCGGGTCTGGCCGTCCTCCTCGTGGAGCGGCGGCGCCGTCGTATCCGAAGGGTTCTCCATCAGCCCGAGCTCCTAACGTAATGATCGCCCGTCGCGAGGCGAGCAATGGAGGTCGTGAGACAAGGACGCAGGGAGCGCCCATATCCGCAGCGATATGGGCGCGACTGAGGACGCCGCATCACGGGCTCCAGTGCCGCATCGCGACATCGGCGCTCATTGCGTTGGGAGCTCTACGTCCCGGCCGATTCTCCCAGTCGGTCCTGCTACCATCGCGCGGCCCGCAGCCGCGGGCGTCTCTTTCGAATGGCGAACATCCAGCAACAGAAAAAGCGCGTGCGGATCCAGGCGAGACAGCGCCTCGAGAACCTCCGCTACCGCTCGACGATCAAGACGCTCACGAAGCGGCTCGAGGTCGCCGCAGCGGAAGGCGATGCCGACCGCATTGCAAGCGAGCATCGCGAGCTCGTCCGCACGATCGACCGCGCGACCACACGTGGGGCGCTTCATCGCAACACCGCCGCTCGGAAGAAGTCGCAGGCCGCGAAGATCGCCGCCGCCTCCTCCTAACGAGCCGAGAACTTCCTTCAGAAGGATCGCCCGTCGCGAGGCGGATGCTTTGCGCCGTGAGGCAAGGACGCAGGGAGCACCCATATCGAAGTAGGTATTGGTGCGACCGAGGACGCCGCATCGCGGTGCCCAGCGCCGCATCGCGACATGGCCGCTCATTTTGAGGAGTTCTTAGGACGTGCGCGCGGCACCCGGACGACGGGTGAGGTCGACGACGGCGCGCTGAACCTCGAGATCCGGGGCGAGCCGGCTCTGCCCCTTGAGGAAGCCGTCGAGCTCCGCCAGACGAACGACCGCGTCGTCCAGCTCCTCGGCTGAAAAGCCCTCGGCCTGGCTCAGCAGTTTCTCGGCGTAGAAGGGGTGCAACTTGAGTCGCTCGGCAGCCTGTTTGGGCCTCACGCCCTCGGTCGCCAGCGCCTTCAATGCGCGGAGACGTCCCAGATGACCGCCCAGCGCACCTGCCAGACGGGCAGCCGTATCTCGCCGCGCCCGCGACTCGCGCTCGAAGATCGTCTCGCTCGCAGCGAGGGCGCGAGTTGCATCGCGACCTGCCCAGGCGTCGGTCAGCGCGTAGGTCGGCGCGTCGGCCGTAGTCGCGACCAGCATCTCGATCTCTCGCTCTCCGACTGGCTCACCCGCCGCCCAGGTCGCGACCTTGTCGACCTCGGACGCGAGCGACCTCGAGTCGTCTCCGACGAGCTGGACGAGCAGCGCCGAAGCTTCGGGCTCCGCAGTCACCCCTCGCAGCCGGAACTGCTCCGCGACCCAGCCTGGGACGCCCTTCTTGGCGACTGCGAACTCCAGGATCTGGCCCGCCTTCGCGCAGATCTTCCAGAGCGCCGTCGTCTTCTTGACATCCTCTCCCACGAGCGCGAGGACCGTGTCGGGCGCGGGGTTCGCGAGGTACGCGCTGACCGCCTCGACGTCGGCGGCCTTCCAGCCGCCCTTGCGCCGTCCGTCGGAGTCGCGCGCCCCGTCCACGTCCTCGACGACGACGAGCCTCGTGGAACCGAAGAGGCTTGCCGCATTGCAGAGCGCCACTGCTTGGTCACCGGAAGTGTCGAGCGCGCTCGACACGTCGATCGACTCCGCCACGAAGTGCTTGCGCAGGCGCGCGAGCGCTGTCTCGATCTTCGGGCGGTCGCTGCCCGTGAGCAGATAGACGGGCTTGTCGGGAGCGTCGGCCAAGGCCGGTCAAGCCTAGATGCTTGACCGGAGATTGGCGCGCGGCCGAGCGCGGCTGGCCTAAGCCGGGCCGTGTCATGGACCGTCAGTGGGCGGGCGTGAGTTCCGATGGAGCAGATCGATGTTCAGCCGTATGTGCGGACTCGAAGTTGGCGGCCGTCGGACTCGACGACGACGCGGCCGTGCAAATCCGTTCGGTAGACAGCGAGCCCCGGCGACGCCGCCAGCGCTGCGAGCGTCTCGGGCCGCGGATGGCCGTAGTCGTTGTTCCTCCCGCACGAGATGACCGCGACTCGAGGCCGGACGATCCTCAGCTCGTCGTCGAGGCCGGGATCGGCGGACCCGTGATGTGCGACTTTCATGAGCTCGACCTCTCCGAGCGGCAGTCGCGCCGTAACCTCGGACTCGGCATCCGCGGTGAGGAGCACGTCCGTCTCGCCATACGTCGCCACGAGAACGAGGGCGTTGAGGTTCGGGTCCTCTGCGGGGGAGCCGGGATCGGGCGGCCAGAGCGCACGAAGAACGAGACCGCCGGCCTTGAACTCCGATCCCGCTCGTACGACGTGAAGTCGAACGCGGCGCTCACGGGCGGCCGCGACGGCCTCTTCCCGCTCCGGACCCGTCGCGGCGAGCCCCGGATCGAGAACAGCGCCGACGCCGAGCTGCCGGATGACGTCCGCGGCGCCACCGACGTGGTCGCGCTGAGGGTGCGTGAGAACGAGCGCCGACAACGAGCGAATGCCCATGCGCGTCAACTGTCCGGCGACGTCTGCCTCGGGTGGGCCCTGGTCGACGAGCACGCGGGCGCTCGGAGTCTCGAGCAGCACCGAGTCTCCCTGCCCGACATCGAGGAAGGTCACCCGCAAGCCGCCGGGCTGATCCCAGACCGGCGCGGGACGGAGAGCGGACCACCCCGCGACTGCAACGACGGCAGCAACACCGGCGAGACCCAGGACGGCAGCCGGCCCGCGCGTGCCAGAACGTCGAGGTTTATGGCGCCACGCCAGCGCCACGAGGGCGATGCCGGCGGCGAGAGCGAGCGAGGTCGTGGCCCCGATCTGTGCGGACGGCAGCGACGCCACGAGTCGCGCGACGAGCTCGAGCCACGCCGCCGCCCAGCCCGCGAGCCACGCGAGCGCGGCAGCCACACCGGGCGCGGCGGGATCTACGACACCCGCGAGGAGCCCGATCCCGAGCACGATCGGCATTGCGGGCTCTGCCAGGACGTTGGCGGGAACCGTGTACAGCGGAGCCTCGCCGAAGTGGAAGAGGACGATCGGAGCCGTGACGAGCCCGCAGACCGTCGCGACCCCGAGGCCGTCCGCCAGCCAGGTGGGTAACGGGTAGCCCTGGAGGCGAGCGCGAACACGCGGGACACCGACGAAGATCGCCGCGACGGCCGCGAACGAGAGCTGGAACCCGGGCTCGAGCACGGCCGTCGGCGCCCACACGAGGAGAACGAGCGCCCCGAGGGCGAGGAAGTGCCAACGGTCACGCGGGCGCGCCACGAGCCAGGCGAGGGAAGCCAGCGCCCCTGCGACCCCGGCTCTCACCACGGACGGCTGCCAACCGACTGCGAGAACGTAGAGGCCGATCGCGGCGACGGTGGCGAGCTCTCGCGTCACACGAGGGAGGCGAAGCAGCCACCCGAGGCCGTAGATCCCGAGGGCGAGGAAGGCGACGTTCTGTCCGGAGACGGCCAGCAGGTGGTACAGCCCAGACGCCCGGAAGTCTTCGCGGACTCGCTCGGGGAGTCCCTCGTCTTCGCCCAGGACGACGCCGAGCACAAGCGCACGCTGGACCCCGGACGCCCCGCGTTCGACCGCACGTTCTACGCGATCGCGGAGCCGGTCTCCCAGACCTGGGATGCCACCCCGAGCACCGATCTGTCGCCAGGAGCCAGCACGCAGCACGACGTGGATTCCCTGGCGCGCCAGCCAGGCCTGCTCGTCGAATCCACCTTCGGCCTGGCGCGGCTCGCGAACGCGAACGACCGTCTCGACGATGGCGCCACGCGGCGGCGAGCGTCCCACCGGAAGAACCAGCAGCACGCGTTCCCGGAGCTGCGCTTCGCCGAACCGCGTCGCCTGGGCCTGGACACGGACCGCCCATGGGGTCGTCCGGGCCGGTCCGGTGACGACGAGCTCGGCAGAGGCTGACTCGCCGAGCTTCCGCTCGAGCACGCTCGCGCCCATTGCCTCGAGGCGGAGACCTCCCCACCACAGGCCTCCGACAGCGAGGACGGCCGCCAGCGCCACGATGCGTACGCCACCTGCGAACGCCGCCACTACAACCAGTGCGACCAGCCCGGCGAGCGCAAGCACGAGCCCCGGCACCGAGAGGACGTTCGACGCCGCGAGCCCGGCGCAAGCCGAGCCCACCAGCAGCGACGGCCAGTGTTGCTCGACGGCTCGCCTCACGGGGTCACGAGGTCGCGCAGCTGCTCGATCCGCACGGGGCCGATTCCCGGCACGGCGTCCAGATCGTCGACCGATCTGAACGGCCCGTGCTCGGCCCGGTAGTCGAGGATCTTCTGCGCGGTGACAGGCCCCACCCCGGGGAGCTCGTCGAGCTGCTCGGCCGTCGCCGAAGAGAGGCTCGGCTTGGCCCCGAGCCCAGCCGCCGTTGGACCCACGGCGGCACCGGGCACGGAATCACTCTCTGCCGACTCGACGCCCGCGGGCGAAGCGGATCGGCTCGGAACGAGGACTTGGACTCCGTCGACGAGGGGTGCAGCGAGATTCAGAGCGGCGAGCTCGGCGGCAACCGTCGCTCCTCCCGCGCGAGCAACGGCATCGGCGACTCGCGCTCCCTCGCGAAGGCGATAGAGGCCCGGCCGCCGCACGGCACCGACGACGTGGACGACGAGTGCTCTCCGGGCAGGCGTCTGGGCGATCGGCTCGAGCGGTGCGACGACCTCGGGCGAACTCGCGGTACCCGCCTGCGCAAGCCGGTGTCCGGCAAGGGCGAGGACGACGAGCAGCACGCTGAGAGCGACGAGCGCGGTCGACCGCGAGACGGCGAACGGCATGCGGCCATGGTCGCCTCGAACGCGTCACAGGTGGTTCACGGCTTCGTCAGAGATGCGTGAAAACGCGAGTCGGACCCGCCGGGTCGGACCTCAGCCTCACGTGACGAAGCTGACGAGCTTGCCCGGAACCACGATCGTGCGCGTGACCTCGCCGCCGTCGAGATACGTCTGCACGCGCTCGGAGGCGCGCGCGAGCGCCACGAGCTCGTCGTCGGGCGTGTCGGGCGGCACGTGCAGGCGCTCGCGGACGCGCCCGTTCACCTGTACCACGACCTCGACCGTCTCGCGCCGGAGCAGCGCCGAGTCTGCGATCGGCCAGGGCTGCTCCCATAGTCGCTCATGGCCCAACCGCTCCCACAGCTCCTCGGCAACGTGCGGTGCGTACGGCTGGATCAGCGACGCGGCCGTCTCTGCCGCGAAGCGCGAGTCGGGCCCGGCGGGCTCGCGCGAAAGCTCGTTGACGAGCTCCCTGACCGCCGCGATGGCGGTGTTGAACGCGAAGCGGCGACCGGTGTCGTCCGTGACCTTGGCGATCGCCCAGTGCGCCTTCCGCGCGAGTGGCCCGCCAGTCGGTTGGCCCACTGGCGCGTTCTCGGCGACCTCGGCAATCACTCTCCAGAGACGTCTAACGAACCGCGTCATGCTCTCGACACTCGACTCGGTCCACTCCATGTCCTGGTCGGCGGGGCCCAGGAACAGGATGTTCAACCGACAGGCATCGGCGCCGTAGCGCTCGACGAAGTCATCCGGTCCGACGACGTTGCCGGCTCGCTTCGACATCTTGACCTTCCCGACCGTGACCCAGCCGTTCGAGTAGAAGCGCGCGAACGGCTCCCGGAAGCCGACCAGGCCGAGGTCGTTCAGCACCTTGACCCAGAACCGCGCGTAGATCATGTGCACCGTCGCGTGGTCGACGCCGCCGATGTACAGGTCGATGGGGTTCCAGTAGTCGACCGCCGACCGATCGAACGGCGCCGCGTCGTTGCGCGAGTCGCAGTACCGCAGGAAGTACCAGGATGAGTCGACGAACGTGTCCATCGTCTCGGTCTCGCGCCTGCCGGGCGCGCCGCACCGCGGGCAGGGCACGTTCACCCAGTCCTCTGCCTGGGCGAGCGGTGGCCGACCTTTCGGCTTGTAGTCCTCGATGTCAGGGAGGAGGACCGGCAGGTCCTCCTCCGGTACCGGCACGATCCCGCACGTGTCGCAGTGGACGACCGGGATCGGGCAGCCCCAGTACCGCTGCCTCGAGAAGCCCCAGTCCCGCAGGCGGTAGTTGACCGCGAATCGTCCCCGGCCCTCGGTCGCAAGTCGCTCGACGATCTTGCGACCGCCCTCGGCTGCCGGAAGGCCGTCGAATTCCGCCGAGTTGACCAGGACCTCGCCCTCCGAGTGCTCCACATACGCTGTGCTCTCGTCTGCGTCCTCATCCGGGGGCCGAACGACATGCCTGATCGGTAGATCGAAGGCCAAGGCGAACTCGAAGTCGCGCTGGTCGTGCGCCGGGACGGCCATGATCGCCCCAGTTCCGTAGTCGGTCAACACGTAGTCCGCGACGTAGACCGGCAGCCGTTCGCCGTTCACCGGATTGACCACGTGCAACCCTGTGAAGACGCCGGTCTTCTCGACGGCCGCGGCGCGCTCCTCGGTCTTCTTCACCGCAGCACGACGAACGTAGTCGCGCACCTCTACGGACTCGATCCGTGCGACCAGCTCGTGCTCCGGAGCGAGGACGAAGAAGGTGGCGCCGTACAGCGTGTCCGGGCGGGTCGTGAAGACAGGAACGTCCTCGTTCAGCTCGTCGAGCCGGAAGAGGATCTCGGCACCGTCCGAGCGACCGATCCAGTTCCGCTGGCGGGCCTTGATCGACTCCGGCCAGTCCACCGTGTCGAGATCGTCGAGCAGCGCCTGAGCGTAGTCGGTGATGCGGAAGAACCACTGCTCCATCAGGCGAGACTCGACCTCGGCGCCGCACCTCTCGCAACGGCCGTCACGCACCTGCTCGTTCGCGAGCACGGTCTGGTCGTTGGGACACCACTTGACCGGCGCGCCCTTCCGGTAGGCCAGCCCGCGTTCGTAAAACTTCAGGAACTGCCACTGCTGCCAGTGGGAGTACTCGGGCTCGTGCGTGGACAGGACGCGCGTCCAGTCGTACGCCCACCCCAGGCGACGCATCGAACGCATGATGTGGGCGATGTTGCGCTCGGTTATCTCCCGCGGGTGCCCTCCCTCCCTGATCGCTGCGTTCTCGGCCGGCAGGCCAAACGAGTCGAACCCCTGAGGATGGAGGACGTACAGACCGGTGCGCGCCCGAAAGCGCGTGACAACGTCGCCGATCGTGTAGACGAGCAGGTGGCCCATGTGGAGCGTCCCGGACGGGTAGGGCAACTGCTCGAGGACGTAGCTCTTCCGCACGCGTCCCGTGTGCGCCGAGGTGGGGTTCGCGACCTCGAACGCGCGCGCCTCGGCCCAGACGCGCTGCCACTTCTCCTCGATCGCCTGTGGGTCGTACCGTTCCATCGCCTGTCTCATTCGCTTCGGGGAACAAAAAAGCCTCTCGCGCGAGAGGCTCCGTGAGAACGTCCGCGGCTCCCGCCGCGCTCGCTCCCTGGACTATGCAAGAAGCTGCTGCACTAGGCCGAAAAGGGTAACAGGCAGAATCGCCCGATGCTGGAGCTCTTCCCCGATTCCGCCCGCGTCGAGCAGGGCGCGCTGGTTATCGGCGGCACGCGTGCGAGCGAGCTCGCCGGGCGCTTCGGAACTCCGCTCGTCGTCTACTGCGAGCAGACCCTCCGCGCCCAGGCACGGGCCTTGAGGGGGGCGTCGGGGGAGGACGGTCGCGTGTTCTACGGGACGAAGGCGTTCCCGAACGTCGCGCTCCTACGACTTCTCCGCGAGGAAGGGATCGGCGCCGACGTCGCGTCCGCCGGCGAGCTCGCGTTCGCTCGCGCAGCCGGTCTCTCGGGCGACGAGCTCGTCGTGCACGGGAACAACAAGGACGCAGCGTTTCTCGAAGAGGCCGGGAAGGAGAGAGCCCTCGTTGTCCTGGACGCGCCCGACGAAGCCGAGCTCGCGATCGCCGCGGGTGTCGAGCACGTGCTCGTGAGGGTGACGCTCGGCGTCGATGCGGACACGCGCGAGGCGAT
>Ga0184632_10000971_pt1 | contig 11581 bp, 7 predicted proteins | sample PLM31_50_b1_FD_133153 | JGI IMG/M metagenome (GOLD analysis project Ga0184632, IMG submission 133153) | Groundwater sediment microbial communities from an aquifer in East River, Colorado, USA - PLM3-1_50_b1 | ecosystem: Environmental > Terrestrial > Soil > Riparian zone | place: USA: East River... | reverse complement strand
CCGGCGCCGCGACGGACAAGATCGGCGAGCTCCGCAACGTCGGCGGGCCGGTCGCGAGGGTCGGTGAGGCTCATCAGATCGAAGAGGCAGGGCACCGATTTCCGCCGGGCGCTGGACAGCGCCGCATGCTGGCGACCACCAGCATCGGTCACTGTACTTGAACCCCGATACTGCACCGCGGCTCCATTCGACCAGCATCCGCCCACGGTGGTGGCCAGCCTGCCAGTTACTCCGTCGTACGGCTTGGGCCGGCGGAGAGTTCAGTCGCCGACAGTTGGCCTGCGCAACAATCGGCCGGTCGGCGCGGTACGCACGCAAGAAACGTCGTGATACCAACAACGCTGCGCGGTTGGCGGCATGGTATGGACACCTTAGGCTGTCACGAGCACGGTGATCCCGTGCTGCCTTCCATTGCCCGGCCCGCGCCCCGGTGAATATCCCCTTCCCTTCAGTGAAGTGACGGCGCGCGCCCACCTCACCGCTGGACGGGGCCGGGAACACCTCGTGCGGCCACGCCCGCCACGGATTGCGAGACCGCGATCGGCGACCCGCCAGTGACGCCTCGACCATGCACGCCTCGACCCTGCACGCCTCGACCCTGTCCGGAGGAGCCCGAGTGGATGCCGTGACCACAGTTCCCGCGCCGCGCAACGAGGCCGTGCTCGCCTACACACCGGGTAGCCCGGAGCGGTCCGCTCTCGCCGAACGGGTCAAGGAGATGGCCTCGACGCAGGCCGAGCTCAGGATGAACATTGGCGGGGAGGCCCGCCTGGGGCGGGGGGCGCCGATCGACGTGGTGCAGCCCCACCGTCACCGCCACCTGCTGGGTCGGGCACGCGGCGCCACCCCCGATGACATGTCCGCGGCGATCACCGCCACAAGAACCGCCGGCCACGACTGGCGTGAACTCTCCTTCGATGATCGTGCTGCGGTGTTCCTCCGCGCCGCCGAACTTCTGGCAGGCCCGTGGAGATCCACTCTCGTGGCCGCCACCATGCTGGGCCAGTCGAAATCGGTGCATCAGGCTGAGATCGACATCTGCGAGCTGATCGACTTCTGGCGGTTCAACGTCGCGTTCGCCCGGCAGATCCACGGCGAGCAACCGGCGTCGGGACCGCGGGAGTGGAACCGGGTGGACTACCGTCCGCTCGAAGGCTTCATCTACGCGGTCACACCGTTCAACTTCACCGCCATCGCCGGTAACCTGCCGACCGCGCCCGCGCTGATGGGCAACACGGTGGTGTGGAAACCCGCCTCCACCCAGATCCTGGCCGCGTACTTCACGATGCAGCTGCTCGAGCAGGCCGGCCTGCCGCCGGGCGTGGTCAACTTGGTGACCGGCTCCGGCGCGGCCGTGTCCGATGCGGCTCTTCGCCACCCGGACCTGGCCGGCATTCACTTCACCGGGTCGACGGGCGTGTTCCAGCACCTGTGGTCCACCGTGGCGGAGAACCTTGCCGCGTACCGGACCTATCCGAGGCTCGTCGGCGAAACGGGCGGCAAGAACTTCGTACTGGCCCATCCGTCCGCGGACGTCGAGACGCTCGCCACGCTGCTCGTACGCGGGGCGTTCGAGTATCAGGGGCAGAAATGCTCCGCCGCTTCACGCGCGTATGTACCTCGGTCGGTGTGGAATCGCCTCCGCGAGCCGCTGTTCGCCGCCGTCAACGAGCTGAGCTACGGCGATGTGGGAGGCAATCTGGGCGTCTTCGGTGGAGCCGTCATCGACTCGCGCTCCCACGCCACACTGCAGAGCGCGATCGAACGCGCTGCGGTACACCCCACGATCAGCACCCCGGTGGGTGGCCGGTGCGCCCAGGAGGACGGCTGGTTCGTGCAGCCAACGATCTTTGTCGGCGAGGACCCGCTGGACGAGATCTTCACGGCCGAGTACTTCGGCCCGCTGCTCGCCATCCACGTGTACGACGATGGCCAGTACCCCAAGATGCTCAAGCTCGTCGAGGAGACGAGCCGGTACGGGTTGACCGGTTCGATCGTGGCGAGGGATCCGCAAGTCATCGCGCACGCTGGCCAGGTGCTGCGCTTCGCGGCCGGCAACCTCTACATCAACGACAAGCCCACCGGCGCGGTTGTGGGACGGCAGCCTTTCGGCGGCGGACGGGCCTCAGGCACCAACGATAAGGCGGGCGGCCCGTACAACTTGATGCGCTGGACCAGCCCTCGCTGCATCAAGGAGAACTTCGCCCCGCCGGCCGACTATCGCTATCCCTACATGGATTGACCTACATACAACCCGACTGGAGCTCTTGTGTTGATCGTGCCACCACCGTCCCAGCAGAGATCTAGACCCGCGACCTCCGGTGGAGTCGACACCGCGGTCGCGGACGCAGTGCCGAGTGGCGGCCCGCTGACCGGGCTGCGGGTTATTGACCTGGCCACGATCTACGCCGGCCCGATGGCCGCGACCATGCTCGGCGACTTCGGCGCCGACGTCATCAAGGTCGAGCATCCTCGGGGGGACCCCGCGCGCACACATGGCTACCAGAAGGACGGCCATGGTCTGTGGTGGAAGGTGCTGTCCCGCAACAAGCGCACGGTCACCGCCGACCTCGGCCACGAGGAGGGTCGTGAACTGGTCCTGGAGCTGGTCAAGACGGCCGATGTGCTGATCGAGAACTTCCGCCCGGGCGTACTGGAGAAGTGGAACCTCGGCCCCGACGAGCTGCACTGGGTCAACCCGCGCCTGGTCATCCTGCGCCTGACCGGCTTTGGGCAGACGGGTCCGTACGCGCAGCGGCGGGCGTTCGGCACACTCATCGAGGCGATGAGCGGCTTCGCGCACATGACCGGCACGCCGGACGGGCCGCCCACGTTGCCGCCCTTTGGGCTCGCCGACGGCGTCGCGGGCATGGCCGGCGCGTATGCGGTGATGTGCGCGCTGCGCCAACGCGACTCCAATGGTGGCAACGGTCAGGTGATCGACCTTTCATTGCTCGAGCCCCTCCTCATGGTTCTCGGGCCGGGGCCGACCGCCTTCGATCAGCTGGGCGTCGTCCCCGGCCGCCACGGCAACCGCTCGCAAAACAGCGCGCCACGCAACACGTACCGCACCCGCGACAAACGCTGGGTCGCCATCTCCTGCAGCTCCCAGACGGTCGCGGAGAGGGTCATGCGCCTGGTCGGACACCCCGAGGTCATCGAGGAGCCGTGGTTCGCCTCGGCCGGGCAGCGGGTGCAGCACGCCGATGTCCTGGACGAGTACGTCGGCTCGTGGATCGCCGCGCACGATGTTGAGCACGTGGTGGCGGAGTTCGAGCGCGTCGGTGCAGCGCTGGCGCCCATCAACACGGTCGCCGAGCTGATGGCGGACCCCCACGTCAACGAGAGAGAGGTTGTGACCACTGTTCAGGACGAGGATCTCGGGCCGCTCCGCATGCAGAACGTGGTGTTCCGACTCTCCGAGTCACCTGGAGGAGTCCGCTTTTCCGGGCGCCGGATCGGGCAGGACAACGACGCGGTCTACCGCGACGAGCTCGGGCTCACCGAGGAGCACTTGCGACGCCTGCACGAAGACGGTGTGGTGTGAGCCCGCGAAGCTATCTCTTCGTTCCGGGCAACCGGCCAGAGCTTCTGCGCAAGGCGTTGGCGAGCCCGGCCGAGGCGGTCTCCATCGATCTTGAGGACGCGGTCCCGCAGGATCAGAAGGCGGACGCGCGCGCACGTACGGTCGAGTTTCTTTCGACCATCGAGCCCGCCGGCCGGTCGCGGGTTTCGGTGCGCATCAATGCGGTGCGCACCCGGGTGGCCGAGGAGGACCTTTCGGCGGTCGCCGGCACCGGCGTCGGGATCCGGGTACCCAAGGTGGAGGCTCCGGGGGACCTCGACTGGGTCGCCGTCCGTGCCGGTGAGGCGCCGCTGCTCGCCACGATCGAGACCGCGCGTGGCCTTGTCGCGGCGCCGGAGATCGCGGCTTTTCCCGGCGTGGTGCGGCTGGGGCTCGGCGGTCTGGATCTGATCCGCGATCTGGGCTGTGGTGACGATCCGCTGGCGTTACTGTTCGCCCGGTCGGCGTTGGTGGTTGCTTCGCGCGCCGCGGGGCTCCCCGGCCCGATCAACAGCGTCTTCCCTCAGCTCAACGACGAGGCCGGCCTGGAGCGCCACACCCGACACGCGGCCGGTCTCGGCTTTGGCGCGCAGAGTCTGGTCAGCCCACGTCAAATCGCCACCGTCCACCGTGTCTTCTCCCCCGGCCTCGCCGAGAAGGCCTGGGCCATTGAGGTGCTTGAGGCGTTCGACGCGGCCGGCGGTCAGGCGACCGCGAGCGCCACCGGTGAATTCATCGACCTGCCGGTGGCCCGTCGGGCGGCCGAGGTCATTGCCGGCGAGCCCACTCCCTGACCACCGGATCGTTCGATGTCGCCGGATCGCTCGATCGCGTTTGATCGCTTAATGTCGCCCGATCAATGCGTCGCTAAGCCTTCCGGTCTACTCAGTAACCGCGACAGCACGATCGCGCTGCGCGTGCGGAGGACCGACGGCTCGGCGCTGACGAGCTCGACGACGCGTTCGAGGTGCCGGACATCCACCGCCACCACGTGCAGGACCGCGTCCGCATCGCCCGTCACCGTGCAGGCGGTGAGCACTTCGGGATACTTGTTCATGATCGCCACGATGTCTTTGGGCGTCGTGTCGTTGCGACAGAAGAGCTCGATGTAGGCCTCAGTCGTCCACCCCAATGCCTCCGGCGCCATCATGATGGTGAACATCTTGATCGCCCCGCTCGCGCGTAGGCGGTCTACTCGTCGCTTCGTGGCGGGGGCGGAGAGACCGACGACGCTGCCCAGGCTGGCGTAGCTGGCCCTCCCATTTCGTTGGAGCAAGCTCAGGAGTCTTCGGTCGACCGGGTCAAGGCGCAACACACACGTTCCTTCCGATCGGCGCCGCTGATGGGGTTGGGTCGACCCGGGGTGGTGGTCGAAGCTGCCGCGATTGTGCCGTGTGGGGCGCCTGTCGTACTACACGATCGCAACGAACCGCTGTTCCGTCCAGCGGCTTCGCAACAAATCTCTGGGCCGGCGGACAATGGACCGATGCATCGCGTCGAGTGCCTCCCCGAATGGGGGCTGGCTGTGCCGACCGTGGAAGTTGATGCGGTCGCTGACTCTGCCCTTTCCGCGACATCTCGCATCGTCGCCGCAGAATCCAGTCGCAAACCGAGGTTGTCCTGTCGATAGCCCACGACCCAAGGCGGTTTCCTGCAACGACCGGAGTTGGGCGGATGGTTTATCGGCAACGGTGAACCCACGCAGCGTCGTGAACGTGTTACCTGCAGTATTCACGACGGTCTCTCGAAGGAGAGCGCGATGCCACGCAGTGGGAACGTAACCGGCCGGCCGTGGGCGATGTCGCGCATCCGAGACTGGCTCGACTCGTCCGAACCCACACTCCTCATCACCGGCCCGGCCGGGACGGGTAAGTCCTCGCTGCTAGCAGCCCTGCGCGCTCCACTCGGGCCGAACGAGGTTCAACCGGCAGCGACGCACCATTGCCAGGCGCACGTCACCTCCTCAATCGACCCCGTACGCATCCTTGCCAATGTGGCTGCCCAGCTCGCGCGCACACTCCCCGGGTACGGGCCCCTGCTGCGCCCGCCGCGAATAAGCGACGAACGAGCACGGCCGGCCATGCGGACTGTGCTCGATGCAATAGATCCGCATCGGTCCTTCGATCAGATCTTACGCCACCCGCTCGAGGTGCTGGCCTCCACTAATCGACTCACCGACGACGTAGTCGTCGTGGTGGACGGACTCGACGAGGGGCCAACTGAGAGCCACGCCGCGCTGGCGGACCACTTCGCCGCCTCCCGTGACAACCCGGTACCGGGCCTGCGGTTACTCTTCGCGGCCCGAACGGGCTCGGTCGCCGACCGGCTACGCGGCTCAGCCGATTTCGACCTTAGAGCCGACTGTCCAGCCGGCGTCGATGATGTCTATGAGTACCTGTCTGCCACGACGACTCTTCCCCGGCGCGACCGGCTGGCGGTCGCTGCCGCTGCGAGCGGCTGCTATCTGTACGCCAGCGTGGCGACGCAGTTCGGTCTCGTGGGAGCCGTCTCATCTCCGCAGATGGGCGCGGCCAATGTCGACACGCTTTATGGGCGGCTATTAGGCGCGGACCGGTTCGGCCGGCGAGTCCTGTCGCTGCTGGGACGCGGCCGCGACCACGGGTTCACCCCCGCGCACGTGGCGGAGTTCCTCGAGGCGCCGCCCGAGCGGGTCGTCAACGTCCTCTCGCGATGGGCGGGCCTGCTCGCGAACCGACGCCGGCTTCACCATCGCTGCCTCGCTGAATACCTCTCGGCCACGACCGACGACGGAGTTGATGAATACGACTGGTTGATAGCGCAACGGCTCACCGCACGGTGGTCTGGGCGATGGCAATCGTGCCGGGCGCCGGCCGAGCTCCGTAACCTTCTGCCTCATCTCTCCGACGTCGCGGCCACCACCACTGACGCGGAGCGGCGGGCGATGGCCGCCGAGGCATCGGTCAACATTGTCTCAGACCCGCGGTTCCTTACTGCCGCGCTCGCGCGCGTGGGCGTCGACGACCTGCTTAGCGCGCTAACGTACACACGGTCGCGTCTCCCGGAGGTCGAACAGCTCGCCACGGTTGCGCAGGTCATGCGGTGCCAGGCGAAGAGCCTACGACTCGCCCGAGAGGAGGGTGATACGGCGCTCGTCGCTCAGCAGCTGATGTATGAGGCATCCGCGATCGGCGCGCACGAACTGAGCAGATCGCTCGTGAACCAGGTTGGCTCGGGTGTGCTCACGCTATGGGCCACAGTGGATAGTCCATCGCCCGTCGAGCCGGCGGCCGTACCTGGCCACGCGGGGCAGGTCACGGATATCGTCACGACCGCGGCCGGAACGCACGCGGTGACCGCATCGGACGATGGCACGTTGAGAGTGTGGATGTTGGCCTCGGGCAGGCTCGACACAATGCTAGACCCGATGCCCGACGTCGCGGCGCCAGATAGCAGCCCCCACACGCACGTCACGAACGACCAGCCCGTCACTGCCTCCTCGTTGGAGGCTACCGGCGCGAACGACCGTCATGACGGTTCCATGACCGCATTCGCGGTCCATCCCGACAGCACCACATGGGTCAGCGGCCACGCCAATGGCGACGCCGTTGTTTGGGATCTCGCCACGGGCGAGCTTATCCACCGCCTGCCCAGTCGCAGCAGCGAAGTCACCGCGGTGGCCGTCAGCGCCGATGGTCTCACCGCGGCGACCGGATCCCTGAGCGGGGACGTCGCCGTCTGGGACACTCGCACCGGGACGGCGGTGATCCGGTTCACGCGACCGACGACGATCACCGCGCTTGCGCTTACCCCCGAAGCCGACCGGGTCATCGTCGGATGTGATCTCGCTCTTACGGTCCATCCCATCGCAGCGAGTCAGCCAGGTCGACCGGTGGCCAGCCTGTACACGAGAGACCGCGTTACCGCCGCCGCCGTCAACCCAGTCATGCCGCGTTACCTTCTCTTCGGAACCGCGCTCGGGCAAGTGGCATATGTGCGCCTGCCCTGACTGCGCAACAAATCGCCTTAGTGGGCACCGGATATGGAAGATAGCGCTGCCCATTGGACAGCATTTCGAGGTCGTTGATCAACTCTCTGAGCCCTATTCTACTAACACGAGGATGGTTCGGCCCTGATCGGAGGTGTTGCAGATGGACGCCTTGACCGAGCTTTCATTAGCGCCCCTCGTCGAGCCGTTGGCCGTGAAGCGGGTCCTCAGTGGACTCCCGCCAGCGCAACGCGATGTGATCATCAAGATTTACTACCATAAACGTACGGCTGAACAGGCCGCCGATGCTCTCGGCGTGTCGGTCGACGAGATCAAGAAACTCGCGTACCAGGGCCTTGTCGCTCTCCGACAGCGCTTGGATCTGCGCCTCGACTGACGACGCCGCCCGCGGCGGTCGCTTGTCGCTGGAAGGCCGGTGCGCTGTCGGTATCCTGGGTGGCCACACCGAATGCGCACCGGCCCATCACCCACCGCCGCAGCCCAGCGGCGGTACGACGGCGGGGAGGCCAGGCCATCGCCCAGACGTTCGTTGGAAGTTCGCCACCAACCTTTAAACTACGTCGGACGTAGCTCCCACGTTCATCCGGTAAGCCTGCGCGTGATGTAGGACCAATAGCGCGATGGTTCAGGGGCCCCCCGCTCACCGCGTTCCACCTGCACACTGTGGCGGTGCCGTCACCCCCGGAACGTAGGTTCGCTAGCGCTCGCGTAATCGTTCTGTTGCTCTGCGTGATCCTAGCCACCGCATCGTGCTCGGTCGACCGAGCCTTCGCGCGCGGTCTGCCTGCTGCCGCCCCGTCCGCCACGCTGCAACCGGCCGCGGCGCCCTTCCAGGGCTGGTCCGATCCGGCGAAGGTTGGCCAGCCGTACGGACATGCGGTGAAAGGCCTGCTCACGTTTCGTGGGAACCCGACCCGCACCTTCTATGGCACCGGTCCGGCACCCCGCACCACCCCGGAAAAGCTCTGGCGGTTCCCGAAAACGGGCAGCCTCTGCGGCAAGTCCCACGACGAGCGCGGTGATCGCATCTGGTGCGGGACGGGCTGGACCGGCCAACCTTCGGTGTTCGAGCGGGACAGCCGCACGTGGGTGGTCTTTGGCGCCTACGACTATAAGATCCACTTCTTGGACGCCGACACCGGCGAGCGGATCCTGCCCGACTTTCCGACTGGGGACATCATCAAGGGGTCGGTGACGGTCGACCCGGATGGCTATCCGCTCGTCTACAGCGGATCGCGCGACAACTACTACCGCGTCATCGCCATCGACCGCGGCAAGCCAACAGAGTTGTGGAAGCTCTCCGCGTACGCCGTGTCCCCGACGATGTTCAACAACGACTGGGACGGGGCCGGCATCATAATCGATGACTACCTGTTCGAGGGCGGCGAGAACAGCCAGTTCCACGTCGTCAAGCTCAACCGCGGCTATGACGCGAAGGGGAAGGTGACGGTCAATCCCAAGCTCGTGTTCAACGCTCCCGGTTGGGACGCCGAGCTCCTCCGGGCCATCCGCGACCGCGACATCTCGATCGAGAACTCGGTCGCCATCTACAAGGACGTCGTCTACTTCGCCAACTCCGGCGGCCTGGTGCAGGGCTGGGACATCAGCGGACTCAAGGATGGCCGCAAACCGAAACGGGTGTTCCGGTACTGGGCCGGCGACGACATCGACGCCTCCATCGCCATCGACGCCGACGGGATGCTCTACATCGGAGTGGAGTACGAGCGCCACACCAAGCGGTCGGAGGAGGTCGGCCAGATGATCAAACTCGATCCGAGCCGACCGGGCGACCCGTTGGTATGGAAGGTTTATGACCGCGCACCCGTGCTGTCCGGCGTCTTCGGTTCGCCCGCGCTCTACAAGGACATCGTCATCTTCGACACGCATCGGGCCGACGTCCAGGGCATCGACCGGGCGACCGGGGCTGTCCGGTGGAAGTTTCGTCTTCACGAGGCGACCTGGCAGTCGCCGGTGGTCGTCGACGACGTCCTGCTCATCGGTGACTGCAGCGGCGACATGTACGCGTACGACATCGCCGACACTGACGCCGCGCCCAAGCTGTTGTGGAAGCTGAAGATCGGCGGCTGCATTGAATCCACCCCGGCGGTCTGGAAGGGAACCCTCTACTTCGGCACCAGAGCGGGCGCGATCCACGCGGTCGGTCTACGGTAATCCTCTGTGACCGGTGCTCCCCCGCATCGAGCCGCTGTGCTGGAGGCGGTGCTTGAGCGACTGACGTATGTCAACGACGAGACCGGCTACACCGTCGCCCGGGTCGCCACCGACCGAAGCTCGGACCTACTGACCGTGGTGGGGGCGCTGTTGGGGGCGCAGCCAGGAGAGAGCCTCCGGTTGGTCGGGCGCTGGTCGAGTCACCCCAAGTTCGGCCGGCAGTTCGAGGTCGAGTCCTACACGACCGTCCTGCCGGCCACGATCCAGGGCATCCAGCGGTACCTCGGCTCCGGGCTCATCAAGGGCATTGGGCCGATCTTCGCCGGGCGCATCGTCGACCACTTCGGCCTGGACACCCTGCAAGTGATCGAAGAGTCCCCGGGCCGGCTCGTCGAGGTGCCCGGGCTCGGGCCTAAGCGCACTGCGACGATCACCGCGGCGTGGGAGGAACAGAAGGCCATCAAGGAGGTGATGGTATTCCTGCAGGGCGTGGGCGTATCCACCTCGCTGGGCGTACGCATCTTCAAGAAGTACGGCGACGCCTCGATCTCCGTGGTGCGCAATGAGCCGTACCGGCTCGCCGCAGACGTGTGGGGCATCGGATTCAAGACCGCCGACTCGATCGCCCAATCGGTTGGGATCCCGCACGATAGCCCCGAACGCGTCAAGGCCGGCCTCCAGTACACGTTGTCCCAAGCCAGCGACGAAGGGCACTGCTACCTCCCCCAGCCAAAGCTGATCAGCGAGGCGGCGAAGATCCTCGGCGTGCCGGTCGAGCTGATCGGCCGGTGCCTGGACGAACTCGTCGCTGACGAGGGCCTGGTTCGAGAGACCATGCCCGGCCCCGACGAGACCACCGAGGCGGTCTATCTGGTGCCCTTCCACCGCGCCGAGATCTCGCTGGCCGGGTCGCTGCTGCGGCTGCTTCGCGAACGTGCCGACCGGATGTCTCCCTTTGCGACGGTGGACTGGGATAAGGCTTTACGGTGGCTGCATTCACGTACCGGCACCGACCTGGCGCCGGAACAGGGACAGGCGGTACGACTGGCATTGACCGCCAAGGTGGCCGTGCTGACCGGTGGGCCCGGTTGCGGCAAGAGCTTCACCGTGCGCTCCATCGTCACGCTGGCCGCCGCCAAGAAGGCCAAGATCACGCTTGTCGCGCCCACCGGCCGTGCGGCCAAGCGTCTCGCGGAACTGACCGGGCATCCCGCCGCCACCGTGCACCGGCTGTTGAAGTTGCGTCCCGGCGGCGATCCGTCATTCGACCGAGACAACCCGTTGGACCTCGATCTCCTCGTCGTGGACGAGGCGTCGATGCTCGATCTGATCCTGGCCAACAAACTCATCAAGGCCGTTCCGCCCGGCGCCCACGTTCTGCTGGTCGGCGATGTCGACCAGCTCCCGTCGGTAGGCGCCGGCGAGGTCCTACGCGACCTGCTCGCGGCCGAGGCCGTTCCCCGGGTACGACTGACGCAGGTCTTCCGCCAGGCGCAGCAGTCCGGTGTGGTGGTCAACGCGCACCGGATCAACGCCGGAGTCCCGCCCGTCACAACCGGTCTCGCCGACTTCTTCCTCTTCGCCAACGACGACGCCGAAGCCACCGCCAACCTGACCGTCGAACTGGCCTGCACCCGAGTGCCGGCCCGCTTCGGCCTGGACCCGCTACGCGACATCCAGGTGCTCACGCCGATGCACCGCGGCCCCGCCGGCGCCGGCGCGCTCAATACCCTTCTCCAACAAGCGCTGTGCCCCGCGGGTGATGGGCGGCCAGAGCGGCGCGCCGGCGGCCGGGTGTTCCGCATCGGCGACAAGGTCACCCAGCTGAGGAACAACTACGACAAGGGCGCGGCCGG
>Ga0184632_10000970_pt1 | contig 11585 bp, 11 predicted proteins | sample PLM31_50_b1_FD_133153 | JGI IMG/M metagenome (GOLD analysis project Ga0184632, IMG submission 133153) | Groundwater sediment microbial communities from an aquifer in East River, Colorado, USA - PLM3-1_50_b1 | ecosystem: Environmental > Terrestrial > Soil > Riparian zone | place: USA: East... | reverse complement strand
GGTGCCGGTGCGGACCCGCGCGTGGGACTCGCCGCTGCCCAGGAGAGCCGGGACGAGCTGAAAGAGGCCTTGAAGGGCGCGGACATGATCTTCGTAACCGCTGGCGAAGGCGGCGGCACGGGCACGGGCGGAGCGCCGATCGTGGCCGAGATCGGACGCGAGCTCGGCGCGCTCACGGTCGGAGTCGTCACGCGGCCTTTCGCCTTCGAGGGCAGACTGCGGGCGGATCAGGCCGAGCAGGGGATCCAGACTCTCAGAGAGAACGTCGACACGCTCATCGTGATCGAGAACGACCGCCTGCTTCAGGTGGTCGAGCGGTCGACGCCCGTCACCGAGGCTTTTCGGATGGTGGACGACATCCTCCGCCAGGGAGTGCAGGGCATCACCGATCTGATCACCGTCCCCGGGCTCATCAACCTCGACTTCGCCGACGTGCGCACGATCATGCGCGACGCCGGCTCTGCCCTCATGGGCATCGGCGTAGGGCGTGGCGAGAACCGCGCGGTCGACGCCGCGCGCGCGGCGATCTCGTCGCCGCTTCTCGAGACCTCGCTCGACGGTGCCACGGGCGTGCTGCTGAACATCACGGGCGGCCCGGACCTCGGCCTCGCGGAGGTCGACGAGGCGGCACAGGTCGTGACCGGCGCGGCCGACTCGAACGCGAACGTCATCTTCGGCGCCGTGATCGACGACGCCATGGGAGACGACGTCCGCGTGACCGCCATCGCAACTGGATTCGGCGGCCGGCCCCGCCGACGCCGTGTCGAAGCTGCGGCGGAGGCGCCCGCCGAGCGGCCTATCTTCGATGCGCCGAGCGTACGCGACGTCGAGCTCGACATCCCGAGCTTCCTCAAAGAGGACTAGTGGCCTAATCCTTTCGCGGTCGCCCCTCGATCGCGAAAGGTTAGAGTCGCGTCGGTGGAAGCGACGCTCAAGCGCACGCCTCTCTTCGAGCGCCACGTCGACCTCGGCGCGCGCATGGTGCCCTTCGCCGGGTACGAGATGCCGGTGCAGTACGAGGGTGTCATTCCGGAGCATCGAGCCGTGCGGGACGACTGCGGCGTTTTCGACGTCTCCCACATGGGTGAGCTCCACGTGGACGGCCCCACCGCGCAGGCATTCCTGCAGGCGATGCTTTCCAACGACATCGAACGGGTCGGCGACGGTGAGGCTCAGTACACGCTGCTGACCAACGAGCAGGGTGGGATCGTCGACGATCTGATCGCGTACCGGCTCGCGCACGGTCAGTTCGTGCTCATCGTGAACGCGTCCAACCGCGAAACGGCCTACGAGTGGCTGAAGGACAGAGAGCCGCGTGGTACCGAGGTCAGGGACGCGTCCGACGAGTACGGCCTGCTCGCCGTCCAGGGACCCAATTCGCTCGAGCGGCTCGGCTTGTCCGATGCGCCGGCGTTCACGCACGAGCTGGGCGAGATCGACGGCGTCGAGGTCATGATCTGCCGCACGGGCTACACCGGCGAGAAAGGTGTCGAACTCTGCTGCGCGGTGGAGGACGCGCCGGAGCTCTGGGATGCGGTCGTCGCGCGCGGAGCCCGCGCCTGTGGGCTCGGAGCGCGCGACACGCTTCGACTCGAGGTCTGCTACCCGCTACACGGCAACGACATCGGTCCGGAGACGGACGCGATCTCGGCGGGTCTGGGCTGGGCCTGCGCTCTCGCGACCGACTTCACGGGTGCCGATGTCCTACGCCAGATCCGCGAGGACGGGCCCGTTCGGAAACTCGTGCCGTTCGTGATGACGGAGCGTGCGGTTCCTCGCCAGGGAATGCCGATCTCGGGCGGGGGCGAGGTGACCTCCGGTACGCACTCGCCCATGCTCGACCAGGGCATCGGGATGGGATATGTGCCGGCCGAGCTCGCGGCGCCCGACTCGGAGCTCGTGATCGACGTCCGCGGCAAGCCGAGGCGCGCCCGCGTGGTCAAGAAACCGATCTACCGGAAGGAGACCTGAAGTGGTCGCTCCAGGAAGTACACACCTGATTCGCGCGGTTGCAAACGCTTCGCATGCCGTCGTCCTCAGTCGACCGCATACCTCCCGGTCTGCGGCCTCCTTGCATCCTGGGCCCGCTCGGTTCTCGCCGGCGAGCCAGGCGCGACCTTGCCGGAGAGACAACTAGTGCCTGCTGCCGAGACGTATCCCGACGATCTCAAGTACCACCCCGAGCACGACTGGGCGCGAATCGACGGTGACGAGGCGACTCTCGGGATCACGTGGTTCGCGCAGGACGCGCTGGGCGAGCTCGTCCACTACGAGGCGCCGACGCCTGGTTCGACCGTGGCAAAGGACGAGTCCTACGGCGAGGTCGAGTCGGTCAAGGCTGTTTCCGACATCGTCGCGCCCCTCTCGGGCGAAGTCCTCGACGTGAACCAGAAAGCTGTCGACGAGCCCGAAACCGTGAACGACGACCCCTACGGTGACGGGTGGCTGATCCGTATCCGCATGTCCGACCCTGCCGAGGTCGACGCGCTGATGGACGCGGACGCCTATCGCGCCCACGTCGCCGAGCAGTGAACGGAGCACGCCTTCGGCCTGCTCCGTTCGCCGGGAGAGGCATATCGGAAACCATGTTTCCCTTTGGTGCCCCCTTCTTCCTCGAAAGCGTGGGGGAACCTCCCGGTTCCCCCACACCCCCTCTACTCACTGACCAGCCGGAGGCCGGTCAGTGAGCTATCTCAGCCTTACCGACGCCGATCGCGAGGAGATGCTCGCCGCGATCGGCGTCTCGTCTGTCGAGGAGCTGTTCGAGCAGATCCCGCCCGGGGTCCGCTTCGGTCGCGAGCTCGACGTCCCACGGGCATTACCCGAGATCGAGCTCGTCGCTCACCTCTCGGAGCTCGCGAATCGCAACGTCCATACGGGTGTCGAGCTGTCGTTCCTCGGCGCTGGGATCTACGACCACTACGTCCCGGCCGTCGTCGACGTCCTGCTCTCGCGTGGCGAGTTCCTCACCGCCTACACGCCGTACCAGCCGGAGATGAGTCAGGGCGTCCTGCAGGCGATCTTCGAGTATCAGACCGCGATCTGCGAGCTCACCGGGATGGACGTGTCGAACGCGTCCGGGTACGACGGGTGCACGGTCGCCGCCGACGCGTGCTTCGTCGCGAAGCACACGAGCGGCCGCGCCAAGGTCGTCGTCGCGGAGACCCTGAATCCGCAAGTACGTCACGTCGTCAAGACGTATGCGGGTGGCTTCGGCCTCGAGGTCGTCGAAATCGCTCATCGCGGCGGGACGATCGATCCCGATGAGCTGGCCTCGGCATCGGCGGACGCGGCAGCGGTGATCTTCCAGCAGCCCAACTTCTTCGGCTGCCTCGAACCGGCCCCCGATCTCGCAGCCGCCGCAGCTGATGCCGGCGCTCACCCCATCGCGCACGTCGACCTCATGTCCCTCGGGGTACTCGAGGCGCCGGGCGCCTACGGGTGCGCGATGGCGATCGGAGAGGGGCAGAGCGCAGGGTGCCCGCCGCTCTACGGCGGCCCCCACTACGGGTTCTTCGCGGCGCGCCAGGAGTTCGTCCGGCGCATGCCCGGTCGCATCGTCGGCGAGACCGTCGATCTGGACGGGCAGCGCGCATTCGTTCTCACCCTGCAGACGCGAGAGCAGCACATCCGGCGCGAGAAGGCGACGTCGAACATCACCACGAACCAGACCCTCCTCGCGCTGGCAGGGCTCGTCACGCTGACCTGGCTCGGCCCGCAGGGGCTGCGCGAGGTCGGCGAGACGTGCGTCGGGCTCACCGAGTACGCGAAAGAGCGGCTCGGCCTTCCGCTCGCGTTCGAGCGTCCGACGTTCAAGGAGGTCGCCGTGCGGCTGCCGCGGCCGGCCAGAGACGTCATCCGCGATGCCCGCGGGCTCGGCGTTCATCCCGGCTATGCGCTCGGCCGCGACTACCCCGAGATGGACGACGTCTTGCTGATCGCACTGACGGAGAAGCGCACGCCAGCCGACGTCGACCGGCTCGCAGCCGTACTCGGGGAGGTGTGCTGATGGAGCTCATCTTCGAGAAGAGCCGTTCCGGCCGCCGTGCCGGCCGCGTGCCCGACTACGGCCTCCCCAAGCCCGAGCTCCCGCAGGACCTTCGCCGGGCGCTTCCACCGCGACTTCCGGAGGTGGCCGAGCCCGAGATCGTGCGTCACATCACTGCGCTCGCCGACCGCACCTTCGGCATCGACACGGGCTTCTACCCGCTTGGCAGCTGCACGATGAAGCACAACCCGCGCGTCAACGAGCGCGTCGGCAGGTTGCCGGGATTCCGAGATCTGCATCCGCACCAGGAGGACGAAGGAGCGCAGGGGGCGCTCGAGCTCATGTGGAGTCTCCAGGAGATGCTCGCGGAGATCGCCGGCCTGCCCGCGGTCACGCTGCAGCCCGCGGCCGGCTCGCAAGGCGAGCTAACAGGACTGATGCTGATGCGCGCGTACTTCGCGGACCGGGGCGAGGAGCGCGACACGATCATCACCGCGGACACGGCGCACGGGACGAACCCCGCGAGCGTGACGATGGCGGGCTACTCACTCGAGCGCGTCGAGACGGACGCGCGCGGCAACCTCGACCTCGACGACCTGCGCGCGAAGGTGAACGAGCGCACGGCCGGGCTCATGCTCACGAACCCGTCGACGCTCGGCCTCTTCGACGAGGGCATCGAGGAGGTCGCACGGATCTTCCACGACGCGGGCGCGCTCCTCTACTACGACGGCGCGAACCTGAACGCGGTGGTGGGGATCTCGCGCCCCGGAGACATGGGCTTCGACATCGTCCACTACAACCTGCACAAAACCTTCTCGCAGCCCCATGGCGGCGGCGGGCCGGGCGGCGGTCCCGTCGCCGTGCGAGACACGATCGAGCCGTACCTGCCGGCGCCGGTCGTGGCCCGGGACGGCGATGCGTATCGGCTCGACCACGACCGGCCGAGGTCGATCGGGCGCGTGCGCGGGTTCGCAGGGCCGTTCGGGGTCTTCGTCCGCTCGTACGCGTACATGCGGGCGTACGGGCCGGGGCTCAAGGAGATGTCCGAGGTCGCCGTCCTGAACGCGAATGACCTCCTCGCGCGCCTGAGAGACGTCTACGACCTGCCGTACGACCGCCACTGCATGCACGAGTTCGTGCTCTCCGCCCGGAACCTCAAGCGCGAGCACGGAATCGCGGCGCTCGACGTCGCGAAGCGGCTCATGGACTACGACATCCACCCGCCGACGATCTACTTCCCGCTCGTCGTTTCCGAGGCGCTCATGATCGAGCCCACCGAGACGGAGCCGAAGGAGCGGCTCGACGGCTTCGTCGTCGCGATGCGGCGCAACGCGAAGGAAGCCGCCGAGTCACCCGCGCTCTTGAAGGAGGCGCCGCACGACCGGCCGGTGCGTCGCCTCGACGAGGTGCGAGCCGCGAAGCAGCCTGTGCTCCGCTACCTCTTCGACGAGCACCCGGCGCTCGTGGAGGCCGAGTGACGACGGATCGGCTCGTGACGGACGCGTCACGCGGGCTCTCGCGCGACGCCGTGCTGTAAAGCGTTACCCGACGCCGGCCCGCTCCGTCACCTGGTGCTCGCGAGCTGACCGCACGCGGCCTCGATGTCACGGCCCCGCGTGAGCCGCACCGTCGCTTGGATCCGTGCGCGATCGAGGACGGTCTTGAACGACTCGATCGCCTGCCGCGAGGAGCTTTCGAACCGCCCCGTCGGGTTGTACGGAATGAGGTTCACCTTGAACGCCTTCGGGTCGAGAATCGAAGCGAGCGCACGTGCGTCCCCGAGAGAGTCGTTCACTCCCGCGAGCATCACGTACTCGACGAACACCTTCCGCCGACGTAGAGCGACGTAGCGGCGGCACTCGGCGAGGACGTCCTCCAGGGGGTAGCGATCGTTGACCGGCATCAGCTCGGACCGCTTCACCGGATCGGCCGCGTGCACCGAGAGTGCGAGCCGGATCGGGGCGTCCACGTCGTCCACGAAGCGGCGTAGCCCGGGCATCCAGCCCACCGTCGAGATGGTCGTTCGGCGATGCGTGATGCCGATGTCCGGGAGGAGGCGTGCGGACGCGAGCACCTCGTCGACGTTCAGGAATGGCTCGCCCATGCCCATGTACACGGCGTGGTTCAGCTGCTCGCGGCGGCGGAAGTGGAGTGCCTGGTCGACGATCTCGGACGCCCTGAGGTTCCGGCCGAACCGCATCGCGCCCGTCGCGCAGAACGTGCACGTCAGTGGGCATCCGGACTGGGCGGAGATGCAGATCGAGCGCCTGCCGTCCCGGTAACGCATGAGGACGGCCTCGACCGGATGTCCGTCGTGCGTCCGGAACAGCGCCTTCACCGTGCCGTCGAGCGACTCGCGCTCCGTGACGACGTCGAGCGTCGAGAACGGCACGTCCTCCGCGAGTGACGTCCGGAGGGCCTTCGGCAGCGTCGTCATTCCCTCGTATGAGGAGACGCCCCGTGCCGTCCATTCCCAGACCTGCCGCGCGCGGTAGGCGGGTTCACCGCAGTCCGCCAGCACGCGTTCGAGAAGCGCGAGATCCATGGCCGGACGGTAGCGTGCGCGGCGTGATCGACCTCCGCTCAGACACGGCGACGCAGCCGACGCCCGGCATGCGAAGGGCGATTGCCGAGGCGGTCGTCGGGGACGAGCAGAAGCGCGAGGACCCGACCGTCTCGGAGCTCGAAGCGCGGGTCGCGGCGCTCCTCGGTCAGGAAGCGGCGGTGTTCCTCCCGACCGCGACGATGGCCAACCAGATCGCCCTCAAGCTCCACGGTCGTCCTGGCGACGTGCTCATTGCCGAGGAGCACTCGCACGTGCTGATCTACGAGTACGGTGGCGCGTCCGCCCACGCCGGCCTCGTGACGCTCGGGCTGCGTGGGGATGCCGGCCGGGTCTCTCCGGAGCAGGTCCGCGCCGCTGCCGCACCGAGCGTGAAGGCCGCCGACCAGCGCGCCGCGGTCCTCTCGCTCGAGAACACGCACAACAGCTCGGGTGGTCGCACCTGGCCGCTCGGGGAGCTACATGAGCTGCTGGACGCCGCCCAGGACCTCGGCCTCGCCGTCCATCTCGACGGAGCCCGTCTTCTCAACGCCTCCACGGCGCAAGGTGTGGAGCCCGCCGAGATCGCGTCCCGTTTCGACACGGTCACGCTCTGCCTCTCGAAAGGGCTCGGCTGCCCGTTGGGGGCTTTGCTCGCGGGCTCGAGCGAGCGGATCGGGCGCGCCTGGCGCGAGAAGCACCTCTTCGGGGGCGCGATGCGGCAAGCGGGCATCGTGGCGGCCGCCGGCGTGTTTGCGCTCGATCACCACGTCGTACGACTGTCGGAGGACCACGCCCGCGCGCGCCGCCTGGCCGAGGGACTGGTTGCCGCGGGCGTCGAGGTCGATCTGGAGCGAGTCGAGACGAACTTCGTCCAGATCGATCTCGGACTGCTCGAGCTCGATCGTGACGAGGCGCTGGGACGGCTCCGCAAAGCGGGCGTCGGCCTCTCCGCGACGATTCACCCGAGGGTGATCCGCGCTGTTACACATCTCGAGATCACCGACGACGACGTCGAGCAGGCCGTAGGATCGATCGCCGACGCCCTGCTCGCGGGTGCGCGCGTCTAGCGGTCGCCGGCGAGGAAGAACGCGATCACGACGACGCCGTAGCCGGCGAGGAGGAGCGCGCCTCGCGTGCGGCTCGAACGACCGCCGAAGAGGACGAGGGTCGTAAAGCCGACCGAAGCCGCGAGCGCGGCGATCTCGACCGGCCGGAAGCTCAGGGAGAGCGGCTCGATGAGCCATGAGAGGAGGGCGACTGCCGGGATGAGGAAGACAGCGACCTGAGCCGCCGACGACAGCGCAATCTCGCCGGCGAGAGCGATCTTCCCCCTGAAGGCGACGATGACGGCACCGCCGTGCTCCGCGGCGTTGCCGACGATCGCGACGATCACGGCGGCGACGAAGAACTCGCTCAACCCCACTTTCTCGGAGAACACCTCCAAGGATCCGACGAGGATCTCGGCAACGAGTGCAGTGACGACGGTCGCGACGGCGAGGGCGCCGAGGGCGGCCCGTAGCGACCAGCCGCTGATCTCCTCGTCCGAGGCGACATGCCGCGAGTGATGTCGTCGCAGCGAGTACCAGGTGACACCGACGTAGACGATGAGCAGGACAATGGAGATCGCGGTCGAGACGACAGCGAGGGAGTGAGTGTCCGGGTCGCCGTCCCAGCCCGGGATCGAGGGGATCAGGAAGAGGGCGGTCGCGAATGCGATCAGCCCGAACGACAGGAAGCTGGAGAAGCGATCCAGCGTCCCGCGCCCTCCCGCGACGAGCGATGCGCCCAGAACGAGCAGCAGGTTCGAGACGACGCTACCCGTGAGGGAGCCGCGGACGACCTCGGTGAGTCCCTCGTGAACCGCGATGAGCGCGATGATGAGCTCGGGGGCGTTCCCGAACGTGGCGTTGAGAAAGCCTCCGATCCCCGGCCCCGTATGCTCGGCGGCATGTTCGGTCGCCTCGCCGATGAGCCAGGCGAGTGGGATCAAAGCGATCGCGGACAGGATGAACTCCGTCGTCTCGGGAAGGTCGGCGAAGTAGTGGAGACCGATCGTGAGCGGCGCGATCGCCAGCGACGCGAACAGGATCTTTCTCGACACAGCCGCGGAACCGTACCGACGTCGTCGGGCTCGGCGCTTTCGAGCCCTGTCCGTCGCCACTGCCTGAAAACCGGCGGTTTGTCAAGTCTTGCAGTGGACGGTACGAGAGGGACACAATCGGTACATGCACGAGGCGACCGCGGAGGAAAAACTCCCGCTCCGGGTACAGGACGAGGTCGCGTGCACCCACTGTGCAGTCCACTGCGAGAAGGTCGTCTACCCGGGTGCCTGCATCCGTATGGCCTGCCCCTTCGTCTACGCCTACGAGGCCTGGGGGCACACCTACATGGGCTGCCTCCAGAAGGTTTTCGACGTCGAGATCGACCTCCAGCTCCTGGAGTCGGCCGAGGCGACGGTCAGCGGCTTCGGCGCCGTCCGTGCTCTCCGGGCCCCGTTGCCGATGTGCGAGGTCGACGTCGTCGAGACGTACGCCAGCCGCGAGGACGAGCTCGGATGTCGGAACCCCGAGTTCCACGAGCTGCCGCGCGAGCGCGCCAACTTCCGCGTCTTCGCCGTCGTCGTGGACTGACGCGGCTCGTCGCTCGACGGGGTCAGACCCGGTAGGGACAGACCCGTCGCAGGCCCCGCCTGGGGTCAGACCCCACGGGTCTGACCCCGTCTTTGCCAGCGTCTCCGCCCACGACGACGGAGATCTCGCATCGCGTCGAGGTCTCGAGTCTCGCTGCCTTCGTCCACCCAGGTCTCGACGATCGCGGGAAGGGACTGGAACGCCGGATGACCGAGGAAGGTCGCGAGACCGTCGCCGATGAGCCCTTTGCCGACGAGCTCGTGGCGATCGCGGTTCGAGCCGAGCGGCGTCTTCGAATCGTTCACGTGGAGGACTCTCAGCTGCTCGAGCCCCATCCGTGCGTCGAGGTCGTCGATCGCCGCTCCGAGCGCGCTGCGGTCCGAGACGTCGACACCTGACGCCCACCAGTGGCACGAATCGAGGCAGAGGCCGAGACGCGGGTGACCACCGACGGCGTCGGACAGCGCAGCGAGCTCGGCGACCGAGCGGCCGATCGTGCCCCCCGCGCCGGCTGCGTTCTCCATGCAGAGCCAGAGCTCGTCGGTGGTCAGCTCGAGGAGCTCACGGAGCGCGGATGCGACGACCTCGACGGCCTCGTCGAAGCCGTAACCAAGGTGTGATCCGACGTGGAAGATCACTGCTTCGGCCCCGATTCCCTGGGCTGCCGCCATCGTCGCCCGGAGCGCCGACAGCGAGTTCTCCCGGACCGTCTCGTCGCGACTCGCGAGGTTGACGAGGTAGAGGGCGTGGCACGAGACGTGCTCGACCCGGGCTTCTCGCCTGCGAGCCCGAAAGCGCTCGAGCTCCTCCTCCGAGTGCTCCGTGGGCTTCCACATGCGAGGGCTCTGCGTGAAGACCTGCACGGCGTCGCCGCCGATCTCCTCGATCCGGTCGATCGCCTTCGAGATCCCCCCTGCCGCAGAGACGTGGGCGCCGAAGAGCACCCGCGTACGCTAGTCGCACCGTGCGGGTTCCCTTCCGTCAAGGGCTCGGCCCTCTCGGCGAGCGCGACTTCCGCTTGCTATTCGCCGCCACGACGATCACGACGTTGGGTGACAACGTCGGCCGGATCGCACTCGTATTCGCGGTGCTCGAGCTACCGAGTGCGACCGCGACCGACCTGGGGCTCGTGCTGGCCGCGGGCACGATCGTCCAGTCGGTCGTCGTCGTCTTCGGCGGGGTGCTGTCAGATCGTCTCCCGCGCAACCTCGTGCTCACCGGCGCGTCGCTCGTTCAGGGCGCGGCGCAGGGAGTGGCGGCGGCTGTTGTGCTGACAGGCGAGGCGACGGTTCCGCTTCTCCTGGCCCTCGCCGTCGTCTACGGCGCCGGCGCCGGGCTGGTCATCCCGGCCGAGGTGGGTCTGGTCCCGCAGACGGTGAGCCCTGAGCGACTGCAGCAGGCGAATGCGTTCCAGGGACTCTCGCGCAATCTCGTCTCGATCGCGGGCCCCGGGATCGGGGGCGTGCTGCTGGTCGTCGGTAGCCCTGGCATCGGGCTCGCCGCGGACGCGGCGAGCTTCGGCCTGTGCGCCGTACTGCTGGCGCGGATCAGGGTGACACCGCGCCGGAACACTGAGGAGCGGGCTGGATTCTTCCACGATCTGCGTGAAGGGTGGCGTGAGTTCACGCGCCACGACTGGCTGTGGTCGAGCGTTCTCCTGTTCGGGATCTCGAACCTGGTCTGGGTTGGCTGCTGGGGCGTACTCGGACCGGTGATCGCGGACCAGGAGTGGGGTGGTGCCGGCGCGTGGGCGACGATCCTTGCCGCTGGTGGCCTCGGCGCAGTCGCTGGTGGGGCTGGTCGCACTGCGGTATCGACCACGACGGCCGCTGCTCGCCTCGGTCATCGTTGCATGGCCGCTCCTGCTCGAGCTTCTCGCGCTCGCCGTCTACGCACCGGTGTGGCTCGTCGCCGCCTCGGCGTTCGCGGCCGGTGCCGGGATCGCGATTCACCTGGCGCTCTGGTTCACCGTCTTCCAGCGCGAGGTCCCCGAGCATGCTCAGTCGCGGGTCAGCGCCTACGACGCCCTCGGGTCGTTCGTGCTCATCCCGCTGGGGATGGCCGTCGTGGGCCCGGTCTCTGCGGCGATCGGGATCCAGGAGACGATCTGGGCCGCGTTCGCGATCTCGCTCGCCTGCCAGCTCGCGATCGTCGCGCTGCCGTCCGTTCGTGGAATGCGCGCCCCCGAGCCGCGGCCTAACCTGGCAACGGGCTGACTACGATCCTCGCGATGCCGGTCCGCGTTCGCATGGCGCCGTCTCCCACCGGACTCCTCCACATCGGAGGTGTCCGAACCTTTCTCTTCAACTGGCTCTTCGCTCGCGGACTCGGCGGCGAGTGCCTGCTCCGCATCGAGAACACGGACACGAGCCGCGAGGTTCGAGAGTCGGTCGAGCAGATCGAGCGCTCGCTTCGCTGGCTC
>Ga0184632_10000968_pt1 | contig 11588 bp, 10 predicted proteins | sample PLM31_50_b1_FD_133153 | JGI IMG/M metagenome (GOLD analysis project Ga0184632, IMG submission 133153) | Groundwater sediment microbial communities from an aquifer in East River, Colorado, USA - PLM3-1_50_b1 | ecosystem: Environmental > Terrestrial > Soil > Riparian zone | place: USA: East... | reverse complement strand
GGCGTGGTGGAGCTCGCGAGCGTCGCCTCTGGAGGTCCGCCGCCCGATAACCTGAGACCGGATCGTCCGGTCAGCACTCCTTGACTGCCGCCGCCTTCTAGTCCACGAACGGTCCGTTGAAGACAGGCCTCTCGCCGTAGGGCTTCCCGGCCATGAGGACGAGCCGCGTCCCGGGGTCTGCTTCCTCTACGGCGAGCGCACCACCCGGTCCGAGCACCGCAATCTGGGCGCGACCTGCGCGGCGTCGGTTGGCGCCGAAGCTGGCCTCGCCCTCGAGCATGTACACGAGGCCGTTGAAATCGGACGGGATCGGGCTTGTGAAGCCTCCTCCGTGTGGTAGCTCGACGTCGAGGATCAGGCCGGGAGTCCCAAGCTCAACCGGCGAGCCGTCCCCGACCAAGACCCGGACGATCGCGTCGCCGTCGGACCGGACGGGCACGTCGTGCGGCTGGAGGAGCTGTGCGCTCGGTTCGGCGCCCTTGTCTTTGCGCGCCAGGTTCACCCAGAAGAGCAGGCCGCGCATCTCTGACCCTTTCTTGCCTTCCTCGAGCTCGTCCCGACCGATTCCCTCCGCATGCCAAACACCACGGCCCGTTCGGAGCTTCAGGAGCGATCCGGGCTCCAGTCGCGCCCGCTCCATCGCGCCACCGGGACCGGTGCTGTGACCCGTGCTCGAAGAGCCCGAGATCGCATACCAGAGGTTGTCGAACCCACGGTGCTGATGCTTGGTATCGAGGCTCGCTTGCTCCGGTGTGATGCGAACGACGGCCTCGTGGACGAGGATGTACGGATCCACCATCCGATACGGAATTCGCGGGGACGGCAAGGGCTCGAGGACTTCCACGCTCATGACTGGGCGGATGTGGGCGTCCTCGACCAGGACGGCCTCGCGCTGTTCTGTGTCGATTTGGGTGGCCATGGTGCGTTGCTCCTTTCGGACTAGAACCCAAGCGCCTCGTCGACGAAGACGACGGTGATGCGCCCGGGCGTCCACTCCCGGTTGATGATGAGAACTTTGTTCACGCCGCTGTGCACGCCGTATGCCGCCTCAGCACGTGCGTCCTCGAGCGGGAAGACGTATTCGTCGATGCGGCGGAGTCCCTCGTCTAGGTCCGAGACGATCTTCTGCGTCCCCACCACGAGAATGACTTTTCCGGCACCGGCAACGTAGGGCGCGAGCTGGCTGCCGCTCGCCGACGCCGCCACCAGCGACCCGGTTTCGGTGACCGCGTGCACGCTGCCCAGCATCACGTCCGGCGACGAGGTCAGCCGGCGGATCTCGTCGGCCTGCGTCTCGCGGTCCATGCTCCAGATCCGTGGGTGGATAGGCTCGTACCGACCAGAGTTGTGGATCTCCTCGGCAATGCCCGTCTCCTCGAGCGACTGCGAGGCGCCGTTGTGGACCTGAGCTCCGGCTGGGACGAGCTCCAGGACGATCCGTTTCGCCTCCCCGGCATCTGCGGCGCGGACGACGCTGATTCCGTTGGCCTCGAGGGCGGTAACGGTTCGTGCAACGCGGGCATCGTCCGCCACGACCGCAAACTGACGGCTGAGCGACCTCTCGAGGTCCGGCTTGCTTTGGGTATCCAAGGCGTCCTTTCGGCTGGGCTAGCGATATACTTGCGTCCGCAAATATCATACGTACTGGAAGGTTGCGCATGCAAGTAGGTTCGAAACCGGAAGTCGCTGCGCTCCTTGATCGGCTCGTGGCGGAGCAGCTGCCGAACCGGAGCGGACTCGAGGCCTGGGTCTCGCTACTCCGGGCCCACGCCACGCTCATGCGCCGGCTCGAGGTCGATCTCGCGCAGGCGACGGGACTGGCTTTGGCCGATTTCGACGTGCTCGCTCAGCTGGCCCAGGCGGGGGGCGAGCTGCGCATGACGGAGCTCGCGGACCGGGCGCTCATCTCGCGGTCAGGCATGACCCGGCGTGTTGCCCGGCTGGTCGACGAGGGGCTCGTCCGGCGAGCGAACGCCGATGCGGACGCACGCGTGGTCGTCGTCGTGCTGACCGACGCCGGCGTGGCCCGCCTCACCGAGACCGCTCCGGTCCATCTTCGTGGAGTCTCGGAACTGTTCATCGCGCAACTCGATGAACAGGAACTCGCCGCGCTCAAGAGCGCGCTCGACAAGGTCATCGTCGATTGCGCGTTTGGCTGAGAGCCAGGCGGCTGCCCATGCATCGGATCGGGTTCACCCCAGGGGCGCAGGACCTCTGGGCCCCTGGAATCGTCGATCTCCGAGCGTGCTCGGGCGGCCGCGACGCCGTAGGGGTACACCGGCTCACGTCGCGGCGCTTCTCAGCGGCGATGGGGGCCGGGTCCGTAGCCCGGTAGCGCCGCACTACTATCGACGACGTGAGCCCGGTACGCGCAACGGTGCAGGTCGTTGGTCGGCGGATGGACGCCGAGCACTACCGTCTTCGCGACTTCCTCACGCGCACCGCGCAGCCGTACGAGTGGCACGAGGCGGGCTCGGCCGACGCCGACCTCCTGCTCGCAAGCCTCGGGCTGGTCGATGCGGCGTTGCCGGTCCTCGTCGACGGCGACCGAGCTTTCACGGCGACGACCGTCGAGACGATCGCACTGGCCTGGGGTGGCCTGCAGCCGCCGAAACAGGCGCATTACGACTTCGCCGTCATCGGCGCAGGGCCCGCGGGCCTCGCCGCCGCCGTTTATGCGGCGTCCGACGGCCTGTCGACGATCGTGTGCGACCGGGATGTGCCCGGGGGCCAGGCCTCGTACACGGCCATGATCGAGAACTTCTTCGGCTTCCCGGACGGGATCGGCGGCGCCGAGCTGGCGCGGCTGGCCGGTCGGCAGGCGGAACGCTTCGGCGCCGAGCTGATGTTCCTGCGTGGCGTCCAGGGCAGCCGGCTCAAAGGCCACGACGAACCACACGAGCTGATCCTCGATGACGGCTCCGAGGTGACTGCGTCAGTCGCGCTGGCGGCGACGGGCATGGATTGGAGGCGGCTCGACCTGGACGGTGTCGACGAGCTCCTCGGCCACGGCGTCTATTACGGAGCGGGCCGTAGCGAGGCAGCGCAGTGCGCCGGGCAGAGCGTCGTGGTCGTGGGCGCCGGCAATTCGGCCGGCCAGGCCGTGCTCAACTTCGCGAACGCGACGGCCCGCGTAACCATGCTCGTGCGCGGCGACCGGCTCGGGACGACGATGTCGGCCTACCTGATCGAGCGGATCAACCAGCACCCACTGATCGACGTCCATCTGGAGACGCAGCTGACCGAGCTGCACCCGAGCGGCGACAAGATTGCGGGGGTGACCTTCGCCGATGCGGCCGGCAAGGCCGAGACGCGCGCGGTGGACGCCGTCTTCCTTTGTATCGGCGGTCGTCCACACACCGACTGGTGCCCGCGCGAGCACGTCCTCACCAATTCCGCCGGCTATATCCTGACGGGACAGGATCTCCTCGCACCTGGCAACCCGCCCGACTGCTGGGCGCTCGATCGCGATCCGCTCCCGCTCGAGACGAGCCGCGTGGGGCTCTTCGCCGCAGGCGACGTCCGGCACGGCTCGACGAAGCGAGTGGCCGCCGCGGTTGGAGAAGGCTCGATGGTCGCCGCGCTCGCCTTCACCCGCCTCGCCGAGCTCGGTGTCACCGTCTGAGCTCCTCGTAGCTCTCGAGCGCGCGCGACGGCGGACGGAGGATCTGCTGGAACCGCTCTCTGATGAGCAGCTGATGCGCCAGATCTCGCCGCTCCAATCGCCACTCGTCTGGGATCTCGCCCATATCGGCTACTTCGAGGAGTTATGGCTCCTGCGACGCGTCGGCGGACGGAGCGCACTGTCGTCGGAGTACGACGACCTTTACGACTCGTTCGCTCATGAACGCGGCGAGCGCGGTCGGCTGACGATCCTGCCACCGCAAGCCGCACGCGCCTATGTAAGGGAGGTCCGGGAAGCCGTGCTCGCGCTTCTCCCTGAACTGTCGCTCGACGATGGAAATCCCTTGCTCGAGCGGGGTTTCGTCGTGGGGATGGTCGTCCAACACGAGCTCCAGCACGCCGAGACGATGGCACAGACGTTGACGCTTGCGGGCCTGCCTGGTCCGGCGCCTCAGGGGCCACCCGAGGTCAGTGCGAGCGGCGAGGTCACTGTCCCCGGTGGCCCGGTCACACTCGGCTCCACCTACCCATGGGCGTACGACAACGAGCGGCCCGCCCACCTCGTCAAGCTCCCACCCTTTCGAATCGACCGCGCACTCGTGACGAATGCGGACTACGCGGCATTTGTCGACGCGGGCGGCTACCGCGACCGAGACGTCTGGAGTGCCCAGGGCTGGCGGTGGCGCGAGGCGGAACGAGCGGACCGACCGCTCTTTTGGGATCCATCCGCACTCCCGCAGGCGCCTGTCCAGCACGTCTCCTTTCACGAGGCGGCCGCGTACGCGCGCTGGGCGGACAAGCGCCTGCCGACCGAACCCGAGTGGGAGAAGGCCGCAAAGACGGTCGCCGGAGAACTCGAGCACATAAGGGGCGCGGTCTGGCAGTGGACGTCGTCGTTCTTCCACGGCTATCCCGGCTTCTCGGCCTTTCCGTACGCGGAATACTCCGAGGCGTTCTTCGGCGATGAGTACAGGGTGCTGCGCGGCGGCTCGTGGCTCACCGATCCGCTGGTCGCCCGCCCCACCTTCCGCAATTGGGATCTTCCGCACCGGCGGCAGATCTTTTCCGGCCTCCGCTGCGCGCGCGATGCCTAGAGCATCCACGGAGCGGGGCGTCCGTGTAGACGTTCTCCGCGACGAGGCCGACGGTCGCCCGGCCCTGTACGAGGAGACGTTCCGAAGCTTGCACGCCGAGGTGAAAGGGCTGCCCGCGGTTTGGCTCTACGACGAGCGGGGCTCACGTCTGTACGACGAGATCACACGGCTCCCGGAGTACTACCTCCCGCGGCGCGAGGGTGAGATTCTGCTCGCCCGGGCGGCCGCGATCGCACGGCGCACGCAGGCGCGCACGCTCGTCGAGCTCGGCGCCGGGAGCGCGAAGAACATCCGCCTCCTCCTGGACGGGCTCGACGCCGCAGGCACGCTCGAACGCTTCGTCCCGCTCGACGTGAGCCAGCAGACCTTGCGAGTGAGCGCGCAGGCGATCGCGGCCGCCTACCCTCGGGTCGTCGTTCATGCGATCGTCGGTGACTTCGAACGCGATCTGGGCGTGCTCCCCGGGCGCGGTCGCCGCCTGATCGTCTTCCTGGGAAGCACGATCGGGAACCTGTACCCCGAGCAGCGCGGAAGGTTCCTCACTACGCTCGCTACCGCGCTCGCCCCGGACGACGCGCTCCTGCTCGGCATCGACCTCGTCAAGGACGTCGCCCGCTTGGAGGCGGCATACAACGACAGCCGGGGCGTGACCGAGGTGTTCGTCCGCAACGCTCTCACCGGGGTCAACCGTGAACTGGACTCGACGTTCGACCAGCGGCGCTTCGTGTACGAGGCGCGCTGGAATCCGGAGCACCAGTGGATGGACATCGGGTTTCGCGCCCGGCAGGCGCACGTCGTTTCGATCCAGCGTCTCGAGATCGACGTTGCCTTCGAGGAGTGCGAGCCGCTCCGAGTTGAGATCAGCGCGAAGTTCCGGCGCGAGCAGTTCGAGCTCGAGGCCGGCCGGGCCGGGCTCCGGGTTGAGTCCTGGTGGACCGACCGCGCGGGCGATTTCGCCGTTGCCCTCGTACTCCGTGACGCGTCCGCCGGAAGCTAAGGTCACGCCAAAGCGAGAGGAGACGGCATGTCCGCGGGAGGCTCGATCTGCAGCCACCTCGACCAGATCGAGGTGACCGCACTACCGGACAAGATCGACGGCTGTGAGGAGTGCTTGAACATCGGAAGCGGCTGGGTGCATCTGCGCATGTGCATGACGTGCGGGAAGATCGGCTGCTGCGACTCCTCGCCGAACAAACACGCAACTGCACATGGACGCGAGAGCGGCCATCCGATCATTCGCTCCGCCGAGCCCGGCGAGGACTGGAGTTGGTGCTACGTCGACGAAGTTGCGTTCGCGTTCGCCCCACGGTAGGCCGCCAGACCCAACTCCTCGCCCTCCGCCTTCGCCGCTGGCCGAATGCGCCTTGACGGTGGCGATTTCCACGCCGGCCCCTCGTCGGGGTGGAGGCCGCGGTGGCCGTCCTGCTCGACCAGCTCTGGGTTCGATAGCGGGCCAAGGCGTGGCTTTCGAAGCCGGTGGTCCGCTCAGCTCGCCAAATTGCTCGCGAGGATCTCCCAGGACGCAACGGTGTCTTCTGTTCGCTCGTGTGGTCGCCGAAAGCCTGCGACAAACACGGCGATGTCCGCAAGTTCCCACCACCAGCGGTACAGCTGCAAGGCTTCGTGGTTCAGGGAAGTGACGCCGGCAACTCCACGGTACTCGTCCCACCCTGTCAGGTCTTGGTCGAGGACCATTTGCAGGTCACGCTCGCGAGGAGCGATTAGGGTCGTGTCCCAGTCCACGAGGTGTACGCCGCCCTGAGGATCCCGGATGACGTTCCCGCGGTGCGGTTCTCCGTGGGTGACGACCCATGAGTCCGAACTTTCGCGGACGCCGGCGGCTAGCTCGTCGTACTCCTGCAGGCGCCGTTCGAGCTCATGAGCGCTGACTTGGAGCAGCTTCCGAGCCGGTTCCGCAAACGGCCCAAAGTCCCAGGTTCGATCGAGATCGTGCAGAGCTTCCACTAGCGCAGACCTGGAGGGGAGCGCGAAGTCTTCTCGTCGAGGAAGGTCGCTCGGGACTTGCTCGGTCGCAGCGTGCAGGCGGCCCAACACGGCTCCCATCACGCGGCGATCGTCAGGCCTCTCGTATTGCCCGTACTCGCTTGATTCTCCGTCGATGAGCGGCGACACCGTTACGGCGTAGCGGTGGCTGAGGCGGCGGATGACGGCCCCGCCGCGATCGAAGAAAGGGGCGAGAACAAACTCGAGTGCGGCGTTATCCCTGAGCACGGCGGCCGTGCGGAATGCACGGTCGAGGGCGCCAAAGGCTGAGTCGGTGTCCGGCACGTCGCGGAAAGTCGCCTCAAGGTCGTCGACGGTGATGAAACTGCGCGTGCCACGAGAGTCGATGGCTCTCCAGTGGTGACTCCCGAACCCGACCGCTAAGTAGTCGAGTTGGGGATCTCGGAGGTCCCAGCGGCCTTCCAAGACCCGCTTGAGTTCGGATCGGTCGAGATCTCGTGGCTCGGTTAACACGGCTCCCACCATAGAACCCGCGGGCGCGTGCGCTTTGCCGGCGTCTGCGCCGACCGAACGGCGTTATGATTCACACCGGTTAGCCCGGCGCCAACCGACCAAGGAGCAGAGATGCGTCACGCGTTCATGTCCATCCACAAGGCCTTTGGGACCTATTCGGAGGGTATGACGCGTGTCGCAGAAAGAGCTGAATCTTGGAATCCTGGCGCATGTAGACGCCGGTAAGACAACTCTCACCGAACGGCTGCTGTATGGGGCCGGTGTCATCGGCGAGGTCGGCAGCGTCGATGCCGGCACCACGCAGACGGATTCGATGGAGCTCGAGCGGCAGCGCGGCATTACGATCAAGTCGGCCGTCGCGTCGTTCGCACTCGAGGACGTCCACGTCAATCTGATCGACACGCCGGGCCATCCGGACTTCATCGCGGAGGTGGAACGGGTTCTAAGCGTGCTGGATGGCGCGGTACTGGTGATCTCTGCCGTCGAGGGTGTCCAGCCGCAGACGCGCATCTTGATGCGCGCGTTGCAGCGGCTGCGCATTCCGACACTGATGTTCGTCAACAAGATCGACCGTCCCGGAGCCGGCGATGAGCGTGTAGTGCAGGCCATCTCGGAGCGTTTGACGCCGGCAATCGTCTCGATGGGAACCCTGCGCGAACTCGGCACACGCGCCGCGTACTTCACGCCCTCTGGCGTGGACGATGCTGAGTTCCGGACCCGGCTGGTCGAGGTGCTGGCCGAGCGGGACGACGCGATCCTGGCGGCGTACGTCGAGGACGAGCCGGGTGTCCCGTATCATCGACTTCGCGAGGAACTAGCGGCTCAGACAAAGCGGGCGCTCGTGCACCCCGTCTTCTTTGGCTCCGCGATCACGGGTGCGGGCGTGGAGTCGTTGATGGCCGACATCGCCGCGCTGCTGCCGGCAGCCGTGGGCGATCCGGACGGCCCGGTATCCGGGACCGTCTTCAAGATCGAACGCGGCGCGAGCGGCGAGAAGATCGCCTACGTCCGGATGTTCTCGGGGACGATCCGAACGCGCGACCGGCTGCCCTTCGGTAACGCTCGTGAGGACAAGGTGACGGCGATCGCGGTGTTCGAGCTCGGATCTGCTGTGCAGCGCCCGTCAGTCTCCGCAGGCGCGGTCGCAAAACTCTGGGGTCTCGACGAGATCCAGATCGGCGACCGGATCGGCGAGACTGGAACCAACGGGGCGCACGAGTTCCCTCCACCGACGCTGGAGACGGTGGTCGTTCCGAACGTCCCCGACGACAAGGCTCGACTTCGCGTCGCGCTCGTGCAGCTGGCCGAGCAGGATCCCCTAATCAACGTCCGGCAGGACGACACCCGCCAAGAGCTGTCGGTCTCGCTCTACGGCGAGGTCCAAAAGGAGGTCATCCAGGCAACGCTCGCAAAGGACTTTGGCCTCGACGTCACATTCCGCGAAACGACGCCGATTTACATCGAGCGACCGATCGGCACCGGCGAGGCCGTCGAGATCCTCCACGCGGAGTCAAATCCGTTTCTCGCCACGGTCGGGCTGCGCATGGATCCTGCCCCATACGGCTCGGGGATCGATTTCCGATTGCAGGTCGACCCTCGCACGCTCCCGTTGTACCTCTACAAGACGGCCGAGATCTTCACGGAAAAGATGGGCCAGTACGTCCGCCAAGCTCTGCAGGAGGGCATCTTCGGCTGGCAGGTCACAGACTGCATCGTGACGATGACCAAGTGCACCTACAGTGTCCCTGACGGCCCTCCATCAAGACGCGGACCGCTCAGCACGGCGGCTGACTTCCGAAAGCTCACGCCGATCGTCGTCATGCGTGCGCTCGAACGGGCAGGGTCGGTCGTCTGCGAGCCAATCGTCCGAGTCAGCCTCGAGATCCCGACCGACACGATCGGAGCGGTCATGCCCGCATTGGCGCGGTTCGGTGCTGCCGTCGAGACGCCGTCGCTGCAGGGGAAGCTTTGCACGATTGAGACGGTCCTGTCCGTGGCGCGGGCGTATGACCTCCAGCGCCAGTTGCCGAGGCTGACGCGCGGCGAGGGAGTGCTCGAGTCCAGCTTTGAAGGTTACGAGCCGGTGAGCGGCGACCAGCCGGCCCGGAGGCGGACGACGGCGAACCCGCTCGACTTCGACGAGTACATGAGCGCCTCGCGCGGCGGGGCATACGCCCCGCGAATGAACGGCGCCTGACGTGAGAGTGATCGCGCGCTATTCCGACTCTTAAGCGGGCGTTCCCGCCTCGATCCAGCTTTGAAAGACAGCGACTTGCTCGTCTGGCCAGGCAGCATCGCAGGGCATCGTGCCGTTACGGAGACGCCCGAGTATGGCGTCGCTGTTCTGGACAACGTCGTCATGTGACCAAAGGTCGAACGCCCACTTCATCGACTGACGGTCGCGCTCCCGAAAGAGCGGCTTGATGTGCTACTCGAAGGTGATCGGCTCCTCGGTTGCAGACAAGTGGCCTCCTCTCTCCGTGAATCACGGGAGCACACGGTCGGCGGTAGGGAGTGCCCCCGTTCCGGCCTTCGGATGGAGCGTACCGGGGATTCGAACCGTTGACCGGCGGCTCGCGCGGCCGGGGACACGCCGAGAACGGCGGTATTCAGCTGGTCGCGCCACGTTCGCGCCGTGCATTACTCCTAGTTCGCGTCGGGATCCTCACTTAGCAGTTCTCGAAAGTGGAAACTTCCGCGTGGCGGCAACATCGAAGCTACCGAACAAAGAGTTCGGGCAATCGAACAGGAGGCGAAATGGGTTTCGATCAGTACCACGAGCCGGCCGGCGAGCTCAGCGCCGAGGCGCGGACGTTCGCCCGCATGATCGCTTCGCTGACCGAAGAGGCGGAGGCGATCGGCTGGTACGAGCAACGCATGGCGCTCGAGCCGGACACGCAGGCGAAGGCGATCATGGCGAACGCGCAGGGTGAGGAGTTCAAGCACTTCGGGATGGACCTCGAGTTCCTGCTGCGACGGACGCCCAAGTGGCGAATCGCCCTACAGAAGATTCTCTTCACGGATGGTGACATCGTTCAAAAAGGCGAGGAGGCAGAAGATGCCGAGAACCGGTAGTTCGCTGGTGGCGGCTTGACAGTGCAGGCCAGGTCTTGCACTTCGTCATCGCCGCCGATGCCCGCTTGACTGGCGTCGGCGCACCACCGCTCAAATCGAAACGAGAAGCCGACGACCACCGACACACGCAACCTGCGACGGACGCGACTTCTACACCGCGGGCGCGGCACGTTCAGTCGCCATGGGCCAAGGCGAGTTCGTGTTCGTCGCGGCGGGAGGACGGCCCTTCCCCGATCTCGAGGTGCGGTAGCCGCCGGTCGAGCCAGGACGGCAGGTACCAGTTGCGCCGGCCGAGCGTTTGCATGATCGCGGGGACGAGCACTGTGCGGACGATGAGCGCGTCGACCAGGATCGCTGCTGCCATCCCGAGCCCGATCATCTTGATCGTGCGATCGGTGCTGAGCGTGAAGGACGCGAAGACGACGACCATAATCGTCGCGAGCGCGGTGATCGTCCGTCCGGTGATGGCCTGCCCGTGGTTGGTGGCTCGTGCGTTGTCGCGGGTCTTCAGCCACTCCTCCTGGATGCGGCTGACCAGGAATACCTCGTAGTCCATCGAGAGTCCGAACAGCACTGCGAACATGAGGATCGGCACCAATGGCGAGATCGGCCCGGTGCGAGAGACGCCGACGAGGGAGTCGAACCAGCCTTTCTGGAAGACCGCGGTGATGACGCCGAAGGCAGCGCCGGCCGACAGCAGGTTCATGACGGCTGCGGTGGCTGGGATCAGCAGGCTGCGGAAGACGACCATCAGCAGCAGGAAGGACAGTGCGACGACGGCTGCGACGAAGATGGCCAGCTTGGAAGAAACTACCGCTGCCTCGTCGTCGGCGAGCGCCGTCTGGCCGCCGACGTAGATCGTCGCCGACTGGCCGTGCAAGGCGTTGGGGATGACTTGATGGCGCATGGTGGTGATGAGGTTGGAGGTGGATGCATCTTGCGGACTGCCTGTCGGGTAGACCTGCGCGACGGCTACTCCTGGGTGGGTGGCGCCGGCGGGAAGGAACTGCGGCGAGGTGGTCGCAGCGACGCCGGGCGTGCGACTAGCGGCTTTGACCACGTCTGCGAACGCAGCTCGCTGGCCGACGGACTGGATGGGTGCGACGAGTTCGAGCGGGCCGCTGAAGCCCGCTCCGAACCCTGAGACCAGGCGCTCGTACGCGCGGTGTGTGGTGGTCGTCGTGGTGGTCGGGTCGGTGCCATAGTCGGCAATCCCCAGTCGCAGGGAGAACGCGGGGACGGCCAGCGCGACCATGGCGGCGAGTGCGGCGACACCGAGGCCGCGACGGTGCGTCTGGACCCGTTCGGCCCAGCGAG
>Ga0184632_10000967_pt1 | contig 11590 bp, 15 predicted proteins | sample PLM31_50_b1_FD_133153 | JGI IMG/M metagenome (GOLD analysis project Ga0184632, IMG submission 133153) | Groundwater sediment microbial communities from an aquifer in East River, Colorado, USA - PLM3-1_50_b1 | ecosystem: Environmental > Terrestrial > Soil > Riparian zone | place: USA: East... | reverse complement strand
GGCATCCGCGCAGGAATATCACTAGTTCCCGGACCTCGCTAACGTCCGGCGCGCGTGCGGCCTCCATCCCGGCCATGGCCGGGATGGCCCCGTCCCACCGTGCCGCCCGGCGCATCGGCGCCTTGTTCGGCCAGAACCCTCCGACCCAGATCGGCACCCGCGGACGCTGCACCGGGGTCGGCAGGAAGACCACATCGTCGATCGTGACCTGGTTGCCCCGGTAGGTTACCGGCTCACCGGACCAGAGCAGATCGAGCGCGTGCAGGCCCTCGTCCAGGCGCTCGGCGAGCACCCTGGTATCGGTCGTATCACCGAAGCTTCCGTACTCGTCGTCCACGGGCGCGCCCAGGCCGGCACCGAGGACCATGCGGCCGCCGGTCAGGCGGTCCAGGGTGGCCACTTCCCTGGCCAGCTTGGCCGGCCGCCGCCTGGCCACGGGCGTGATCGCGGTGCCCAGCCGGATCCGGCGGGTCGCCAGGGCCGCGGCGGCAAGCAGGATCCACGGATCCGCGATCTGCCTGCGCAGGTCCTTGTGCTCGACAACGTGGTCCCATACCAGCAACGCGTCCCATCCGGCCTCCTCCGCCCGGCGGGCCACATCGGCGAAGACCTCGGGCGCCGCGAATTCCCCGAAGTTCGGAACGTTGATCGAGTACCGCACGGCGGCATCATGTCATCCGGTACCGACAAACGGGATCGTCAAGCATTGCCATGATCCGGACCGGCCGCAGCAGCCCAGCCTGAACAATCTTCATCGGCACAAGCAAGTCCCGGCCCCCCGCTAGACCCAGGCAAACCAGGCACCCGGAGCGGTTCACTCTGCCAGCAAGATTCCTCAGCACATGTCAGAGAACAGAACCAGATCTACCAGTATTAATTGGCACGGGACAACAGGCGGAGAGCTACCACCCGCCAGGCCGGAACCAATGACAGAACCACTCCCGCAACCCCACCGGGCCAACTTGGGTGGCAGACCGCAGACCCGCGGCCTGCCACTTAGGGCCTGCGCCAGTAGGGCGGAGGGGAGCAGGGCAGGCACGAGCCGTGACGGTCACCCTGTTGGCCGGTACGCTGCTCGGTGTGTTTGGCGAGGAGTACGGCTGGCGCAGCTATCTGCTGCCCAAGCTGCTGCCCCTTGGCGAGCTGCGGGCGTCGCTGCTTGTCGGGGTGATCTGGGGAGTCTGGCACTTCCCCAACGCCTTGCAGGAAGCCACCATGGCGGACGCGGTCGCGGTCCTGCTCTTCTACATGGTCGCCAACACGGCCCTGTCGCCGCTGTTCACGCGGTTCTTCCTGGCATCGGGGGGCAGCGTCGCCGTTGTCTGGATCCTGCACGCGGCCTTCAACTTCTTCGCCACGCTGACCCTGGAGCACCTCATGGTTGTCGAGGAGTCGGTGTTCGCCAGCGCCCTCCTCGTCGTTATCGCGATTTCCGCATTGTTGCTGTACTTGCGTCGTCCATCTGTCAAGGAACGAGCACGCAATAGCTACCGTTGAGAGCCAGGCGGGCATCGCGGCAGACCCAGCTGCTGCCCGATCAGCGTCGGCGGGCGGTGACGATCCAGGCGCGCGAGTCGAACCAGATGCCGTCTCCGCCCGCGTGCGCGGCGAGCGTCTGGCGCAGCCGCTTGAGCGCACGCTCCGCGCCAGCAGGATCCAGCCGCTTCAGCGCGTCGTTCATGCAGGTGAAGCCGCGGACCCAGTCGAGCGCGGCGGCGACGTCCGGACCGTAGTAGACGGGCTCATGCACATCGGTGAAGCTGACGTCGGCGAACCCCGCAGCGTCCAGGACCCCCCCCACCGTCGCCGGATTGGCGAGCGAGAACGGGTCCGGCCCCTCGGGAGCGACCGCCGTCGATTCCCCGAACCCTTCGAGGGACTCGTGGATCGCGACGTCCCACTCGTTCCGCTCGTGGCCCTGCCAGACCATCATCACCAGGCGCCCGGCCGGGTGCAGCGCCCGCCCGATGTTGGCGAACGCGGCGGCCGGGTCATCGAAGAACATCGTGCCGAACCTGCTGATGGCCAGGTCGAACTGCTCCGGCGGGAAGCGGTGGACCTGCCCGTCGGCCCGCTGGAAGGTGACGTTGCGTAGCCCCTCCGCCTGGGCGAGCTCGCGGGCACGATCGATCATCTGCGCGGACAGGTCGACCCCCAGCGCGCTGCCCTCGGTGGCCTTGCGCGCGGCCTGCCGGGTCGTCTGCCCGGTCCCGCAGCCGACGTCGAGGACGTGGTCGTGGCGCCGGACGCCGCAAGCCCGGCGCAGCACCTGGTTGTGCAGCCGCAGCTCGGCGTCGTAGTCGACCGGCGGTCTGGGCATGCCGTCAGGGGCCGGCATCGACCACCGCCCGGACCTCGGGCTCCGGGGGTTGTGGGTCGATGCTGGTGAGCACCCACGTCGCGCCGGCGGCCTCCCACGCGTGAACGTCAGCTCCCGGGGGCACCTCCACGACCAGGTCGAAGGGGGCATCGCCGCCGGCGCGTGCCCGTCGGACCTCCTCGGCGAGCTCGGCGAGCCCTTCCGGTCCGGGGAGCTCGATCGGGAACAGCCCGTCCCACCGGACCGCGCGGTGGACCGGCCTCCGATTGGGCCAGTTTGCCGCGACCCAGACGGGAATCCGCGGGCGCTGCACCGGGAGCGGCCTGAATCCCCCGCTCCAGAATCCGTCGAGCCGTTCCAAGCCCTTATCCAGCAAGCGTCCGCGCTCGCGGGGGTCGATGGCCTCTCCGAACGGCTCAAGGTCGTCGGCGTTGCCGAGCCCGACGCCCAGCGTGAGGCGCCCGCTGCTCAGGTGGTCCAGCGTGACCGTCTCCCGTGCGACCTTCTGCACGCGCCTGCGGGACAGCGGGGTGATCATCGGACCGAGTCGAAGGGTATCCGTCACGGAGGCGATGGCGCTGAGCGCCACCCACGGGTCCGCCACGGCGCGTTCCCCAGGCGGATAGGCGATCCGATCCCAGAGGAACACACCGTCCCAGCCGACGGACTCCGCCGCCCTGGCAAGCTCGGCCAGCAGCCGCGGGTCCGCCAGCTCGTCGAACGGCGCCAGGTACAGTCCACGCTTCATCGCTCGTCACCCGGGAGCATCCCGCCGCCGGCACTATACGTGCCCCGGCGTCCTTCGCCGAGTTCCGGGGTCGTGACGCACCTACGGCTGGCCTTGAGGTCGTCACGGCTTTCGGGAGGTCGGCTCATGGAACGACTTGGTGCGCGAGACGCGGGTTGATCGCGGGGATCGTGCGGGCATGAGGAGGGCCGCACGATCATGCCGGGATGCGAACTCCAACATGGGTCCGTGCGGCCCTTTCCCATCCTTGCTTCACCGGCATCGCCCGGCAACACCTGGGCGAGCTCATCGCCAAGCTGGCCGACCCCTGGACCGCCCAGCACCAGGCCACACTGGCCCACCGCCGCGGCCACCCACGCCGCCGCGCCACCGGCGCCGGCCCCACCCCGGCCGGGGCACCAGCGTGCCACCATACCGAGCCGTGGACGCGAACTGGCAGCTCAAAGGCCACGTCCGACTCTGCGGACCTTTCAGGCCAGCATCACCCCGTAGCCGGCGGCCACCGGCCGCGTGGCCAGCAGCCGTCGGTCCACCAGCGGTGGGGTGGCCACCCGCTCCACCGCGACGAAGACGCCCAGCAAGCCCAGCCCGGCGCCGAGCGGCAGGAGCGTGCCAGCCGCACTCCAGCCCGTGTTGCCCGCCTCGACCAGGCCATAGACGAGAGCGCGATGGCGGCGGTGACTGCCGGCGCCCCGGGCACGTCCACGGCGTCCGGTTTCGCGGGTTCGGTCGCACGCGGCTTGGTCCAGGTGCGACACTCAACCAAACGACACCCAGCAGACGCCGGCCACCACGCTTGGCTGCGTAGGGCCAGGGGGGGAGGGTGCACATGGACGCGATCTCGATGTGGAGCCGCCTGTCGGCACTGCTGGGCGCGGTCTTGTTCGCGGCGGGCGGCGCCACCATGGGCTCGATGAACGCCGGCTGGTTCGGTCTGGAACGGGACGCGAACGCGCTGTTCCCGCCCCTGGGGGTCGGCGCCGGCCTGGTCGTCGTCGGATTTGCTCGCAGCAGCCTGACTCGCCGACTGCACGAGGCAGGGTGGCTAGGGCGCGCCGCGCGATACCTGCTGGTGGTTGCCCCCGTGCTGCTGATCCTCAACGCAGTGGTGGAGTTCGCAATCTTCGGCACCTTGGCCCTGGCCTTCGGGCTGATCAGCCTTGCGGTGGTCGTGGTTCGTCGGCGGTTGTTTCATCCCGGTGACCGCTTGCTTGTTGCGCTGTCGGCCATCGGCAGCATCACCTGGAACACCGAGACGCTCTCGGCCTTCCTGCTCGTTGGTGTGGGGCTTGTGTGGGCGATCCTCTCGGTACGGCTCCTGAAAGTCCCCGCTGGCGTGCAGCCGAGCTCCTGAGCGGGCCGGGTCAACCACCTCGTACGTGGCTTATCGGCGAGCCCGGACGCGGTGAGAACTTCCCCGGCGACGGTGCTGCGGAACCGCTCCAGCGTGCCCGTGAGCCACGCGATGAGGCTCGCAGCACCGCTCCACCACGCACGCGTGATCGTTACAGCGAGCCGGTGGTGGTGCCGTTCCCCGCCCTCGTGCAACACCGTGTTGAGCAGCCTGGTTGCAGCGGCCTGAGGTACGCACTACGAGCTCAGTAAGCCCAAGTAGTTGGCGGTGCCTCACTGCGGGGTGTGCCCGAGGAGTCGTGTGGGGAGGGTCGAAGCCACAGCGAGACCTGGGTCGGCTGCATGGTCTGCTCGACCACCGCCAGCAGCTCGCCGGTCAGGGCCTCCAGGTCGACCTGCTGGCGCAGCCGCGCGCTGAATGCCTGGATCGTGCGGGCGGCGTCGTAGCGGCGACGGTTGAAGCGGCGGTCGACCGCCCGCTGGATGCGGCGGCGGGCCGGCTGGAACGCCGCCGCCACCGCCAGGGTGGCCCCGGCGACGACCAGGCTGGAGCCCTGGGGCAGCAGCCGGCCAAGGCCAAGGACCACCCCGGCGTACCCAAGGCCGAGCAGGATGGTGAGCAGCCCGTAGGCCAGCGTGCGGCTGATGATGCGGTCCAGGTCGTACAACCGGTAGCGCAGGATCGACGCGCCGGTCGCCAGCGGCAGCAGCGCCACGCAGGTGCCCAGGGCGGCCAGGACCACGCGGTCCTTCGCCATCGCCCCGGCGACCACCCCGACCAGCAACGCCACCGCCCCCACCACCGCCGCCCCCACTGCCACCCAGCGCAGCTGCTGGCGCTCGGTCCCGCGGGCGCGACGGAAGCGCACCACCAGCGACCCGGCCGCCGCCACCAGCGTGGCCAGGACGATGACGGCGTCGACGGCGGCGACAGCGCGCAGCAGACCGGCCGGGACCGGGACGGCGAGCGGGTTGTCGACCGTCGGGTGCTCCGGCGCCAACGGCTGCGGGTCGACCGCGAACAGCAGCATCAGCAGCAGCGGCGCGGCGGCTGCGACCCTGGCCCACCAGCGCCAGCGGGGCGAGGGCAACGACCCGGTGGGGGTGAGCAGCAGCACGAAGCCGCCGCAGGCCAGCCAGAGGACTTGCAGGCCGTTGGAGATCCCGGCCAGGTAGCTGGCGGCCGGGAGCGACCCCGGCCGGGCCACCAGCCCATAGTCGACGTCCTGGGAGGCGACGCCGCCGGCCGCCACCAGCAGCCCGAGGCCGAGCAGCAGCCAGCCCACCGGGTGGGCTGGGCGGCGGCTGGCCAGCACCGCTCCGACGGTGGCCGCGCTCACCGCCGCCACCAGCAACGGGGCGCTGGCGGCCTGCAGCCCGCCCAGCTCAGGCATGCCGGCCTGGCGCAGCAGGTGGTCCAGCCAGGCGGCAACGACCAGGCCGAGGATGGTCAGCGCCCACAGCGCCCACGCCGCCACGCCCGGCCACCGGCGCGGCCGGGCCTCTGGGGCGGCAGCGCTCACCGCCATGGTCCCTGGTGGACGCAGCGCACCACCGGCCCCGTCACCTCCCAGCGTCGCCGATCACGTGCCAGTGTGGCGGGCCTCCGTCTCGGGACCGTTACGGACGACGAACCTGCCAAGGCATGGTCCTTGTGAAACTGTGAGTGTGGTGGAGGCGGTCCGGGAGGATCGCTGTCAGGCTCCAGCTCAAGGCGCTGATCGTCGGCGCCCCGGAGGAGCTGCGGGCCGAACTGCGCGGCCGTAGCACCAGCAACCAGATCAACGCCTGCGCGAGCCTGCGGGAGCGGCCGACCAGGTCGCTGGAGCACCAGGCCACCGTGCGCGCGCTGCGGGCCACTGCCCAGCGCGTCCAGTTCCTGGCCGCCGAGGCCGACCAGTTGCAGGCCGAGCTCACCGTGCTGATCCAGGCGGTGGTCCCGTGGCTGCTGGAGGTGCCCGGCGTGGGGCCGCTCAGCGCCGCGCAGGTGCTGGTCAGCTGGTCGCATGCTGGCCGGTTCCGCTCCGAGGCGGCGTTGCCGCTCTGGCTGGCACCCACCCGATCCCGGCCTCGTCGGGGCAGGTGACCCGCTATCGCCTGAACCGAGGCGGCGATCGGCAGCTCAACCGGGCCTTGCACACGATCGTGCTGGTGCGCCTGCGTGTCGACCCCGACACCCGCGCCTACCTCGCCCGGCGCACCGCCGAGGGCAAGAGCCGCCTTTCCCGGTCACCAGCTCCGGCGCGCTCCGCAGGGCTCACCACCGCGCTCTGGGCCGCCGGCTTGGGGTGGACTCCACCGCCTTCTCTCGCCGCCCGACCGAGGCTTCCGCCTCGGCCACGGCCACCACGGCGGCGATCGGCTGGCGGAGGTCGTCGGCGAGCCGGTAGCGCTCGGGCAGCGGCGGCCCGTTGTAGCGCGACGGTGCGAGCTGCTGGCGGACCAGCGCGCCAAGACCGAGTACCAGCAGCGAGCCGGACGCGGCCCCCGCGAGGAACTCGGGGAGCCGCCCGTCCATGCCGAGCAGGACCAGCGCGGCGAGCAGCCAGCCGACCAGGAGCCAGCCGCCGGGTTTCTTCATGGCCGCTTCTCCGGGATGGTCACGGCCGCGTGATCACGCCAGAAGGACTCGAGCGTCCCGGCCGGGCGTCGGTGGACCGCCAGCGTGCGCCGGATCGCGCACCACTCCCACACGAGCGCAAACGCCAGCGCGCCGATGACCGCCAGCGCGGCCAGCACGCCGACGACGTAGGCGAAGATCACATCAAGGCTCATGGGTCCGTCTCCCTTCTGTGCAGGGGAGCGGCCCCGGGCCGGCAACTGCCGGGGCCGCTCCCGGCCCTTGGCGCTTCCCCTTCACGCGATCCGCGCTACTTCGCCAAGGGACCGGCTCGGCTAGGCGCTGGCCGCCTCGGGGCTGGCCTCTGCCAGCACACCCCGGTCGCTGCGTACGTCCAGCTCGGCGGTCTGCCAGGCCGGGGCCACCTTGTTCTTGGTGACCTGGACGCGGATGCGGCTGCCGACCACCTCGCCGCCGTCGCGGAGCTGTCCCACCGGGCGCAGGTCAAGGCGGAGCGAGGCGTAGTACCCGAGCGCCCGGCCGCCGCTGGTGTAGACCGGCATGCCGGGGGTTCCGGCGCGCTGGCGGAGCTGGTTGGTGACCACCACGGCCGTGGCGGCTCTGGCGATGGGGCCGCAGAGCTTGCGGAGCGCCTGGCTGAGCAGGTTGGCCTGCACGCCCGCGTGGCGTTCGCCCATCTCCCCGTCCAGCTCGACCTTGGGCACCAGCGCGGCGATGGAGTCGATGACGAGCACGTCTAGCGCTCCGGAGCCGACGAGCACGGCGGCCACCTCCAGGGCTTGCTCGCCGTGGTCGGGACGGCACAGCACCAGCCGCTCCAGGTCCACGCCGATGGTGGCGGCCCAGGCGAGGTCGAGGGCATGCTCGGTGTCGATGAAGCACGCGGTCCCGCTTGCCTGCTGGGCTTGGGCGATCACGCTGAGGGCGAGGGTTGTCTTGCCGGCACCGTCGGGGCCGTAGACCTCGGTGAGGCGGCCTCGCGGCACCCCGCCCACGCCGATCGCCAGGTCGAGCGCGGGGTTGCCGGTGGAGACGGCCGCCACAGGCGGCGCACCGTCAGGGCACCCAGCGACGCCGGGGCCGAAGCGGTGGCTGAGCTGCCCCAGGGCGGCGTGAAGGGTGTGGTCGTGGCCGGCCTTGTCAGGTGGCGAGGCAAGCCGAACGGTGGTGGGCATGCTGCTCCTTTCGGGGATGGTGGAACGGCAGCCCAGGAGGTACGAGACTGAAGGCCGAGCTGCCGCTCCGGGACGGATTGGACGAGCTTCGGCACCACCTCCTCGCCGGAGGGTGCCCGGTCCGGCGGTTCCCCGATGGTCGCCGGTGTCCGGGCTGCCCTCCGCTCTCATGCGAGAGGTTGAATATCTAACAGACTGCATAGTTCCAGGTCAAGAGCGGATTCTGATATCGGCCCTTGACCAGCGCCAACACCTGGCGCATGGTATGCAGTCAGCCGACTTGTAGGAGGCGTGCATGAAGGTCATCGCCGGGGGCTGCTTCGACGGTACATGCCCCACCGTCTACGCCACTGACCACGGAACGGTGGTCGTCCAGGGCCAGCTCGTGCAGGACTCTGACGTAGTCCTTGGCGAGGGCGAGGGGCTGGTGGAGATCCCGGCCGGGCTGCTCAAGGAAGCCAATGCCTGATCTGGCCTGGTGGCTCCAGCACTTCGAGCGCTCAGCCTTCCGGCTTGAATGCCTGCCGGTGTACTCGGTGCCTCAGGAGGCGGCGATGTTGGCGACCTTCCGCCGCGGTGAGACAGTCGAGTTGCCGGCGGATCATCCATGGATAACGCGCGTCCGAGAGAAGTGCGGCAACGGCCGCACGATGGAGCGGGTGAGGGTCGTCAGTAGGCCGCTCACCGATTACGAGCGGTTCGAGCTGTCGCTGTACCCCCACAGCCGGGCGGCCGGTGAAAACATTCGCGTGGTCGAACGACATTCGGTAGAGGTTACTGAGGATTTCTGGCTGTTCGACGACACGATTGCCGTGGTCCTGCGCTACGACGCAGCAGGCCACTTTCTGGGAGCCGATGTCACGAGCGATGTTGTCAGATTCCGCCGACAGCGCGAGGTTGTCCTGGCCCGGTCGATCAGCCTAGAGGAGTACCAAGCCCGACGTTGAGCGACCCCACGGAGGAGTCACCCCGTAAGCAGCTCGGCAACCGGCTGCGGCTCCTTCGTGTTCGCGCTGGACTGACCGGCGAGAGGATGCCGGGCTTCACGCAGTCCAAGGTGTCACGGCTCGAAACCGGCCGGACGACTCCGAGCTTGGCGGATATCGAGGCGTGGACGCGGGCGACCAACGCCAGTGCCGAGGAGATCACCGATCTGGCCGGCCTGGTCGAGCAGCTGGCAACATCGGCGACGAGTTGGCGGATTCTCCACCGGCTCGGACTGGCTGAGAAACAGCGTGAGATTGCCGAGCTCGAGCGGGAGGCCCGTCACGTCCGTACGTTTCAGCCGACGATGATACCGGGCCTGTTGCAGGTGGCCGACTACGCCCGCCGGGTCATCGAAATGGCGTACCGGCCAGGAGACATCGCCCCGGCCGTAGCTGCCCGCATGGAGCGGCAGAGCATTCTCTACGACCAAACCAGACGGTTCGACTTCCTCGTTACCGAGGGCGCGTTACGCTGGCGGCCCGGCGACATGGATATGCGCCCACAACTCGACCGCCTTCTCTCCATTGCTTCCTTGCCAAACGTGGCATTGTCTGTCGTGCCGTACGGTCCCGGCCGGATGCCGCTGCTTCATCCCTTCGTCATGTGGGAGCTTGAAGGCGAAACCCTGATCACCGTTGAGACCTACAGCGCCGAGCTACAGGTCCGCGATCCCGCCGATGTTCAGCGTTACCAGGAGGTCTGGACGCGGCTCACGGAGGGTGCCGTCGGGGGTGATAGGTGGATCAGGACGAGTGGGTGAGAGACAACGCGGCCAGGGTCATTGAGGCGCTTAACCGTCCCGACGTGGCCTTGGAGCTCTACAAGTTGCTCGGCGGCCAAGCCGATCCTGACCGGCAGCGCGAAGCGTTGGCCCTTGAGGTGAGTCGGCTGCGCCTGACCTGGAGATCCGGTCGACAGACCGATCACCCGGCGGTCTGACGCAGCGCTGGACTCCTGCGTTCCCAAGCAGCGACGTACGACGGTACGGGGATTGCGAGGTCGAGGCGCGGATCTGGCTCGGGCTCGCCAGGGGTGAGCGTGAGCGGGAGGACTCCCGCCCAGATCGGCAGCGCGTAATCCTCCTCGTCATCCTTGGGCGGACCGGTCCGGACCTTGGCCGAGACCTCCTCGAGCGGCACGGCCAGAACCGCGGTCGCGGCCAGCTCGCTGCCGTCGCCGGGACGGATCTCGGCCGAGCGGCCCGGCACGATGTGCTCAACCAGAGCGTGTAGCGCTGCGTCCTTCTCCTCAGGGTCGGCAACCAGGCGCGTCCGACCCAGCACCACGGCGGATCGGTACTGGAACGAATGGTGAAAGGCGGCTCTCGCCAAGACGATGCCATCGATGAGGGTGACGGTGACGCACACCTGGTCGCCCGGCCGCAGGCCGAGCCTGCTGCCGGTGGAGCCGTGCAGGTAGAGGGTCTCGCCGGCGCGGACGTACCCGGTCGGGATCACGTAGGGCTGGCCGTCCACCACGAAGCCGACGTGGCAGACGAAGCCCTCGTCGAGGATGGCGTGGACGGTCTCGCGGTCGTAGACGCCCCGCTCGGGCAGCCGCCGGAGCCTGGTCCGCTCGGTGGTCTGGTACATCGCGCGCTCCACTGGAGTTATGTTCTGGAACATTCTTCGTTCTATCTGGAACGGTAGCATGCTGGCCGGTCGGCGTGGTCGCGGATTGTCCTGGCGCTGCCGTACGTTGAACGACACGCAACCGGTCGTTCACCTTCTGGAGCTACGCGCTGGCCTACTTCTCCCAGGACCCACCGCCCGACGGGCTCGCCCTCGGCACCCTGCGTCGCATCGTCGGCCTGCTGCGCCCCTACTGGCGGCGGGTGGCGGTGGCGTTCGTCCTCGGGGCCGGCATGATGGCCATCACCACCTTCATCCCCCTGATCGTCCGGACGATCATCGACCAGGGGCTGACCAGGCGGCTGCCCGGCGTCCTCGGCCGCGAGGTCGGCCTGCTGGTGCTGCTGGCGCTGGTCCGCTGGGGGGCCGGCGGCCTGCGCCGCAACATCTCCGGGCGGGTCGGCACCGACGTGGAGTACGACCTGCGCAACCGGCTCGCCCGCCACCTGCTGGCGCTGGAGCCCGGCTACCACGACCAGGCGCAGACCGGCCAGTTGCTCTCCAGGGCGACCTCGGACATCCGCTCGCTGCGCTACTTCGTCTCCTGGGGACTGGTGTTCATGGTCCTCAACCTGCTCACCTTCGCGATCGCGGCGGCGCAGATGTGGACGCTGTCGTCCCAGCTCAGCCTGGTCGTGCTCGCGCTCGGGCCGCCGCTGGTGTACGGGGCGGTGCGCTACAACAGCCGCCTGCACCGCATCTACTGGCAGGTGCAGCAGGAGATGGGCGACCTGGCCACGGTGGTGGAGGAGTCGGCGGCCGGGGTGCGGGTGGTCAAGGCGTTCGGCCGCGAGG
>Ga0184632_10000966_pt1 | contig 11590 bp, 18 predicted proteins | sample PLM31_50_b1_FD_133153 | JGI IMG/M metagenome (GOLD analysis project Ga0184632, IMG submission 133153) | Groundwater sediment microbial communities from an aquifer in East River, Colorado, USA - PLM3-1_50_b1 | ecosystem: Environmental > Terrestrial > Soil > Riparian zone | place: USA: East... | reverse complement strand
TGCAATTTAACAGTTGAATATCTCAAAGTTAAAATTATACTTGAAATATGGCAATTGCTAAACCTTGCATACGGGGCCGTCGTCTAGCTTGGTATGATGCCAGCCTTGGGCGCTGGAGGCCGCCGGTTCGAATCCGGCCGACCCCATTTTCTCTAGTTACTAAGAAGTAGTATTAATCTAAATTGAAATACTGTTTACTCTGTTTTAGGTCCAGCGGTTAGAAAGATACTATTTGTACATAAAGTCAACCGTAGCTGGAATAGAGTACTCTAAGTTTATCCTTAAGCCTGCTTGCCAATCTGTCCGAAACTTTTTTCTGATATTCATCAACTTTGAGTGGGTTTTTTTGAGTAAATAAGAATGGTCCGTACGCGTAACTGTTATTGGGAGTCGGGATTTCAGGTTCGGCTGATGAAATTAAAGAAGTGATATAGGAACTTAGAGCATTGGTGTCCTCATCTTCACCAACATTGGATAAAATCTTTCCAATTTTATTTGGATCCAATTTTCTATACCCAAATGGCATATGGGTGCTATCATTGTATTTGACCGGGTCTACATCAACCTTTGCTCCCACTATCAAAGGATTAGGCTTGTAGATAGAATCTATTTTCAGTTGCCATACCTCATTAGGGTTGCTTACAATAGCATCATAAAAGTTTCCGTTCAGTTGAGATGCAGAAACAGCAAATTTCCAATTGCGAGAATTAGCAGAATACCTCTCAAATAGATTTTTTGCGAGGCTGTTTCCTTCTAGTATATCCAATTAATATGAAATTTAGCTAACGGTAAATAAGAGTTTTCTTATTTATTCCATTCTCTGCATAAAAAACAAGTTAGGTTTCAAATAATCTACCTAACAATATTAGAGATATTCGAGAACTAAATCTATGGTCTTGTCTGGCTTCTAAACATTAGGCGACTTCGCATAGAATGTCAATCTCTACAACGCTATCAAGTGGAAGGCCATTAACCCCGACGGCGACTCTAGTGTGTCTTCCTTTTTCTCCAAAAACCTCTAGTAGAAAATCTGATGCTCCATTGATAACTTTTGGGTGATCCTTGAATGAGGGATCACTATTTACGTAACCACTTATCTTCACAAATTTGGATATTTTTTCTAAATTATTCAAATATTTTCTTAAATGCTCAAGTGCGTTTATTGTGCATTGTTTTGAAGCATCCATTGCATCATTAATGGAGACCTGACTGGACACTTTGCCTACATACTTCTCTGGCAAAGATCCAGCGACCAGCGGAATTTGTCCTGATACAAAAATCAACTTTCCGCTCTGCAAAATAGGAACATAGGAACCAATAGGTTGTTGGGGGTTCGATAAACTTATACCAATAGACGCTAACTTTTCTTCAATCATCATTCCCTATACGATGATTCAAGTTTTTATTTATTTGCAGTTCCCTGCATTTATTTACATAATCAATCCAAATACTTTTATGTACTTATGTAAGTTACTCTGTTGATGTCCGCCCACGACGACAAGATTCATTCTACAGGAGGATACTTTCATATGAAGGGCGTAGCATTGAGTATACTCCTAATGGGCCTATCTCTAGCAGGAGTTATTATCGCATATGTAATGTTTGGTCACATAGGACCGTCTTTCTCCGCCGAAAGAATTAATGTTCAACAAGCAGAGCTAAGAGACGAATATGGATTGCCCAAACATGAAGTAATAAAGAATCAAAGCATCTTGTTAACACCGCCATCTCTAAGAGATATCAAACAAAACACATCTGGCTAGATTGGAAATAGCCTAAAAGGCAATAATTATTGTCTGGAATAATTCTTTTCAATGCTAGTCCAAGCTCTAATGAATAAAACATTATTACATATCGTTGTCCATTATTTTGCTAGTTGAAAAATTGTGAAATATGTGGCTCTAGGTTCGCTGATAGATCGTGTGTCATATGTTCTAAAGTAGTTTGCTCGTCATGTACAAACCGCAAAGGAACACGATGTACACGATGTAGTTCTGTCAAGGTAGAAAAGTATTCATTTCTCAAAAAGAACCTGCCGTATATAGCGCTAATTGTTGCAATGTGGTTCTTTGTCTCTGGACTTTATCCTTTTCCTTACTTCATGGCGATTGGGATACCGGTAGACATGGCCATAGTTCAACCTGTTCTAATTGCAACAACAGTGATGACTATTCCCTTTATTTTCATGCTGTTTGCATGGAAAAAACGGTCAGAGAGAATGAGATCCGAATAGTTCAATTTTGGAATGAAATGATTTTTATTTATAGGCATTATGGATATTTATTATGGTTGGGACTGGACTTAACGGAGAAGTAATTTCCGGAATATCTCTAACATTCTTCGGCATCATGTTATGGGTTTATGGTACAGTTAATCAGGTAGCGGCAGTTTTGATCCCTGCGGATATGATTATAATAGGAATCGGCATTGCTGTCATAGTCGTGGGGATATATACAAATAGAAAAAACGCAGTAATTCATTCGGAATAATCCGACTATTCTAATCTTATTCGACTTTAGTTTATGATTTTAAAGATCTTTTTATCCGATATTGTCTAAAATTGATTTTTAGACAAGAAAATTTTAATAAAAGTAGTAGAATACACTAGTAACTATGAAAAGAATAGAAGCGATTATACCGCAGTCAAAAATGTCAGATGCGTTTTCTGCATTGAAAGAATTGAACATAGGTGGTTTTACGTATTATGATTCAAAAGGAAGAGGACTAAATCCTCCAACAGCAGTGCATTCGGGAAGGGGAACTTCTCTTTACACCCCAGAATTTAACCCAAATGTAACTATCTTTACTGTTGTAGATGATTCGCTTGTTGAACAAGTAGTAAACAAGATACTAGCAAGTACTAGTACAGGCCTTGCTGGAGAAGGAAAAATTTTCATTTCAGACATAGACCAAACGATAGACATAGGTACAAAGTCTAAAGATAAGCCCTAACCTTTTTTTTAGTATCGGTTCAGAAATAATAATAATATTAATTAAAAATTAATTTTACTTCTTTCTTTCATTCAATAAGGATTCCAAAGCTTGACTAATATTCAGCGCTCCTTTTCTTCTCGCGTAGTCTTCCAAGAAACGTATTTCATTTTCTGAAAAGCAGACGTACATGTCTCTTTTTGAACTAGTCATAATTTTAACTCCTGTTCCCAATCTAATATATCTTTCTAAAACCGGTTCTGTAACGTCTATGGCGGATAAACATGTGTAACAAACCGTCGGATAGTGGAATTTTAAGTCTTTGTTTCTAATCTCTCCACACGAATAGTTAGTTTTACTATCTCTGCTTCTAAAACTGAAACTTTAATTTGTGTTAATATGTTTTGCCTGATTGTGCTTATTAGGTATCTTGTAGTATTATCAGTTGCTCGTTTTTCATGTTTCAAGTAAAGTTTGTTTCGTTTTATAACTAATGCATTATATTCTCCAAAATTCGTTCCCGTCTTCTCCATTTGTTCAAGTATCTCCTCATCCGCCACTCTTAGTTGTGTAATTATAGGATCTTCTGTCAATTTACCTCAATTTTTCTATCTTCCATTTAATAAATTCGTCGGATGATTAACAAACTTCATGTTTACAATAGCGTAACATGATAACCACAACTATTGTTCCCGCGACTATCAACCCTCCGATCGATGATATGATTTTTAGCAAATTTAGTCGCATTTCATTCATAGTATAACTTATCTTACCTTTGTAAAAAATATAGTGAATCGACCTGTCGCAAAAAAGATGTTCTGATTATCAGTTATATATTCAGTCCTGTAAAGATCCAACTTAATTATGACCTGTTCTAAAACTATATGCGAAATGAGATGATCTCCCCGAAAGCAGTATGTTTCCTCTGTCGCTGACAGTCAGCGGTACCCGCCGAAGGGAGTGATCATTTCGCTTTAACGTTAGTGAGCAAAAAGAGATATAGGATACTACAGCTTAAACATTTCGGTATTCGAAACTACAAAATTCTAGGTTGATCATCAAGTTTCAGTTTTGAATGTCTAACGTAACAAGGTAAATGCTTTGCATAGTCACGACTAAAGTAGAATGTTTTCCAACATTGTTCACAAGTTACTACAAATTCTTTAGAAGATACGCCTTCTATTTTCAATTTATCTCCTAGTTTCACGCATGTATTTATTCCTATAACTTTCAACAAATACATCGTAAGATTCTCCTATATTATTGCAAATTTCTTCAATTAGAAGCCTATCAATATTGTTCGATTTTTCAAGTACTACTTCTACATTTCCTCTTCTGTAAACTAACAGTTCATCCTTGTCTGAAATTGATTCAAAACCTAATTGAAGTAACGCTTTGTGTATCTGATTCCAATTATGATGATTTCTAGCCAAGTGTTAATACTCGATTATTTCGTAATCGCCAGTAATTCGACTTGTTTCCATTCATTCTGTTTGTCCAGAATTTTAGAATAAAGATTCCATGACTCTTCTAATTGCTTAGCATTCAAACTTAATACTTTTGAATTTAAATCATCCACAATTGGAGATGAATATTTTTTTAAAAACTCTTTCCGTTTTTCTGGAAACGTATTAATATAGAGAAATAATGCTTTTTGTGCCTTATTATACAAATTGGTCATATTTTTTCCCTGTACAATAATAGCAGGAAATTCTACACATTTCCCTACTAGGTCGCCAGTATATCCCTTTTTTATTTTAAAATTAAGTTTGTACTGGTATGTTTGTTCGTCTGGCATGATTTAGTATACACTGCATGACCTAATAAGTATTAAATTCGCTTCTTATATATTCGAGAAATAAGAGTTTTGAATTAATGTTAGCCACTTATTTTTACCTTCTATCTTGATTCCGCATTTCTCTGCTGGAGTTTTTCCGTCTAGGGCTTCATGCTCTCGAATGTAATTATGGAACAGTTGATAACCCTTCAAAATTGGAGTATCCATTTTCTTTAATCCTCTCATTGTCTTTTCTCTATCCCTTACTTCACCGTTCATTCTTTCCATTTTGTTGTTATTCATATCACCTTGTAATCGGATATGTTTAATGTGCTTGGTTCTTAATCCCTTCACAGTATACAATTCTTTTTCGTAAGCGGTATGGAAATTATATGCACCATCAGTTATGAATGTCTTGGGTCTAGTCTTAGTTATTTCTTTACCTTTTGCTAGTAATGGACTAACATCGGCTGTATTCCTTGTATATGGTACTGGTTGAGTCAAGTCATCCGACGATAACCCGACAGAACACTACAACCCTACAGAAGCTCACAGTAATTCCCAAACTTTGGTTACTGCATTTCCTTTTTGATTTACCTCATTTGCAAATATACCAGCAGTTCCCGAAAGTTCATTAAAAACACCGCTTGAAGGATTAAAGAATATCATTCCATGATTTCTAAAATATCCGTCAGCACCCATATTGCCCACGCCTTGAATTCTATAAGTTACAACTTCACCTTTCGAATCCATTATCATTCCCTGTCCATGAATTGTAGACGATCCATTTGCTCCAGATTCAATCATCACAGTTCCAAAGTCTGAAATATTGGTAGTTGCCCTATAGTTACCGCCACCCACATAAGAAACTTCCATTGTAGGCTTATCGGGTTCAGGCATTCTCATTCCTGTGCCCGAACTAAAGCTAACCATAATAAGATTTCCAATAGATGCAGTAACATTCTCTGGATGAAGTGTCGGATCAACCATCATCACGGGTGGAGGTGCAAATAGCAATTGATGAGAGATAGCAGTATAGATAATTACAGCGGTTAGTAGGATTGACATAATGATTGTCGATTTCGAACCACGGTCAAATGTATTACTCAATTTCACATTCACTGGTAGGAAAATATTTTATAAATGAGTTTCCTTCGGCCATTTTATTACATCCATATTATTCTACTTTAAAAAATGTAATTTAAAAACAAAACAAGTTTTCAAATAGATAAATAATTTGGTTATAACTGTATGAGAAATAGACATAGAATTTGATCGGGTTTAGGTATTTACCGCCTTCAAATTTGAAATCCAGGATAAAATATCGCCCTTTTCTAATGTAGATATCTGAATGCTTGCTTGTTTTAATATTTCAATACCGTCTTCTGGATAAGAATCAAGAATGACTATCCTACCAATTCCTACGCTAATAGCCATCTTACTGCATTCTAGACAGGGTGAAAATGTTGAATAAAGTGTGGAACCTTTAGTACTGCCGGTTCTAAAAAGCGCACACTGCATTATTGCATTTGCTTCTGCATGAGTACAGTAACACCTTTCTAGATTTTCGCCAGATTTTATTTTGTTATTCTGCTTGTCAAGGCATCTTGGGCAACCTCCATCGAAACAGTTTTTGATACCAGAAGGTGTGCCGTTATATCCTGTAGCTATTTGTCTATTGTCTTTAACTATTACACAACCAACTTGACGACTCAAACAATTTGATCGTAACTTAGCTACCTCTGCTTGAAGCATGAAATACGTGTCCCAATTAGGTCGGCTTGCCATCTTCTAAAGTGGTGATTTATGAATATTTAACGTAATCGCTGATTAGAATTCAAGCAAAAATTTTCCTTCAGCTACAAATGCCATCATTATTTTTCAAAACTTTCAACAGGACCGGTGAGCCCCATTTCTCTAAGGAGTCCCTGAAATTCTTCTTTGTCTCCGTTAACAATGATCCTAATTCGCCCTAGGCCACTTTTTCTTAAATTGTTCTGTGATTTGAGATAATGTTTAATTTCTTTTACTGCATTAATGGCAGGATCAATGATCCTTATTGAAGGATACATTGATACTAGATGTGATTTTATGAAAGACAAATGCGTACTTGATAATACCAGGACATCTAGATTTGTGTCCTCCATACCTTTAAGTATCCGCGACAAGCAGTCAGATGTATAATTATTATCTTGAAGGAAAATTCCTTTCTCAATTATTTGTATTATTTCTGAGGCGTCGAACTTAGTAACAAAAATGTCCTGAGGTACTTCCGACTTAATTTGTTCGCCTAATTGTTTGCTTTCTATGGTCGCCCTAGTGCCAATTATTCCAATATGTTTCCGTTTTGTAATTGTTGAAGCTTCTTTCAGTGGAATAGAGACACCTATAACGGGAATATGGCTCATGGATTTTATCTTGTTCAATAGTTGAATGGACGGGGTAATAGAAGCAACTACAATTATCTTTGGGGCAAAACTTATCAGGATTTTGATGGTATCTGCCATTATTTGCTCCAGTTCATGGGTCGATTTTTCGCCGTACGGAAAATTCTTTTTATCGGCAAAATAAATAATATTTTCTTTTGAGATCTGACTCCGTAAAAGTCTAATCACAGATAAAGACCCCAATCCAGAATCAAAAACTGCTATAGATTTGCTGTGTGTTATCAAGTATCATCTTGTTGATAGCTATCCCAATTTATATCATAATAAACAGTTATGAATAGACCATACAATATTGTCGGAGAAATAATTCAACATACCTGCAAGGGGGGGCAGTGGCTGGTTGGTTAGTTGGTTTTCCATACTCTCAAACTAATCGTACATTTGAATACAATCTGTAAACCGGATTGGTGAATCGGATATTGTGAATCAAAGCACTTGCTATCTATCGTATCAAGCTCAGGTAAGACTTTATGAGCTCTTCGTCGACGACTCCCTGTACTACTTTTGGGGTACCGTTTGATAAACCAATGTCCATAGCCACTGCACTTAACGGTACTTCAAAATTTGAAATAACACTTTCATTTTCAGTTTCAAATATTTTTTGGATGTTCCCGTTTGTAATTTCATAACAACCAATCTTACTTATCCTCCTAAATCCTGCTCCCCCTATTCTCCCTCCTGCAGAACCTCGTGATTCTTCAACACCTAAAATGAATATGGTGTTATCATTTTTTTTACTTAGATCAATATCATTTTTACACACTACTATTTTTCTGGACCCATCGAGGAACACTGAGTCTAATAATTGGGGATTATCTTCCATGGTAATTGAAACATTCAGAATTGCAGAAATATATCATTTTTGATATCTCGGGTAATCTGAACCTTCTAATTATTTCAAAAATCGTTAGTTTTTAACTTTCGTATTAATTCTAGTATGGTATCAACATCATTAGCTTCAGGAAATTTTTCTAGGTATAGATTAAAAAACTCTAGCGCTTGCGAATAACTCTTTTTGTGTAAAAACACCATTCCTTTATCTCTAAGACTATGTTGGTCATCTCTGTTGATATCCAATATCATCTCATTAACAAGTTCTGCACTATCCAAATCCTGACACTCAAAAAAGCTCGTCTTCAAATTGTTTAACATACGTATGATTACATCTGGATTTGATGCCTTGGCCACCAATTTTCTGGTTAAAGCAATATTCATTTTAGGATAAAAATGGTCCAATAGTTCTTTTAGAGAGTAATCGTCCATTATTCTCCCCTCGTTAAATGGGTCAATTATTATCTCATTTTCTTCATCATCCAAAATATATTTTACCATAAAATGGGACGGAAAATTTACTGGATAGAGCGCAAAGTTTAATGAATTGGCCAATTGAATGTATAGTATCGACAAGGTAATAGGATTTCCCGTCCTTCTCTTAATCACTGTGTTGAGCAAACTGTTTGAAGGATTGTAATAATCATCTCGATTCCCCTTAAAGTTTTCAACCTTGTACAATTGATGATTTATTTTCTCGATCAATTGAGTTGGCCTAAATTCAGAGTTTTTCATAGACTTTGCAATCTTTCTGCCGATATCACCAATCTTTGACAATTCATCATCAATAACTAAATTATCATATGCTACAATGCGTGAAATGTGTAGAGCATACTCTGCCAATTTTGAAGGATCGCCTATTGCTATTTTACTGACAACACTGGTATGCCAATCGGTCAGTGCTGTTTCGATTTTTTTAGTCATTGATTAGTTGAACTATTATTTGTAAGCTTGAATATATAATTTTGATAAACAGAGAAAAGGAATGCTATGAAAAGCTTGCTGATATTACTTGACCGAAACATCGAAGGAAATTAAGAGAATTGACCGAGTGTAATCGATAGGATTAACTTTTTATTCATAAAATATGGTAGGTGGAGGAATATTGCGTTTGATCCACATACCTGAAGGAAAACGAGAACATCTAAAAGCATCATACAGGATCGCTGAATTGTCTTCACAGGTGTGACTTTATCAAGCACCAGAAATATCAAATCAATTGCAGGTGAAATTGAAGATGTTGCCCTTACTACCTTTCTAAATGTACGCCGAGATTCAACTAGTTCGACCAAATGCAAGATCAGTGAGTGACTTAGAATCAGGTTATATCTAAATCAGTGAGCTTTACAACAAGATAGTTTACTCATTTAGAGAACTTTTTATGACACAATTGTTGTGAGAAACCTCAGGTAAATCAGCTATCGCAGGGAAAATCCTACACATCTCCTCGTGCTTCTTTATGAATATAAGTCCTGCCTCCGCGGTCCTGTATAAACCTGTGATCTCAGAATACTCCATTAGTTTCCTATCAACGGCAGTCATCAAATAACGTGTTAGCTGAGAATGTGATACTCCTGCATTGATCATGATAGTAGTTTTGTACTCCCAATTTGAAACTGCCGCATTAAGGATGGCAGCCATTATTTCGATCTCTGAACGATTCTTCATTTTAGAACATGAAGCTAGTTGCAGATTTGGATAAAAACTAAGTAGATAAGTATGACTATTTTCTGGATTGATAAATATTGACAAAGAATGTCTGCATTCTCATACGCAGGCTACTATTTCACATATTCATTTCACATATTCAATGCAAATGTAATTGATCAAAAATAGTTAATTCTTTGTCCATCCTTATCTCTATAAGAGATACCAAAATCCAGCATCTTTGAGAGTTGTCTTCCACTAAAAACTGTTCCATCCTGACAAACCAGCGAACCATCAAGACAACAACTTCCACAAATACCTATTCCACATTTCATATATCTTTCCAGACTTGCCTGGACAGGTATTGAATTTTCATTGGAAAAATCAACAACTTTTCTCATCATCAGTTCAGGACCACATGTAAAGACGCAATCAAAAGTATTCTCGTGCAATACTTTACTCATCACTTTGACGGTCGTACCTCTAATTCCATAGCTACCATCATCCGTACAAATTTTTAGTGATGAATCAGTGTCTTGAATGATTTTTTTTGCGATATTCTCAAAGAAAACTTCTCCTTTTGTTCTTGCACCTATTACCACAGTACTCTGAATTTTCAACCTCCTTGCGTAGGAAGCCAATCTTAATAATGGCACAAGTCCTGTCCCTCCTCCTACTATCAATATTTTTTTATAAGTTTTTTTGAATGTGTAACTGTTGCCGTATGGACCTCGTAAACCAACAAGGTCACCGGTCTTCCGCTCAAATAACGCAGTGGAGCCAACTCCAGATTTTCTTATTGTAACTGCTGCGTAACCATCCTCAGAATTTATCATCACACTCATTGGAATTTCCTCGATGCGAGGAATCCATATCATTAGAAATTGTCCGGGTTTCGCAGTGTGGCTCAAACTATCTTTAAAAACCAAAGTTTTGACGGTAGGAGTTTCGACAATAGTTTGCTCAATCCGAACTACTCTCCTGTTATCAATATTTGTGGGCAATTCCTATTATCTCGCTAATATTCTTCATTCCTTTCTTTTCAACATAATTTTTTAAATCTTTAGTGATGCGATTGAAAATTTTAGGGCCATTAGATCCTAACACGCTACCTATTTGTACAGCAGATGCCCCTGCCATCATGTACTCGATAACATCTTTCCACGACGAAACGCCGCCACATCCTATCACCGGCGCCTTAATATTTTTAGAAATTTCATAGACACATCTCACTCCGATCGGTTTTATTGCGGTTCCTGACAATCCTCCGACTCGATTACTCAGAACTGGCATCATTGTGTCTATATCAATAGTCATTGCCCTTAGTGTGTTTATGGCGGTGATGATATTAGCGCCTGCATCTATTGCCACTCTTGCAAGTTCGACAATATCAATCGAGCCAACACCCACTTTGACAGAGATTGGCTTTGTGGTATTCATCCTTACGGTCTTTACAATCTTGTTTACCGCCTCTGGATCATCACCGACTTCCATACCCATTTTAGAAACATGAGGACAGGAGAGATTGATTTCATAACCTAAGATGCTCAATGAATCGAAAACTTTCACCATCCTTGAAAATTCCTTTTCAGAAGAACCGACAAGGCTAATCATTATTGGGATTTTCTTATTTTTAGATAATTCCTTTGAAAATGCGTCAACGCCAGGATTTGACAGGCCCACTGCATTTAGATAACTTCCACCTCCAATTGGAATTACAGTCGGATTTGGATATCCTTTCATCGGATTCACACTGATGGACTTGGTTACAACCCCGCCTATATTCTCATCATACAGTCTTTCGAAAATACTTTGAGATATTCCGAGAATCCCTGAAGCAAGCATTGTTGGATTCCGAAGATGTATTTTATCTATTTCAACAGAAAGATTATAGTTTTTATCATTAATATCCAAGGATAGCTAAATAATTTGAATCATGGTTATTTAATCTAAATTA